>Ga0209567_10000487_pt1 | contig 21718 bp, 20 predicted proteins | sample COG_12_FD_184756 | JGI IMG/M metagenome (GOLD analysis project Ga0209567, IMG submission 184756) | Pelagic marine sediment microbial communities from the LTER site Helgoland, North Sea, for post-phytoplankton bloom and carbon turnover... | ecosystem: Environmental > Aquatic > Marine > Neritic...
CCCGCCAGTTTATTGGGACTATTTGGATCATGCGACCTGGATCAATCTCCAAATCAAGGAGCGCTTTAACGCCGAAGGGATCGACTTTGCCTTCCCGACGCAGACACTGCACCTGGCCGGTGACGAAAGGCGGCCTCTCGACGTCGGTCAGCGAGTGGTTTCCAAAGATCAGGGATTGTGATTATTTAAGTTGTTTATTGTCGAATAGATGAATTTATCCAGGTATTAATAAAATAAGCATGCCATATAATTCAGTGCTGCTTTATGTTTGATTAGCTTTCGGTTTACATAATTTCTGAATATTTCACATTCCGGCTATGAAGAGATTACCGCAATTTATTACATATATGGTCAGCTAATCCCCAATATGCTCAAGCCTTAAAATTGTAGCTTACTCTCCAACGTTTCCAGGTATTTGAGCATCTCTAAACCCATGTGATGCTGTAAGTTATTCGCAAACAACAATATCGAGTTAATACCTAAATCTATCATGAAAATTAATGAGTAGTTGATGAATTTTCGCAACATAAAAGAGGATTTTTTTGTAAGGTCAAGGAAGAATCAGATTTTATACCGGAGGCATTTCATACAGCCATAAGGCAGGAAAATATTATTCTGGATTTGGTCGAAGGCTCGATAAATGAATTATAAGGCTGAAATCGATTTTAACTATTTTAGAAAAAAGTAGTTTTTGGATTATAAATGAGCGGTTTTTTTGATAGGTCCCGCGAGCCCGCGGGATTTCACATCTAATTTTATGAAAATTAAGGTGTTCAACAAGCCGCACAAAAATTCTTCTTCTTTCCTTCATAAATTTTTAATTTTATTAATAGTTAATTTTCGCAACAGAAAAGAGGATTTTTTTACAAGATCAAGGAAGAATCAGATTTTATACCGGAGGCATACTTGTAGTATGTCGAGGATTAAAATCTGATTGTGACGCAGAGATTGCGGAAAAAGGCCGTTTCTGTTGCGAAAATCAGGCGCGGCCACCGCTCCACTTAAGCTTATTTTTAAGTATGTCGAAGTATTGCCGCTCCGGCAGGGTGATCAGATGAACCGGATGGGGTCCTTTTTTAATATGAATTTCATCCCGGTCATTTAATTCCAGCCCCTTTTGTCCGTCGAAGGTCAAAACGATATCGGAAGATCCTTTCGCCAGCTTAATCTTGATGTTAGCCGACTGCGGAACTATTAAAGGCCGGTTGGTCAGGGTGAATGGGCAGATGGGGGTTAAAATGATTGCCGGTACAGCCGGGTGGATGACCGGACCGCCGGCAGCCAATGAATAGGCGGTCGAGCCGGTCGGCGTCGCCACGATCAATCCGTCAGCACTGTAGGTGGTCAAATAGTGGTCGTCGATGCGGGTTTCGATACGGGCCAGCCGCGCCAGCGCACCCCGGTTGATGACCACATCATTCAGTACGGTTTCCCGTGCGCGGGTTTTTTGGCCGCGGATGACCTTGACAACCAGGCGCATGCGCCGTCGCAGGATAAAATTACCTTTCAAAACTTCTTCGGCAGCCGGATAAAGGTCCTCCTCCGCTATTTCCGCCAGAAAACCCACTTGGCCGAATTTAATCCCCAGAATAGGAATATCCTGATCCCCGATCCAGCGGACCGCACTTAAAAAGGTGCCGTCTCCGCCGAGTACGAAAATGCAGTCGATATCAGAAGGGGGCGGTGTCAGGCTGGCGCTGTCATTTTTTTGTCCGGATTCTGCGGTTTTTTTACGGACGATTTCAATTTTTTTGGACCGCAGCCAGCGTTCAAGTTCCTGGGCCTTCTCATTGGCCTTGGCATCTGATTTGACGACCAGTCCTATTTTTTTCAAAGCTTCAATCAACTCCTTTGGAAAGGATTATGGTGTTTACTCATACAAATTCGATACAAAAACAGCAAGATGTTTTTCTATGCACACAAAAGCCTGGTTTTGCAGCTTTTTCATTTCTCTTGACAGATCAAAAAGCGATCGCATACTTAGTTATCAAAATGTCGACCTAATTGGAGAAAGGAAGAACCGGGTGTGAAAAACACAAATATTGTTCAATCTGCGATATGGGCATTTCTGTTTTTGCTTATCGCAGGTATCTTAATTTTCTGGTTTTCTTCTAAACCTGATGTCTTCACGGGCAACACCATCAAAATAGGGGAAATCCAAACCTACAGCAAACTGACCGTATTCACGTTTCCGTATCGTAATGGCTGGCAACTGGCCTTAGAGGAGATCAATAACGCCGGCGGTGTTAACGGTAAAAAAATTGAAGTCATCTCCCGCGATGATCAGGGAAAACCCGGTGAAGCTGTCAAAGTTACCGAAGAGCTTGTCAGTAAAGATAAAGTCGTCTTGATATTCGGCTCCTTTTTGTCCAATGTCGGGCTGGCGCTAACGGATTTTGCCAAGCGCAATAAAATCCTTTATATCGCTGCCGAGCCGCTATCGGATGCAGTGGTATGGGCCAAAGGCAACCGCTATACCTTCCGCCTGCGTCCTTCAACCTATATGCAAGCCGCCATGCTGGCCGAAGGCGCCGCGAAAATGCCGGCCAAGCGCTGGGCTACTATTGCACCGAACTATGCCTACGGTAAAGATGCAGTTGCTTCGTTTAAAAAGGTACTGAAAGCCAAGCGCCCGGATGTGGAATTTGTAGCCGAGCAGTGGCCGGCGCTGTTTAAGATCAATGCGGGCGCAGAAATTCAGGCCCTGGCGGATGCCAAACCCGAGGCCGTCTATAATGTGACGTTTGCCAGTGATTTGGCCAAGTTTGTGCGCGAAGGCAAGCTGAGAGGCTTTTTTAAAAACGTTTCAATGGTGAGCCTGTTGACGGGTGAACCCGAATATTTAGATCCCTTAAAGGCTGAGGCTCCCGAAGGCTGGCTGGTAACCGGGTATCCCTGGTATGATATCAAGACACCGGCTCACAGTAAGTTTGTTGAGGCCTATCAAAAAAAATTCAATGACTATCCGCGCACCGGATCGATTGTGGGCTACAATGCCATGTATACCGTTTATCATGTGCTCAAAAAGGCCGGTTCGACCGACACTGAAAAACTGGTGGAAGCCATGGAAGGATTATCCTTTGATTCAATCGTCGGTCCGGTCACCTACCGTAAAATTGACCATCAGTCGACCATGGGTGCATATGTGGGTAAAACCGCCCTGAAAGACGGCAAAGGCGTCATGGTCGCCTGGCGCTATGCAGACGGCAAAGATTATTTGCCCAGTGACGCCGAAGTCATGAAACTTCGACCGCAATAAGTATAAAAAAAACTAGGAGTGTTGGAGTACTCCATCACTCCATTGCTCCATTAGCTAATTATCACCTCATGGAATCTGAATAGGTCATATGACAAATACAGATCCAGCTGCATAGAGGGAATGAAATTTGGGTTTCTACCTTGTTCAGTTTCTAACCGGCCTTTCGGATGCATCTGCCCTTTTTCTGGTTGCCTGCGGACTGTCTTTGATTTTTGGCGTTTTACGAATTGTTAACCTGGCTCACGGTTCTTTCTACATGTTGGGCGCTTATATCGCCTTTTCTTTGATCGCTTGCTTACCTCAGGGAGCGTTTTTCTTTTGGGCAGGCATTTTGCTGGCAGCCCTGATTGTCGGTTTGGTCGGTGTTATTTTGGAAGTGTTATTGTTGAGGCGATTGTATAGCGCGCCGGAGCTGTTCATTCTTTTTGCCACCTTTGGTGTGGTTTTAATGGTTCAGGATTTGTCCCGCTGGCTTTTCGGTGCTGAAGATATCCTCGGCCAAATGGCGCCGGGTTTAGAAGGCAGCATCGATATTATGGGGACCTTACTTCCTCAATATGATATCGCCCTGATTGTCATTGCCCCTTTAATTCTTGTCGGACTCTGGCTATTGTTGAATCGCACTCGTTGGGGGATTTTGGTACGTGCAGCGACTGAAGACAGAGAAATGTCCGGCGCTCTGGGTGTTAACCAGACCTGGCTGTTTACCACTGTATTTTTTTTAGGGTCCTGTCTGGCCGGCCTCGGCGGCGCAGTTCAGCTGCCCAAGGGGGGCGCCAACCTGTTAATGGACTTAAACATGATTGCGGCCGCCTTTGTCATTGTGGTGGTCGGCGGAATGGGCAGTATCCCGGGTGCGTATTTAGCTTCGGTCATCATTGGCCAACTCAATTCCTTCGGTGTTTTGATTTTTCCACAAAGCACGCTGTTCTTGATGTTTCTGGCGATGGCCGTGGTGTTGACCATCCGGCCGCATGGTCTGTTTGGAAAGGCCGAGGCCGAGGAACACGGTGCCGCGCAGACAACCGGAACCGTGCTGAAGCCAGCATCCAAAAAAGTAAGACTTCTGGGCTTGATTCTGCTGATTTTGATTTTCGTAATGCCGGTTTTTGTCGAGCAATTCACTCTTGTTTTAATGACCGAGATAGCGCTCTTTGCATTAGTGAGCATGAGTCTGTATTTTTTGATGACGGGCGGCATGGTGACTTTCGGGCATGCGGCGTTTTTCGGCGGCGGAGCTTATAGCGCTGCGCTTCTGGTGCACCATCTGCAAACCCCCATGGAACTGGCCATATTTTTTGCCCCATTAGCTGTTGGGCTTTTGGCTTTGATTATCGGATGGTTTTGTGTGCGCTTATCGGGGGTTTATTTTGCCATCCTGACACTGGCGTTCGCCCAAATCTGCTGGTCGGTTGTATTTCAATGGGCTGAATTCACCGGAGGGGACGACGGCCTTTTAACAATCTGGCCGTCAAAGTGGGCCAGCGAGAAGATTGTATTTTATTATCTGACCATGGTGCTATGCATTGGCGGAATCCTGCTGCTGCGCTTTTTCATTTTTACGCCGTTTGGCTATACCATGCGGGCCTGCAGGGATTCGGCGCTCAGGGTGGACTCCATCGGAATCAACCTGCGGCGGCACCAGTGGTTGGCTTTTGCCATCGCCGGGATATTTGCAGGGCTTGCCGGTGGAGTCTATGTCTTTTCAAAGGGCAGTGTGTTTCCGGATGAAATGGCGATCCCGCGCTCCTTTGATTTTTTATTCATGGTTTTGTTAGGCGGTGTTGAAACCCTGTTCGGGCCGGTTGTCGGCTCGGCTGCCTATACATGGTTGCATGATAAAATCGCACGCTTTGATTTTTGGCAGCTCGCCATTGGATGCATTTTTATATTTCTGGTTGTGGCCTTTCCGCGGGGTATTGCCGGCTCTATTCATAACCACTTGGGAAAATATTTTGAAGATTAGTCTAATGCGGGAGCATTGAATATTTTTATTAACCACAGAGAACACAGAGATCGCAGAGATTAATTACTGCGTGTTATCAATGCTAAAAATTTTTAATTTCTCTGTGTGCTCTGTGCACTCTGTGGTGAAACCGACACCAGAAAATCGTACCCAAGCATAGAGCATACTATGGCAACTATATTAGAAGTTCAAAATCTGTATAAAGCTTTTGGCGGTGTCAAAGCCGTTGTTGATGTGAGTTTTAATTTGAAAGACGGGCAGTTGCTGGCCATGATCGGGCCTAACGGGGCCGGGAAATCCACCTGTTTTAACCTTATTAACGGGCAATTGCGACCGAATCATGGTGATATTTTCATCATGGGCAAAAACGTTAATGGCAGTAAACCCCGAGATGTCTGGAACTTAGGGGTCGGTCGCACTTTTCAGATCACATCGACCTTCGCTTCCATGTCGGTGCTGGAAAATGTCCAGATGGCGCAACTCTCCTATCACAAGCGCACCAAATCTTTGCTGCAGAAGGTCAGCCGGCTGTATGTGGAAGAATCCATGGCCTTGCTCAAATTGCTGGGCATTGAAGATCAGGCCGAACGGGCCTGTGGGGTACTGGCCTATGGCGATCTCAAACGCGTGGAGTTGGCCGTCGCGCTGGCCAATAAGCCCAAGCTATTGCTCATGGACGAACCCACCGCCGGCATGGGCCCGTCTGAGGCCCAAAATCTGATGGAATTGACCAAAGACATTGTGCACACGCAAAATATAGGTGTTTTATTCACCGAACATGATATGGCTTTGGTCTTTAATCATGCGGATCGCATCATCGTTTTGAATCGCGGTGAACTGGCGGCCGAAGGCACAGCGGATGAAGTTCAGGCAAACGAAAAAGTTAAAGAGATATACCTCGGGCACGGTCAATCCGCCGGTATCGGCAAGAAGGAATTAATCCCAGCCGATTCAAAAAAAGCGTAAATATGCCTGCAGATAGCCAAGAAATCATGCTGAAAGTTGAAGGCCTCAACACATTTTACGGCAAGGCCCAGATACTATTTGACATGGCGCTTGAGGTTAGACGCGGGGAAGTGAACGTTTTGCTGGGCCGCAATGGCGCCGGCAAAACCACAACCTTAAAATCCATAATGGGGATCGTCTCTCCTAAAAGCGGTACCATTACATACAAAGGTAAGGCCATTACCGGGCTGCCGCCGTTTAAAACCTGTGCTCTGGGGCTGGGTTACGTGCCTGAGGATCGCCGTATTTTTTCCAAGCTGACTATTCTCGAAAATTTTGAAGTCGGCAAACAGCCGCCCCGTGAGAGGCTTGAGCCCTGGACGCCTGAACGTTTATTTGAGCTGTTTCCGAACCTGGGAGAACGACGCAACCATGCCGGCGGCACCCTCAGCGGTGGCGAACAGCAGATGTTAACCATTGCCCGAACGCTGATGGGTAATCCCGAAATGATCATTTTAGACGAGCCCTCTGAAGGGCTGGCACCGGTTATTGTTGAACAACTGGCTCAAACCATTCAACGCCTGAAATCCGATGGGGTATCCATTTTGCTGGCCGAACAGAATCTGAATTTCGCCCGCACGGTATGCGATCGGGCCTATATTGTCTATCAGGGCAGCACCCACCATGAGAGCGCTATCGATAATCTCTCGCAGCAAGCTTACGAAAAATATTGCGCGCTCTAGTTCCGGAGATCAGAGGTCAGATGATCCCGCTTCGCTATTCATTTCAAACTTAAAACTATTTTGATCGCCATTCCACCAGAGGTTGCAAACTGTGGCCTACAATTGTTGGCGACCATTTCTGTATAAACCAGCTGTTTGTTCCATCGGATCAAAATTGAATTTACTTTTCTGATTAATCTAAAGGGAAGTATTTGAGGGTTGCTTTGATCAGTGGTTGTCCGCGCAGATCTGCTTTAGCAGATCCTTATCCAGGTTACCGCCGGTTAAGACCACACCCACTTTGCAGCCCGGGTCTGACCAATGATCGTGCAGCAGGGCGGCGACGCCCACGGCCCCGGATCCTTCCACCACCAGCCCATGATGCATGTGTAAAAAACGGATGGCGGAACGGATGTCATCTTCTGTAACCAGCACCATGCAATCGATCAGGCGGCGGCCAAGCTCAAAGGTAGCCTCGCTGATGCCGCCTTCAAGGCCCTCGGCAATGGTCTCTTTGGAAGGGAAGGTCAAATACGGCCGGTTTTCCTCCAGGGAACGGGTCATAGCGCAGGAGGAGACCGATTGACAGCTGATGATCCGGATGGCCGGATTGACCGCCCTGGCGGCAGTGGCCACTCCGGCAATCAAACCGCCGCCGCCGACCGGCACGATCACGGCATCCAGGTCTGAAACCGCTTCCAGCATCTCGAGCCCGAGGGTTCCGTGGCCGGCCATGATCAGCGGATCATCAAAAGCCTGGATAAACACCCGGCCGGATTTGGCAGCATCCGCCAGCGCTGCTGCGTGGGCCTCATCAAACAGGCGGCCTTTGATTACCACCTCAACCGGGTATTGTTGAATGGCTTCCAGTTTGATGCGCGGAACCGTCTGCGGCACATAGATGCGGCAGGGAATGTTGAAGCGGCTGACAGCATAGCCGACTCCCTGGGCATGGTTTCCGGCGGAGCTTGTGACGATGCCTGTCGTCTTTTCGCGCTCGCCGAGGGAGACGATCTTGTGATAGGCACCCCGTAATTTAAACGAGCCCGTACGCTGCAAACACTCGGCCTTTAGAAAAACACTCATATTTGTGCGTTCGCTAAGGGCGGCAGAGTGTATTAGCGGCGTTTGCCGGATGATGCTCTGCAGATTCTGGCGGGCGTTGCGGATTTCTTCAATGGTCAATGCCGTCATAGGCCCAATTTCCACAAACAGCACCCGGTAGTCAAGGCTTTTATTCAAGGGCCAGAAGTCAGAGGTCAGAAGACAGATGTCAGAAAATAGAGGACGGATGACAGAGGTTAGAGGGCATAAGGCGGATGGAGGCTACCAGAAGTAGGGGCGGGGACTTCGGCGAGCTCCCTTCGGTCTGAGCTCAGGGTCGAAGACAGTCGAGACGTTAATCCCCGCCCGAGCGATTTTGATCCCACGCGGGCGGGAATTATGCCCCTGCATTTTAAGATCGCTATGATAAATATTAAATGAAAAACATTACCCACGAGACGAGGTGCGCAGCGTTTTTTTAAAAGTGAAAAAACGCAAAAAGGCCGCTCAGGGTATCGATAAAACAACCGCTTGCGCCACTACTGCCGCCGCCTGATGAATCCGATGAAGCGCTGCTGGCCGGAGCCGCGCCCATACCGGACGGATCAACAATGATGCCGTTTTGCTGGTTGTCGTCGTCACCCGTGCCACCATCGACCAATGTGATGTTCAGCCGGGTTCGATCGCCGTTGAGCGAAACGTTTGCGCTGTAGTCAGACCAGCCACGGCTCGGGCTGTATTTATACCATTTGTAGCCCTGCGGCATGGGCTCCGGCAACAGAACCGTGACAGTGGTGCTGCTGCCAGGGATGTCGACTTTGATTGTAAAGTCCATCAGACCGTAAATCATATTTTGCGGCATGCCATTTCGATTTTCAATATCATTACCATCAGGGTCAACCGGCTGTAAGCTGACCAGGTCTGCGTTGCCGTCCGTTTGTAATCCCATGGTCGAATTCGTTGCGGTCTGAAAAGTGATGGCATCCGCGGGCACCGTCTGGATACCGTTATCGGTAATGTTAATGGTTACCGGATCCGAATCCGAATCTCCGCCCGAATCAATTACCGTCAACTGGAAAATAAGCGTGACATCTTCTGTGATCGGGGCGGCCACAAAAGTAGGCTTAACGGCAGCCGTGTCCGATAGTGCCATCGCCGGCCCGCTGGTCTGGGTCCATTCGTAGGTCACAATTGCGTCGTTGGGGTCCGATGATTGTGAACCATCCAGCGCAACGGTCACACTTTCAATAACGTCCTGATCGGAGCCGGCGTCGGCTACCGGCGGCAACTGATTGATGGCAAAGCTGACCGCAAGGGTGTGGTTGCTGCTGACATCTTCAAATGTGTAGCTGGTGGTGATAGCCGTGGCAACACCATCCACCAGAATCTCGGCCACGCTGTATCCGGCGCTGGACGTGATCGTAAAAGTGATATCGTCACCCTGATTCACCTCGACATTTCCTTGCGGTGCGACACTGCCACCTGTTTCGGCTGTGGCTGTGATGGTGTAGCTGACAATTTCCGGACAGGAACTGACACCGCTGCGGCGACCAAAATTCTGGGTCCAGTAATGGCCATAGGTGCTGCTGGCCACATAGGCATATCCAACACCGATGTCGCAAAAATTGGGGTTCAAAATATTGGCCCGGTGGCCGGGGCTGGCCATCCAGGTGTCGATTACATCTTCAGGGGTTGGTTGGGCGGCGGCGATGTTTTCACCGCAATAATTCCAGTTGTAGCCGGCGTCCGTCATTCGACCGCACGCAGTTCTTCCATCAAGGCCTGTGTGGCTAAAATAGTTGTGCAACCCCATGTCCTCGGAATGGCCCCGGGCGGCAGACGCCAGGCTGGGATCGTAACTGAGCGGCGGGAGTCCCTCGGCATCCCTTTCAATATTGACCAGATCAATCACTTCGGATTCAAAATCGGCATAAACATATCCGCCAAGCAGCAAAGAGCAACATGTCAATATAATCAGGACCCGTTTCACCACTGTGCCCCCCCATGTAGGTGTATAGATTAATTGTTATAAAGACGCATGCCAAATATTCTTTAATAATTCTGCAATAATCACACCATCAAGGCCCATTTTTATAAAGTATAATAAATTAAGATGGTTATACATCTACCTTGTCATCCTTGTGTGTTTAAGCGACAGATTTTATCAACATGCCGTACGAAAAATGTCACATGTGCGCTGCATCATTTCTGCATTTGTAAACCTTTCGAAAATCAGTTGCGTCTTAGGCCTTAAATTTCCGGATCGATTCATTGATCGAGGAAAGGAGAGGAAAGATGAAAAAGAGACTCATAGCGCTGCTACTGGTATTTTCTTTGATTGCATGTATGGGGATGTCGCAAAGACAGCAAACCGGAACCGCCGTTGGTTCGGTCGGTGGCGCCGGAGTGGGGGCCGTCATCGGGGGCGCTTACGCCGGTAATACCGGTGCTTGGATTGGCGGATTAATCGGTGCCGGAATCGGCGGATTGGCCGGCTATCAGGTAGCTTCCTACATGGACCGGCAGGAAGCCGATCTGAACGCCGCCCTTGCTGAATCAAGAGCATACAACCGTGCCAGCATCGAGCGCGATCGTGAAAACACCGATATTCTTCTGGCCACTTTCAAAGGCGATGTGTTCTTTGATTTTGATTCGGCAGCCGTTAAATCCGGTGGATTTACTGAAATTGATCGCGTAACGCCCGTGCTGCAGAAATACAACCACACCGCCATTCAAGTTGAAGGCCACACTGACGCGGTCGGCACCGAACGCTATAATCAGCAACTGTCCGAACGCAGGGCAGCGGCCGTTAAAAATATGCTGATTCAGCGCGGCATCGACCCCAGGCGGATCCGTTCGGTGGGTTTTGGTGAATCCCAGCCGGTGTCTTCGAACAACGCCGTTAACCGGAGGGTAACCCTGCGGATCATACCGCTGGTAGATGGGGGTAGCGCATAGAAAAGGTTTCAGGTGTCCCGTCTTCGCTCTGGCGAGCTTCGCCGCGGCGAGCAGGTTTCAGAAAATAGATGACAGAAGACCCGTCTTCGTCCTCTGGACTTCGCCGCGGCAAGCAGAGATCTGAGGGCGCGCGTTAATCGGGCTGCATGTGGCGCTCTAATGTATACAGCTCGATAATATCATTGACCTGCCGGGCGGTGGCCGAATCCTTTAATGTTTGAATACGGTCTGTTCCGTAATAGGTTTGCCTGTCCAGCCACGACCCAAAATGATCGCTGGCAATAATATCATGCCAGGCGGGATGTTTGGCTGCGACCTCGGCATAAAGCACCACAGCTGCGGCTAAATCCGGCGCAAACAGCGTATCATGGCCCATCTGATGATCGGCCGCAAATTGCTGCAGGGCAGCGCCGGTATAGGGGCCGATAATACCGTCAATCGGTCCTGTCTCATAGCCGCCGGCAATCAAACTTTTTTGAATCCGTCTGACCCGGGCCATATCCCGGTTGTAGGGGTTCAGAACCTCTTCAGACAAGTCCTTTTGATAGTCGATTGGGTCCGGGGCCGCAGCTGCAAGGGGCGGTGCTTGTTTTTGGACGGTTGCCGTTTGAACCTTCTGCGTCGGTGCTTTTTCAGGGCGGGCTGCAACAGTCGGTTGTGCTTTTTGGATTGCCGGTGTTTGCAGCACTGTTGACTGTGGCCGATTCAAAACCCGGTAAATCAGCAGAACGCCCAATACCGCGATAATAGCCACAAAACCAAATATCAGGCTTTTCTGAACGGTTTTTTGAATTTGGGGTCGTCCGTTGACATCATCCGGCTGGGTCGGGTATTCGGGCTCCCAGGGCGGCGAGTCAGCCGGGCGCTTCGACGCAGCCGCTGGCTCAGATTCCAATGCTGGGTCGGCACTGAACTGCGTTTCGGGCCCGATATCGGTGGGTTGGGGATCCGGCTCGATTTTGTCAGGCGTTGCTGTGGGTTGCGGCCTGGTTGTCAGATACGATTTTAGTTGCTCGTAGGCTTCGTTTATTTCCTTTAACTTCGTTTCGGCTTTGCGTCGGTAGCGCGGCAGGTTCTGATAGTTTTCCGGGCGCCAGGAATTGCTTAATTCCCGGTAAGCCCGCTCTACGGCTTCAATTGTGGCCGATTCATTCAGCTCAAGTATGTCGAAATATTTTTTCATTTGGCTATATAGAGAACATATTCACAACATTTTGAATCTTAAAACAAGCAAAAAATCGGTCATTAGCTTAGTAAAATCTTAATGCACATATTTAGAAAATAAAAAAATGAAACCCAAAGCTATCTTAAAAATAGCAGATCACGTCCAAGGGCAAGGCGAAAACCGATTCAAAAGTGGAGCATACACGTCAGTATTCGAGCATTTTGAATCGGTTTTATACACACCTTAGTGTTTTATAAAAATAGATGTGTAATCCATTTAGCCCGGATAACGCAGAACTTGGGCGTTAGATGCATTTTTAAGATAGCTTTGAATTTGGGCAAAGAATTCATGCCTGTCAGATTCATCAAAAGCGATGACTCCTTGACGCCGCGCGGTGTTGTAAAGCCTGTCTATATAAGCTCGCCATTGAATACCCAGTCGGGGATCATCCTGCAGGCAGCAATCGATGGCGTGATTGATTTCGTGCTTTAAAATAGTCTCAAACTCAGGATCGTCCAGCGCAGATGCTGCCATGAAAATGAGCCGGCTGTGATGATGATACGCTGCCGGTTGTCGATCCCAGGTTTGGCCCTCTTCTATTTGATCTTCGATCTCGTACCAGTACCGTTGTCCGTCCCGGCTGATATCCACCCATCGGCCCGGCGTGATGCGGCCGTTGCCGTCCAGATCCACCCCGAAGCCGAGCTCGGTGAGCTTGGTTTCCGCTGCACCAACGAAAAACCGGATGTTATTGTGCACTAAAAAATCAATCAGCCCCACAGGCAAAGCGGTTATTTTTTGGGTTGCGCGCGCCAACTCATCCGGGCCGGCGGTGCCGCCCACCATCTCATCGGAAAATGCGTTTAAGAGTGGAGGCTCGGCGAGCGGCTTCAGGGGATTTAAATTTAAACCGGCGATAAATTTTTTAAAATATCCTTCGGTGGCCAGGGCGGTTTCAAACATGGCCAACGGATGATATTTGACCAGATCGGGAAATTCGCCCAGACAGGTATGGGTGGAAGGGGTTAACTGGGCATGTGAAAAAATATCCTGCAGACTGTGCAGGCCAATGGCAAACTCTTCCTCGGCCGCATCATAAAAACGCTCGTCGGCCAGCTTGTGGGCACGCGCGAGGTGAATTCGGGCGGCAGTGATGCGGGTGTCCTCCTCACCGGCAGGGCTGCGGTTGTAATGCCGCTGGATGTCACCGATTTTGCCAACTGTGCCGGTGATGCGGGGTTGGGCGGGATTGAGCGGATCGCGGTAATGGGTCTGGCTGATATCGATACCATAGCATTGGGTGGCGATCCGGCGGGCCTGCTGCCTGCTGAAACCGAACCGGACAGCGATGTCGTAACTGCCGAGGTTTTCACCGCGGCGTCTCCCCGGATCAATGCTGCCCGCGTGCGGCCCTCTATCCCATGCGTACTGGCGTACCTGTTTGCGCAAAATTCCCAGATAGCGTGCATCCTTGGGTAGCTCGGATAGCTGACCTTTTGCGATGTCCTCCAAGCGGCCGTATGGGGCTGTACGGTATCGAGCCGTATTCTGTCTTTTTTCAGTCCATCTGACCGCCAGGGGGTCGATGAAATGATCAATGGTTGTGGCGGTACCGGTTGCTAATTTGCTGGCTGATAGAAAGAACTTCTGGATCATGGCGCCCGCTTTTTTTGAAAACGGAAAATAGCGCGGGTCCGGGCGATAATCTTTAATCAGGTGAAAGGCGCGCAGCAGATCGGCATTGGTTCGGCCGGCTGTCAGAGCGGTTTTCAAACCCAGCTCGGACAAATAGCCGGACGGATCGAAACTGTCGATAGGTTTACCGCCCAGCGTTTGCCTGTACGCTTCGTAAACCTCGGGCGCCGCGGCTGACTGCCAGCAACCGGATGCATAGGGATCTTCGGCCACAACCAGGTTGCGCTCAATCTCTGTTGATAGCGCCCCTTCATGCCATATTGCGGGCTGAAAAAAATCTATTTTAGAAATCGACATCATTCCTCGAGAAACTTTCTTCTTTTTTTATTTATATAAAATAGGGGTTAAAGGTTCAGGGTTCAAGGGTTCAAAGGTTCAGAGGTTCAAAACTTCAGGACTGAGGGCTATTTAATTATGGGTCGCACGTTTTGAGTTTCGGATCAGGTTGGGGTGACCTGGAGGAGCACGGCGTTTTAAGCACGCTTTAAGCTTCGCTCTACGAGCCACAACTTAACAAGTCGTTGAGAAGCAGCCCTTCGGGCTTTGAGGAGAAAAATTAGCCGAGGATTTACAACATGATTTTATTTAACAAAAAGAGTTGATCTCTCTGTGATCTCTTTGGGCTCTGTGAGATGAATATTTTAACGCGAGCTGTTTTGGTTATTTCTTCTTTTTGAAGTCGGCGAGTTCGCTGACGGCCTCGATCATGGTCTTCATGTGGTCTTCGGTATTAAAGGGGCCGATGCCAATACGGACCGAGCCGCCGTTTTCAGCGGTGCCCAGCTGCTCGTGCACCCGGGGGGCGCAATGAAGTCCGGTGCGGCAGGCAATATCATAATCACCATCCAGCAGGGTGCCCGTATCGAGCGCCTCCATACCGTCTACGTTAAAACTGAGAACGCTGATATGATCGCTCAGATCATCCTGACAATGTAGCGTCACGCCATCCAGTGCCATGAGACCATCCCGTGCCATTTGTGCCAGTTTCATTTCATGGGCATGAATGCTGTCGATTCCCTTTTGGGCAATCCATTTCAAACCGGCATGCAATCCGGCGATGCCCATTACATTGCCGGTGCCATATTCCAGGCGGTAGGGATAGTCGTCCAGGTGCATGCGATCGGCGGAGCGGACACCCGTGCCGCCGGCGCGGGTATGGCGGATGTCGATGCCTTCCCGGACATAAAGGCCGCCGATACCGGTGGGTCCCAGCAGGGATTTATGACCGGTAAAGGCCACTACATCAATGTTCATTTTGTCGATGTCGATCGGTACTTTGCCGGCCGATTGTGAGGCATCAATGGCAAACGGGACACCGTGTTCGCGGCAGATACGGCCGATGGCCGCTACCGGCTGAACCGTGCCGATGACGTTGGAGGCATGGTTGACGATAACCAGGCGGGTGTTGGCTTTGATTTTTTGTTTGATATCGTCCGGGTCGACAAAGCCTTTGGCATCAAACGGAACGTAGTCGACTTCAACACCGTGTAATTGGCTCTGATGATACAGCGGGCGCAGCACGGAATTGTGTTCGACCGTTGTTGAAATGGCATGATCGCCCGGATTGAGCAGCCCAAAAATGATCAAATTAAGGGCATCGGTGGAGTTATAGCCAAAGCATAGCCGGTTGGGATCCTTGCCGCCAAAAAAATCGGTCAGCTTCTGGCGGGTGTCGTCAACCAGCGCGCCGGTCTCCATGCACATGTCGTATCCGGAGCGTCCCGGGTTGACGCCAAAATCCCGGAAAAATGAGTCCATGAACGCATAGACCTCCTCGGGTTTTGGGTAAGAGGTGGCGCCATTGTCAAGATAAATGAGTTTTGTCATTGCAGGATATCCTTGCTTAAGTTAGGCCAGCATAAATTTTATGGCGATTTGGTCAATAAATCGTCAGCTGCTTCTTTATTTTTTGGGCCACCATATGGCAATTCGTGCACAATTACAATAGGTCCTGGGGGCGGTCTTCAGAGGTTGATCGCATCATCGCTATTGATAGACATCACGGCGCTGGCCGATCTTAAAGACATGGACGCAGCCGTCAACGTCCCGGACGGCATAAACGATGCGATAATTACCCGGCCGGATGCGATAGCGTTCCCGGGCCGAAAGCTTCTCACAACCCTGTGGCCGGGGATTTTCTTTGAGAGTTTCTATGCGTTTGAAGATGCGCTGCAAGTCTATTTGGGGAACCTTCTCCAGTTCTTTCACTGCCGTACGCTTTAGCAGGATCTTATATTCGGCCATCTTTTCTGAGCTTTTTTAAGATGTCTTCAAAAGCAACCAGTGGTTCCATCGCCCTTTGTTCAAACGCGGCCAGGTCTTCCGCATCCTCAGTCAATGCCAGTTTAACCGCATTATTGACAAGTTCAGAAATCGAACTGGATGTTTCAGCGGCCTTCATTCGCAAGGCCCGGTGGAGCTCGGGATCTATATAGATGGTCGCACGTTTGGTACCGGTTGTCATTTATACCTCCTAAGATATATTAGCGCTATAACGCTATAACGTTATAGCGCTAAAACGTCAATCGGGAGGCGAATCGCCGGTCTGTTTAGGTTTAGGTTTAATCAGCCATTTGTCGGCCTGACTGATCATCTTGCCCAGCTGTGCCATAATTTGCTCATAAGCAGCGTTGAGTTGCTCGCAGGTGCTGTCATCCAGGTATTTGCATTGGCGTGCAAATTCAATCCATACCTGGGTCTCGCAGGCGAGACCTTCGGAATCATTTAGTTTGGCAATAAAAGGGGTTTTGAAGCGCCTTTTGCGCCAGGCTCTGCTAATCTGCGAGCAGACCGAACGCGCTGCCTGCCGCAGTTGATCGGTCAATGCATATTGTTCCTCGGCCGGAAATTTAGCGGTCAATTGAAAGATGTCCATGGCAGTGTGCATGGCATTTTGAAAAACCCTTAAGTCTCTGAAACTGTTTATTTTATCTGGCATATGGCACTCTCCTTTCAAAAAACAATACCGACACCGATATTGATGGTATATCAGCCGCCTGTCGGACAGGCGGCTGATGGTGACCTAAGAATGGATGGGCTACTTTTTGGTCTGTCGTTTTTTGGGCCTTTGGACGCTAATGTTGGCTTTATTTTTGTCGAATGTTTTTTCGCCGATACGCGGGACCTGCATTAAGTCCTCCGGTTTTTGGAAGGGCCCGTTTTTTTCACGATAGGCGACAATAGCGGCGGCATGACTAGCACCAATGCCGTTTAACTGTGTCAGTTGCTCAGCCGTGGCTGTGTTGATGTTTATCTTTGCAACATCACCCGCATAGACCCCGGACGCAACGATCAGACCCATTAAAAATACGGCTATAACGCGTCGCAAATTTTGCATGTTTTCCTCCTTTCAAGTGTGAGTTATCAATCATTCCCATGTCCCAGCGACAGGGAACCTGTGAAATACAGCGCAATATTTTTTCGAATATTGTCAACTAAATCTTGCATTTTTTTAAATCAGATGTTATCTAAAATTTGCATATAAATGAATCTGAATTGTATAAACGATCTCATTCTATTGCGAATGTAATTATTTGTATAAAGATTTTGTCACTTTGGTGTTAAGATGACATATAAACCGGCAAATTATAGTTGTCAATAAAAATTTGCTATATTAGCAAAAAAAATTTACCTAAAGTACATGTATTGTTTACCGGATCTACGGGGGCCAAGAATGACCGAAGAAGAAAAACAAAATAATAACAATGAGATGAAACTTTCGTTGAGTGAGACTGAGGACATCATCGGGCGGCTGAAAGCGGCGTTGGATGTCAAATCGGACGGGCAGCTGGCAACATATTTAGGCATCACACGACAAAACATCGGTGCAGCCCGCAAGCGGGACGACGTTCCCCCGGGATGGATTTACAAAGTAGCGGAGCTCAGTGGATGTTCCATGGATTGGTTGCGGTTTGGCCAGGGCCCTCAAAGACGGGTAAGATATGATATGGCGGAATCTGATCAATCGGGCGAGCTGTCCAGTCAGGAGTCGCCTTACCGGCTCCAGGTCAGTTGGAAGCCCCGATCGGTGGATGACCTGCAAAGGGATGCCGATGCCACAGGCTTCGGCGCGGCTGTCGAGATGCTGGCTAAAATATATGGCTCTGAAGATCAGCTTTTGATTGGTGCGATTAACACGGATCTGCGGGCATTTTGCGAGGCCATCGACCGGCAGCATCGCGAACAGCTCTCTACCAAAGAACTTGTCGATCTGAAAAAACGACTGGCAACTATTGAAAAGCAGCTCAAGCAGGATCAGTAGTTTGATTTTGGATTGTTGCGTTTAATTCAAGCGAGGCCATGCCACTGTTATCATTCTGACGGGCATCTCTTTTGGTGTGAAACAGATATTGAATGCAAAAAAGGGGAATCCTTAAGATGCGGATTCCCCTTTATAATGGCCGTTAACCGGATCTTACGTCTATTTTACGGTGCGATATTCATAGTGGGAGCGAAAATCTTTGGTGTTGGCATAGACCAGTTTGGGGACCAGTTTGCCATATTTTTCTTTGGGATCGCTGACACTGACGCTAAACGGGCCGTCTTTTATCAAATTGATGCCGGCTACCTGGGTTTTTCCGGAAGTGGCTCGAGTCCAGCATGTAGCGCCGCTGTGGGTTTCCATAATTCGGGTTTTAAGAGCAGCTTCGACATAGGCCTTTGCACTCAGGGACTTTGCAGCCGTATATACATTGATTTTCGGCTTTATGGTAGAAACCTGCAGGTGCCCCAGTATGATGGCCTCCACCTTATATTTTTGGCCGATGGACTGAATGGTTTCGGCATTGAGTTGGCTGTGTCCCAAGGAACGCATCAGGTAATCCGCATCCCCAAGCTCGAGGATACGTGTACCCGGTTGCGCTGATTGAAGGTTTTCAATAAAATTCTGGGTGACATAGGGTTTGAGCGTATCTTCGGCATTGGTCGAAAATTCAACCACGCCAATCGATGGATATGTTTTCAAATCGACTTTGGGAGGTACCAGCACTTTTTCGGTATGCGCGCATGCCGCAAAGACCACCAGCAGGATTACCAGAAAAAGGAGTGGACCCGGCAGCCCGGCTTTGATGCTAACACAACGACCTGATTGTTTCGGTTTCATTGCACTCTCCTTATGCATTTTATGAAAATATGTAATTGGGCGAAACGGGCGGCATGCGGATAATGATGCCGCCGACTGTGAGTAATATCGGTGTGGAATTGGAATTCTTGAGTGGAAGGTTCAATGGTGTCGTATTGCCCAAATGGCGGACACATGCGCCTTCTGTGAGGTCATGCGTGCCCGATGTACAAATAAGCAGCCAGAAACCAGTGGACGAATACTGGGGTTTGTATGTTCCGGGTTGGTTATTTATTTTTTTTCGATGGAGTGCCTTTGATCGTGCTAACGTAAATGCCGGGAGCGGAATCGGGTATTTCCATGGCACCGACGGTTTTTTTATAAAATTCTGTTTCCGCCACACCGCCAACGATTGCATAACCATAGCCTTTGTTTTTCATATCCAGCAAACAGGCCTGCATCAGCGCCGTGCCGATTCCTTTTTTGCGATGCGGTTTAGCCACTCCGATGGGGCCGAAAAATCCCAAGGCCGTGGCATCGTAGCAGGCAAATCCTATGATTTTGGTGCCTTTGACGGCCACGTAGCAGGTGCGGGGCTGATGGGTCAGGGCCACATCAACCTCGCTGGCCCAGCCGTCACCAAAATGATCAAAAACCCAGGCGATGATGGCATGTTTTTCAGGGCCAATGGGTTTGCGTAGCTCGATGCCTTGCTCTTTTTGTTGCTTCCAAGATCCCCCCTGCGTCTCAATTGCATATAACTTGATGAGCATATCCACCATGATCATCCCTCCAATTTCAATCCATCGGGCTGTCAGAAACGGTAACCATATTTTTCACTATTTTATCAACTTTGTCAAAAACAGAGCTGCAAACCCGGATCCGAAACACCATAATGCAATAATTGTGTGTCGTTAGGTCAACACTTAAAAAAAAGACGGGCATCGGGCGAAACTTTCTCAATGCCGCCGTGTTTAACCCAGGTAAAGACAAGGCCCGCCATATGAAAAAAGCACAAGCAAATATAAACACGGAGGCAATGACAATGAGAACAAAACTGTTGACGGCATTAACCGGGGTGACGCTGTGTCTGGCATTGGCATCAAATCCCAATCCCGTTCTGGCTGAAGAAGAGAGCGCCGATTTGCAACCGGGCGTGTCTATACGGCAACGCATCGATACGAATGGTGACGGCAGCATCGATGCGGATGAAAAAGCGGCTTTTCGCAAACACTATCTCAAACGCTTTGATCGCAACAATGATGGCCAACTGGATCGCAATGAAAGACGGCATGCGCGTCGGCGGTTTGACCGCGCCGAAGATCGCTGGGACCGCCGCGAAAATAAATTTGATCAACGGGAAGACCGCTGGGATCGCAGAGAAGATCGCTGGGATCGGCGCGAGGACGTGCGCGACCATCGAGAAGATCGTCGCGACCGCCGGGAAGATTTTCGGGATCGCAGAGAAAATCGTCGGGACCGCAAAGAGGATGTGCGCGAATTTAAAAGAGATCGTCGGCAGTACGGAAGGCATGCCAACCGGCCCGGAGGGTCCGGCAGACGCAGCCACCGTCGCTAGTCGGTATGGCACGCCAAGGTCACTGGCGCAAACCCAATTGATCCTTATTACAAAAGAAAATCGGCGGTCTGATCATCGGGCTGCCGATTTTATATTCGTGTTGACTAAGTTACTTCAGAGATCCATCCCTGAATCTAAGTGGCCTCTATTTTTGTCAAAGCTGTTTGTATATCGATTCCGTATTTTTTGATGCGCTTCCAGATGGTTACCCGACTCACACCTAAAATCCGTGCGGCTTCGGATTGATTGCCGCCGACCTGACGCAGGGTATCGATTAGCCCGGCGCGTTCTTCTTCCCATAAATCCGAGCTTTGCTGTGGACGCGTTGAAGGTCTTTTTTTATCGGCTGCTAATTTCGGCGGCAGGTGCTCTAAGCCAATCCAATGTCCCGAGCACAGGACAAAGGCATATTCGATGGCGTTGCGCAATTCGCGAACATTGCCGGGCCAGGAATAGGTGAACAGGGCCTCCATGGCTTCCGGCGTCAGGCCGACAATTTTCTTACCGGATTTTTCGGCATTTTGTTCAATAAAATTTTGAACCATCAGGTGGATATCATCCAGTCGCTCGGAAAGGGGCGGGCATTTGAGGGGAAACACATTAATGCGGAAAAACAGGTCTTCGCGAAATATTTCCTGGGCGATAAGGTCCTCGAGATCTTTGTTGGTGGCTGAAATAATTCTCACGTCCACCGGGATGGGTTTATGATCACCGACGCGTTCAATTTCTTTTTCTTCCAGAACCCGCAACAGTTTCACCTGGATACCCAATGGAATGTCGCCGATTTCATCTAAAAAGATCGTGCCCTCATGCGCGGCTTCGAAACGACCGATGCGCGTCCGGTCAGCGCCGGTATAGGAGCCTTTTTCATGGCCAAACAGTTCACTTTCAAGCAGATTTTCATTCAGGGCGGCGCAGTTGACTTTAATAAAGGGTTTATCTTTGCGGGGGCTGTCTTCATGAATGGCACGCGCCACCAACTCTTTGCCGGTGCCGCTCTGGCCGTGGATGAGTACCGGTGCATCTGTCTGGGCCACATTCTCGATGAGCTCAAAAAGACGCTGCATCGGCGGCGATTCACCCAGCAGCCCGTGGTGTTGATCCTCCAGCCGACAGCTTTTGCGCAGGGTAAGGATTTCCTGCTCCTGGCGCACGATTTCAGAGATATCGGTCAAGGTTTCCACCGCACCAATCATCTGTCCATCCGGATCTCTGAGCACAGTCGCATTCTTGACCACATGCAAAGCGCGCCGGTCTTTTCTTGAAATTAAACATTTCTTGGCGGTGACAATACCTTTTTCGTAAAGACTGCACCATTCCACGCCG
>Ga0209567_10000488_pt1 | contig 21663 bp, 19 predicted proteins | sample COG_12_FD_184756 | JGI IMG/M metagenome (GOLD analysis project Ga0209567, IMG submission 184756) | Pelagic marine sediment microbial communities from the LTER site Helgoland, North Sea, for post-phytoplankton bloom and carbon turnover... | ecosystem: Environmental > Aquatic > Marine > Neritic...
TCAGCGATATGGGAGGACTGAGCGATACGGCAACGGTATCGATAACCGTCAGTGCCGGCAGCCCGGCAGCCGGAGGTGATACGGGTGATGGTGGCGGCGGAGGTCCTGTGACCCTCTGGCTACTCGGACTTCTGAGTGCAATGGCGAGCAGGCGCGCGCTTACCCGAACGGGTGCGTCTTGATGATCGTCTGCTCGCGATCGGGGCCCGTCGAAATAATGTCGATCGGGACGCCGGCCAGGGCTTCAATGCGCGCCAGGTAGTCGCGCGCCTTCTGCGGCAAGTCACCGAAATCAGTGATTCCGACCGTCGACTCCTGCCAACCCGACCATTCCTCGTAAATCGGCTTGCATTCCGCGAAGCGATCGATGACTACCGGTACTCCGGAGATCGGCTTTCCGTCAATCGCGTAACCCGCGCAGATCTGAATCGTTTCGAGTTCGTCGAGGACGTCCAACTTGGTGACGCACAATCCCGATACGCTGCTGTTGATAATAGAACGCCGCAACGCGACCGCATCGAACCATCCACAGCGACGCGGCCGGCCTGTCGTTGCGCCAAACTCGGCGCCGACTCTGGCGAGGTGTGCACCCTGGTCATCGAACAGCTCGGTCGGAAACGGACCCGCGCCAACGCGCGTCGTATAAGCCTTTACGATGCCGAGGATGTAGTCGAGATTGCGTGGGCCGATGCCCGTTCCCGTACTCGCTGCGGCGGCGACCGTGTTCGATGACGTCACGAACGGATACGTCCCGTGATCGATGTCGAGGAAACTGCCCTGCGCGCCCTCGAACAGAATGCTCTGACTCGAATCGCTAAGGTCCCGCAATATTTGCGTTATGTCCGTCGTGATTGGCGCGATAATTTCCGCATAACCGAGGGCCTCGTCGAGCGTCCTTGTAAAATCGACAGTTTCAGTCTTGAAATAATTCTTTAGCAGGAAGTTGTGGTAGTCGAGTACTTCGCCGAGCTTCGACGCAAATTTCTCACGAACGAAAAGATCCGATACTCGTAACGCGCGTCGCGCTACCTTGTCTTCATAAGCGGGCCCGATTCCCCGACCTGTAGTACCGATAGCGCTCGCACCGCGCGCCTTTTCACGAGCGGCGTCAAGCGCAACGTGTGACGGCAGAATGAGTGGGCAGCCCGGGCTGATCCTGAGACGCTCGTACACGGGAACGCCACTCTCGATCAATGCATTCGCTTCCGTCACCAGGGCATCCAGTGCCAGCACGACGCCGTTGCCGATCAGGCAATTGACACCGTCACGTAGAATGCCCGACGGGATGAGGTGCAGCACCGTCTTTTCGCCATCGATAACGAGCGTGTGGCCGGCGTTGTGGCCACCCTGAAAACGTGCAACGGCCGCTGCACGGTCCGTCAGCAGGTCGACGATTTTTCCCTTGCCTTCATCGCCCCACTGGGTGCCGATGACAACTACGTTTTTTCCCATCTTGATCCCGCTCGTCTGTCCGATACTGAAGCCGCGCTAGCCACGCACCAGGAACAACAACAACAAACCTGCGACCATGATCACCAAACCGATATTGCGAATATGGTTGTCGCTGAGTCGCGTGATCTCCGACACCATCTGACGGTACTTCGCCGGCGAAATAAAGGGCAACATGCCCTCGATAACGAAAACAAGCGCAAGTGCCGTAAGTATTTCGGTCCAGTACATCCCTTGCGTCCGCCCGAATCAGACGCTACTGCTTACCACTCGATTGATTCAGGTAGCGGAAGAATTCGTTGTTCGGGTCGAGAACCAGTATATCGCCCGAGCTGCCCACGGCATTGCGGTAGGCATCGATACTTCGATAGAACGCGTAGAACTCCGGATCTTTTTTGTATGCAGTCGCATAAATCTCCGCCGCCTGAGCATCGCCCTCACCTTTTATCTTCTGACCATCCCGATAAGCATCCGCGATGATAACCGTCCGCGCACGGTCCGCCGCAGCGCGCTTCTCTTCCGCAGCGGCGCGGCCTTCGGCGCGGCGCTCCGCGGCAATCCGCTTACGCTCCGCAGCCATCTGCAGATACACCGAGTTTCGAACTTCGTCCATGAACTCAACCTGTTTCACGCGAAAGTCGATGAGCGAGACGCCCAGATCTTCAGACGCCGACGCGGCAGTGGCTCGCATGTCACGCATAAGTTCCGCACGCTCGACGGATATCGCCTCCTGCACAGAGCGCTTGCCAAACTCGGTGACGATTGCATTCTTGATGATCTCCGAGAGACGGCCATTGGCGACCGTGAGTACGCCACCCGTGGATGTATAGAAACGAACCGGATCGATGATGCGCCACTTGACGAAGAAGTCGACCTGCACCGCTTCGTTTTCCGCCGTGAAAATGCGGTCGGGACGGTCGCTGATCGTGAGGATCCGGCGAGGAAACTTTCGAACGTTCTGCACGAGCGGCCATTTGAAATGCAGGCCCGGGTCATAGTCGGCGGTCACGACCTCACCCAGTTGCAACTTGATAGCCAGTTCGCGTTCATTCACCGTAAATGCCGACAGTCCAACGACAACGAGAATGAGGCCAAGCACTACAACGCCTGTGAATTTTGCACCGTTCATTCCCTTACCCTCCTTTCACGCGCATCGTCCGCATCAGGTCCGGTCCTGGGTTGCGGTTGCTCTGACTGCGCGTCCGAGGCACGATTCGATTCACCCGGTGAGGCCGAGCGACCCGCCTGGTTCATGAGCTTGTCGAGCGGCAGGTACATGAGGTTGCCACTCGACTCAGAGTCCACCAGGACTTTCGACGTGCTGCCATAAACTTCTTCAATTGCTTCGATATAGAGGCGATCGCGCGTCACTCGGGGCGCCTTCTTGTATTCGATTAGCAAGGCTTCGAAACGAGCCGCCTCACCCTGCGCGTCCGCTATAACGCGATCGCGATAACCGCGGGCATCCTCGAGGATACGAACTGCATCGCCGCGAGCCCGCGGGACGATGTCATTGGCATACGCATCCGCTTCAAGCCCATAACGTTCGCTGTCGTTACGTGCTTTCTGTGCATCGTCAACCGCCGCCTGCACAGCCTGCGGATAATTGACCGTTTCGAGGGAAATGGATGTCACGGAAATTCCAGTGCCGTAGATATCGATGGTCGCCTGAAGAACCTCCCTGGTACGCGAGGCAATTTCATCCCTGCGTCCCGTCACCAGGACATCCAGCATGGTGGTGCCGACGACCTCACGCAGCGCGCTCTCGGTGACGTCCTGCAAGGTCAGGTCGGGCTCGACGACCTCAAAGCTGTATTTCACCGGATCGGCACGTCGATACTGGACAACCATATCGATGAACACGTATTGCTCGTCCGCTGTCAGCATCTCCGTGCGATATGCGTAATTGGAGACGGCTATCGTGTTTACCAGGTCAACGGTCTCAATGGGGAACGGTAAGTGCCAGTGCAGCCCCGGTAAGGTGGTCTCGGTATAGGCACCGAAGCGCTGCACGACGCCGCGTTCCGCCTCGTCGACCCTGTAAAAGCCGGTCAGCCCCCAGGCAATCAGCAGCACGACAACCAGAATAAAGCCACCCGCACCGCCGCCTGCGCCTCCGCTGCCGCCACCGCCACCACCAAAAATCCCGCTGAACCGTCTTTGCCAGTCCTGCACGATCTGATCGAGATCGTTGGGCCCTTCCCCATCGCGCTTCCAGGGATCCTTGCCGTTTCCTGATTCGTTCCAAGCCATAGTGTCAGTACTTTTCATTCATTTGCCGCCGTAGCCGATACGCCCATTGGTAACGGTTCCAATTGTTGTTCCGCGAGATTTTCACGCTTTAGGAATCGTCGCAAGTCCTTTTCGGTCATTTTCAACTCCAGTTGCCAGCCGCCGTCAGGCAGGCCTTCTTCACGAGTGACCGCTCCCAGCTCAAATAGTCTGGCTCTCTGGCGCCCTTCGGAAGGCAAGAGATGAATCACACGGTGCACGGTCTTCCGGCGCAGGCGATGGGCGATCGCATCTTTGAGCATCGGAATACCGTCACCCGTAATGGCGGAAAGCCAGACGGCGCGACCTTCTCCCTGTTGATTATTCGTGACGCGCGGTGCGCGGTCCAGCTTATCGATCTTATTGTACACGCGAATCTGCGGCACCTTATCGGCCTCGAGTTGTTTCAATACCGAATTCACCTGACGAACGCGTTGCCAGCGATTCGGATCACTTGCATCGATGAGGTGAAGGATCAAATCTGCCTCGCGCGCCTCTTGCAGCGTCGACTTGAACGCGGCTATCAGCTCGTGCGGCAGGTCGCGCACGAATCCGACGGTATCGGCCAGCACGACTTGTTCGCCTTCGGGCAGGTCCAGGCGACGAACCGTAGGATCGAGGGTCGCGAACAGCTGGTCTTCTACGTAGACATCCGCGTCAGTCAGCGCATTAAACAGAGTCGATTTGCCTGCGTTGGTGTATCCGACCAGGGCAACCGTGGGAATCTCCGCCCGGACACGGTTGCGCCGATTCATCGTGCGGCGGGAGTCGACATTTTCGAGACGCTCATTCAGCTGCCGAATACGGTTGCCGATCAGGCGACGATCCGTTTCCAACTGGGTCTCACCCGGACCACGCAAGCCAATACCGCCTTTTTGACGCTCCAGGTGCGTCCAGCCACGAACGAGTCTCGTGGACAGGTGCCTGAGCTGGGCCAGTTCGACCTGCAGCTTGCCTTCGAAACTGCGCGCTCGCTGCGCGAAGATATCAAGTATGAGGCCGGCCCGATCAAGCACCCGACAGCGTAATTCGCGCTCGAGGTTGCGTTCCTGACTCGGGCTTAGTGCCGCGGAAGAAATGACGAGCTCGGCATCATGCTGTTCTATGAGCGCTCGAAGTTCGTCCAGCTTGCCCTTGCCGATGAAATACCGAGCATCCGGACGGCGGCGTGAGCTGACAAGCTCAGCCGCGATAACCGCGCCGGCGGAGCGTGCCAGTTCGGCAAACTCCTCGCGTTCGGAAACATCGGGTAATCCGTCGGGACTCGCGTGGACGAGTATTGCGCGCTCGCCGCTTTGCGGTCTTTCAAACAAACACGTCCTCCTGCCGGAGTGACGTCATCGCTCGCCTACTCGTCGTCGTCTCCCGCTTCATCATCCGGGAGAGGCAAACGAACGTTGCGCGACGGCACAACCGTCGAAATTGCATGCTTGTAAACCATTTGATTCACGCTGTTCTTCAGCAAAACCACAAACTGATCAAACGAGTCCACTTGCCCTTGCAACTTGATGCCATTAACAAGATAAATCGACACAGGAACCTTTTCCTTGCGCAAGATATTCAGAAACGGATCTTGCAGCGTCTGCCCTTTAGCCATATTGGGTCTCCTTATTTTTCGTTGTTATCCTGAAACCCGCCTCCCGGTGGCGCCGGGTGCCCTTTGCGAATCTCTGCCTAAGCGTTGAAAAAGTCTAACACAGCCGAAATCCCTGCAGTACGCCCAATTAGCAGGGATTTCAGCCAAGTTGTCTCACCAGATGCTTCGATATAGTGTCGATTGCGCCGGCTTCAAGAGGGTTAACGGTAAAGACCGACCGTTCCGAACGCAGCCACGTAATCTGCCGCTTGGCCATCTGCCGCGTCGCGAACAAGGCCTTTTCCCTGGCCTCGTCAATGCTGCCGCCGTGTTCAAGGTAGCTCCAGAATTGTCGATATCCGACAGAACGCATGGACGGGCTGTCGCGGGTCACACCCGGCCGCTCGCGGAGACCGCGCAGCTCGTCGATAAAACCGTTCCGGACCATGTGATCGAGCCGTAATTCGATCCGCTCGTGCAGCAGGCTGCGTGGTTCGATCAGCAACGCAATTTTCAGGTACGTGACGTCGTCAGCTGGCGCCTGCGCCTCCTTTTGCCACTCAGTTATTGCTCTGCCGCTCGCCTTGTAGACCTCCAGAGCGCGTTGAATCCTTTGGCTGTCATTGGGATTGATCCTGGATGCGGCCACCGGGTCGACGGCTTGCAGTTCCGCGTGGACCGCCGGCCAGCCGGATTCTTCAGCCATGGCATCGATTTCTCGCCGAATCGCTTCGTTGGCCGAAGGCAACTCCGCAATACCTTCAGTCAACGCGCGAAAGTACATCATCGTGCCGCCGGCCAGTAACGGGATACGGCCAGCGGCAAAAATGGCCTCCATTTCGGCCCGGGCATCGCGAACGAAATCACCGGCGGAATAGGATTGTTCAGGGTCTCGAATGTCGATCAGTCTGTGCGGTGCACGCTTTAGCGTCCTGGCGTCGGGCTTGGCGGTGCCGATGTCCATACCCCTGTAAACGAGTGCCGAATCAACACTAATAATGTCGCAAGGGAGTCGTTTGCACAGGCTGATCGCGAACGCGGTCTTGCCCGATGCCGTCGGCCCCATCAACAGGATAGCAGGGCGATTCACGGCGAATTTCTAGCGCCCACGCAGGAACAAACGATCGAGTTCAGACAGCGTGATGGCGGTCCAGGTGGGACGGCCATGATTACACTGATCCGCTCGTTCGGTCGTTTCCATCTCACGCAGTAATGCGTTCATCTCGGCGAGTGTCAGCAGCCGATTCGCGCGCACGGAATGGTGGCAGGCCATTGTAGCCAGGTAATCATCGGTGACATCGTCGATTCGATTGCTGAGTCCGGACTGTGACAGATCAGCGAGAACGTCGCGCAGCAATGACTCCACGTCCGCACCCTTCAGCAGCGCCGGCACCTCACGGACCGTCAGGCTACCGGGTCCCGATCGGTCCACTACGAGGCCCAGTTCCTCGAGCAAATGCCCCGACTGCTCGACGAGATCGGCCTCGCTTTCGGCCACGGCTATCGTCTCCGGTACGAGAAGCGGTTGACGCACAAGACTCCGATCATCGTACCCGCGCTTCAGCTTTTCATAGACGATTCGCTCGTGCGCCGCGTGCATGTCGACAACGACCAGCCCATCGCCGTTCTCAGCAAGAATGTAGATGCCGGCCAGTTGCGCAACGGCGAAGCCCAGAGGTGGAATCTCGGCCGCCGGGTCCGTTGACTCTTCGAACGAGGGGGCAGCAGCCATCGCACGATAACTTGCCAGCGTCTCCCGCACCGCAGACGTTGACGGTCCTGATGTCAACGGCATACGGCCCTGGTCGAAGACCGCGTCGCGCGTCATCGGAATCGGCGCCACATTGTGGCCACCCGGGCGCGTCTCTTTGAGCGCAAGCTCCACGGTCTGCGAGACGACCCCATGCACCGTGCGCCCGTCGCGAAAGCGAACTTCGTGTTTGGCAGGATGCGCGTTGGCATCGACGCCAGCGGGATCCATGGTCAGGTTCAGAACATAAGCCGGATAGCGCCCGTGAAACAGAACGTCGCGGTAGGCGTGCCGTGCCGCATGCGACAGCGTCTTGTCGGAAATGCTGCGCCCGTTGACAAACCAGTACTGCATATCCGGTTGACTGCGGTTAAAGGTCGGCAGACCGATCCATCCCGACAATGCGATACCGTCTATTTCGCGTTCGATGTAGACACACTGGTCCGCGAACGCGTCGCCACAGATCCTGGCGATACGGTGCCGGCGCCCTTCATCATCGCCTGCGGCGACGAGACTCAGCACGGTGCGACGATTATGGGTCATCGTAAATGCGATGTCGGGCCTCGACAACGCCAGCCGACGCACCCACTTTTCGATGTGACCGTACTCGGTTCGTTCCGTTCGCAGGAAGCGTCGCCGCGCCGGAGTGTTGTAGAACAGATCGTGCACTTCCACGGTTGTACCTTGTGGATGGGCTGCCGGAGTCGGCGCGCTGATTGCCCCTCCGTCGGCTTCAACCTGCCAGGCCGAATCCGCTCCGATCGCCCGCGAGGTCAGAGTCAGTCGTGCAACCGACGCGATGCTTGGCAGAGCCTCACCACGAAAGCCGAGGGAAGCGACGGCTTCCAGATCGTCCAGGCTTGCAATCTTGCTGGTCGCGTGACGCGAGAGCGCGAGTTCCAACTCCTCGCGCTCGATACCCTTGCCGTCGTCACGGATTCGAATCAGCTTCTGACCGCCCGAGACTATATCGATCTGGACCGACCGGGCTCCGGCGTCGAGGCTGTTTTCGAGCAACTCTTTGACCACCGATGCCGGTCGCTCGACGACTTCGCCGGCGGCAATCTGGTTGATCAGGTGGCTCGGAAGTTGCTTTATCGGCATTCGTATAGAATCAGTGACGACAAGGAGTCGTCATTTTTTCAAAACAGGCACGAAAAGTCTCGCCGTATTTGGCGACAGCGTAAAATCGGGAATATCCTCGGTTCGACCCCGGTTTTTCTAGCCGCCCGCGAAGATCGGAATGCTCAGAGTCTGCCCGATGCGGATGTTGTCGTTCGCCAGCTTGTTGGCGGCACGAATGGCTGCCGCGCTGACGTTGTAGCGTTCGGCAATTTCCGACAGGGTGTCACCAGGCGTGATGACGTGGCGCACCTGGCGCGCCGGTTCTCGACGAAGATTCGCAGCGATCCGCGTGTCAGGCGGCGGATTCGTATAGAAATAGTTACGAATACCCGCAAGGATTGCGTTCGCAAGGCGGCCCTGATGCCCTTTGTCGCGAAGCTTCTTCTCCTCGCTCGGGTTGGAGATAAACGCGGTCTCGACGAGGATCGATGGCATATCCGGTGATTTCAGCACGAGCAGCCCGGCCTGCTGCACCGTTCTGCGATGCAACTTGGCGACCTTGCCCATTTCCCGAATCACCTGGCCACCGACTTCGAGACTCGCACTCAACGACGCGTTTTGCGACAGGTCGATCAACACCGACGCGAGCACGTCGTCTTTATCCTCGAGGGAGACACCGCCTACCGAAGCATTCTCGCGCTCGGCAAGCTGCTTGGCCGCCTCATCGCTCGCGCCCTTCAGGGAGAGTGCATAGACCGACGCCCCGTTAGCGCGCCTGTCGGAAACCGCATCCGCGTGAATGGAAACAAACAGATCCGCTTTGTTGCGGCGCGCAATGCCCGTGCGTGCGCGGTGATCGATATAGATATCGCGATTGCGCACGAGGACGGCTTTCATCCCGCTCTCGGCATTGATCCTTTGAGCAAGCGCACGACTGATGGAAAGGGCGACATCTTTTTCACGGGTCCGCCGCTTGCCGATTGCACCCGGATCGTGGCCACCATGACCCGGGTCGATCGCGATAACGATGTCGCGACCCGGCCGGTATTCCTCCGATGCTCTCTTGACCGGAGTCAGGCTTCCCGTGTGTTGCAGGTCGATGACCAGACGATCACCGTACCTGGCATTCGGTCCGGTAGTGAAACTCCTGGAGCGCACGCCGGCATTGAGATCGAGCACGACGCGTAGCTGGCCGTTGGCGCGGATGGCACTGCGTATCGACCTGACTGCCCCCGTCCCCTGAGGCAAATTGGTCAACGACTTGGCCAGCCGCCCGTCTTTCAGGTCAATGACCAGGCGATCGGGGCCACGCAGCGTAAAAATATTGTGCGAAACGGACTGGCTGAGGTCCAGTACGACACGGGTCTTGTCGTTCTCGTCCCAGATGCGGACATTCTCTACCGTCGTGCCTGCCATTGCTGCCAGAGGCAGTAGCAAACACAGTACGAAGCTTAAGATCGGACGTGGAGCCATTAGACGATTAAGCGAGCCAGATTCGGTGATTATGTCGGATGAGTATACGAATCTAACAGCAAAAACCAAGACTTTTCGCTGAAAAATTATACAGATACCGAACTTAGTTGATATTTCGAGTCATGATGGATCGAAGTCATCGAGCAACGCGTCACCGCGATCACTCAGACCCGTGAGCTCGGCCCGACGCCCGTCGCCCTCGTAGGCAAGCATGAGTGCCAGATCGGCCTGCGCTGCAAGGCCCGGCGCCCGATCCGGCCATTCAACCAGGCGAAACCCGTCATCCAGCTCGTTCCAACCGAGATACCGCAGCTCTTCCTCGCTAGAAATTCTATATAAATCAATGTGATATATCTGAGTCCGCGGCAAATAATAGGGTTCTACGAGCGTGTAGGTCGGGCTCGGCACCGGTCCGTCGTGGCCTGCGGCTTTGATGAGGGCGCGGGCAAACGTGGACTTCCCCGTCCCCAGGTCTCCGCTCAACAAGACGGTCCAGCCAGCCAGATCTTCCGGCAGCTGGCTGAGCAGCTGCCTCGCGAACTCGATCGTGGCCGCCTCATCGGCAAGAAAAAGGTTCACGAGGGGAGTTTCATGAGCAAATATTCATGGATTCATGACGGCACGCAGCTCGGCGGTGAGATCAGACGCGATCAAGCCACGCTGACCACTGGATGCCGCCGCGTCGCCTGCACGAGCATGGGCTTCAACGCCTGCGAGGGCCGCCCACTCCGCCGACAGTCCCTGCCCTGTCAGTGCAGCGATGATACCTGTGAGCACATCGCCCATGCCGGCTGCCGCCATGCCGGGGTTACCCGACGTGCACATCGATGGCACTTCTGACCCGGTCGCAACCAGCGATCCCGCCCCCTTGAGGACTGCAACTCCACCGTAGCGTTCTTGCAATGCCCGAACGGCAGCAAGCCTGTCCGACTGAATTTCCGCCGCGGACAGTCCGAGCAAGGTGCCGGCTTCGCCCGGGTGCGGCGTTATGACTCGCAAATCCGCTCTGTCCGGAGCTTCGGCCAGCAGGTTGAGGGCGTCGGCATCCCAGACCGCGGGACGAGCGTCGGCCGCTACGATCTCGAAAAGCGCTCTCGCCCAGTCGGAAAGGCCCAGCCCCGGACCGAAAGCAATGACGTCCGCTTTCTGCAGAAGTGGCTCGAGATCGCCTGGCACCTCGATGGCATGAGACATGAGTTCCGGCCGTGTCGCCGCCAGAATCGCCGCGTGCGACGGGGCCGTCGCAATACTGACCCGCCCCGCGCCCGCGCGCAGGGCGGCCTCGCCGCACAGTCGAACGGCGCCGGGCATGCCGGCGCCACCACCGATGACCAGCACGTGACCGAAATCACCTTTGTGTGCTGCCCGCTTTCTCGGGGGCAATGCTCTGCGCATCAGCACGTCGTCGATACGCCGGAACTCAGGATCTACGGCCGACCGCCACTCGTTCGGAATGTCCAGTCCGCCGTACAGCAGTTCGCCGCAGTAATCGGGTGCACCATCGAGAAATAATCCGGTCTTGAGACCGACAAAAGTCATTGTCAGGTCGGCGCTGACCGCACACCCGAGCCGGCTCCCTGAATCGCCATGGATGCCCGTCGGAATGTCCAGCGCGAGGACGGGCGCCGTGTGCTCATTGATTGCCGCTACGGCCTTCGCATACTCGCCGCCTACGTCGCGCTCCAGGCCGCTGCCAAGTATCGCGTCGAACAGCAAATCGGCCTCTGCATCGAGTTCGCCAGCCCAGGGCGTTACCACACCCCCTTCCGCAATGAAATCGTTATAAGCGGTCGCAGCGTCGCCTTTCAGGGAGCCCGGATCCACAAGCGTCAAAACCGATGCGCCGATACCTTCGTGCGCGGCGAGGCGCGCAACAACGTAGCCGTCGCCGCCATTATTGCCGGCACCACAGACGACCTGCCAACGCCTGGTGTCGGGGAAGCGCTGTCGCGCTGCCCGCAGCGACGCGGTTCCAGCCCTCGTCATCAAGGTATAACCAGGGACACCGTGGTCTTCGATGGCGGTCCGATCGATTTCACGCACTGAGGCGACGGAGTAGATGTTGGCGGGTAAGGTCTCCATCTGGGAGATTATACTGTCACGCGGCACGGAACTGACATTGACGATATCCACGGACCCATACGGCAATACCGATATGGCGGCCCTCAAAACAGAGGTCGTCGAGTGGTGCAATGAGCTCGGCTTTCAACAGGCTGGCGTCTGCGACGTCGATCTCGCGGACGCCGAGGATCGTCTTGGAGCATGGCTTGCCGCCCGGTTTCACGGCACGATGGATTATATGCAGCGCCATGGAACGAAGCGTAGCCGGCCGGCGGAACTCGTGCCCGGAACGGTGCGCGTTATTTCGGTGCGCATGGACTACCTGCCGGAACCGCAAGAACAGGCCAGGCAATTGCTGGATGACGGGTCGCGCGCTTACATCTCCCGTTACTCACTCGGGCGTGATTACCACAAAGTACTTCGCGGCCGCTTACGTTCGCTGGCTCGCCGGATCGAAGAAAGAATTGGTGAATTCGGATACCGTATTTTCGTGGACAGCGCCCCGGTGCTGGAGAAACCGCTTGCCGAGAAAGCCGGCATTGGTTGGGTCGGCAAGCACACCAATTTAATAAACCGTGATCATGGCTCCTGGTTCTTTCTTGGTGAGTTGTATACTGACCTGCCGCTGCCGGTCGATCAGCCCGAGGAATCGCATTGCGGAAGCTGCACGGCATGCATCGATGTCTGCCCGACACGCGCCATCGTCGCCCCCTACTCGCTCGACGCCCGGCGGTGCATTTCATATCTGACGATCGAGTTGAAAGACGCGATACCGATCGAATTTCGCAAGGCCATTGGTAACAGGATTTATGGTTGCGATGACTGCCAGATCTTTTGTCCCTGGAACAAATTTGCGAAACCAACCGCCGAAGCCGATTTTGCACCAAGACATGGACTGGATTCGGCAGAACTTGTCGAATTGTTCGCGTGGAACGAAGAAACCTGGTTACAAAAGACGAAAGGAAGCGCTATTCGGCGGATTGGCTTCGAGCGCTGGCTACGCAATATCGCCATCGCTCTCGGCAATGCTGAAAGCACGCCCGATGTTATCGCCTCCCTGAAGACCAGGCGTTTTGGAGGATCGGAAATGGTCACGGAACATGTAATGTGGGCACTCGCACAGCACGATGCAGAAGACAAAACGGAGATCAAAGATGTTTGAGGCACCCGACTCGCAATACCTCGTACCGTTTGACGGCAGTTTCGACGCAGCAGTGGCCAGTACTTCGCCACAGACCGACGGACACCCCCATAAGGGCAAATATCGAGCCAAACGCACCGAGGACCTGAACAAACTGCAACGGGTGCTCGCTGCCGGCGATCGTCATGCCGTATTGCTGGTATTTCAGGCGATGGATGCGGCGGGAAAGGACAGTACGATCCGTTCTGTAATGCAGGGCGTCGACCCTTCCGGCTGCCAGGTTTTCAGTTTCAAGAAACCGTCGAGCCTCGAGCTCGACCATGACTTTCTCTGGCGCACGACGTGCCGATTGCCGGAACGCGGGCGTATCGGGATTTTCAACCGCAGCCAGTACGAGGAGGTCCTCGTTGTCCGTGTGCACCCCGAAATCCTTGGCTACCAGAAACTGCCGGGCGAAGTGAACCTGGAAACGATATGGGATCAACGACTGACATCGATTCGGCAGCAAGAGGAACATCTCGCGCGCAACGGCACGGTGATTCTCAAATTCTGGCTGAACGTTTCGAGAGATGAGCAGAAACGGCGCTTTTTGGCGCGCCTCGACGACCCTGATAAAAACTGGAAATTCGAACCGCGCGATGTGATTGAGCGCCGCTTCTGGGATGACTACATGAAGGCCTACGAGGACGCATTGAACGCAACGTCACGGCCCTGGGCGCCCTGGTACGCGATCCCCGCCGATGACAAGCCGTACATGCGGGCACGCGTCGCGGACATCATAATAGATGCATTGCAGGGCATCGGCCTCGAGTACCCCGAGCCGTCTGACGAGGATCGCGAAGAATTCGCCGAATCGCGCGCAGAGCTCGTCGACGGCAATGCTTGAGCAGACATGGAGACACGCGTCAAACCGATCTTTATCGAATAATGTGGCCTGGTCGATATGTCTCTAGAGGCCATTGACGCGACAATCGCTTCTTTTCCGTGAGAAATGGCGTTGCTGGAATCTCTGGCCACAAATTCGGACTACAGGCGATCGCTGCTGGAGGGCCTCGAGCTGTTCAAAGGCGTGTCGCCAGATGACGTTCATGAACTGCTGCAGCGCTGCGATCGGCGCGATCTCGCCGCAGGTGAGGTGCTGTTATCGCCGAGTGAGAAGAACGAGAATGTCTTTGTCGTTCTGTCGGGCAGTCTGAACGTCCACGTTGGCTCGCTGGAGACACCGGTACTTGCAACGATGGAAACGGGTGCTTGCGTCGGTGAGATGTCGATCATCGAAGATCGCGATCCCTCCGCCTATGTTATCGGGTCCGAGGACACGCACATGTTGGTCATACACCAGTCCGTGCTCTGGGAGATGGTGGATGCCTCTCACGAATTTGCGAAGAATTTGCTGATCGTGTTGTCGGAGCGAGTACGGAGCCACAACCGCTTCATCGCCTACAGTTACGGCGAGATTCAGAAATTCGAACGTCATGCAACGACCGATGCACTCACGGGTCTTGCCAATCGGCATGCGCTGCAGGAATCGTTCCTCGACGAGATCGAAGCTTGCGTCGACAACGAAGAACCTGTCGCACTGATAATGATCGACGTCGACAGATTCAAACAGTTCAACGATATGTTCGGACACATCGCCGGTGACCGCGCACTTTGTGCAGTGTCCCAGGTGTTGCAGAAGCAGTTCCGTCCCCGCGACCTGCTGGTGCGTTACGGCGGCGATGAATTCGCGGCTTTGCTGCCCGGCGTGGCCGCCGAGCAGGCGGTTACGGTCGCAGAAAGAGTTCGAGAAGCCGTATGTTCTTCGACAGCAGACGGATCGGACTCCCTGATCCGGATTCCGATAGCGATTTCCATGGGCGTTGCCGAACTGCGTCACGACGGCACGATCGACAGCTTGATTCGTGAAGCTGATGCCGCCCTGTATCGCGCCAAACGTGCGGGAAGAAACACCGTATCGGTCTGATGCTTTCGGGTCGGGTCAGACGGTAACCACAACGTTATCGATCAGCCGTGCCTCGCCCATTTGGGCGGCGGCGACGACAACCAGATCATCGCAGTCACGATCCGGGACCTCGAGGTTTAGTGCCCGGCGAATGGCGAAGTAGTCCACGTCGAAGCCAGCATCCGTCAGCTTTTGCAGCGCGCGCGACTCGAGTTCGTCGAAATCGCGGCGACCATCTTGCAGGTCCCGGCCGACGGAACTCAATACCTCGTAAAGCACCGGCGCCCTGGCACGCTGTTCATCCGTCAAGTAACTGTTGCGCGAACTCAGCGCCAGCCCATCATCTTCCCGAATCGTCTCACTCGTGATGACTGAGATCGGCAAATTCAGGTCCTCGACCATGCGCCGGATGACCAGTTGCTGCTGATAATCCTTTTGACCGAACACGGCAACGTCCGGCTGGACCAATGCAAACAGGCGCGCGACAACCGTCGTGACCCCATCGAAATGACCTGGTCGTGATGCTCCGCAGAAATTCTCGGTCAACCCCGGTACAGATACTGTCGTGGCGTTTTCGACACCAAAGGGATAGACGGTGCCCACGTCGGGCGCAAAAATCATATCCGCTGAAGTTGTCTTCAAGCGTAGCTTGTCTCGCTCCAGCATTCGCGGGTACTCGTCAAAATCCTCGCCATTTCCGAACTGAGTCGGGTTGACGAAAATACTGACGACAACGCGTTCAGCGTGTTCGCGCGCCAGTTCGACCAGCGCGAGGTGGCCTGCGTGCAGGCTGCCCATGGTCGGGACGAGCGCGACATGCTCGTCATTGTGACGCCACTCGGCGATGTGATCGGCAAGTTCCTGCTTGCTGTGTACGACTAGCACGAGTGCTTATTTCCTGAATCGGTTTACGAGAAGCAATGTTCGGGAGCCGGGTAGCTGCGGTCTTTGACCGCGCCGACGTAAGCACGGACCGCGTCGAGTGGCGATGTGCAGCCTTCCTGGAAATTCTTCACAAACCTCGGCGTCCGGCCCTGCGTAATATCGAGGATGTCGTACAAGACCAGAATCTGACCGTCGACATCCGGGCCAGCTCCGATACCGATTACCGGAACCTGTAGCGCCTCCGTTATAATTTTGCCCACCTCGTTCGGGACACACTCGAGCAACACGATGTCGGCGCCCGCGTCCTGCAAACGCTCTGCCGACGCCAGCATGTCTTTCGCCTGATCAGGCTCCCTGCCCTGCACCTTGAAACCACCGATCTTGTGCACCGATTGAGGTTTGAGACCGAGATGTGCGCATACCGGGATATCGTGGCGCGCAAGGTGCCGGACAATCTCAACCTGATCATCGCCTCCTTCGAGTTTGACCATCATCGCTCCCCCTTCCTGCATGAGGCGGACGGCGTTGTCGAGCGCCTGACCGGGCTCGGTATAGCTCATGAACGGCATGTCGGCGAGAAGAAAAGCACGGCGCAAGCCGCGCGCTACGGTACGCGAGTGATAGATGATGTCGTCGACGGTGACTGGCACCGTCGTATCGTGACCCTGGATAACCATGCCGAGCGAATCACCAACGAGGACCAGGTCGGTGCCAGCAGCGTCGACCAGTGAAGCGTAGCTTGCATCGTAGGCCGTAAGACACGCAATCGCTTCGCCATCGTGCTTCATTTTGCGCAGAGTCGATACATTAATCGGCGGCTCTCGCATGCCGCGCTGCTCAAGTTGTGTATACATAGATTCCCGAACCTGCTAGGCCAGCGCCGCGGCAGCCGGATTAAAGAAATGGCGGCCACCCGTGGTTCGTTCAATTTGCCGGAACAATTGCTCGTAATCGGCATCGTTATTGACCAGGTCTATTTGCGATGCGTTCACGATCAACAAGGGGCCCTCATCGTAAGCATGAAAAAACCTCGAGTACGCGTCCGTGAGTTTCTCGACGTAGTTGCGGTCAACAAATCGATCATAGCGCGTATTGCGCTGTGCCAATCGTCTCATTATCGCGTCAACCGACGCCTGCAGGTAAATGAGCAAGTCCGGCACAGGCGCTTCGACGGCCAGATTTTCTGCAATCTGATCGTAGAGCTTCAACTCCTCGGGGTCGAGATTGAGTTCTGCAAATAAACGGTCTCGGGTAAACAGGTAATCCGAAATTCGCACCCTGGAAAAAAGGTCCGGCTGGCGCAAGTCCTCGATTTGTCGCGCCCGAGCGAATAGAAAAAACATCTGCGCCGGCAGGGCGGCGGAGCGGCCGTCGCGATAGAACCGCTCGAGAAATGGATTCTCTTCAACTTCCTCGAGAACCAGGTCCGCGGACAGACTATCAGCGAGTCGACGGGCGAGCGCCGTCTTGCCCACGCCAATCGGTCCCTCGATCGCAATGTAACGAGACGGGCTTTTCGATGTTTGCAACGGGCTAACGGACACTCAATTCCCTTACGCAATGCGCGATATTCTGGGCTCATCCCTGTTTACCGGGATAGTCGTTACGCGGCCAAGCCCCGGGATCACCAGACCAGGCGCGACTTCGAGGAGTGGTAACAATACAAAATTTCTCTCCGCGATGCCCGGATGCGGAACGATGAGACCGGGCTCTTCGATCTGGTGACTGCCGTGAACCAACAGGTCGAGATCGAGAACGCGCGGGCCCCAACGAACGCCTCCGCGTTCCCTGCCCCGCAGTTTCTCGATCTGCTGCAATGCGTCGAGCAACGGCCTTGCCGTGAGCCGCGTCAGCAAAGCGGCCACGGCGTTGACGTAATCAGGCTGCTCAATCCCTCCGAGCGGCGCGGATCGATAGAAGGAAGATCTCGCCACCAGCCGTGTGCTCGGAATCGCGGCCAGCAGATCGAGAGCGCTATCGAGCTGACCAGTCGGACCGTTCAAGTTGCTTCCGAGGCCGACATAAGCCGGGTACCAATGATTGTTTTCGCCGTCCGACATCGTCAAGGGCTGGCCGTCATGATTCCTGCGGCTTTTTGCGCCGACGACGGGACCGTGGGCGGCGTTTCCTGCCGGCTTTCGCGTTCATCTGAAAGCTCGCCGCACGCTCTGCCGCCGATTGGGTCTGGACGTCAGTCCAGAATTGCGCAACGTTGGCATCGACCTGGCCAACCTTGGCCAACAGGACCATAAAGTCGTATGCGGCCCTAAATCGCCGATGTTCCAGCAGCTTCATCCCACGCTTTCCCCGCATCTGCGCGAAGCGCGGTTGCAGCGCGAGCATTTCTCGCATGGGTACCGTGAATCGCCGCGGAATCGAGATCCGGCTTTGTTGCCGGGCGACAACATCGTAAGACGCGAGACTTAAGGATTGTGTTTCCGACATTTTTTCCTGAGAACGTCTTATCTCAGCCAGCTTTCGAACCGGTACCCAAAAGAAGACGCCCAACAGGAACATCGGCGTAACCGACTTACCCGAGGTCACTCTATGATCGGTATTCTTCAGCGCCGCACGAACGAACTTCATGAAGTCATCGTCCTGCGACAGTTCCTGCTCAGTTGCCGGGAACATTTCGGCGAACAGGCCGTGCTCTCGCAACAGATCGAATGTTCGCTCGGCGTGCCCTGACTGGAAAAGCTTCAGGAACTCGTCGAACAAACGCGCGGCAGGCACGTTTGATAACAGCCGCGCATGATGATGAATCGCCTCGACCACGGCCCTGTCGATCGAAAAATCCAGTTTCGCCGCAAATCGAACGGCCCTCAGCATGCGCACCGGATCCTCACGCAAACGTTGCTCCGGATCACCAATCAGAACGAGCTCTCGGCGCTCGACATCTTCCACCCCACCGACATAGTCCCAGATGCTGAAATCCGCAATGTTGTAATAGAGGGCATTGCAGGTGAAATCACGCCGCCAGACATCCTCGTCGATGCTGCCGTAGACGTTGTCGCGGATGATACGGCCCTCATGATCATGCTCCGCGTCATCATCAACATGGATTGCCGCCGCCCGAAAAGTCGCAACTTCGATGATTTCGCGACCAAAGCGAACATGTGCAAGCCGAAACCGTCGGCCAATCAGACGACAGTTGCCAAACAACGCTCGGACCTCTTCCGGCGTCGCATCGGTAGCGACGTCAAAATCCTTGGGATGCAGCACCAGCATGGCGTCACGCACGCAGCCACCCACCAGAAACGCCTGGTAGCCGGCCTTGTGCAGTCGGTACAGTACCTTGAGAGCGCTCTTGGAGAACTCGCTCCGAGAAACGTTATGGGCGGCGCGGGGGATGATCTTCGGCGCTGTTGACCCCGGGTTCCCGCTGTTTTTCAAATGTTATTCCGCTTAGGGCTCGCTAATTCGGACGTATGATAGCAGCCTGTTGCCACCTTGGGCTCATCTGGGCCCGAATTCGTACAAAACCGGCTTGAGCATTTACGATCCGGCCTTATAATAGCGCCCCCGGTTCCTCAGGACCGGTGATTACTCCGCTCCCTTCGTCTAGCGGTTTAGGACGCCGCCCTCTCATGCGGTGACCAGGGTTCGATCCGAGGATGGCACAGCCATCCGACAGACGCCGCAGGCGCCGCGAAGCGGTGAGCTCGCATCGCGAGCGAATCCATCCCCTAGGGAATTGCTCGAACCTGTATCAATTCGAGGTTGAGCATTTAAGATCCAGCCGTATAATAGCGCCCCCGGTTCGCTAGGATCGGTAACGACTGCGCTCCCTTCGTCTAGTGGTTTAGGACGCCGCCCTCTCACGGCGGTAACAGGGGTTCGAATCCCCTAGGGAGTGCCAAACAATAAAGACCCGCCTTGCGCGGGTCTTTTTGATTGTTTTGTAGTATCTCTCGAGGATTTGAACGGCTGGTTCGCACCGAGGCCAGCGAAGCTGGCCGAAAGCCGCGTCGCGAAGCGACCGGCCATCCCCTAGGGAGTGCCAAATTGGAAAGGACCCACAGCGTTACCCGGTTTCTTTAAGAATCTCGATCCGACGCCGGTTTCCAAAAAAACGCCCGGGATTATCCCGGGCGCTGACTCACCAATTGGATGAATTTGAGTGTTACTCGGGTTCGACCCAGCTGCTCATGGTCGCCATCTCTGTGAGCGCATCGGTCCATAAATAACCATCCGTCCAGAGATAACCATCGGTCCACAGATAACCATCCGTCCAGAGATAGCCATCGGTCCACAGATAGCCGTTCGTGCCTACCGTGCCGTCCGTCCAGAGATAGCTGTCAGTCCATAGATAACCATCGGTCCACAGGTAGCCATCCGTCCAGAGATAGCCATCCGTGCCTGCAGGACTGCCATCCCACGAATAACCGTCCATGCCCATCAGATAGTAATCACCGAACGTGGATCCCTGACCCATGTATTGAATCTGGACATTGTCGAAGCCGACATACTGGCCGCTCCCCATTAACCCCTGCACGATTCGGAAGCGCACCGTCACGTTGCTGCCCAAGCCGATGTAATTCTCGAGGCTGTAGCTGCGTGAACCGCTGAACTGCCCTACGAGTTCCATTACCTCCAGGGTAACGAAGCTCGCTCCGCCGTCATCCGACGCTTCTACAGCGACAAGATCCAGGCCGCCATAGCCGTAAGTATCGAAATCAAAACTCAACGTGGCGGAAGTCGCCCCCGACGGTTCAAAGGATCTGCTAATGCTCTCCAGCGAGCCGCCTTCGGAATTGTCCATAAACAAACGCGCGCCGTCGACACGTACCGTGCCCGCGGTCGCCGAACCGTCATCCTCCGCCTCGACCCAAGGTCCCGACCATTGCGCAGAGCCATCGTTGTTTGCGTAGCTTGCAGTCGTGAATTCGTCCCGCACGGTTACTTCCGCAGGGCTCGTGCCGGCTTCCTGGAGCCTGTTGGCGCGTCCGCCAAAGTGCACGTAACCGTCAAGGTCGTTGTCGATGTGCAGGCCACGATTGGCGCAGTCCACTGTCTGGTTCATGACAGCCGCGTAGGCGTCGACCATACCGGCACCCTGTTGGAATACGCTGTACGCCAGCGAGCCATCGGCCGCGACGGCCGGACGCGCCGCGGACATAATCTTGCACTTCAGCTCATCCACGCTGCGCCATTCTTCAGCCTCTAGCGCGAGCGCGGCAATACCGCTGACTACGGCAGTCGCCTGCGAGGTACCTGACATCTCGAAATACATGTCACTGGCGTGGAACTCCGGATGCGCAGTCGCCAGGGTCGAGTTGCCTTGCACAAGACCCAGCATGTGACCACCCGGCGCCGTCACCTCGGGCTTCACGAAGCCCTCGGCGCTCGGGCCGGCCGAAGAAAATGACGCCAGTATGTCATCCGACCCGTCAGCCGGCGTGTAGTTATCGGTCATCGCACCCACGGTCATCACGTAAGGCACGTTGCCCGGCACGCCTATGGTCATCGGGTCCGGTCCGCGATTACCAGCGGCGGCCACGACGAAGATCTCGTTCTGCCAAGCCACCATTACCGCCTGATTAATCGGGTCATCCCAGTAGTGTGATCGGGGTTCGGCACTGAAGGACAGATTGAGGACCTTGATCTTGTGTTTGCTCTTGTTTGCTACGATCCAGTCGATGGCGCGTATCACATCGGCATAAGTTCCCTGACCGTTCGCATCGAAAGCCTGCACGGAAACCACGTGCGCACCCGGCGCGACGCCATTGTAGTGACCATCAGTTGTCATCAGGCTTGAAACCGCAATACTGGCGACGTGGGTCCCGTGGCCACCCGGGTCGTCCCCACCGAGCGGGTTCGACTCAGTGTCGGTCATTGCATTGTAGAGTGCTTTAAGCCGCGTGGCGCCGGAGGGATCGTATTTGATGCCATCGTGTTTCCACAAGCCCGTATCGAGTACAGCAATGCCGATTCCCGCACCTGTGATACCCATTGCGTGAACCACATCGGCGTTGACCAGCGTCGCGTAGTTCGTTTCAATGATGGTGTAGGAACCGCCGCCACCGCCGCCGCCACCGCCGCCGCCG
>Ga0209567_10000489_pt1 | contig 21630 bp, 15 predicted proteins | sample COG_12_FD_184756 | JGI IMG/M metagenome (GOLD analysis project Ga0209567, IMG submission 184756) | Pelagic marine sediment microbial communities from the LTER site Helgoland, North Sea, for post-phytoplankton bloom and carbon turnover... | ecosystem: Environmental > Aquatic > Marine > Neritic...
CGCGCTGCTTCTTGCCCCAACCATTCTTCTTCTTGGCCATGTTCATGCTCCTACGAGTGCGCCGCCACAGACACGAACCGTCTCACCGGTCAGACCCACGGCGCCAGGGGTTGAGAGAAAAGTAATCGCTTGGCCGACGTCTTCGGGCTTGCCGCCTTGCCCCACCGCGCTCATTCGGCGCGCGACCTCGCGGATCGCCACCGGCATCGCGTTCGTGAGCCGCGTCTCGATGAAACCGGGCGCGATCGCGTTGACCGTGATGCCCTTCTTCGCGACCCTCGGCGCCAACGCCTCGACGAACCCGACGATGCCCGCCTTGCCCGCGGAGTAGTTGGTTTGCCCGCGATTCCCGGCGATTCCGGACACCGATGACAGGCAGATGATCCGTCCGCCCTCGCGTAGGGTGCCGTCTTGGAGGAGCCGGTCGGTGATACGAACGACGGCGCCGAGGTTGACGTCGACGGCCATGTCCCAGGCGTCGGGCTTCATGCGCCCGAGGGTCTTGTCACGGGTCACGCCGGCGTTGTGCACGACGATGTCGACGCCGCCAAACCGCTCCTTCAGGTCTGCGGCGATTCGGTCCGGCGCATCGACGTCGGTGATGTCGACGAGCAACGCCGAGCCGCCGACCCGCTGCGCCACTTTGCTGCACGGGCCGTCGTCCGCTGGCCTGTCCAAGCACACCACGTGTGCACCTTCGGCGGCCAGCAGCTCTGCCGTCGCCTCGCCGATCCCCCGCGCTGCGCCCGTGACCAACGCGACCTTGCCTCCGAGGACGTGCGACTCGGGCGCTTCCTCGCCCTTCGCGAGCTTCGTCACGTGAAACGGCTGACAGCTGATGAACGCCGCGCGTGGCGACAGAAGAAAACGAAGCACCGGGCCCAACCGCTCTTCGGCGCCCTCCTCGACGAACACGCTGTTGGCGATCGAGCCATTGCTGCCGATCTCTTTGGCGAGGCTTCGGGTGAAGCCTTCGAGGGCTGCGCGGGTTGCCGCGCGAGTCGGCTTCTTCGCGTCCGCGGCCGGACGCCCGACCACGACCACGCGCCCGGATCGGTTGAGTCGTCGAATCCATGGATGCAAGAACGCGTAGAGCTGATGAAGATCCTCGGGCGTGTCCAGCGCCGTCCCGTCGAAGACGATGGCATCGATACGCTCGCCTTCGGGCGCGTCGCCGGGCTCGACCAGCCGCGGGGCACGCGCCCACGCTTCGCCAGGGCCGAGGAAAGGCTCGAGTGCGGCGTCCGAAGTCCCCACGACCCACGGACTTGCGCCCGCTTTGGTCAGAATCCGGGCGAGGACGGCTTGCACACCGCCCACGCCACAGACGAGCACCTTCTTGTCGTCGAGCGGCCGCTCTTCATAAGGGCCCTTCGCGCGCGCCAGCTTCTCGGGCACCGGAAGCGGCAGGCCAAGGGTCTTGATCAGTTTTCGGGCGTTCTCGTTCTCGAGCAAAAGATCCGTCATTCGGGCTCAGCTCCTGACTGAATAGGTTCCAACTAAATACGCGGGACCGCCGGGCGCGTCTCCCACAAACACACTGTCGTCGTCGATGTAGAGGCCGACCTTGGCAGGAAGCACCAGGGGCTTCGTGAACTTGACGTCGATCGCCTCGAGCCGGCTCACGTCACCGGAAAAGACCGAACGGTTCAACCCTTCGACGGCACGCGCCATCGTGGAGAACCCGTGATTGATGACGTTGCGGAAACCGTTCGCACGCGCCGCGGGCGGAATCCAGTGGATCGGATTGAAGTCGCCGGTAAGCTTTGCGAACTCGAGGCCGACGTGGGTTCCAAGCTTCCAGCGAGCGAGCTCCTTTGCCACCACGGGGACGCGCGGGCGGTCGTCCTTGCGTTTGGCGGATTTGTCTCCGCCGCCGAGCGGCACGATGCCGTACACATCGGCGACGATCGCCTCGGGGTGGGTCGAGGTCGACGTGACGGCGCGTTGGTGGATCACCGCACGGCGACCGTTGTCGTCGATGTCGAGAAGCTGAACCTTGAGCTCGTAGGGTTCGCCAAGCGGCAGCGGTGCGTTCATCTGGAGCCGGCTTCCACCGTTCAGCACGCGCTGGATCGGGTATTGGATCCCCTCGATGCCGCGGGCCTGCAGCGGGAAGACCCACTGCGGGAACAAATGAGCAGGAACCTGCCCGCGATACCAAGCAGGGTCTCCTCCGACGTGGCGAATGTAGTCGCGAACGAGCTCGGCGGGGCGCGGCGAAATCCTGGCGGAGACGATGGGGCCCGGGATCTGGGTGGGGGCCGTGTTGGGCTGACCAGAAGCGCTCTTCATCGCGACGAAAGCGGCGCGAGCAAGGGCGCCGAGCATCGGCCCCTGGTGGAGGATGTAACGCGTGGGTACCGCCATATCGATTCTCCCGGCTCGCCGGTGCGGTGGAGTCCCTGCCGCCCGACTCGGTTCTCTACCATTTGGTAGAGAGCCGCGCAAACCCGGTCCCGCTGCTACGCTTCGGCGATGCGTAACCCGTTGATCCAACTTGGATTCGAGATTCCTTTCGACCAAATCGAGGCCACGCACGTGGAGCCCGCCGTCGCCGAGCTGCTGGCTCGCTCACAAGAGGCCGTCGATGCGATCGTCGCAGCCGAAGGGGCGCGAACCTACGCGGGCACGCTTGGTGCACTCGAGGAAGCAACCGAGACGCTCGAACGGGCCATGACGGTGATCGACCATCTGGAAAGCGTTGCAACGACCGATGCGTTGCGTGCCGCCTACAACGCGACGCGCCCGAAGGTAAGCGCGTTTTGGTCGGAGCTTGCGATGAACGATGGGCTGTACCAGGCGGTGCGGGCCTTTTCGGAGACGGACGAAGCCGCCTCGTTGCCATCGACCGAGAAGCGGTTCTTGAAGAAGACCCTCGACGACTTTCGGCGGCATGGGGCCGAGCTCGGCCCGGAAGACAAGGCGAAGCTCCAGGCAATCGAGATCGAGCTGACCAAACTGACGACCGAGTTCTCTCAGAACGTGTTGGACGAGACCAACGCCTTCGAGCTGGTCATCACGGACGAAAGCCGGCTTGCTGGTTTGCCAGAGAGCGCAAGACAGGCTGCGGCAGAAAACGCAAGCGGCAAAGGAGTCGAAGGTTGGCGCTTCACTCTGCACGCGCCGAGCATGATTCCCGTGCTGACTTATTTGGACGACGCAAACATCCGCGAGCACGTTTGGCGCGCGTACAACTCGCGAGCGGTATCGGGGGAGCGTGACAATCGACGGATTATCGAGCGGATTATCGAGCTTCGCCGGAACAAGGCCGAGCTCCTCGGATACGGAGATTTCTCGGATCTGGTGACCGAAGATCGGATGGCCAAGGTCGGGGCAAAGGCAAAGGAGTTCATCGACGACCTCCGCGCGAGAACCGAAGACGCGTTTGGCCGCGAGAACGAAGAGCTCCAAGCTTACCGGCACGAGGTTGAAGGCAGCTCTGCATCCGCGCTCGAGCCATGGGACGTGGCCTATTACTCGGAGAAGCAACGGCAAGCAAAGTACGACTTCAACGAAGAAGAGCTGCGGCCCTACTTCCCGCTCGACCGCGTGCTCGACGGTCTCTTCGCAACGGCCCAAGCGCTCTACGACATCGACATCGTCGAGCGGGAGGCCACCGCATGGGACTCGGAGGTCAAGTCGTATGCGATTGAGGACCGCGACGGCACGATGATTGCAGCGTTCTACGTCGACCTATTCCCGCGGGAGAACAAGCGGGGCGGCGCATGGATGAACGCACTGGTCAGCGCAGCCTATCGACAAGAGCAACCTCTACCGCATCTCGGACTCTTTTGCGCAAACGTCAACCCGCCGGTGGGCGGCAAGCCAGCGCTGTTGACGCATCGCGAAGTCGAGACGCTCTTTCACGAGTTTGGCCACCTTCTTCATCACTGCTTCAGCCGCGTGAGCGTGCGAAGCCTCGCTGGGACGAACGTCGCATGGGATTTCGTCGAGCTCCCGTCGCAAATCATGGAAAACTGGTGCTGGGAGCGGGCTGGGCTCGACTTGTTTGCGGCACACTACGAAACCGCCGAACGGATTCCCAACGAGCTGTACGAAAAGATGGTCCGCGCGCGGACGTATCGCGCGGCCAACGCACAGATGCGACAGTTGGGGTTTGCAACCGCCGACCTAGCGCTCCACCAAGATTACAACCCCGCCCGAGACGGCGACGTCATGGCTTTTGGAAGAGAGATCCTGTCGGTACATTCGCCCACCAAGCTTCCGGAGGACTACGCGATGCTTGCCGGCTTCGGCCACATCTTCGCGCACCCCATCGGTTATGCGGCGGGGTACTACAGCTACAAGTGGGCGGAGGTGCTCGACGCGGACGCGTTTACTCGCTTCAAAAAGGAAGGCATCACGAATCCCGAAGTCGGCCGCGCGTTCCGAGACGCGATCCTCTCCAAAGGCAACAGCGAAGAGCCGGAGAAGCTGTACCAGGACTTCATGGGCCGAGAGCCCGAGCTAGACCCTCTGCTGGAGCGCGCGGGGCTCCTCCCCCGTAAAAGCGATGCTGCGCATCTCCCACGGGGTTAGGTGTCGTCAGGCTAGCGCCTATTTTGCGACCGCTTGGAGGTCGACCGAAACCGCGATTTCGTTGGCGACTTTCAGTCGGACGATCGACGGCACGGAAATGTCATGGTCCGTGAGGTTGGCAGTGAAATCCGCCTTGATGCGAAGCGCGTTGCCGGACCACTTCACCGTTCCATTCGCGGTAACAGGCCTGGTGATTCCATGCGCCGTGAACTTCCCCCTCACCTGAACTTTGGTGTCCTTGTTCGGCTTGAGCTCTGCCGAGCTCTTCTTGCCGAGGATCACTTCAGTGATCTGGAAGTGAATGTTCGGGTTCTTCTTCGCATCGAGCCAGCCGTCGCCTTGAAGGTGCTCGTCGCGAAGGTCGTTGTCGGTTCGTAGAGACACGACCGGCACCTTGAACGAGCCCTTCGTCTTGGTGATGTCCGCGGGATCGACGGTTAGGCCGCCACTGACTTTCGAGCTCTTGCCGGTCATCGTCTCGAGCGGGGCGTCGGAGACGAACGTCACGTGGCTGTTGCCATCCTTCGGAACGCGAAAGGTCGTGGAATCGGCATGCGAGACCGCCGGGACCGTCATGCACACGACCAATATGACACCGGTTCTAATGGCGCTCTTCATCATTCGCTTGTTCCCCTCTCGCACTTAAGTATGCCGTTTTTGGACGCGTGTAACACCCCCGTATTCACGCTGTCACCACTATCGGCGCGGTCTCGTGGAACGTCCAATTCTCGTTGTCCCGCTCTGCCCGGCCGAGCTCCCATTCGTCCCGAAACAAGGCCACGGGGCGATTGTCGCGGTCGAGCACGGCCATCGGAACCCGCCTCGCCTTCAGCTCGGCGCAATTGGCCGCGCCCTGCACCCAGCGCGCATACTGATAAGGAAGCAGATCGAAGGTGACTTTCGCGCCGTACTCGTGCTGGAGGCGAAACATCAGCACGTCGAACTGCAAGCGTCCGACCACGCCGCACACGGGATCCTTCTCGCGCCCCGGCTCCAAGAAGAGCTGCACCGTGCCTTCCTCCGAAAGCTCTTGGATTCCTTTTTGGAGTTGCTTGCGCTTGAGCGGATCGAGAAGCTGCAAGCGCCCGAAGTGCTCTGGAGAAAACCGCGGCACGGCGTCGAAGCTCATCGGCCCATTGGTCGACAGCGTGTCCCCGATGCGAAAGAGCCCGGGGTCGTACAAGCCGACGATGTCGCCCGCATACGCTTCCATCACGCTCTCACGCGCTTGGGCGAAGAACTGTTCGGCACGACTGAGCCGAACCGCCTTGCCGAGCCGGAAGTGGTGCACGCGCATGCCTCCTTCGAACTTCCCGGAACAGATGCGCGCGAATGCGATACGGTCCCGGTGCGACGGATCCATATTCGCCTGCACCTTGAACACGAATGCGCTGAAGCGATCGTCGTCGGGCCTCACGGTGATGTCTCCGGTCGCCGCCCGCTCACCGGGAGGAGGACACAAGTCTTTGAACGAGCGGAGGAAGGGCTCGACACCGAAGTTCGTGAGCGCGCTGCCGAAGAAGACCGGCGTGATTTCGCCCGCAAGGAAGCGTTCCTCGTCCCATTCCTCCCCTGCCCCGTCTAGGAGCTCCACCTCGTCGCGGAGGGTTTGGGCAGCTTCCTCTCCGAGCAGAGCATCGAGCTCCGGATCCTCGATACCGGTAACCCGCATCTCCGCTCGCTTGGATTGGCCCTCGGCCGATCGCTCGAATCGGATCACGAGCTTGTTGATGCGGTCGTAGACCCCTTGGAACAAATCGCCGCTTCCGATCGGCCACGTGAACGGCACCGTGCTGACGCCCAGCACCTCTTCCACCTCGCTCATCAGTGCGAAAGCGTCCCGGGCCGGGCGGTCCATCTTGTTGATGAATGTGACGACCGGCGTGTTCCGCATGCGGCACACGTGAAAGAGCTTGCGCGTTTGCGGCTCGACGCCCCTTGCGGCGTCGAGGATCATGATCCCGCAGTCTGCTGCCATGAGTGTTCGGTAGGTGTCTTCGCTGAAGTCGTTGTGTCCCGGCGTGTCGAGGAGGTTCCAGCGAATGTCGTCGTAGTTGAACTGCAGGACCGATGTCGTGACCGAAATCCCGCGTTGCTTTTCGAGCGCCATCCAGTCGCTGACTGCCGAGCGTTTCGCCTTGCGCGATTTGACCGCGCCGGCCGCATGAATGGCGCCTCCGTAAAGCAAGAGCTTCTCGGTCAACGTCGTTTTGCCGGCATCTGGATGCGAGATGATCGCGAAGGTGCGCCGCCGCTCGAATTCGTTTTGGCTCATGCCGGGCGGCAAGATAGCCACTGTCGTCGGTTGCGCCAGCCCGCGAACGTGCTGTGATGCGCGCTGTCGATGCCAGGGCTATTTCCAGAGATCGAGCCTTACGACTCGGGGCACCTTGGTGTCGACTCGGTTCATTCGGTTTACTACGAACAATGTGGCAATCCGCGAGGAAAGCCGGGGATTTTCGTGCATGGCGGGCCCGGCGGCGGGTCGAGCCCGGCACACCGCCGCTTCTGGGACCCAGCGGTGTACCGCATCATCCTCTTCGACCAGCGAGGCTGCGGGCGCAGCACTCCCCATGCAGAGCTTCGCAACAACACGACCTGGGACTTGGTCGCCGACATGGAGCGAATCCGGGAGCACCTCGGTATCGGGCGCTGGCAGTTGTTCGGCGGGTCTTGGGGAAGCACCCTTTCTTTGGCCTATGCCCAACAGCATCCCGACCGCGTCACTGACATGGTGCTGCGCGGCATCTTCCTGCTGAGGCGCCGCGAGATTCAGTGGTACTACCAAGAAGGCGCGAGTCGCATCTTCCCCGAAGCTTGGCAAGAATACCTCGCGCCGATCCCTGAAGACGAGCGGGACGACATGGTGGGCGCCTACTACCGCCGCCTCACGAGCACCGACCGAAACGAACGTATCCGAGCCGCGCGAGCGTGGAGCATGTGGGAGGGCAGCACGAGCAGGCTCGTCCCCGACCCGGAGCTAATCGAGCGCACGGGTGACGAACCGTTCGCGGAGGCATTCGCCCGCATCGAATGCCACTACTTCATCAATGGCGGCTTCTTCCAAGAAGACGACCAGCTCCTCCAACACATGAACCGCATTCAACACATCCCCGCGGTCATCGTCCAAGGCCGCTACGACATCGTCTGCCCCGCCGAAAGCGCCTACGACCTCCACCAGGCTTGGCCCACCAGCACCCTAGAAATCGCCCCCAAAGCCGGCCACTCCGCCCTAGAACCAGAAATAACCTCCCTGTTGGTCACCGCTACCGGGAGAACTTTCGGTACTTGATTCGGTGGGGGATGTCGGCCTCGGTGCCTAGGCGTGCTTTTCGGTCGGCGGCGTAGTCTTCGTAGGAGCCTTCGTGCCAGACGACACGGCTGTCGCCTTCGAAGGCGAGGATGTGTGTGCAGATTCGGTCGAGATACCAGCGATCGTGGCTGATGATCAGCGCGCAACCGGGGAAGCTCAGAATCGCCTCTTCCAAAGAACGGAGGGTTTCGACGTCGATGTCGTTGGTGGGCTCGTCGAGGAGCAGCACGTTGCCGCCGCTCTTGAGAAGCTTTGCCAAGTGGACCCGGTTTCGCTCGCCACCGGAGAGGTTCTTGACCGGCTTTTGCTGATCGCTTCCGCGGAAGTTGAACCAACCGACATACGCGCGTGACTTCACGGTCCCGCCGCCAATGTCGATCTCGTCGGCGCCGCCCGTGATCTCCTTGAAGACGTTGTTGCCATCTCCGAGGGCGTCGCGGCTCTGGTCGACGTAGGAGAGCGTGACGGTGTCTCCGACGGTGATCGTCCCCGAGTCAGGGCTCTCTTCGCCAACCAGCATCCGGAACAACGTCGTCTTGCCTGCACCGTTTGGGCCGACGATCCCGACGATCGCACCCCGCGGCACCCGAAAACTCATGTCTTCGAAGAGCAGCTTGTCCCCGTAGGCCTTGGTCAACCCCTCGACCTCGAACACCTGCGTGCCGAGCCGCGGCCCCGGCGGGATGCGAATCTCGTTCGGATCGGTGCGAGCCTTGGACGCGTCGGCGACTAGGCTCTCGAAGGCGGTGATGCGCGCTTTGCTCTTCGCCTGCCTCGCCTTGGGCGACGAACGCACCCACTCGAGCTCTCGGGCGATCTTGCGCTTTCGGACGCTGTCCTTCTTGCCCTCTTGGGCGAGCCGCGCTTCCTTGGCCTCGAGCCACTGGGAGTAGTTGCCCTCGAACGGATGGGCCTCCCCGCGATCGAGCTCGAGAATCCAGTCCACGATCTCGTCCAAGAAATACCGATCGTGGGTAACGAGAATCACGCACCCGGGATACTTCTGAAGATAGCCCTGCAGCCACGCGACCGACTCGGCGTCGAGGTGGTTGGTCGGCTCATCGAGCAGCAAGAGCTCCGGCTTTTCGAGCAGCAGACGGCAAAGCGCAACGCGGCGCTTCTCACCGCCCGAAAGCGACTTCGGGTCCGCATCGGGAGGGGGCAAGCGAAGGGCGTCCATCGCGATCTCGAGCGTGCTCTCGAGGTTCCAACCGTCGACCGCGTCGATCTTGTCTTGGAGCGCGCCCTGTTTGTCGAGGAGCTTGGCCATCTCGTCATCGCTCATCGGCTCGCCGAGCTTCATGCTGAGCTCGTTGAACTCGTCGAGGACCGCGCGCACGGGAGCCACTCCTGCTTCGACAGCCTCCAACACCGTCTTGGCATCGCCGAGGTCCGGCTCCTGCGACAGGTAGCCCACCTTCGCGCCCGGGCGGATCCAAGCCTCGCCGGTGAAACTCTCATCCTGGCCCGCCATGATGCGCAGCAGCGACGATTTTCCGGTGCCGTTAACACCAATGACCCCTATCTTCGCGTTCGGAAAGAACGAGAGATAGAGGTCCTCGATGATCTTCTTGTCCGGGGGATGAACCTTCGTAACCCCCTTCATCGTAAAGATGAACTCTGCCATGGACTATCGAGCTGTGCGTCTCCTCGTCAGCCACATAGCAACGATGCACAGCGCGATCCAACCGAGCGACGCGCTCTTCGCAGCGCTGATGGAACAACCATCGGACGTACTGGTATCCCCCGTGGGTCCACCGGGCTCTTCGCCGGTGCCGGGCTCACTCTTGGGTGCGAGGTCGATCGTCCCTGCCTCGAGGTCGAGCTCGGGGATATCGGTTCGAATCAGCGCCGGGAGCTGGTTGGTCAGCGTCTTGGTGGTTGTGCCCTCGAGCGCGGTGTTGCCTGCCGCAAAGGGCCTTGGCGTCGGTCCACCAGGCGGGCCACCCCACATTCCACGCCGTGGGTTGTCGCACGCGATCGCGCCTTCCCAGGGATGCAAGATCACATACCGCCCCTGGAAGTTGTTGACGCTCGACGCCTGCGCGCGCCGCTCTCCAAGCTGACCCTTCTGATCGGGCATCCCACGGCCGCCCACGATGGGACCGGCCGCGCGAAACACGAGATCTTCGTCGAGTCCGTCCTTGTCGTAGCGATAGTGCAGGCGCGTCAGCACGAAGCCGTAAGGCTGCCACGACGGCCGCCGTTTGCGCTGCGGCACCACCCCAGGAATGTCGGAATACGGATCCTGCTCGGCGGGTACGATGACGTCACCACCGAGGGTAGCCAGCTCATCGGGCCTCAGCGGGGGCTCCGGGCATGGATCGCAAGTCGTCGCGTCCCAGGCGTACTCGGTCACGACCGCGCCGGGGTTCTTCTCGATCGTTCGCTCGAAGAGCGCGTCATAGAAAGCCCCAAAGCTCTTCCGAACACTGTCCTGCACCCGAATGTTGGTCGGGATCGACGCGTTCTTGTAGTTCGCAACCTCGTACCGCTGTTGCTTTCCCAGGATGTGCACGATCAAATCCTGTTTGCCTGCGCTATTGAGCAAGCCGAGCCGCACCGGAAGCGTGAACGTCGGCGCATCGTAGTGGAATCGCAACGGCGAGAGCACCGCCTTGCCGTTGCGGAACTTCACCTTCTTCGAGTCGACCTTGGCAACGAAGAACTTGGTGTTCTGCTCGACGTACGTACGGAGAACTTCGTTGGCGCCCTTCGGAATGTTGTACTCGTTCTTTCGAAGCCACTTGTCGAGCCCACCGGAATCCTTGGCGCTCAAGATGACGATGTCGTACTCCGCAACCTTGAACTGGGCCTCGATCGTGACGCCGTAGTCCTCTTCCATCTTGTCGGCCGCGCCAGATCTTGCCCTCTTCGCCATCGGCGCATTTGCTGCCATCTCGTACGCGACCACCTGACGACACGGATCCTGCTCCCAATACTCGACCAACCGTGGCGCAGCGAGCTTGTCCACGCGCGAGAAAATCTCTCCGGGCAGCGTCTTGACGTTGTCTTCCTGCAGAACCACGGGCACCGGAACAACCATTGCGAAGTCTTCAGGCGGACCCTCGTAGTTGTTCTGCATCGACAGCACGGTTCGCGTACCCTCGCGCATCATCACGACCATAGTCGCGTTGTTGTAGAGCGACGCGTCGGCCCCACTCACGTAAAACCCACAGAATGCGCGCGACGTCGTCGGCCAAGCCATGACCACACACAGACCCAAAACAGCGAATACTTGCTTCATCGAATGCTCCTCACTTGCCTGCATAGACGCGTGAGCCCGCAATTTGGATCTATCGAGCGAAAACCAACGCAATTACGGGGAGATGGCGACGAGCTCGATATCGTAGACGAGCATCCCCTGAGGGCGCCCCGGCTGACGGGCATAGGCAAGCTCGGGCGGAATCCAGAACCGGCGTTTTTCACCGATCACCATGAGCTGGAGACCCTCCCGAACTCCGGGGATTGTCCCCCCTACGGTGCTGCTTCTCGCGTTGCCCTTCTTGGCCGTTGACGTGAACACTTTCCCGTCGGTGGTCCAAGCGGTGTAGTTCATCGACACCAAACTGGTCGGCCCGGGCTTCTTGTCACCGGTGCCCTGCTTGAGAACTCGCCACGCCAAACCGGATTCGCTCTTCTCGGCGTCGGCAGGAACAGCGGCCACATCGTCGGGCGCGGGCGGAAGTCCGGACACTTTCTTCAGGCTAACGAGATCGAGCTCGTAGACGAGCGTGCCATGAGGTTTCCCATCGTCAGGTGCCCCTTCGACCGCCTCGCCGAAAGCCAACCTGCCAGGAATCCAGCAGCGTCGCTTTTCGCCTTCGACCATGAGCTCGATCGCTTCACGCAACCCCGGAAGCACGCTCTTCGTCACATCGAACTCCACCGGCTCACCACGGCTACCGGTGTTCATGTGCATCTTGCCGTCGGTGGTCCACACGACCTGATGCATAGTCACGGTGTCGTACATCGCTGCGTGGTCGGTGCCCGTGCCCTTCCGCAGAACGATGCAGGCCAGGCCTGACTCGGATCGTTCCGCGTCGTCCGGAGCGGCTGCTACATTCGATGGTGCGGGAAGCTCGCCGACCTGTGGACCCATGACGAGCACTTTGCGATCAGACGCCTCGGGCGCCTCAGGGGCCGCGGCGTCTTTGCCCTTACAACCCAGAACACCTGCCGCAAGGAGCAAGCAGCCCATCGGTAGCCACTTGAGAGCCATGATCTAGTCCTTGATCTCGATCAGTTCTACGTCAAAAACCAACATGCCCTGCGGACGCCCGGGTCGGCCCGCATAGGCCAGGTCCTGGGGGATCCAAAGCCGGCGCTTCTCACCGACCACCATGAGCTGCAGGCCCTCGGTCCAGCCGGGGATCACCTGATTCAAACCGAACGTCGCCGGATTTCCGCGCGTGACCGAGCTATCGAACAACTTCCCGTCGGTCGTCCATCCCGAGTAATGCACCGTCACAACGCCAGTCGCTGCCGGATGTTCCTTGCCCGTGCCTTTCTTCAGCACGCGCGACCCGAGGCCGGACTTGGTCTTCTTCGCGTTCTTTGGAATCTTGGCAACGTCTTTGGGCGCAGCGGGCGGCTTTGGCGCCTCTTTGAAGTCGATCAGCTCGACGTCGAAAACCAAAGTGCCTCGGGGTGGCCCCATGGCAGCATGTGGATCGTTCGTCTGCGCCTCGCCGTAGGCAAGCGCACCAGGGATCCAAAAGCGGCGCTTTTCACCGGAGACCATCAGCTGCACACCCTCGGTCCAACCCTTGATCACGCGATTGAGCGGAAACTCGGCAGGCTTGCCACGCTTGGTCGAGCTATCGAACATGCGGCCATCGGTGGTCCAGCCGGTGTAGTTGACCGTCACGATGTCCCATTCACTCGGATGCTTATCGCCAGTGCCTTCTTGCAGCACGGTCCATGCGAGACCCGACTCGCTGCGCTCTGCGTTCTCGGGCGCGGCGGCGACATCGGGAGGTGCGGGAATCCCAGCCGGCGCGGCGGCTTCGGCAGGGGCTTTGTCCTCGGCAGCTTTAGCCGTGTCGGCGGGTGCTTCGGAATCCGCGGCGGGCTCGCCTTCTGCGGGAGCGGGAGCGCTGCTCTTGCAAGCGGTCAACGCGGCAGCGAGCGCCACGTAACAAACGAGGATCCAGACAGTTTTCATGGGGGCGTCGTAGCCGACTGCACCGGCGCTGTCTACTTCTCTAGTTGATCAGAGATATCCGAAGACGCGACAACCTCGCCTTCGACTTCAATCACCTCGCGGGGGCCGCCCGGTGGGCCACTGTAACCGGGGGCATACACTTGTACTCGGCCAGTCGCGATTTGCCGCTCGAACCAGGAGCGGACGACCCCGGCGATGACCCGGCGCGTAGCCGGCATGACCATCGAAAGGCCTGCGATGTCGGTTAGGATGCCGGGGGTAATGAGCATCACCCCGCCGATGAAGATTAGGAGCCCATCGATGACGCCGTCCTTCGGCAGTTGCTGGCGCGCCATTGCCTCCTGCCATCGCCGAATCACCCGTGCGCCTTCGAGCCGCGCGAACCACGCGCCCAGCGCGCCGGTCAAGAGCACCAACCCAATGGTGGGCACCGGTCCGAGGGTGCGCCCGATGGCGATCAGCAGATACAGCTCGACCAGCGGAACGACGGTGAACAACAGGAAAAGACGGCCCACCAACTGAATCTAGGTCCGATCTCGGGCCCGCGCTACCCACGCTTTGGTTGGCGTCGCGCTGGTTCTGCCGTACACCGCGCGGCATGAATACGCCGGCAGACGGGCCGATGAGCCCTAAATGGGGGCTGCGGTGCTTGTTGGGTGGTGCACTGATGGGGCTTGCAAACCTGGTCCCGGGTATCAGCGGCGGCACCATGTTGCTCGCGGCGGGAATCTATCCGCGGTTCATCCAGGCATTGGCCGAGCTCAGTGGGCTTCGCTTTCGGAAAAGCTCGTTCATCGTTTTGGGTCTCGTCGGTGTCGCGGCGGCGGGGGCGATCCTGTTGGGCGCCGGCACCGTCAAAGACGCGGTCGTCGAGCACCGGTGGGCGATGTACAGCCTGTTCATCGGGCTGACCCTCGGCGGCGTCCCAGTGCTCTGGCAGATGGCCCGCCCCGCGACGAATCCGTTCTGGGTTGGGGTCATGGTCGGGCTTCTCGTGATGGTCGCGCTGGCGTGGCTGCAGATCTCCGGGACGAGCTCGGGGACGAGCCGCGAAGGTGTGCCGATGATGTTCATCGCGGGGGTCGCGGGCGCGAGCGCGATGATTCTTCCCGGCGTGAGCGGCGGGTATCTGTTGCTGGTGCTTGGGGTCTACGTCCCGGTACTGAGCGCGATCGACGCACTAAAGGAGGCGCTCAGGGCGGGCAACCTCGAAAGCGCGTCCGACCCGGTCGTGGGCGTCGTGCTTCCGGTCGGCATCGGTGTTGCGATCGGCATCTTGGTGATCAGCAACCTGATCAAGATCGTGCTCGAACGCTTTGAGCAACCGACGCTGGGCGCGCTCATGGGTCTGCTCGTTGGTGCGGTGTTTGGCTTGTGGCCGTTCCAGGAAGGCGTGGCGCCCAAGGTTGGCGAGATGTTCAAAGGACAGGTGTTGACTGCCGAGCGCCTCGCGGACCTGTCACCGGACAAATACCCAACCGAGTTCTACGCCCCCACCTTCACCGACGTGATGATGGCGATCGGCTTGATCGGCGTCGGCTACATGATCACGACGCTGGTCGCCCGTATCGGCGGTGCAAAGCCGGCCAGGCGTTAGGCATTGGCGGTTGGGCGCATCAGTTGCTGAGCAGCTCGTCGCATTCGGCGCTGATGTAGCCTAGGGCGACCAGCTGGCGGCAGAGCTCCGGGGTCATCTCCTGCTTTTCCTCGGTCAGCCCGGGCTTCTTCTTGGCCGACGGGCGGGCGGAGGCGGCCAACCAACGGCCGCGATCCTCCGCGCCGAGGAACTGACCGTGAAGGGTCCGCAGGTAACGCTGGGCGATCGGCTGCTTGCTACCGTCTAGCTCCTGCTTCTCCCAATAGTCGTTGCCGAGGTCGAAAATGACATGGGACAAGTTCCCTCGAATGATCATCTTCCAGTCCCCCCCGCGAATGACCCGGCGGTGGTCGAGGAAGTCGCTGAACGCGACATGAGGGCCTGGAGGCCAGTCGCCCCGCATGAAGCCGAGCAAGCTACGGCCCTCGAACTGCTTCGGGATCGGGACGCCCGTCGCCTCCAGCACCGTAGGCCCGATATCCATCGTGCTGACGACAGGACCGATGCGAGCGTTCGCCGGAATGACACCCGGCCAGCGAAACATGAGCGGCACGCCGAGGAGCTCTTGGTAGACCGAATGGCCGTGCCCCCAAGAGCCGTGCTCTTGAAACTCCTCGCCGTGGTCGGAGGTCACCACGACGATGGTGTTCTCGTCGAGCCCAAGCTCGCGGAGCTTCACGAGGAACTTCCCAAAGTACTCGTCGTGATAGCTGATCTCTCCATCATGCAGCGCCTCGATGCGCTCCTTGTCACGCTTCGTGAACGTATACTTCTTCGGGTTCTTCTTGGCCTCATCGAGCATCAAGTGCGTTCGCCGGTTCTGCACCTGGCCGCTGTATGGATCGGGGTCGTACATCTTCAAGAACTCGGCCGGCGGGTCGTACGGCACGTGTGGATCGATGGTCTGGATATAGACGAAGAACCGACCGTCCTTGTTCTTCTCGATCCAACCCTGCGCCTCACCGAACACGTTGGAGGCGTTGGTGTTGCGGCTCTCACGAATGTAGTTTGTGTAGTGGTCCCAGCCTTGATCGAAGCCGAACGCATTCGAGACATACCCGTTGGCGATGAAGCTCGCCGTCTTGAAGCCGGCCTTCTTGTAGACCTCGCTCAACATCAACGCCGACTTCGGAAGCTTGGAGGCGTCTTGCTTGGTCTTGTGCGTCGCGGGATGGAGGGAGGTAAGCACGCTGGCAACCGAAGGCTTGGTCCAGTTTTCCGGCGACTGCGAGCGCTCGAAGAGCGCTCCCTGCGAGGCGAATTCGTCGATGGTCGGGGTTTTCACGCGCGTCTTGGGATAGTAGGCCTGCACCTTGCTCGCGCGCAGGGTGTCGATGAGAAGGACGATGACATTGCGGGCCGGCTCGTCGACGGCGATCACTTCGCCTACGCGTCGCACGATGCGCACATCGCTCAAAGCGAGATCCGTCGTCCCTTCGTTACGGAAGCGTACCCGCGCGATCTCACCGGCGAGCCGACTCAGTGAGACTTGTCGATCGCTCCACCCAGGCCCGGCTTCGATACGCTGGGGCGAACCGGCAGAACCATCGCTACTGATCTGCAATGCCAGCGCGCCGTCGCCCTCCGAGCCACGGCCAGCACCGAAGATCAGCGTGCCGTCGTCGGGCACTTCGATGAACCAGTCGATCTGCGCGCCAGGCGCCAAGGCCATCGCTCGACGGTCCACCCCACCCGCCGAAGCCTGAGCGACCTCGACGCGCTGGGGCGCGGCGGTGCCGTCGGCAGAAGATGGCTCGAAGTGCAACCAGTCCATCGCGAACGACCGCGCTTTGCCGCGCACCTGGCTGGTTTTCGTCGCCCGGAGCATGATCGAGTTCTCCCCAGGTCGAATATCGGTCTCGGAGATCGGGATCACGATCTCCCGAAACCCGTCTCCTTGTGAGACGCGCGCTTCGCCGGCGGTCTTACCGTTGACGTACACGATGAGCGCTCCCGTCGCGTAGGGCTTGGCGCGGAGCCGGAGCTGCATCGGCTGCTTGGATGCGGCGGGAAGGTACAAGCGCGCGGTCTTGGCGAAGGTCGACACGCGCACGTCGCCTTCTCGGCTCTCGCCCTGCCAACCGCTGTTCCAGTTGCCGAGGGTGTACTTGGGGCGGGCGGCGGTCCCGAAGTCGACGAAGAGGCCTCCGGGATCATAGACGTCCGCGAGGTGCAGCAACGCCAGGAGGTCCTCGTATGTGGCCGTGCCGGCAGGAGCAGGTGCCACACCCGGCGCGGGCGCGTCGGCGCGTCTTTTAGAGGCCTCCACGGGAGCATCCCCGGCCGCCTGCTCGAGCGGCGCGTCGGGCTCCGTCCGAGTTTCGTCACATGTAAATCCCTGCACACAGAGAACGAGCACAAGCGCCAAGCGGCTCTTCATAGGCCTTCCCCCTCGCGCGTTCGGCTACCACGGCCGGGCGACCGGAGCAACGGCGCCGGGGCGACCACGCCCCATCCGATGTGCTAACCCAGGTGTCTCATGGATGGGAACGGCCAGCCCGGCGATTGGAGCGTGAAGAAGAGCACGAAGCTCTACCAGATCAAAGGCTGGGGAGAGCCGTACTTCCGCATCAACGAGAACGGTCACGTCGAGGTGCGACCCGACCCGACCCTGGACCGAGCGATCGACCTCTACGATCTCACCAAACAGCTCGCAGAACGCGGGCTCGACCTGCCATTGCTGATCCGATTTCCGAACATCCTTCAGGACCGCATCCGACTATTGAACGAGTGCTTCGAAGCGGCGATCCGCGAGTACGCGTACGACGGGAAGTATCGCGGTGTCTTTCCCGTCAAGGTCAACCAGCAGCGGCATCTCGTCGAGGAGATCATCGAATCCGGCAGGCCTTGGCGGTTCGGATTGGAAGCGGGGTCCAAGCCGGAGTTGTTGATCACGCTCGCAGCGATGGAGGATGAAGACGGCTTCATCATCTGCAACGGGTACAAAGACCTCGCGTACATGGAGACCGCTCTCGTCGCGCAGCGGTTCGACAATACGGTCGTGGTAGTCCTCGAACGCATCGAGGAGCTCGAGCTCGCCTTCCGTGCGTCCGAGAAGCTCGGCATTCGACCGTGTCTCGGCGTGCGCGCGAAGCTGAGCAGCAAGGGGATGGGCCGCTGGGCGAATTCGGCGGGCGACCGCGCAAAGTTTGGCCTGTCGAGCTCGGAGATCGTTCACGTCGTGGACGAGCTCGAGAAGCGCAACATGCTCGATTGCCTGACGCTGCTGCACTTCCATCTCGGAAGCCAGGTCTCGAGCATCATCCCAGTAAAGAACGCCATGCGCGAAGCAAGCCAGATCTACGTCGAGCTCATGAAGATGGGTTGCAACATGCGCTTCCTCGACGTCGGGGGCGGCTTGGCGGTCGACTACGACGGCTCGAAAACCGACTTCCGCGGCTCGATGAACTACGACCTCAAGGAATACGCGTACGACGTGGTCGCGGGGATTCAGGAGGCATGCGAGAAGGCTGGCGCGAAGCCGCCCACCATCGTCAGCGAGAGTGGACGTTCGATCGCTGCCTATCAATCGGTTCTGGTCTTCGACGCGCTGGGCGTCGACCACGTCGACTTCGAGGATCCCCCCGAGCCGTCATCGAGCGACCATCGCATCCTCGACGAGTTCTACGAGACCTGGAAGGGCATCCAGCCCAAGAACGTGCAGGAGTCTTGGCACGACGCGCAGCAAGCGCTCGAAGAAGCACGGAGCCTATTCAAGTTCGGGTATCTCGGGATTCGCGAGCTGGCACGGGCCGAGCACCTGTTCTGGAGCTGCTGCGAGAAGATCCGCCGGTGCATGCGCCGCCTCAAGTACGTCCCCGAAGAGCTGAACGCGGTCGACGAGCTCATGGGCGCGATCTACTACTGCAACTTCTCGCTGTTCCAATCGGCACCCGACATTTGGGCGATGGACCACCTCTTCCCGTTCATGCCCATTCATCGCCTCGACGAGGAGCCAACGGTCCGCGCGCGGCTCGCGGACTTGACTTGCGACTCGGACGGGATCGTCGACCATTTCATCGACGTCGAAGAGGTGCAACGCTCGCTCGACCTTCATCGCGTCAAGCCCGGTCAACACTACCTCCTCGGAATGTTCCTAGGCGGCGCGTACCAAGAGATTCTCGGCGACCTTCACAATCTGTTCGGTGATACGAACGCGGTTCACGTCCGACTCGAAGACTACGGTTACAGCGTCGCGAACGTCATCAAGGGCGATGCAATCGACGAGGTCTTGCGCTACTTGCAGTACGACCCCGAAGAGATGGTGGAACGCGTTCGCAAGCAAGCCGAGCGTGCGCTCAACCAAGGGCGGATGACCCTGCCTCAGCTCCGCACCTTCATGCGCCACTACGAAGAAAGCCTCCGCGGCTACACGTATCTCAAAGGCGACACCTGAATTGGTCCGCTTTTGTGGGCGTTTTCGACATGGACGCCGCCAGCCTCTAACTTGAAAGAGTGGATGTAGCCGACTTCCAAGAGGCGCTGCTTCAGCAGATGGAGCGAAAGATGCATTGGGCTTGGCCGGCCTTCACCAAGGGCCTGGTGCCGAAGGACAAGTTGCACATCCACCTCGAGCACGAATGGGAGGTCTACGTGCGGGACTTTCCCATCATGGTGGGACGCGCCTACGTGCAATGTCCGATCGCCGACGTGCGACGCGAGCTGGCGGAGAACCTCTACGAGGAAGAAACCGGCGGCCTGGCGGCCGGCAAGCCCCACCCGGAATTGTTCATGATGTATCCGCAGGGGATGGGGATGGACCTGGAGCGATTTGCCCACGTCCAGCTACTGCCGGAGGCGCGCGCGTATCGCGGCTTCCTCGACGATGTGACTACGAATCGAGGCTGGGCGGTGGCTGCGTCGATCGCGACCCTCTTCATCGAAGGCACGGCGTACGAGCGGCACGAGCTGGACGCGTCAGCGCCTCCTCGCCCGCAACCTCCACTCGAAGAGCACCCGCTTACGAAATACTACGGGCTTCCCGTCGAGTGCTTGGCTCTGACGAAAGCGCACCGTTCTGTCGAAGGCGAGCACCGCAAGGCGGCATGGCGAGTGATGCTCAACCACGTTCCCGCAGACGATCGCGAATACGTCGTCCGCACGATGGGCCAAGCGGTCGATGTATGGCGCGCGTACCGCGACGCGGTCGCGGCGGCATGCGGGATCACTAGGGATGCGCTTCCGTTGACGGCTTAGCTGCGCATGTGGTGGGGGGTGGTGGGAGTGCTGGTTGGCGGGTTCGGTTTAGTTACACCGCCCGCCCACCCCCACCCGTAATCCTCCCTGCCGCGGCGGTCGCTTCGCTCTGCCTTGGCGGCGCTTCGCGCCGGGCTTCGCCCTGCGGGCTCGCGCTGCCGCCTGCTGGGGGCTAGGCGAGTTCGTTTTTCTGGACTTTGCCCATTGCGTTGCGGGGGAGCTCCGTGACGAAATGGATGTTGCGGGGGCGTTTGTGGGGGCTGAGACGCTCTGCCACGAAGCGGGTCAGCACGTCCGGGTCTTTCGCCTCGCCTGGCTGCAACGCGACGAAGGCGGCGATTCGCTGGCCTAGATCGTCGTCAGGGACTCCGACGACCGCTGCCTCTCGAACCGATGGGTGCTCGAGCAGGCACGCTTCGATTTCGCCGGCGCCGACACGGTAGCCACCGGTTTTGATCAGGTCGGTGCTGCGGCGGCCCAAAATGCGAATTGAGCCCTCCTCGGTTCTGGTGGCTAGGTCGTCGGTGTAGAACCAGCCCTCCTCGTCCAAGACCGCCGCAGTTGCGTCGTCACGATTGAGGTAACCCGCAAAGACCGCGTTGCTGCGGACCACGACCTCGCCGATCGTTCTGTCGTCGCTTGCATCGATCTCACGACGTTGGTCATCGACGAGCTTTAGCTCGACGCCCGGAAGCGGCGGACCCACGTAGCCGGGCGTTGGGGCATGGGATGCCGGAACCCCGCAGTTGATCAGGGTCTCGGTCAGCCCATAGCGCTCGTGCACGCCTCGGCCGGTGAGCGCGTGGATCCGCTCGTGCTCTCGCAACGACAGCCCCGCGGAACCCGAGACGAGCAAACGTGCGTGGCGCAAAGCCTCGCAAAGCCCCCCGTCGTGCTCGGCCGCCTCGGCAAGCCGGTGAAACATCGTCGGCACCGCGAAGAGCATCGTCTGTTGATGACGTGGGTCGACCAGCGCCGCTCCGATGTCTTCGGGAGTAAACCGCGGCACGTGGTGCAAGGCCCCACCAATACGCAGGCTTCCAAAGAGCCCCAACACCAAACCGTGTGCATGGATCAGCGGTAGCGAATGAACGACGGTATCGCGCTCCGTCCATTCCCACGCCTCGGCAAGCGCATCGAGATTGGCCGCGATGTTCCGACGCGTAATGACCGCACCTTTCGGCGAGCCGGTGGTGCCGGAGGTGTAAAGGATCAGCGCGGGCGAGTCGTCGATGAGAAGCGACGGAAGCGCCGCCGGCTCTGGCTCGTACGCTGCCCGAAGGGACGGCACCCCAACGACCTCGTGCGGCACCTGGTGCCGTTCACAGCAAAACGCGAGCTTCGGCTCGGAGTCGTTGCAGATATGAGCAAGCTCGCCCGACCCAAGCTTTGGATTGAGCGGCACCGTCGCCATGCCAGCCACTGCATTGCCGACCATAGCCGCTGCTGTGCAGAGATCCGGCTGCGCCCAGACCGCTACACGATCACCGCGCACAACGCCGGTTCGTTCGAGCAAGGCCACATGCTCGAGCGCGGCACCCGCAAGCTCGCCGTAGCTCCACGAGTGGTCGCCGATGACGAGCGCAAGACGCGAGTCAGCGCGGGTGAGTCGGGGGAAGAGCTCCGTCACGGGGAATCGATACCAGTTGCCGCAGTACTTGTCTCGCTGACGCTGACGCTGGCACTGACACTGACACTGACACTGACACCGGACGCCTTCGGCAGGCGGCAGCGCGAGCCCGAAGGGCGAAGCCCGGCGCGAACGCGCCGCCAAGCCCAAGCAAAGCGCCGGGCGCGGAGGCACGCTGCTCACTC
>Ga0209567_10000490_pt1 | contig 21583 bp, 21 predicted proteins | sample COG_12_FD_184756 | JGI IMG/M metagenome (GOLD analysis project Ga0209567, IMG submission 184756) | Pelagic marine sediment microbial communities from the LTER site Helgoland, North Sea, for post-phytoplankton bloom and carbon turnover... | ecosystem: Environmental > Aquatic > Marine > Neritic...
TCGGGTAAGACCATGGTGAAGATCAGTGACGGCCGTCGCAGTGTGTCTGCGATCTTCAGCAAGCGGAAGGGGCGCGGATTCTACCCGGACGTCGCCGCTTATCGGCTCGATCGTCTGCTGCAACTCGACATGGTCCCGGTCGCCGTGGTGCGCAAGGTAAAAGGCGTGGACGGTTCATTGCAATTCATCCCGGACAAATATTCCGATGAGGGTCGGCGATCCGCTGCCGGGCGCGGCGGCGGGGCAGCGTGTTCCCTGTCGGACCAGTGGGATGCAATGTACGTCTTCGATGTATTGATTTACAACGAAGGACGTACGCTGCAGCGCATGCTCTATGACACGTCAAACTGGCGCCTGATGCTCATTGAACATGAGAAATCGTTCGCGAACAGGAAAGGACGCCCGAAGCACCTCGACAGCATCTCGCTCGACATCTCTGAAGGGTGGCAGCAGGCGCTCGGTGAAATGACCGACGAAGTGCTCGCGACAAATGTTGGCGATGTTTTGGACAAACGTCGTCTTAAAGCCCTGGCAGCGCGCCGCGACCAGTTGCGCGTTGTGTCCGATACGCCGTAAGAACCGGTCAGCACCGCTCGGTCAATCGACCACCGCGATACACTCGATCTCGACACGTGCGCCGAGCGCCAGGCCACTGGCGCCGAGCGCGCTGCGCGCAGGCGGGTCCGTGAAATAGGTCTTGTAAACCTCGTTCATTGCGCCCCACTCGGCCATATCGGCGAGAAATACCGTGCACTTCACGACCTTGTCCATTGACGAGCCGAATTGATTCAGGACGGCCGAGATATTCTCCATCGTCTGACGGGTTTCTCCCTGAATACCGCCTTCCGCCAGGTCCAGTGTTCCCGGAATGTTTCCGAGGTTGCCGGACAGGTAAAGTGTGTTGTCGACCTTAACGGCGGAAGAAAACGGCAGGTCGAGACCTTCCATGCCGGGCATGTTCAGATAGGCGACGTCGGGTGATGTGTTGACGTTCACTTCGCAACCCAGCAAGGCCATTGCCGGCAATAATAAGAGCAGTTGTTTCATAGCAGGAACTCCGAATCCGAGCTTGATTTTCCTTGCCGCCGCGAGACGATCCTGATGGTCCTTATTGCGGTCGAATTATCGAATCTTGTTGTGCCAGGCAAACTATCACACGCAGAAAACGCGCGTGGCGCTCCTGGCATCGTATAATTGCTACCTCGCAGACCTCGATGCGCTGCGGGAAGGGGCCGGAATGGGACGACTCACAACGCATATCCTCGATACGACCGGCGGCTGTCCGGCGGCCGGCGTGGACATTCGCCTGTTTCATCTCGGTGATGATCGGGAGTTGCTGGCGAGCGTAATCTCGAATATGGACGGGCGCACCGAGGAGCCGCTGCTCGAAGACGAAGTCATGCGAACCGGCACGTATGAGCTGGAATTTGGTATCGGCAGCTACTTTGCGGCACGCGGTGCCCCCGTCGATGATCCGCCCTTCCTGGATACCGTCGTCATCCGTTTTTCGATAAAGGCCGACGAGAATTATCATGTGCCCTTGCTGGTTTCGCCCTGGTCTTACTCGACGTATCGGGGAAGCTAGATCGTATGTCCGAATCGAAAATCAGGTTTGTTCTCGACGGTGAGGTGATCGAAGTTGACGACGTCGATCCAACGCGAACCGTGCTGCAGTTTCTGCGTGAAGACCTGCGCCGTACCGGCACGAAGGAAGGCTGCGCAGAGGGCGACTGCGGAGCATGTACGGTCGTAATTGCAGAAGTGAATCGAGACGGTGACGATCTGTCGCTCAATGCCGTCAACTCCTGCATTCAGTTTCTGCCGACCATTGACGGCAAGGAACTGATTACAGTCGAGAGCCTGGCGCCGCCAGGTTCGGAGCTGCACCCGGTACAGCGGGCGATGGTGCAGGAACATGGATCGCAATGCGGATTTTGTACGCCCGGATTCGTCATGTCGTTGTTCGCGCTTTATAAGTCGAACGCCAATCCGTCACGACGGGACATTGACGATGCACTGGCCGGCAACCTCTGCCGTTGCACGGGCTATCGACCGATCATCGCCGCGGCACATTCAATGTACGATGCGGAAGATGGGGCCAGTCGTTCCGATTGGCTGCAACTGCCGTTCGGTGTCGCGCAAGAGCCCGAGGAGCGGCTCGAGCGACTAAGAGACCTGGTGCGAACAAAAGGGCTCGATATCGAGCATGCCGGACGGCGTTTTCTTGCGCCACTTGATGTTGATACTTTCGCCGATGCTTACGCGCGTAATCCCGACGCGACGATACTCGCGGGTGGCACGGACGTCGGATTGTGGGTGACCAAGCAGCATCGCGAGCTCGAAAACGTCATCTACACCGGGCGTGTCGCAGAACTTGCGGACCTCTCCGTTTCATCAAACCATATCGAGGTTGGTGCCGCCGTCACCCTGACGGAGGTCATGCCGGTCCTCATCGATCAATACCCGGGCCTGGATGAGTTGTTCCGGCGCTTTGCGTCACCGCCGATACGCAATGTCGGTACGCTTGGCGGCAATGTCGCCAACGGCTCCCCGATTGGCGATTCGATGGCGGCACTCATGGTCGTGGGCGCGTCACTCGTCTTGCGATGCGGAGGCGCGACGCGAGAGATGCCACTCGACGAGTTCTATCACGATTACCAGGTAAACGACCTGGCGCCCGGTGAGTTCCTCGTCCGCATTCGAATTCCGCTTGCCGATCCGCAGGCGATCGTCCAGAGCCAGAAATGGTCGAAACGATTCGATCAGGACATCTCGGCGGTATGCACGGCCTATCGCCTGGAGCTTGACGGTGACATCGTCAAGGGATTCCGTATGGCCTGTGGCGGTCTCGCGCCGATTGTCAAACGCGCGATGCATTGTGAGGCCGAACTCGCGGGCAAACCCTGGAATGAAAAGACCATCGAGAAAGCCTGTGTTGCCCTGCAATCCGATTTCAGCCCGATAAGCGATATGCGGGCATCGGCAGACATCCGCTTGAGTGCCGTCCAGAATTTGCTGAGGCGGTTTTACCGCGAGACCCAGGGAGACGTCGATTCGACGGTGTACACGTATGGACGCTAGCGTTACTTCAGGTGCAAAACGTGACCGCGCTGTGGGCAAAGCGTTGCCGCATGACAGCGCACACCTGCACGTAACGGGCAGGGCGGCATACACGGACGATCTGCCAGAGCCGAGAGGCCTGTTGCATCTGGCCGTTGGCATGAGCCAAAAGCCGCATGCGAAAATCATCGGCATCGATTTGCAGGAAGTGCTCGCATCGCCGGGCGTTGTCGAGGTCTGTGTGGCCGCCGACATCGAAGGCGACAACAACTACGGCGCGATCGTCGCTGACGATCCCGTTTTCGCGGATGGGCTCGTCCAATACGTCGGTCAGCCGGTATTTGCGGTCGCGGCAACGACGGTAGATGACGCGCGCAAAGCAGTAGCTAACGCGCGTATCAAGTACAGCGAACTCGAGGCGGTTCTCGATCCACTGATGGCTGTCGAGAAGAAGTCTTTTGTGCTGCCGAGTGAGACGCTGGTGCGTGGCGATCCCGACAGCGCGCTCGAAAACTCACCGCATCGTGTACAGCGGCGGGTCTCACTCGGCGGCCAGGACCAGTTCTATCTCGAAGGCCATGTAGCGATGGCCATCCCCCAGGAAGACGGCGGCTTGCTCATTTACAGTTCCACGCAACACCCGGACGAGGTGCAATCCCTGGCCGCACATGCGACCAATCGCGCGGCCAAGGACGTTGTCGTGATCTGCAGGCGGATGGGCGGCGCCTTTGGCGGCAAGGAGAGCCAGGCCGGGCTGATCGCGGTCATCGCGGCCATTGCGGCGGACAAGACGGGCCGACCGTGCAAGCTGAGGCTGGATCGAGATGACGACATGATCATGACCGGCAAGCGACATGATTTTGTCATCGACTATGACGCCGGATTTGACGAATCCGGACGAATACTCGGTATCGACTTCGAGTTCGCGGCGCGCTGCGGCATGTCGGCAGACCTGTCCGGCCCCGTCAATGATCGCACGATGTTCCATTGTGACAATGCCTATTATCTTGAAAACGTTCGTATCGTCTCGCACCGGTGCAAGACCAATACGGTATCGAATACGGCGTTCCGCGGTTTTGGCGGACCGCAGGGCATGTTTGCGATCGAGTATGTGATCGAGGACATTGCCCGCGCCCTGGGCAAGGATCCGCTCGAAATTCGCCGCCGCAATTTCTATGGCAAGGATGACCGAAATGTCACGCAATACCGGCAGACCATCGAAGACAACATCATCGACGAGATCTTCGACAAGCTGGTCGCCGATAGCGATTACGAAGAAAGACGCGCCGCTGTCCGGACATTCAACGCGAAGAACAAAGTCCTGCGCCGCGGTATCGCTCTGACCCCGGTCAAGTTCGGAATTTCCTTCACCAATACTCTGCTCAACCAGGCCGGCGCCCTTGTGCATGTCTACAAGGACGGCACGGTGCAGCTGAACCATGGCGGCACCGAGATGGGGCAGGGACTCTACGTCAAAGTTGCACAGGTCGTTGCCGATGAGTTTCAAATTGGTGTCGACCGCATTCGCACCATGGCCGCGGACACGAGCAAGGTACCCAACGCCTCGGCAACGGCGGCATCGAGTGGTTCGGACATGAATGGCAAAGCCGCGCAAAAGGCGGCGGCCACGATCCGGGCGCGGCTGACCGAATTCGCGGCGCGGCACTTTTCCGTGTCCGAGGCGGAGGTGGAGTTTGTCAGTGGTACGGTGCGCGTCGGCGATCAGACCCTGAGGTTTGCCGAGCTTGTTCAACTGGCATGGGCTGACCGCGTGTCGCTGTCAGCCACAGGCTTCTATAAGACGCCCAAGATAAATTACGACCGCAAGACTTTCTCGGGCAGGCCATTCTTCTATTTCGCCTACGGCGCCGCGGTGACCGAGGTTATCGTCGATAGGCTGACGGGCGAGAATCGGGTGCTGCGCGTCGATATCCTGCATGACTGCGGCGATTCGCTGAACCCGGCCGTCGATCTCGGCCAGGTGGAAGGAGGGTACATCCAGGGCGCCGGTTGGCTGACGACTGAAGAATTGTGGTGGAACGATGCCGGTGAACTCGGTACGCACGCGCCGGCGACGTACAAGATCCCGACCTGCTCCGATCTCGCGCCCGACTTCCGCGTCGAGCTCATGCAAAGCGCCAGCAATCGCGAAGACACTATTTACCGCTCCAAAGCCGTCGGCGAGCCGCCCTTTATGCTGGGCCTGTCAGCGTTTCATGCAATCCGCGATGCTATCGCCGAGGACGACTTCGCCACGCCCGACCTGCAGGCGCCCGCGACGCCCGAATCGATCCTGCGTGCGATCCACGGTGCCGCGAATGAATGAGTGGATTGACGAATTGGCCGATCTCTGTGCTGCGGACGAACCCGCGGTTCTGGTGACGGTTGCCGGCATTCGCGGCTCTGCTCCACGCGAGATCGGCGCCAAGATGATTGTCACGGCGCGAGAGACTATTGGCACGATCGGCGGTGGCCAACTCGAGTATCAATGCACGAGAGTCGCTGTCGGTCTGCTGCAGGACGAGGAACAAATGTCGCTGCGGAGTTTCCCGCTGGGTTCTTCGATGGGACAGTGTTGTGGCGGCGTGGTGGAGATACTGTTCGAGCCGCTGGGCCGTGGCATGCCGGCGTGGCTGCGTGACCTCCAGGCCCTGCACGGCCAGCGCGAGGCGGCGGTCATCGCCACACGTATCTCCAGAAGCGCACCCACCAAGTTCGTCGTCACCGCAGAGCAGGTTTTTGGCATCGAGGAGCATGACGCACCGCCATCGATGGTTTCCGGGGCCCGTTCGATTCTCCGGGGCGATCGAATGCCGCGCCGCCATGTGCAGGAATTTTATGAGCCGATCGTCATTTCCGATCTGAACATCGCGGTCTTCGGTGCAGGACACGTCGGTACGGCCGTCATCGATGCGCTTTGGCGACTCGACTGCAATATTCGCTGGGTCGACAGCCGACGCAATATCTTCCGAGAGGTTCCCCGCAACGTGCGCGCCATCGAGGCGTCAGATCCGGCGCTTGAAGTAGCGGCAATGCCGCCAGGCAGTTTTTACCTGGTGATGACGCACAGCCACGCGCTGGATTTCGATATTTGCGATCGCATTCTGCGGCGTCGGGATGCGCGCTACTGTGGCCTGATTGGTTCGTTGTCGAAACGGCGCCGGTTCGAGAAACGCTATCGCCAGCAGGGCATGCCGCAGGAGCTGATCGATGCACTGGTCTGCCCGATCGGTGTCGACGGCATCAGCGGCAAGAAGCCGGCCGAGATAGCGGTCGCCGCCGCGGCCGAAATACTCAAGATACGAAGTCAGGCGGAGGACGCTGCCTCGCCAGCATACCCTGACAATGTCCACCCGCTGACTCGTTAGGGCCTGCTGACACATGGAAGCCTATATCGTCGACTGGTTGAATCTCCTTGTGCGCTGGCTGCACGTTATAACCGGCATCGCGTGGATAGGCGCCTCTTTCTATTTTATCTGGCTGGACAATCACCTCGAATCGCCAAAAGACCCGGACGACGACGCCAAAGGCGTCGGCGGCGAAGTCTGGTCGTTACACGGCGGCGGGTTTTACCACGCTCAAAAATATCGCGTGTCGCCGGCCACGATTCCGGAGACCCTGCACTGGTTCAAGTGGGAGGCGTACTCAACGTGGTTATCCGGCATGGCCTTGCTCGTTCTCGTTTACTGGTACGGTGCACAGGTCTACCTGATAGACCCTGCGGTCGCGGACCTGTCGGTGCCCGCGGCGGTTGGCATTGCGGTCGCCTATATCGTTGGCGGCTGGCTGGTTTACGATCTTCTGTGCAAGTCACCGCTGGCGCGTGACGACCGGGTATTTGGCGCGATTCTGCTGCTGCTGACTGCACTGCTTGCCTGGAGCCTTTGCGAGCTCTTCGGGGGTCGTGGCGCCTACATTCATTTCGGCGCCGTCCTCGGCACGATCATGGTTGCGAACGTCGCCATGGTGATCATCCCCGGGCAGAAGAAGATGGTCGCGGCGGCAGAACGCGGCGAGTCGCCCGATCCGGCGCCGGGCATTCGCGCCAAGCAGCGTTCCGTTCACAACACGTATTTCACGCTGCCGGTTCTGTTCGTCATGACCAGCAATCACTACGCGATGACCTATGGGCATGAATACAACTGGGTCATCCTTGTCGGTATTTCTCTGGCCGGTGCGCTCATTCGTATCTACTTCGTGGAGAGGCACAAAGGCAAGGCATCGTTTCTGCCGGTCATCGTCGCAGTGCTGCTGCTTGCAGCGATTGCTGCGGCGATCGCACCCCGCGCGCAGGGAACAGATGCCGCAGCGGTGACATTCGACCAGGTACGCAATGTCGTAAACGCGCGTTGCACGACGTGCCACGCAGACGCACCGACACACACCGCGTTTCCCGCAGCTCCGCTGGGCGTTGTGCTGGATACGGACGAGCGCATACTTGCGGAGGCGGCACGCATCCATCAGCAAACGGTCGTGACCCGCGTCATGCCTATCGGCAACCTGACGGCGATGACCGACGAGGAGCGCCAGATCATCGACACGTGGTACCAGGGATTGCAGGTCCAATAAATGTCGGACGACGATTATCCCAGGGACATGAGCGGCTACGGCCAGCATCCTCCCGACGCGAACTGGCCCGGTAATGCGCGCACGGCGGTCCAGTTCGTCATTAATTACGAGGAGGGTGGCGAGAACTGTGTGCTACATGGTGATGCCGCCTCGGAGGCCTTCCTTTCCGAAATTGTCGGTGCGGAAGCAATCCTCGGGCAGCGCCACATGAACATGGAGTCCCTCTACGAATACGGCTCCCGGGCCGGGTTCTGGCGATTGCATCGCCTGTTTACCGAGCGCAACATGCCGGTAACGGTGTTTGCCGTCGCGATGGCGCTCGAGCGCAACCCCGACATCGTTGCGGCGATGAAGATGGCGGGTTGGGAACTCGCAAGCCATGGCTACCGGTGGGTCGACTACCAGTTCATCGATGAGGTAACCGAACGCAAACACCTGCGACGGGCGATCGAGACGCACGAACGCGTAACCGGTGCCCGGCCGGGCGGCTGGTACCTCGGCCGCTGCAGTCCGAACAGTCATCGCATTGCGGCAGAGGAGGGTGACTTTGCGTACAACGCCGACAGTTATGCCGACGATCTGCCCTACTGGGACTATTCGTTCGACACGCCCCAGCTGATGGTGCCTTATACCCTCGATGCGAACGACATGCGTTTTGCGACGCCGCAGGGATTCAACTCAGGACAGCAATTTCTTGACTATCTCAAAGATACCTTTGACGTACTGCATGCCGAGGGCGGTCGCATGATGTCCGTTGGTCTGCATTGCCGGCTGGCAGGCCGACCAGGCCGCGCGGCCGCCGTGGCGAGGTTTGTCGACTATGTTGCATCGCACCCTGATGCCTGGGTGGCGACCCGGCTCGACATAGCGAAGCACTGGCGAAACGTGCATCCCGCCAGGGTTACGAGCTGATGGACGCGCACGATTTTATCGCTCGCTATGCCGATATCTACGAGCACTCGCCGTGGGTTGCCGAGCGCGTGGCACCGCTCGTCACCGAGGGTGATGACACAGAACAGCTGGCCATGCTGATGGCGGACTGCGTCGATAACGCCTCGATGGAACAGCAGCTCGAACTCATACGAGCACACCCCGACCTTGCGGGAAGAGCACAGGTTGCGGGCGAGCTGACGGCGGAGTCGACAGTCGAGCAAGCCAGTGCCGGACTGGATCAATGTTCGCCCGAAGAGTTCGAGCGATTTCAGCGGCTCAACGGGGCTTACCGGGACAAGTTCGGTTTCCCGTTCGTAATGGCCGTGCGCGGCAGCAGTCGCAGCCAGATACTCGATGCGTTTGCCGCGCGCCTGGAAAACGACTACGACCTCGAATTCGAGACGGCGCTCGCCGAGATTCACAAGATAGCGCGTCTCCGTCTCGACGCCATGGGAGCAAAAGGATGACGCGCTGGATCAGCAAATGGGTACAACTGGAACAGCCACGGCTCGCAACGCGCGTCACGTTTGCAACGGATGATTTCTTTGCCGCGAAGGAACGGATCATCGACCCTGCCGAACCGGTCTTCATCGCTGACAAGTACGACGACCACGGCAAATGGATGGATGGCTGGGAGAGCCGTCGCCGCAGGGGTTCCGGACACGACTACTGCGTGATACGGCTGGGCGTGCCCGGCGTCATACATGGTTTCGATATCGATACGAGCCATTTCACAGGGAATTATCCACCGCAGGCGTCGATCGAAGCCTGTTCGAGCGACCTGGAAACGCCTGAAGAAGGCTGGGTCGAATTGCTGCCGATGACGGAGCTGTCCGGCGATTCGCACCACTTCCTCGATGCGCGCGACAATCGGATCTGGACCCACGTTCGACTGCATATCTACCCGGACGGAGGCGTTGCCCGGCTGCGAATCTTTGGCGAAATCCGGGCCGATTTCACGGGCGTTGAGGGTTACGTCGACCTGGCCGCGGTCGAACACGGCGGTCGTGCCATCGCTTGCAGCGATGAGCATTACGGCAGCATGCATAATCTCACGGCTCCCGGCCGCGGCATCAACATGGGCGATGGCTGGGAAACCGCCCGTCGACGCGGTCCTGGCAACGACTGGGTCATTATCGCGCTTGGACGGCCCGGGGTGATCGAGCGTGCCGAGATCGATACCGCCCATTTCAAAGGCAACTACCCGGACCGCGTGTCGCTTGAAGGGGCGGTCTTCGAGAGCGACGAACGGGCGGTACGCGGCGACAGCGAGTGGCAAACATTGTTGCCCAGCGCGAAACTGAAAATGGATCAGCAGCATTACTTCGATGAGGTGCTGCAGCCCATCGGCGTCGTGAGCCATGTACGCATGTCGATATACCCGGACGGCGGCGTCAGCCGCATCCGGTTATTTGGCCAGGTCCATGGCTGAACGTACCGCCATTTCGCTGCGCCCGGAGCCGCTGACCCACGAACGCTTCGCGGCTTTTGGCGACGTGATCGAGGCCGCCCTCGGCAAGTCAGCGGCCATGAACGCTGCGCGATTCGAACGTTTTGATGATCTGTGCCAGGTCGATATTGCTGAGGGCGGTCATTTGTCACTGAGTGTCGCCCGCTGCCGCACGGCGACGGCACTGCCGCTGCGGGTCGACATCGTAGAACGGCATCCGCTGGGAAGTCAGGCGTTTGTCCCGTTGCAACGCTGCAGGATGGTAATCGTCGTTGCGCCGCCGGGCGAGTCGGTCGACGCCAATGATCTCAGGGCATTCGTTACCAACGGCAAACAAGGCTTCAACTACCACCGAGGTACCTGGCATATGCCACTCATTGCATTTGAAGCCGGACAGGAGTTCCTTGTCGTCGACAGGGGCGGTGCGGAGCCCAACTGCGAGGAATACACGCTCGATGACGTTGTAATGCTGGAAGGGATTTGAGAACGATGCGGCAAGCTTTTCGCGCTTCCATCCTGCACTGCCTTTCGGATCCCGGCGAAAGGTCGCTCGGCTCGGCTTACGAGTATTTCGAGGACGGTCTGCTGATCATCGAGAATGGCAGCGTTGCCGAGGCTGGCCAGGCCGCGACCTTGCTCCACGGGCTCGCGGAAGATGTGTTGCTCACAGAGTTTCCGGGCAAACTGATTGTCCCGGGGTTTGTCGACTGCCACGTGCACTTTCCGCAACTCGACATCATCGCCTCCTATGGCGAGCAGCTGCTGGACTGGCTGCAACGCTATGCGTATCCGGTCGAGGCGCGGTTCAGCGATCCGGACTATGCGCGCGAGGTCGCGACGGTTTTTGTCGATGAACTACTGAACAACGGCACGACGACGGCGTTGGTATTCGGCACTGTTCATCCACATTCGGCCGACGCCATTTTCGAAGCAGCACAGGCGCGGGACATGCGCCTCATTGCGGGCAAGGTTCTCATGGATTGCAATTGCCCGGACGAACTCAAAGACGACGCCGATTCCGCCTACACCGACAGCAAGGCGCTGATAGAGCGCTGGCACGGCCAGGGTCGCCTGGGCTATGCAATCACGCCGCGGTTTGCGTTGACGTCAACGGAGGAGCAACTTGCAGCGGCCGGCAAACTCGCGCGTGAATATCCTGACGTTTGGATACACACACACCTTGCCGAGAATGCGAATGAGGTAGAACAGATCGCCAGGCAGTTCCCGTCTTCCAGAAGCTATCTCGATGTCTACGATCAGTCCGGCTTGCTTCGGGAACGTGCTGTTTTCGCGCATTGCCTGCATCTTGATGATCACGACCGTGCCTGCATGGCAGACAAGGGTGGTGCGGCGGCTTTCTGCCCGACGTCGAATTTGTTCCTGGGCAGCGGCCTGTTCGATTTGCCGGCAATGAGAGCCGCCAACGTGAGGTGCGGTCTCGGTACCGATGTCGGTGGCGGAACGAGCCTGTCCCTGCTGAAAACGGCGAGCGAAGCCTACAAGGTGCTGCATCTTCAGAATCATGCATTGCCAGCGACCCGCGCGCTCTACCTGGCGACATTGGGCGCCGCCGAGGCACTGTACCTGGACGACAAGATCGGCAATTTCCTGCCGGGCAGGGAAGCAGATTTCGTCGTGCTCGATCCCGACGGGTCGCGCCTGACCGCGCGTCGCACGGCGGCCGCGGAGACGATCGAGGAGGCGTTTTTCGCATTACTGACCCTGGCCGATGACCGGCATGTCGAAGCGACTTTTGTGCGCGGAAAGGAGCAAAGGCCGCACAAGGAGTAAACGAGCACGCGCCTGAAATCAGGCCGACTCCCGGCCGTTTCAGCTGAAACGGTCGATTTTTCCCAATTCGTGCTTTTCGATAGCGTAAGTCTTTGAGACCTCTTATATTTCCGGGGCAATGCGAGAAAAGAACGATAACAAACTCAACAGGACTTTCCTGGCGCTCTTGCAACCCCTGGCACGACTATTCCTGCGCTTTGGCAGGGGCTATCGCGAGTATTCGGAATTGTCGAAGGCAGCTTTCGTCAGTGTTGCCGCCGAAGACTATGGCGTTCACGGCCGGCCAACCAACGTGTCGCGTATTGCAGCGATGACTGGGCTGACGCGCAAGGAAATCAGCCGAATTCGCGACAGAATTGAGGCTGGCGAAGCGGCAATTACCCAGCGAAGAACGCCGTTGCAGGAAGTTGTCTCGGCCTGGCAGTCGAACGAAGAATTCCTGAATGAGAGCGGTGAACCCGCGACGCTTCCGCTCAACGGTAAGCGCGGCTCATTCCAGTCGCTCGTAAGGCAGTTTGCCGGCGATATTCCGGAAGGGGCGATGCGCAAGGAACTCGAGCGAATCGGCGCGGCGGAACTTGTCGAAGATACTCTGCGCCTGTGTCCGGTGAGTCCCGGCATCGCGCGCGCCGAGGAAAACATGGCGAGCCAGCTCCGGGCGGGTCCCTATCCGCTATTGACCGCGCTGGCCCATAACGAAATGGTTCACAAGGACCGCGACAGTTGGCCACTGGAGCAGATCGGTCAAAAGGTGATCCGAAAATCCGACGTCGGCCGCGTGCGAAAGCTCGTGTCGGTGCGTCTGCGTGCCGCTACAACGAATATTGCGGACCTTCTGGATGCCTACGCGACGCTTCACGCGGGTCAGGGGACGGACGAAGCGACAGTCGCAGTTTCAGCCGGTGTCTACTATGCCGAAGACCTGAAGGTCGAGGACAGGTAAGCGGGCTCAGGCAGCGAATCGAACCTCTGCCTCGAGATGCGATTTTCCCTTTAACGAACTCGTAATGAGGCAGTGATTTTCCGCCTTCTCCAGAAGACGGCGTGCTTTTTTCTCATCGGCGCCCGGCGCTATAGTCAACTCAGCCTGTAAGTCGAAGCGTGTAAATTGCGTGACCCGTTCGACCTTGTCGAGCGTGCCCGCAACGTCGCAGCTCAGAGACACCCACTCAAACCTGGATGCACGCGCGATCGCGCGAAACGACAGGATGAAGCAGTTGGCAACCGAGCCGACAAGCAGCGTTTCCGGGGACCAGACGTCGCCAGGACCGCCGAATTCTGCCGGTCCGGCCGTATCGAGGTTTTCGAGTCCCTCGCTGGAAAGAACGACGTGACTTGTGGCGTCACCGCTCGCGGATACGGCGTAATGGTGGGGGAGATCTTGCATGGTCATTTCCGGTGCAGGCCAATGAGTGCAGCATAATTCGGGTCACGGGGCCGAATAACAAGCCTCGGAAAACCGAAACGCCAAGCGACGCGTCGTTTCCCGGCGTGCCGTAACCGATCAGGGTAATAACATGCGCCAGCGCAACGGCGCCGGTCATCCGGTCGTGGGATTGTTGTCCGCTTTTACGTGGGGAGCGAGCCTGTCCAGCAGGCCAGCCATTTCCGGCCGGTTTTCTCGCAGTTCGCTGATGGAGAAGCCCGACAGCTCGTAGGGCAGGACCAGCCAGTCGTCGGTTTCATGAACGAAAAAGTCCGGCGCACGCAGCGTCTTCTCCGTCGGCCGATACCAGACCGATGCCGTTCGGATCTCGCTCGGCAGGTTGCGACGGGTTCTTCTTGAGAGCTGGTTGATGACTGCATTCACGCTGGAGCCCGTGCTGTAGACGTCATCGACGATGAGCAGGGAGTGATCCGAGCAGAGGTTCTCTAGCAGGTACTGCAGGCCATGGACGCGAATTGAATCGGCCGTGCTGACCATCTGCGAGTATTGCGGTGCGCCGGTGTACGAGGTGCGGATCGAAATATGGTCCGTATCGACACCGAAGTAGTCGAGCCCCTCCTGTACGGCGATGCCGACCGCGCTGCCGCCGCGCCACAGGCCGACGAGAAAGTCCGGTTTGAAACCAGCCTCGTGTATGTTCGCCGCCAGTTGAAACGAATCCCGGAGGAGGTCGTCCGCCGCTATAAATCGTTCATTCATTGTTGTTGTACCCGGGCTGCACTGCGCTAGAATCTGGGCTGAGCATTATACCGATAGCCGCAAGTCGGCATTCAAGAGAATACTATGGAGAAAACCGTACTTTCAGCTCAGGATCTCCTCGAAGACTCCATCGAGCTAGGCATCAATATTCTCGAGAGCGGCTTCGAGCCCACCCTGATTATCGCCATTTGGCGCGGCGGCACGCCAGTGGGCATGGCCGTGCAGGAAGTCCTGGCCTATTGCGGTATCAAGTCCGATCACATCGCCATTCGCACCTCGTCCTATGTCGGTGTCGATGAGCGGGGCGCCGTCGCAGTTCACGGGCTCAATTACATCATCAAGAAGATTTGCCACGACGATCGCGTGTTGATCGTCGATGATGTTTTCGATACCGGCAACACCATTGCAGCGGTAGTCCATGAGCTGGCCAAAAGGGCGCGCGGCAACACTCCGGAAGATATTCGCATTGCCGTGCCGTGGTTCAAACCCAGTCGCAATGAAACTGACCTGTTGCCGGACTATTTCCTGCACGAGACGGCCGAATGGCTGGTATTTCCACATGAGCTGGATGCTTTGACGGCTGAAGAGTTGCGCAAGCACCGGCCGGAAATCGCGAAGATCGTTCAACACGCAAAGTCTGAGGCCCTGTCGGCCTGAACGCACGATGCGACGGATATGCGTCTATTGCGGTTCGAACGATGGCGCCCGGCCCTTGTACGCTGATGCAGCACGCGATCTTGCCGATGTCCTGGTCCGGCATGACCTCGAACTCGTCTACGGTGGTGCTGACAAGGGCACCATGGGCATTATCGCCGACGCCGTGCTTGGGCGCGGCGGCAGGGTTCACGGCGTAATTCCGAAGATGCTCTGCGACAAGGAAATTGCGCATCAGGGCCTGACGGAACTGCATATCGTCTCGTCAATGCACGCCCGCAAGTCGATGATGGCAGCCTTGTCCGACGGCTTCGTTGCATTGCCAGGTGGGTTCGGAACGCTCGAGGAGATTATTGAGATTATCACCTGGGGGCAGCTCCGTTTTCATGACAAGCCCTGCGGGCTGCTCAATGTCGACGGCTATTTTGATCATCTTCTCCGTTACCTGGATCATGCAAACGCGGAAGGCTTCCTGCGATCCGAGAATCGGGACATGTTGCTTTGCGACGAGAGTGCTGCGGGGCTGATCCAACAATTCGAGCGATATTCAGCGCCGCACGTCGACAAGTGGACGGCTTAGCCGGCGTTACTTGCTGAAATTCAGCCGCAACGTTCCCTTGGCCGGGGACCTCAGGTTCTGGCCGTGCAGTGAGTAACGCATACCGAAACGGCGGCCGACGAGCCCGGGCCCCACGCAAACCCTCAGGGGACAAGCGAAAACCTCGATCGGTTCGCCGACACCTATGTCGCCGATTTTATGTGTGATGTGTACTGATTTCTTGTGGAAGCGCACGGCGGGGTAAGAGGCGAGTTCACCGGCCAAACGATCAACGAATTTCTCGTTGCGTTGGATCTTGGGGAGCCGATCGGCAACGTAAAGGTCGTCATCTTTCGGCAAAACCAGGTGAATCGACGCATCGATAATGGCTTCCCCTCCCTGGTTGTAGACGACCAGCTGAACTTCTTCACGGTTGGTCTCGAACAGGAAATATCGATCATGATCACGGTATTCGTGTTGAATCTGCTCCATCTCTTTCATCAATTCGTCCGATGTGCGACTCACGTAAGGATCGTCTGAGCCGTACAGCCGCGCGTGTACCAGTCTTGCCATGACGGACGTAGAGCCGGAGTTACGCGAGCTGAGTTGAATCTTGATAAGTTGTTCGAGCTTTCCGGCCGCGACTGCGGACGGTAATTTTTCGAGATTGCAAGTTGGCACCGTCAGGTGTTTGTGAATGATATCGCCGGCGAAACCCACTTCGATGTCCTTGCTCGAGACGGAGTCACGAAACTTCTTTTCGAAAAGTGTTTGCAGTTGCTGTCGCCCCATCTTCATCGCCGTATCCCCGACTCGCATGTATGCATCGCCGCGGCGAAGCGTCTCCGAGTAATCGATGCGCATCATGTACGGCCGGTCCCGACTGTCGCCGATCTCGAACACGCCGACCCGCTGTCCGTCGAGTGACACGGGCTTGTAGCGAAGGCGCAGCGGCGGCTCTATGTACTCATTGGCGAGAGATTCGTAGGGCGGTTTGCCCGCGAAGTCCTTTTCACTGACAGGGTGCACGCGTTTGCGGTCACGAGCGTCGAAATCGCTGCCGATGACGATGTACCGTGGTCCATCGACCGACGCGTTGGCCATCGCGAGCACGTCACGCAGAAAGCTCTCTACCCCTTTGGTGCCGTAGGGCTGCTTTTGAAACTGGACACCGGAATCGGGCGTTGCGGACCGGGCAATGTGCGTTAAACGGTTCATGACTCATGTGATTTTGTCAGCTTATGTTGAAGAGAACGGGAACTAATCGACATTTCAGGTGATTGACGGGCGATTTACAGCGTCGCCTGTATTGGCGAACATGTGGGTATGTCTCTGCCTGAAACAGCGCATTCGGCCGTCTCGGCCCAGCCGCCGCTTATTCCCGTCGCCTTAATCGAGCATGCGGTTCAACGGCAATACGGCTTGTGTGGCGATTACTCGCCACTGGTCAGCGAGCGCGATCAGAACTTTCGTCTAAGCGCGACAGGGGGAGCGGATTACGTCGTCAAAGTGACAAGCCTGGCCGAAGCCCCGATAGTGAGCGAATTTCAGATTGCGGCGCTGCTGCACCTGGAACAAGTATCGGGCGTGCGCGTGCCCCAGGTATTCAGGACGCTCGACGGACAATTCTGGGGCGGCATCAAGTACGGCAAGAAAGAGTACAAACTGCGAATTGTGAGCTACCTGGCAGGTGACCTGCTCGCGTCTGTGCGCATGGACCGTAACCTTGCGCATGATTTTGGCGCGAAGCTGGCAACGCTGGACAGGGGGCTTCACGGATTTACGCACGAAGGTGAGCAACCGCTATTGCTCTGGGATCTGCAACGGGCCGCGGAACTCAAAGACCTCCTTGATCACATCGAAGACCCGGTCATACGGGAACCGGTTAGCCGGGCGATCGATGATTTTGAGATGTTGGTTTCGCCCGAGCTGGGCGGCCTCCGTTCCCAGGTCATACACGGTGACGCGAACCCGGAAAATGTAATCCTGGATCCATCGGGACATCAGGTAGCAGGGTTTATCGACTTTGGTGACATGGTACGGGCGCCGCTGGTCTTTGACGTCGCTATCGCTGCGGCCTACCTGCGGGCTTCAGATACGGATGCGCTGCAGCTGATTGGGCCTTTTATTGCCGCTTATCATGCTGTAAATCCGCTCTCGGACACGGAACTGGCGCTCTTGTTCGATCTCGTACGCGTGCGGCTGGCGACAACCATCACGCTGCTTTACTGGCGCCTGTGTGCCCGTGATGACGACGATCTTTACCGGCAAAAAACGCTGGACCAGGAAGCGGGCGCAATCTGTTTCCTGAGGGCCCTGGACAAGCTCGGCAGAGCCGGTTTCTCGAAAAGATTGGAGCTCGCCCTGCCGCATTAATGGCCGCAATTTAACAATAATAGGCTGAGTCCTGCCGCGATTCGCGCATCTCGCCTGTCAACTGAGAATTAGTTCCTTAAATCAGCGGCTGGTCGTTCGTACTATTACGAGCTTCAAATGTTAAATGAGCCCGATACCGAATGAACCTGGAAGTCGCGTTGTCTGCGCTGCTGGTCTTCACCGCTGCCTGCTATCTGATGATGGGCTCGCGGCTCGTCGCGGCGAAGCGGGAGGTCGGCAGCATGCCGATCGGCGTGCTGTTTGTCGTAATTAGCATCTGGGTTGCTGGCGGTGGTATTGAGCTGCTATCGGACAGCATTGCGGTGTTCTCTATTGGTCGCACCGGGCACTTCATCGGCACTGCATTGGTTCCGATCGTCGCCTATGTCTGCTTTCGCGAGTACACGGGTTCGGAAACTCCGGCGCGTACGCTCTCGTTGCTGAGTATTATTCCCCTTGCGTCTGTGCTGCTGGCTGCGACTAACAGCGATCACGAGTTCATGTGGTATCTGCCAATCAGCAATGAGGCCGGCGAGTTTCTTACCCGCCCAGAGCGATGGGGCCCCTGGTTCCTGTTCGTGCATCTTCCATACAGCTATGCCGTGATTGGCGCCGCGATCATGACCTTGCTGTCGCATAGTTCATCGGTCGCGCCAGCACACCGGCGCGGATTGTTCCTGATGATTGCCGCCTGTGTTCCCCCACTGCTGGCGACGCTGGCCTATGACCTCGGGTTTGGACCCAACACGATTTCCTACGTGCCGATTGTGTTTGCAGTCATGTTGCCCATCTACGCGTGGCTGATCATCGGTGAAAAAATCGTGGAATTTACGCCACTCGCCTACGAGGCGGTATTTCAGAATATGCGGGATCCCGTGGTGGTCGTCGACGATCAGCTTCGTGTCATTGGCTTGAATCACGGCGCCGAAAATATGCTGTCGATAAAAGAGTCTGCGGCCTTGCGGGAACCGTTGGAAACACTCTTTGGTGAAGACTCGCCAGAGGTATTCGACGTTCTGGACAAAGGCGATCCGCAAAAAATGATGACTTCGACCGGCCGGTTTCTGCACGTTCAGGTTTCGTCGATCGACACGAGCCGCACGTCTGCCCGTGGCGGGAAAGTGCTGATGTTTCGCGACGTGAGTGACGTCGAAAATGCGCAACTCGAGGTTCGCAAAAGTGAAAAGCTGTTGCGTACGATTATCAACCATTCGGTAAACGGTGTTATTCGATTCCGTTGGGACGAAGACGTAAGCGGAAAAAAAACTTTGCGCAGCATTTTTGCCAATTCCGCTGCTGGCGGGTTCCTGGAAACGAGTGCTGAGGATCTTGTCGATCGCACCGCGCAAGAGCTCATACGATGTACGACGAACGGAATGGACGAGCGATCCGTCGATAACATCCTCAGGCGGTTCGAGCAGGCAGTGAACAGTGGCGACAGCCTGGAAATCGAGGTCAAACAACACGAGCGCGGTGCGGCTCGCTGGCTGCAAATGATTTGTGAGCCGATGGGGACGGATTTTGCGATGACGCTCGTTGATGTCACGGACGCGAAAGCGAAAGAGCGACAGATGGAATCGATCGCTACCTCCGATCCATTAACCGGCGTTCTGAACAGACGTGGCTTCGAACGTAATGCGGCCGAGCGGTTGACGGCCAGCGCCGATGATGCGACGGGCGCCCTGCTGTTCATCGACCTCAATGATTTCAAGCAGATCAATGACCGTTTCGGTCATGAAATCGGGGACCAGTTGCTGCGTATTGCAGCCGACCGACTGAAGACGAGTCTGCGCTCACGCGACATCATTGGTCGTCCGGGTGGCGATGAGTTTGTGGCACTCGTGCCCGATGTTGACGCGGATGTTGCGGATCGCCTGGCGATACGCCTCACCAGGGGATTGGAAGAGCCGTATGTCATCGGCGATAAGACACTGAATTGTGCAGCCAGCATCGGGCTGGCTCTTTATCCCGACCACGCCAATACGCTGACCGGGCTGCTGCGTGAGGCGGATGAGGCGATGTACCGAGCCAAAGCGAGGACCCGCGGTGTCACTGACATTCGCGGTGACGAGCTGCTGGAAAGAGCAATCTAGCCAGACGACGATTACCGCTGGTCCAGGTGCAACTCGCACGCCGAAAGTGGTCTAATCCAGCGTCAAATAACAATAACCGCGCTGTGCCTTGAATCAAGCCGTTCAACAAGAGCTGACAGAATCCGACGCGATCATTCGCCTGCACGGATTGCAGCGCCGTTATGAAATGGGTGGTGGTTTCATCGATGCCTTGCGGTGCGTCGACCTGGAGGTTACGTCGAACGAGTATCTTGCAATTATGGGCCAGTCCGGTTCGGGTAAGTCGACGCTCATGAACATTATCGGATGCCTCGATCGTCCGACCGCTGGCGAGTATTGGCTCAGGGACAGGCGCGTATCGACGATGAACGATCGCCAGCTGGCGCAGGTTCGCAACCACGAGATCGGTTTCGTATTTCAGACATTCAATCTGCTGCCGCGGATGACGGCGCTGGCCAACGTCGAGGTGCCGCTGATCTACAGCGGTGCCAAACGGAAGGAGCGCTCTGCTCGAGCGATTGCAGCTCTCGAGACCGTAGGCCTTGGCGATCGCATGACCCACCGTCCTTCCGAGTTGTCGGGCGGTCAGCGGCAGAGAGTTGCGATCGCGAGGGCATTGGTCACCAGTCCGGGTATTCTGTTGGCAGATGAGCCCACCGGCAACCTCGATTCAGCGACAGGCAGGGAGATTATGGGCTTGTTCGATGAGCTGCACGCCAGGGGAAACACCCTGATTGTCGTAACCCATGAACAGAGTATTGCCGATCATGCCGACCGCGTCGTACGGTTGAGTGATGGCGATATTGTCAATGACGCATGAATGAGCGATTACAAATGCCGCGTTTAACGACGCTCCTGATGTCCCTGTTGTTGGCGGCCTGCGCCGCGGATGAGGATACTGGCCCCGCCTACGATACTGCAGCCGTTGAGCGTCGCACGATCGAGGTCGCCGTCAGCTCGGCCGGCATCGTCGAGCCGCTGGCTACCGTCGAAGTGAAGTCCAAGGCATCGGGCGAGGTGCTGGAATTACGGGTGGCAACGGGTGACATGGTGGACGAAGGCACATTAATGGTGAGCATCGATCCACGTACCGTTCGCAATCGTCTCGACCAGTCCGAGGCCGAGTTGACGGCAGCACTGTCGCGCAGGGAAATCGCACGGACGCAGAAGCGTCGCGTTGAATCCCTGCGGGAAAGCGGCACATTGACGCAGGCAGATCTCGAACAGGCCGTACTTGATCTCGCCAACGCAGACGCGCAGGTTGTGGCATCACGAGTCAGCGTCGAAAACGCGCGAATTGCCCTGGATGACACCGATGTAAGAGCACCGATATCGGGGACCGTCATCGTGAAGCCCGTCGAGAAGGGCCAGGTTATTTCATCGCCGACCCAGGACTTTGCCGGCGGTACGCTGTTGATGCAGATGGCGGATTTGAGCGAGGTTCAGATTCGTTCTCTTGTGGACGAAACCGATATTGGCAAGATCCGGCCCGGCATGTCGGCGAAAGTGTCAGTCGCCGCCTATCCCAACCAGCCATTTCCCGGTGACGTGGTGAAAATTGAACCACAGGCAGTCGTCGAACAAAACGTAACGATGTTCGCGGTTCTCGTATCCATCAAGAATCCTGACGGGCTGTTGATGCCGGGCATGAACGCAGAAGTCGAGGTCTCGATCGCGAGAAGCGAGGACGTAATGACCATCCCGGTAATGGCGCTGCGTACCAACAGGGATCTCGAGACGACGGCGGCCATCCTGGGCAGAACGGAGGGCGCGATTCTTGCAGCACTGAGCGAATCATCTGCGCCAGCGCCGGCGCCGGCTGACCCCGAAAAAACCTCCGATTATCGCTTCGGTGGTGATTTCTGGGTTGTGCTCGACAATGACCAGCGGGAAGTGCGCAGGATCAGGACCGGCGTTACTGATCTTGACCGTGTCGAGGTTGTCCGCGGTCTGGACGAAGCAGACCGGGTGCTGATTTTGCCCAGCAGTCACCT
>Ga0209567_10000491_pt1 | contig 21559 bp, 10 predicted proteins | sample COG_12_FD_184756 | JGI IMG/M metagenome (GOLD analysis project Ga0209567, IMG submission 184756) | Pelagic marine sediment microbial communities from the LTER site Helgoland, North Sea, for post-phytoplankton bloom and carbon turnover... | ecosystem: Environmental > Aquatic > Marine > Neritic...
CACGCATACGAGCGATTCCACCGACTACCCCGACTACGCCCACCAGGTGGCAAGCGCCGTCGGGCGCGGGGAAGGGCTCGGGCTCTTGGTGTGCGGCACCGGGGTCGGGATGTCGATGACGGCCAACCGCCATCCCGGAGTGCGCGCCGCGCTCTGCGGCGATGTCTACAGCGCGTCGATGACGCGTCGACACAACGACGCCAACGTGCTTTGCATCGGTGCGCGCGTCGTGGGTGCAGGATTGGCTGCAGAGATTCTCAAGGCGTTCTTGAGCGCGAGCTTCGAAGGTGGGCGCCACGAGCGCCGCGTGAACAAGATCGACCTTTCGAATGAAGGTTGAGCAGGACGAACGCTTTCGCGAACAGCGCGAGCGATTCCAGCTCAAATGGAACTGCGAAGACTGCGTCCTGTTCGATCCCGAGGCGGGATGCGCGCATGGGTTTCCAACGCACCGGCACCGGAAGTCGCGCTACGAGGATCCGACCGCCGCGTTGCTGTTCTGCAAAGACTTCGAGCTGACGTAGTAACCAGCCCAGGCGGTACGCCCAAAAAAAGCGTACCGCCTGGCTCAACTTCACCTCACTCGCACATTGGCGGGTCTTCCGGTTGCGGTTGCATCGTGAAGAACTCGAACAGGGAGAAGAAGGTTATCTCGTCTTCGGGTTGGTTATCCTCGTAGCAGTTGCCGTGGTAGGGGAGAAGGTCGTCTGGGTCCTGCTCGGGGAATGGGGGTGAGGGTAGCCCTAGGTCGAATGGCAGTGTAAGCAGCGATAGGTCGGCAGCAAAGAAGACGAACGGGGGATCCGGCGGTTCCGGCGGATCCGTGCTGTCGAAATTGCCGTTGTTGAACAGCAGGTTCTCCTCGACGCGGTTCCTCTTGGCAGTCTGATCATAGAGGAATCCTAGCGTGATATCGGGATCTGGATCCTCCCCATCACACGGGAACGGGGTCGCCGAGACGACGGCGCAGTAATCCGTGATGGCAACGCCGACGAACTCATTGTCTTCAATCAGATTCCCGGAGATCACCGAGTCGTCCACGCCCAAGTAGAGGACGCCGATTCCCTTCGGGATAAACGAGAGGATAGAACCCGGACGGGCCGTGTTCGGCTTGTTGTTGTCGTAGATCCAGTTGTTGACGACGTTGATGTCCGTGGCACCCGGCCTGTCGTCGAAGATGTCCGGTAGGAGCAGGATAGCGGCCCCAACCGTGTTGTGACGCATCTCGTTGTCGACGAGCAGGATGTTGTCGCTGTTCGAGACCTCGAACCCGTTGACGTTGTATTCGACGAGATTGTTGGTGGCGATGACGTTCTCAGATGTCTCGATCCAAATTCCGCTATCGTCGGAACCGGACGCGTAGCTGTTCCTGATGACCCCGTTCCTCGATAGGACAGGGAAGATCCCGTAGCCCACGTTGTCGATGGACTCGACATCGTCGAACAGGAAGCCGTCGAGTCGCTCGGTAAAGAGCCCGTTCCTGAAGCCCTCGATCGTGATGCTCTTCACTTCAATGTCGTAAACCAGGGGCTCGGGGTCCGGCAGTCCCGGCTCGACGCCCGGAAGGAGCGGGAACGGCAATTCCAGGCTGGAATGGCAGCTCATGCATTCGGTGACCATCGGCGGCACAACGGCGATGCCATTCTGCTGACCGCCCGCATTCTTGATGACCACACGCTTCTGCTTGTTGCTCTGCCCGATCAGCTTGATGCCGTTCTTGGTAATGTTCAGGCCGCTGTCCGAGTTGCCGCGCTCTTCGTAGTCACCGGCCAAGACATAGATGCGGGTACCCTCTTGTGCGCGGTCGACCGCCTTCTGGATCGATTGACCCGGCCGAACGACGATTGTGCCTCGCCGAAATTGGCCCGGGGGGACGTCGGGTCGTCCCATGCCGCCGGTACCACCAGAGCCGCCAGAGCCGCCAGTTCCGCCGGCGCCGCAGATGCCCCCGGGGCCGGGCGTGCCAGCCGGGTCATATGGCTCGAGGTCGCTAGGCGGATCGTTGCACGGGTCCGGGATGCCGGACGACGGCCACAGGGTGTTGAACGCGCCCACGGTCCATCCCGGCTGCGAGTTTGCGTTGATCTCGGTGATGTTGTCATTGCTGCCAGGATCGCCGTCGGAATCCATCAGCTCGACGCAGATGAACGCCTCGACGTTGTCGACGTCGTCGTCTCTGGGTCGGTCCAGGTCGCAGTCGGCGGGGTTAGCTAGCGCCTGGCGGATATTCCAGCCGTAACCGTTCCATGGGCTTCCGGTGCTTTGGTGGCACAGCTGGCAGTTGGCTCCATTGTCATTGATATCCGTACTCGGCGGAATGGGACCGTAGAAGCTCTTCCAATCGTCCCGCGTCCCTGGGAACGCGCTTGCCGGCGCGGCGTCGACCAGAGAGAGAACACACGCCACGCCCAGGACGAGCGAGCACGAAGTCCACAACCTTCCAGAAACAGATGTACCCATGATCTCCTCCAGTGCGCGTTGGGTAACGGGTGGGGGGGCAGACATCCAACTGCGCGAGCCGATCGAGTATCACGAGGCCGCCGATACAATCAATGGTCAGTTTCGGACGCGCGTGCCGCGGTGCGGCAAGGAGCTCACCGACTGGTGGCCACCAGCAATGCGACGACGCGGCCGCCTCGCTTTATTGGGGATTCAGCGAGCCGCGCTCTAGGATTTCGCCATGGGATCGATCGACCGGCGTGTCGGCCCGCTGCGCGTATGTGCGCTCTTGCTCTGTGTTGGTGCGTGCAACGGGGTGGGGACCTGCAACGGCGACGGCTCGGAACGCGCGGTCGCCGAGAAAGCATCGACAAGCGGACGCGATTTCGGAGACGGTATCTATGAGGTCATCCCCCGCGGTCCGTTCCACCTCGACGAGGCGCTGAAGACCGAGCCTCCCGAGCCTCCCAAGGCGAGCCCCAGCGCACCGACAGTAGTGCTCGCGGTGCTCGATACGGTGCGGGCGGATCATACCTCCCTATGTGGATACTCGCGCAAGACAACTCCCTATCTCGAGTCGCTGAAGAAGCGCGGCGCCGCATATACCTGCCGCGCCTACACGCCCGGCGACTGGAGCCTGCCAAGCCATGCCAGCTACTTCACGGGGGTGTCGGTGGCCCGGCACGGCGCCCACTACGCGCACGACGACGACGACGAGGAAGGGGAGCGTGTTCGCTCGCTCTATGTGTACCCCCTCCGTGACGACGTCCCGACGTTGGCCGAGGAAATGAAAGAGCGCGGTTACCAGACCGTGCTCGTGAGCGACAACGGGCTCTTGGGTGAGGCCGGGCTGCAGCGGGGTTTCTCGATCGTGGCGACGCGTCCGAGGAAGCACGACCCACGCGTCGACTGGGTTCCGCCCACGCTCGAGCGCGTGTTGGCGGAAAAGGTCGATCCCACGAAACCCTTGTTTCTGGTCCTCAACTACCTCCAGGCGCACGACCCGTGGGTAGTTCCTGACCGAAAGCTCGGTTGGGACCTACTCGACCCACAGATGGTGCCTGAGGAGTTCAAGTCGGGTTTTGCTCTCTTCCTGCAGAACAAACTAGAACCACGCGACGCGCGTTTGGTGCACCGCCAACTCGCCGACCTCTATGACTATGGCGTCTATCGCGAGGACGCAGCGCTGCACCGGTCGATGTCGACGTTGGAACGTGCCGGGTGGCTGCGGTCTGGCTATCGGATCGGGATTACCGCCGACCATGGCGAGATGCTCATGGAGCACGGCTTGTGGCGGCACCTGTTCGTGTTCGAGGGTAACACCCGCGTCCCGTTCCTCTATTGGACCAACGGCGCCGTCCCCGAGCTGCCCGAGCCGTTCCCTGCGGTCGCCATCCACTCCCTGCTGCGCGATGGCAGGCTTCCAGAGCCCATGCCGGCAGTCGAGTCGGTGGCGATCCCGAATCCCGACAACAAAACGGGCGGAGGCCCCGTTTCCATGCCGGCGGCGGCCATGTGGTTTGGGGATGAGAAGCTCGTGTGGATCGGCGGCGAGTACATGCGCATCGATCTCGCCAAGGACCCAGACGAGCGAGCGCCCGAGCCCCTAGGGGACCACCCGCGACGGGCGCAGCTCGAGACATTGGTCGCAGCGATCGAGTCCGGGGAGAAGCGGCAGGAAGAAGTGGACCCCGCCCTGGTCGAGCAGCTCCGGGCGCTGGGCTACGTCGAGTAGAAGCGCTTCATCACGTCGATCATCTTTGGGACGTCGGCCGCTGCGGCTACTTCTCGGCACGAATGCATGGAGAGCATCGGGTTACCCGCGTCGACGGTTCGAATGCCGAGCTCAGCGGCCGTGATCGGGCCTATGGTGCTGCCGCATCCTAGGTCGGACCGAACCACGAAACGCTGCGTGGTGACGTCCGCTTCCCGCGCCCAGCGCTCGAAGCTCGCCCAACTCTCGCCGTCGGTGGCGTACGATTGGTTGACGTTGATCTTCACGACCGGGCCGCCGCCGAGCACCGGTTGGTGCTTTGGCTCGTGACGGTCGGTGTAGTTGGGGTGCACCGCATGGGCCATGTCGGCCGAGATCATGAACGACTTGGCGACCGCGCGATGATAGTCCTCTGGGGATTCGCCGGAGAGGCGCTGCAGGCAGCTGCGCAGGAAGTCGGACGCAGCCCCTTGCGTGCTACGGCTGCCGACCTCTTCGTGATCATACAAGACCACGCCCCGGGTGATTTCAGCGTCGCCTTGTGCCGTGGTCAGGGCGGTGACGCCTGCATGACAGCTGGCGAGGTTGTCGATGCGGCCGGCGTGGATGAACTCCCGGCTCACGCCGCTCCGGGTCGCAGGTTGTATGTCGTACGCCATCAAATCCCAGGCGAGCACGTCCCCGGCTTTGATGTCGCCGAGCTCCTCGGCAAGCAGCACGCGAAGGTCGTTCTCTCCGAGGTCGTTGAGACTGACGATGGGCGCCATGTGCTTCTGCGCGTTGAGCTTGAGGCCCTCGCTGTTCACCTTGCGGTTCAAATGAATGGCAAGTGATGGGACCCGGAGGAGCTCTCGCCCAAAGTCGACCAATCGTGCGCTCCCGTCGGCGAGCAGCACACGCCCGGCAAGCGAGAGGTCACGATCGAGCCACGTATGCAGCAAGACACCACCATATGGCTCGACGCCGAGCTGTCCGTACCCTGCGTGTGTCAGCTCAGGGTTGGGCTTCACGCGCAGGTTTGGTGAATCGCTGTGCGCGCCGACCAGGTGAAACCCTGCCTCGCTCGTGGGCGCACCCCCCATGTGAAACGCCGCGAGCGAACCGCCACCGCGGACGAGATAGACCTTGTCGCCGGCGCTGACGTCCCACAGCTCCGCTTCATCGAGCAGTCGATAGCTATGCGCTTTCAACCGTTGGATGGTTTCTGCGACCGCATGAAACGGGGTGGGGGCTGCGTCGATGTACTCGAGGAGATCCTGAACTGGCACTTCGTTCCTTTACTTCGCGAGCGACCGGAGGCCAGCGCGGTGCACCTTGCCGGGTAGCTCGCGACCGACAATCGCCTCGGCGACCTGGCCCGCTTGCCACAGCTTTTCGAGGTCGATCCCCGTTTCGATGCCCATTCCGTTCAGGGTGTACACCAAATCCTCGGTCGCGAGGTTGCCAGCTGCGCCGGGAGCGTAGGGGCACCCACCGAGGCCCGCCACCGAAGCGTCGAACGTAGTGACACCCGCCTGCAACCCGATCAGAACATTGGCGAGCGCCGTCCCCCGCGTGTCGTGCGCGTGTAGGGCGATCTGCTCGACTGGAAGCTCGGCGGTAAAGAGATCCAAGATGCGTTGGGTCTGAACCGGGGTGCCCACCCCGATCGTGTCACCCAGCGAAACCTGGTAACAGCCCTCGGCTAAGAGATGCTTCGCAAGCCGGAGGCCCCGCTCGGGGTCGATGTCGCCTTCGTAGGGGCAACCCCACATCGTCGAGACGTACCCTCGAACCTTCAGCCCGTGCTCGACTGCCGGCCCGATGACCGGTTCGAACGCCTCCAGCGTCTGCGCGATCGTCTTGTTGACGTTCTTCGCGTTGTGCGTCTCGCTGGCGCTCACGAACACCGCGATCTCGTCGACCTTGGCGGCGACGGCACGCTGCAGGCCTCGGGCGTTCGGGCACAGACCCGCATAGGTGACGCCCGGCCGACGCTCGATCATCCGGCACACCTCGTCTGCGTCGGCCATTTGGGGGACCCACTTGGGCGCCACGAAGCTTCCGACCTCGATCCGGCTGATACCCGCATCGACCAGGGCCTCGATCAGCCTGACCTTCGCATGAGTCGCTACCTGCGCGCTTTCGTTCTGCAGACCGTCCCGTGGGGACACCTCGTAGACGGACACGCGGGTCGGCAGAGTCGGAGAGGCGGCCATATCCTTCATCTACAGCGCCTGGGCGTCTGTGAAAAGGCGGTGGCAGTCTCCCGGGAATCGAGGCTGGGGCTCTGCAGATGCCTAGCCCCGGAGGCGGATTTGATAGATACTCCGCCCGCGATGGGGACCCTGACTGCTTTGATCCTTGCCACACCCTTGTTTGGCTTGTCGCTGCAAATCGACTCTTCGATGCTCGAAACCCCGGCGGTCGCCATGGACCCGGGGGTGGTGCTAGCGATCGAGGTTTCCACTGAGCTCCAGGAGCCGACCACGGCGGAGCTCATTCAGAAGCGCAACAAGATCAAAAAGGTCCACAAATGGTTCGGGATCGCCACCTGGTCATTGATGACGCTGACGGTGGCTGCGGGCATCGTGCAGTTCCACAACCTGTACGGCTGGTGGCAGAGCCAGGCGACGAATCCCTGCGTGCGTGGAACGGCGTGGCCGAACCAAAACCAGTGCAGTGGGGTCCCAACGGGTCACTTGACCCTCGCCACCCTCACGGGGGCGACCTACTTCACCACGTTCGGGCTCTCGTTTGCCATGCCGGACCCGCTCGGGGTCAGTGAGGGCGACAGCGAATTCGCAAAGAAGCTTCGCACCCACAAGGTGCTTCGATGGGTCACTTTTGCAGGGATGCTCGCCCAGATCGGTCTCGGTCTCGTCACGGCGAATTCCGAGTGGTTCGGTCTCGACCGCGCCAACGACTACAAGGCGCTCCGGGGGATCGCAACCGCCCACTTGGCGGTCAGTCTCGTGACCTATGGCGCCATGACCTGGGCCGGCGCCATCATGATCTTCTGAGAGCGATCTCACCATCCTCTACTTCGCTTGGATTTCTTCGAATTCGGGGCTTGCCCATCCAATCGCAGCGCCGCTAACATCTAGACGATAGAGCGGGGGCGGTGAGGCGGGACAAAACGCCTCGCCGAAGGCGTCCGGGGGGCGTCCGGCTGGCGGGGAGCTTAGGTCGCAGGATCCTTTCGCTTTTGGGGGTTTCATGAGATCACCGAAGGGTGCAAAAGTCCTTCCGAATCAGCGAGCAGGGGGACAGATGTCCGAGCTGACCGTGGCCAACTACCTTGGCCTCTTGCTGGAAGACCCGTACGACACCCAGCTCGTCGAGGGCCTGAGGGACCTGCTCAAGAGTCCCGAGCCCGCCAATGACGGCAAAGATCCGCTTCGTTTGATCGAGGCGGCGCGCGGGGGACATGAGCGGCGCGGGGAGTTCCTGGCCGCCTCGTGGCTGATGGAGCTCGAGTCGGAGCTGGTTGCCGACGATCCCGAGTTCCAGAAGGTCCTGGTCAAAGAGCTGGGGCGCGTGCGGCGCGACGAGCTGATGGACGATCGGGGAGCCTTGGTCGCGTACGAGAAGTTGGGTGGCCTGCGGTCCGAAGACCCCGAGGTCGCGCAAGCGGTCGACCAGATTCAACAGGTTGAAGAAAAGTGGGCCGAGATCGCGCGTCGCTTCGTCGAAGAGGCTCGCGATGCCTCTGATCCTCGGCTCAAGACCTCGTTGCTGAGCCGGGCAGCGTCGTTGATGTGGCAATACGGGGGCGAGACGACCGTCGAGGAAGCCGATGCGATCTTCGACGAGGCGATGGCCGCCGACCCATCGCACATGTGTACCGCGCGCCAGTATGCTTTGAGCCTTCGCGCGCGCGGGCGATGGGAAGACGTCGTGTCGGTGTTCATCCGCGCGGCCAAGGCGGCGCGCACACGCGAGGAAAAAGCTAGTGCCTGGCTGCAGGCGGCGCGTGTGCTCCGGCGCTCGCTTGGCGACACGGAGGGTGCGGCCGAAGCGTACCGGAAAGTGCTGACGTTCTCGCCGAGCGATGAAGAAGCGCTCGGTGCCCTCGTGCAGTATTTCACCGACCTCGAGGCTTGGGACGACCTGGCCGAGATGTACGAGAGTGCGCTTCGCTCCCGGCAGAAGCTCGAAGCCGAAAAGGGAATGCTGCTCCAGCTTGCGATGGTCCATTGGCGCTTTCGGGAGGACTTTGAGTCGGCCGAACCGTTCTTCGCCCGCCTTCGCAAGATCGATGCGGCTCATCCGGGGATGTTGGACTTCTACCGCGCGTCGATCGGGGACGAGGACGCAGACGGTCGTTTCCTCACGATCCTCGGCGATGCGCTCCGCGCCACGACCGACTCTGAGCGCCAGCTTGCTTTCGCGCAGGAGCTCGGACGCCGAGCGCAGAAAGCGGACCGCCCGGAGCGCGCCTTGGAAGCCTGGAAGCTCGTCGAGCGGTTGGCGCCCGAGGATCTCGACGCTCGGGTCGCCCTTCAACAACTCTACCAAAGCAGCGGGAAGTGGAATGCGCTGAGCGAATCGATTCGCGGCGAGATCGAAGCAACGTCGGCCGACGCAAAGGAAGAGAAGCTGAGGCTGCTCCGCGACCTGATTCCGATCTACCGTGATGCACTCCAACTCGATTCGATGCTCATCCAGGTCTACAGCGAGATCCTCGCGCTGTCTCCGCACGACTCCGAGGCCTTGGCATCCCTGTCGCGGCTGTACGAGGGTGCCGGGCGATGGAACGAGCTCATTCACGTTCTCGATCGGCAGGCCGAGGTCGCTACCGAGCCTCAGGACAAAGTCGATCTCTATCTGCGCATCGCCGAATTGTGGATCGAGCGATTCGGCAATTTGAATCAGGCGACGGAGCCGCTTGAAAGGGTCGTCCGTTTGCGGCCCGACCACACGGATGCCTTGGCTCAGCTCAAGGACATTTACACGAAGAAGCGCAAGTGGGGTGAGCTGTTCGGCGTGCTCGGCCGCGAAGCCGAGCTCGAAGGCGAACCGGAAGCGCGTCTCGACAAGAAGATCGAAATGGCGGAGCTCTGCACCGAGCGCCTTCATCAAAACGCCACCGCGATTACGCTCTGGAAGGAGATCCTCGCGGAAGCGCCCGAAACCACTCGAGCGCTCGATATCCTCGAGAGCTTGGCCGAGCGCGAGAAGGACTGGGAGACGCTGGCCACCGTTTTGCAGAGCCGCGCCGAGGTTGCGGTGAGCGACACCCAACGACTCGAGCAACTCCAACGTCTGGGTGTCATCTTCATGGAGCGGCTCGGGCGCCCTTCGGACGCCGTCACGGTATGGGAACACGTGCTCGAGCTCGACTCCGAGAACAGCCGCGTTCGGCGTATGCTTAGGGACGCCTACGTCGCCGCGCGCGATTGGGAGTCCTTGGAGGCGCTCTACAGCGAGACCAACGATTGGGCAGGCTTTGCCGAAGTGGTGGCTCAGGCGGCGGAAGGAGCCGAGGAGCCGGAGTCGATCGTGGAGCTCAGCCTTCGCGCGGCCGAGTTGTATCGCGAGCGCGTCGGAGAGCTGCATCGTGCCGCTCGGTGTTGCGAACGCGCGCTCGCGGCAGATCCCGAAAACGTCGAAGCTGCCAAGGGGCTCGTACCGACCTACGAGAGGGATCACAAATGGCCCGAATACGTGAACATGCTCGAGATCATCGTGTCCGGTGCCAGCCCCGACGACGAGCTCGACGTGCGACTGAAGCGGGTGGAATCGCTCCGTAGTGTCTATCTGAACCGACTTCGCGACCCGCAGGCTTCCCTCGGTTGGGCCACACGGGCGTATCTGTTGGCGCCATCCGACGTAGACATCGTGGCCGGCCTCGAGGAGTCGGCGGAGGCGGCGGGTGCCTACGCGGACCTCGTCTCGCTCTTCCGCGATCGGTTGGAAGACTCCGCGATCGAGGACACCGAGCGCCTCGATCTGCAGAGACGGATCGCCGCCATTTCCGGTGAACGACTCGGGGAGTCCTTGGAATCGATTCGACAGCTCGAGGCGATCCTCGAAGTCGAGCCCGACGACGTCGAAGCGATGGCCGTGCTCGATCGGTTGTACCGGGCCGAGCGGCGATTCGCCGACCTTCGTTCGCTCTACGAGCGCCGTCTTCTGAAGGCGACCGACCCTGCCGAGGAATGGGTTCTCCTCAACGAGGTGGCGCAGGTCGAAGAGGAGCAGTTGGGCGATCTTCCCGCCGCCGCGGAACGGCACTGGAAGATCCTCGAGAACAACCCCCACGACGTAGACGCGCTATGCGCGGTCGAGCGGCTTTCGCAGCAGCTCAAGCAGTGGGACCGATTGGATGCCGCGCTCGAACGGCGTCTGCAATCGAAGGTGGGTGATGATGACCGCCTTTCGGTCTACCTGCAGCTTGCGGACCTTCGACGAATCTACCGCGAGGACCCAGCGGGCGCGCTCGAGTGCTACCGCAATGCTCTAGCGCTCGATGGTCGAAACGAAGTCGCCATCGCCGGTCTCGAAGCACTATCCGCAGAGGGCGGGGGCGTCGGGGCGGAGGCGGTCGATCTCCTCGAACCCGCGTATGCAAAGCGCGGTCACTTCGACAGGCTCGCAGAGCTCCTGCAAACGCGCCTCGATCAAACCGATGACGCGGAGGAACGACGTGCGCTCCGGCTGCGCCTGGCGGACCTTTCCGCTTCCGAGCTTGGGGACGCGGTGGGTGCGTACGGAGCGATCGAGTCTGCATTCGTCGACAACCCGAACGATTTGGATCTCCTCGACCGTTTGGGCGGAGTCGCAGAGGTGGCGAACCAACACGAGGCGTTCGCCAAGGCGTTGGTGCTGGTGATCGATGCCGGCGAAGTGGAGGGCGAGGTCGAGCTGGCTTTGTGCCGGCGCACCGCCGAGTTGTACGACGTGACCCTGGGCATTCCCGAGGATGCGGCACGCTTTCACCGCCGCGTCGTGGAGGTCGAGCCAGACGACGCGATCGCGTTCGCGGCTTTGAAGCAGATCTACACCAAGCACGAGCAATGGGACGACCTCCGCGCGCTCTACCAGCGGCGCATCGAGGCCACGACCCATGCGGGTGCCAAGCTCGATTTGCTATTGCAGTTGTGCTTCCTGTTCGAGGAGATCCTCGACGAGCCCCACCACGCGATCTCGAGCTACGAGCACGCTATCGAGCTCGACCCTACGCACACGCCGTCGCGACGCGCACTGCAACGGTTGTACGGTCGCCTCAAGCGTTGGCCGGAGCTTGCAGACCTTCTTCGGCGCGACCTCGACGACGCAGCCGGCCAAGAGGCCGTTGATCTCGCCTACGAGCTCGGGACCATCTACGAGACGCGTTTGGATCGCGTTGTCGATGCGGTCGACCACTACGAGCTCGTGTTGGAGTCGAGCCCGACGCACCTTCGCGCGCAGGAGGGGCTCGAACGGCTCATGGAGAACCGCGAAGAGCGGCAGCGAGTGGCGTCGATTCTGGAGCCGATCTTCGAGTCGCAAGGTGCATGGGGCGAGCTCACCAAGGTGCTGGAGGTTCAACTCGAGGATTTGACCGACCCGGCTTCCCGAGCAGCTCATCTGAGTCGCATCGGGGAGCTCAGCGAAACGAAGCTCCACGACGACGAGCTTGCGTTCGACGCCTATGCGCGAGCGGTGCGTGAGGATGTCGCCGATGGCAGCGCGCGCTCCGATTTGGCGCGGCTTGCCTCGAAGCTCGGACGCCATAGGCAGCGCGCTGAGCTGCTCGAGGGGGGGCTCGCGGCGGCTCGGGACGACTTCGTCAAGACCGAGCTTCTGCTGGAGCTGGCCGAGCTTTGGGACGTGTCCGAGCCGGAGCCCGAGCATGCGGAGCGGATCTATCAGCAGCTCGTGCGATTCGAGCGGGACAACCCGGAGATCGTCCTCAAGGCCTCCCGTGCCCTAGAGCGACTTCATCTTGCTGCGGCGGACCACGTCGCGCTCGCACAAGACCTGCGCCGTCAGATTCAATTCGAGGAAGACGAATCGCGGCGTGATGAGCTCTTTCCGAGGCTCGCAGACCTGCTCGAGAGCACCCTTCACGACCCGGACAGCGCGATCGAGATTCATCGGGAGCGGTTGGAGCTGGACCCGGCTCACGCCGACGCGTTGTCGTCCCTCGAGCGCCTTTACGAGCAACGCGGGCGCTGGGAGCTCTTGATCGAAGTGCTCGAGAGACGCGCGGAGCTTTCGGACGATGAGCAGGAGCAGCTGACCCTCTGCCGTCGTGTGGGCGAGATCTTCGAGAACAAGCTCGGAAACACCGAGAACGCCATCGGCGCGTATCGCGAGGTGGTTTCGCGTTTCGGATCGGACGAAGCCACCATGGATGCGTTGACCCGCCTCTATCGGCAGACGGAGGGTTGGCACGAGCTCCTCGAGGTCACCGAAATCCGTATCTTGGATGCGGAGGATCCCGACCAGCGCATTGCGTTCCGATTCCAGGCCGCCGAGTTGATGCGCAATCAGACCGGGGAGACGGAGCGAGCCTTTCAAGCATACCGGGAGCTCCTCGAAACGGAACCGGGGCACGAGCCGACGGTGGCCGCGCTCGAGGAGCTCGCAGCGGGCTCCGACACGCATCTACGGGTGGCGGCCGCAACCGAGCTTCTCGAACACTATCAGAGCGAGGGGCGATACGCCGATCAGGTTCGGATGCTCGAGATCATTGCTGCCGGTGGCGATCCGAGCGAACGAGTCCGTTCCCTCATGCGTGCTGCCGAGATCAGTGAAGTCGGGACCGAAGACATCGAGGCGGCCTTTGCATTCACTGGCCGGGCGCTTCGCGAGGGCGTTGACCTCGACGACTTCCAGCGAGTGCTCGGAGACTACGAACGCTACGCGGAGGCTACCGGGCGGTTCTCCGATCAGATCGCGACGCTTGGAAACATCGCTTCCGAGCTCCTCGACGCCGAGCTGCGGACCCAGGTGCGCATGCGGGCTGCGAGCGTTGCTCAGGATCGCCTGCAGGACGCGGACTTCGCCAGAGCGCAATACCAAAAGGTGCTCGACGAGCAGCCCGACCATCGTGCCGCGCTCGATGCGTTGTTGGTGCTCGTCGAGGATGCAGGCGCAACCCGTGAGCTCGTCGAGCTTCTGGGGCGAAAAGGAGAGCTCTCCAAGGAGCGCGAAGAGCGCGCGGCCCTGCTGGTGCGTCAGGCTCACCTCTATCAAAGCGAGCTCGACGACCCGGAATCCGCGATCGAGGCGTTGGACAGGGCCCTCGGCGAAAGCGAACACCCGCTGGCCTACGAAGGCCTCGAGCGCCTCTACCGCCGAGCCCGGCGGTGGGAAGACCTAGCTGCGCTGTATGAGCGAGAGATCGATCAGCGTATCGGTGATCCCGCTGCGGTTCGCTACGAGCTCGGCGACCTTTGCTTGCGGCGACTCAACGACCCTTGGCGCGCGCTCGACCAGTTCCGTGAGGCCTTGAGCCAAAATCCGGAGCACGAGCCCACGGTGCGGGTGTTGGAGACGTTGATCGAACAATCCGAGTATAGGAGCGCGGCCGCGGAGCTTCTCGAGCCCTTGTACTTGCGCCGTATGGAGTGGGCGAAGGTCACGCAGATTCTCGAAGCCCGGCTCGATGGCGAAGACGATCCCTCTCAGCGACTGGAGCTGTTGCGCCACCTCGGTGACGTGCAGGAGTCGCACCTCGAAGACCTAGATGGGGCGCTCGAAACGTACGGCCGGCTCTTCGGCGAAGATCCGCACGACCAACACAGCCAGGAAACACTGACGCGCCTCGCGCGATCGCTTGGGCGCTGGGATAGGCTGGCGGCGATTTTCGACAAGACCCTGCGCGCCGTCGAGGTGGATGACGGCGGCACGGCGGCGCTCGCGCTGACCACGGCCAAGCTCTATGACGAGCGATTGGAGGACCTCGACAGAGCGGGGTACTTCTATCAGCGCGCGCTCACGTACGACCCGAGCAACAAGGAAGCCGGTCAAGCCCTCGCGTCGGTGTACTTCCGGAGCCGCAAGTGGGCAGCGCTCCTCGAGCTGGACCGCGAGCGCGAAAGCTTTGCCGATGCTGACGACGAGCGGGTGGCCATCCTGCACGAGATCGCGCGGGTCGAGGTCGACGAGCTGGGTGCAACCGACGACGGCATCGTCACGTACCGCCGCATCCTCGAAATCGATCCTGGCAATACCGAAGCGGTGTCTCGGCTCGACCAACTTCTCGAAGGTGCCGAGCGGTGGGAAGAGCTCGGCGCGCACATCGAGTTCCAAGTCGACAATGCGTCCGATGCGCGGGCGGCTCTAGAGCTTCGCCAGCGTCTCGGCTCGCTGACCGAAACAAAGCTCGAAAACCCGGCCCGGGCGCTCGACATCTTCGAGGACGTGCTCGCCGATCAACACGACTACGCGGCAGCGCTCCAGGCTGTCTCGAACCTGGTCGAAGATGAAAGCCATGGCCCACGCGCGGTTCAGATTCTTGAACCGATCCACCGGGAGAGCGGCGACTGGCAGGCGCTGGTCGATGTTCTCGATGCCAAGGCCCGGCAAGCCGCCGATGCCTTCGACCGGGCCGAGACCTGGAGGGAAGTGGGCCGCTTGCATGAAGAGCGCGGCCGCAATGCCGAAAAGGCCTTCCATGCCTGGGGCAAGGCCTTGGTCGCCGACCCGGCCGATGAGGCCACGCGCTCGGAGGTCGATCGCTTGGTTCTCGCGCTCGGCGCCTGGGAGGCCTACATCGAGACGTGCGAGGACACCGCCGCGGCGGCCGATGAGCCGTCCCTTCGAGGGTCGTTCCTCAGGAGTGTGGCCGAGACCCAAGACCGGGAGCTCGGGGATCCGCGTGCCGCCATCAAGACCTACGGCCGGATTCTCGAGGCCGACCCCGAGGCGGAAGGAACCCTCGATGATTTGGAGGGCCTCCAAGTCATGGTGGGTGATTGGGAAGGACTTGCGAGGGTTTACGAGCAAAAGCTCGATCGTTCTCATGATCCCGAAATGCGCGCCCAGCTCCTCAGCCGGCTAGGAGCGCTGTGGGAAGAGCAGCTCTCGAATTCCGAGCGAGCGGTATCGTACTACCAGCAGGCCGCGAGCGAGTTGCCCGACGACGGGGCCGCGTATGCTGCTCTCGACCGCCTGTTCGCCTCGGTCAACGACTCCGAGCGACTGTCCGATGTGCTCGAGCGCCGAATGGAGCTCGAGGCCGAGCCCGAGGTGCGAGTCGAAGTGGGCATGCGGCTCGCGGAGCTCTACGAGGCTCAGCTCGGCCGGCCCGACGCGGCCTGTGACGCATTGCGCGCCGTCGTCGAGGCCGACCCGGAGCATCGCGGCGCGCTGCAAGGGCTAAGCCGGCTCTACGAGCGGCAAGGCCAGTGGCAGGAGCTGGTCGAGGTGCTGCAGCGCCGGACCGACGCGGCCGTGCACGAAGCCGAGCGGGTGGAGCTCACTCATCAGCTCGGCAACATCATGGAGCGGGAGCTCGACGACGAGCTGAGCGCGATCGCCGTATACGGTCAGATTCTCCGGATCGACCCAGGGCACGAGCCCTCGGTGCAGGCGCTGCTCCGCATCACCAAGCTCGCCGACTACCGCGAAGACGCGGCCGCCGTCCTCGAGCCTCATCTGCGCATGCAGGAACGCTGGAGCGACCTCGCGATGCTGCTTCGACTGCGTGCCGACGCGATGACCGACCCCCACCAGAAGGCGGAGCAACTGGTGGCGTTGGCGGACGTGCACGAGCAAGGGCGCAAGGATCCGAACGGGGCGCTCGATGCGCTGTTGCAGTCGATCGGGGAGCGACCCGACGACGACGAGATTCTCGATCGCGCCGAGGCTCTTGCTGCGAGCCTGCAGCGATGGCCGGACCTCGTCGAGGTCGTGTTTGCCGAAGCGGGCGCGTGTTTGGACGCCGATCGAGGTGCGGCCCTGTATCAGCGCGTAGCCCGGATCTGCGAGGAGGAGCTCAAGGACTTCAGCAAAGCGATCGACGCACACGAGCGCGCGCTATCACTGGTGGGAGACGACCCATCGATTCTCGAGTCGCTGGACCGGCTTCTTCAAGAGACCCAGCAATGGGATCGGCTGCACGACGTCATCTCGCGTCGCTTGGATTGTTTCGAGGCGGACCGCCCGACACTCCTTTTGAGGCAGGGGCGGCTCCGCGCGAGCTTCCTCGGTGACTTGGAGGGCGCGCTCGGCGCATACCAGAAGGCGATGGAGCAGGATCCCGGGCGCGATGACGCACTCGCAGCGGTTCGCAGCTTGGCCGAGAAGCCACAGGTCGCTGGGAGCGCGCTCGACTTGCTCGAGGAGTACTACCGCGGCGCCGACGACCTCGAAGAGGTGGTGCGACTCTACGGTCAGCGGGTCAAGCTCGCGCCGACCGACGCCGATAGGGTTGCGCTTCTCACAGAGGCCGCGTCGATCTGGGAAAACGATATCGGCAGGCCTGAGGAGGCCCTGCTGGCGATGCGGGACGCGGTGCGCACCGATCCACGGGACCGCGCGCTCATCGATTCCCTCGAACGCCTCGCCGACGTGTCCGGACGTTGGGCTGACCTCGATGGTTTGGTCGACGACGTCGCTGCGCACGGAGACCTCGATCGGAGAGAGCTCTATGAGTTGCGTATTCGATCGGCCGGCTGGTATCGCGACCGGCTGTCGGATGACAACCGTGCCGAGCGAGCGCTCACCGAAGCACTCCAGCTCGACCCCGAGCCACTCGAGGCCCACGCGCAGCGCATCGCGTTGATTCGGAATCAGGGACGCACGGCGGACTTGGTGAGCGGGCTTCGGGCATGGGCAGACGTGGAACCGAGCCCCGAGCAACGCATCGCGCTCCTGCACGAGGCTGCTGAGCTGGCGCACCAAGAGCTTTCGCAGCCTGAGCTGGCGGCGGATTGCTACCAGGAGCTGATCTCGATCGACGGGAGCCATGTGGGCGCCCTCCGAGCTCTATGCGATATCCGACGGGGCCAATCCCGATGGAACGAGGTCGTCGGTTTGCTGGAGCGACTCCTGGAGGTCGTAGCGGGAGCGGACCGTGTGTCGGTCGCCCAGGCCATTGGGCAGGTCTACCGCGATCACCTCAACGACCCGCGGGCTGCGATTCGGGCCTACGAGACCGCCCTCGAGCTAGACGATCACGACCCGGTCACCATGAACGCGCTCGAAGCGCTCTATCAAGACAACGACCGGCTCGAAGCGCTCCGTGCGCTCCTCGAGCGCCGCGCGGACTCTGCTCCCGACGAAGAGCGCACCGCGTTGCAAGTACGGCTCGCGCAGCTCTATGAGCATTCCTTCCGCGATCAGGCCGCTGCCATTGACATGTTCCGTCAGGTGCTGAGCGCCGACCCCGACAACGAGGTCGCAAGCGCCGACCTCGAAAGGCTGTTCGAAGCCACGGACGCGTGGGATGATCTCGTCGCGCTGCTCTTGTCGAAGGTCGGCTCCACGTCCGACGAGGCACAGCGTGGTCTGCTCGAGCGTGTCGCGGAGGTGCACGACACCAAGCGCGGCGACGCCGATGCGGCGATTCAGATCTACGAGCGCATCAACTCGGACCTCGGCGCGGACGACCGCTCACTTCGCGCGCTGGCCCGGCTATATGAGCGCAACGGGAGTTGGACGAAGGTTGCCGATTCGCTCGAACGTCTCGCGGGCCGGCTAGATGGTCAGGAGGCGATCGATCTGTCGCATCGCGTCGCGGACCTCTGGGAGCAGCAAGTCGGCGATACCGAGCAGGCGGGCAGGGCGCTCCGGGCGGCCTACGAGCGATTCCCGAAAGAGAGCGCGACGCGTGAGCGGCTCAAGGCGCACTACGAGGCCGGTGGTGACTACCGCGCGCTAGCGGAGGTTCTAGACGCCGAGCTTCAGGGGGCTGCCTCCGACGCTGACCGCGTGGCGCTGCTGCGCACCGTTTCGGACGTCTACCGCGACCAGCTGGACGACCCGGGGATGGCGGCGAGCTACCTCGAACGGGCGGTCGAGCTCGATAGCGAAGATCGGGGCGCGCTGGTCCCGCTCTGCGACCTGTACATGGCAGCCGGCCGTCAGCAGGACGCGGTGCCGATCTTGGGGCGCATCATCGAGAGCTTCGGCCGCCAGCGGAGCAAGGAGCTCGCCACACATCAACACCGTCTTGGCCAAGCACTGGCGGCAATGGGCGACGCAGACGGCGCACTCGCGGCGTACGACGCGGCCTTCAAGATCGACCTCACCAACGTGGCGATCCTTCGGGACCTCGGCAAGCTCACCCACGCCAACGGTGACCTCGACCGCGCACAGAAGAGCTTCAGGGCGTTGTTGCTGCAGAAGCTCGAGCCCGACTCGGGCATCCAGAAAGCCGACGTCTATTACTATCTCGGAGACATTGCCGCCAAGACAGACGACACACGCAAGGCGATCACGATGCTCGAGAGGGCCCTTGCGGAAGATGCCAGCCACGAGGACGCTTCGGCGCTCCTCGCTCAGTTGAAGGGTTGAATCATGGTGACAGCAAAGGTCTCCATCGACGGCCAAGTCGTCGAGGGCGACGAAGCGTGCGTGTCGGTGTTCGACCGCGGCTTCCTTTACGGTGACAGCGTGTTCGAAGTGTTTCGGACGTACGGCGGTGTGCCGTTCGCCCAGGGAGAACACTTGGAGCGGCTGAAGCGCTCGGCCGACCGCTTGATGATTCCAATGCCGGTTTCGCTCGAGACATTGTCGTCCGAGGTTCACGCGACGCTCGCCGCCGCGGGGGCGGGCGAGTGGTATGTGCGCGTGGTGATCACGCGTGGGACGGGGCCGCTCACCTATGACCCGTCGACTGCTACCACGCCCCTTCGCGTGATCATTGCGGCTCCCGTCTCGGTGCCTCCTCCCGAGCACTATGAGAGGGGCGTCGGCGTGTCGTTGCTCCACGCTTCGCGCCCGACCGACGACGACCGCGCCGCAGGCGCCAAGGCATCCAACTACCTCGCGAATCTACTGGCTGTCCACGAGGCGAAGCAAAAGGGTGCGCAGGAGGCGCTCATGATCGGACGCCACGGTCAGATCCTCGAGGGTGCGTCGAGCAATATCTTCATCGTGAAGGATGGGACGGTGCGCACGCCCGAGCCCCAGACCGGGGTCCTCGTTGGCATCACCCGAGCCACCGTCCTCGCCGCGGCGGCCGCCGAAGGAATCGAGGTCGAGGAGGCCGAGGTGCGTCCCGAAGACCTCTACGGCGCTGACGAGGCCTTCATCACCAGCAGCATCCGCGAGGTCATGCCGGTGGTATCGGCCGATGGGCGAACGATCGGCTCTGGCGCCCCGGGTCCGGTGACCGGACGGCTTCGCGAGGGTTATCTTCGAGCTGTGGCGAAGGCGACTGGGGCGGGGGTTTGACTGCCCGGCCGGCGGGCACTAAAGCCCGCCGCTAGGACGGTTTCGATGTCGGATACAGGTAAGACAAAGACGCGGCGGCGCAGGAAAGTAGCTGCCCAGGGTAAGGACCGGAAGAAGAAGCTCGAGAAGCACGGGACAACCCCGAAGTTCCCGCTCGACCCGACCAAAGCCCCCCAACCAGACGCCTAAAACGCAGGCCGCGCGCAGAAGCCTGGGGCGAAGCCCCGTGGCCTGACGCAAAGCGTCGGTTTTACGGGGTCGGTTTTACGGGGTCAGTGCAGGGTGTGCGATTCGCCGTCGTGCTCGACGATCGGGACACCCTTGTCGGTGACCACGTCCGGCTGCGGCGGTGGGGCGGACGGAGGCTGGCTCGTGGCGGCCAGCGCCTCGAGCTCCTCGCGATGGGCCATCTGCTCGAGCTTCATGTGGTGGTAGCGGCGTCGCCGACGGTACGCGAAAATCACGAGAATCGCGGCGGCCACCCAAACCGTGGACCCGGCGAAGAGGGCGGGGAGGATTCGGTATCTGGTCCGAAGGCTGTCCCGCCATTCCCGCTCGAGACCCATGCGGGTCCAGCCGTAGCCGGTCGCAAGGGCGGTATCGAATGTCTCCCCATCGCGCAGCGACTGGATCAAACGGTGGAAACGCCGCTCGTCGTTGTTGCTGCGGCGGAGGAACCCGACCACGTCCGCGCTCTGGGCGTAGGCGACGTTCACCTCGTGCGGGCGGCTCGGGAAATGCCTGTCGAGGTCAGAGAGGCGGTGCATCGACCGCTGAGCGGCTGCCCGCAGGAGCGACTCCATACGGGGAAGCAAGCGAACCTCGGACTGATGGATAGCCACGCCCTCGTTGAACCAACGAGGTACGGCGTTGCCACGCACCGCGCGGTAGAGCGCAACGTGAGAGAGCTCGTGGACCAGCACCACCTGGAGATCTGGCGGCTCCCAGGTCTGCGGCGCCGACATCGTGAGAAGGATCACGCCCCAACGCGAATAGGCGACGCCCGTTGCGTAGTCCGGAGGTGGGTAGCCGACCGGGGCCAACGCCCGCATCTCCCGCGGGTTTCGGGCGACGCGAATCACCAACTCACCATCGACCACCACTCCGAAGTCGTCGACGACCTTCGACCAATGCTCATCCAAGGTCGCAATGAGATCTTCGACCCGGCCGCGCTCCGAGGTGGGATACGTCCACGAGACCGAGCCAATCCGCTCGGTTTGATAGCCGTCGGGCGGGGACGGCAACGAAGGCTCGGGCGCTTCTTGAGCGACTGCACCGGTCGCAGCCACGGTGAGCGCGATCGCACAAAGAATTGCCGTAAGAAAAGCTTGGTGGGGTCTACTCTTCACCGGGTCTAAATCTTAGCAGCGGCGGCTCTGCCTCGTTAGTATCACGTCGATCAATGATGAGGTAGGTTACACCTGCGGCGATGAGCGCCCCGGCGATCACGTAGGGCCAGGCCTTCTTCCAGCGGCGTTTTGCTCGGGATTCATCGGCTGGCTGGCCGGGATCATTGACCTTCTGTGGCTCAGCGGTCGGCGGCGGCGGCGGCTGAGACCACCGAAGCTGTGCTTGCTCGGCGCGACTCTCGATGAACTCGAGCCGCTGTGGCGCGGTGCTCTCGTCGAAGGTCAGTGCTCCCTCGTAGAACTGTGCGGCACTCACGTCGAAGACTTCGATGAGGATGGCGCCCTCACGGCGCACGACGACCAAGGCATCCGCTCCCGCGATGATCCCGATGCGCTTGTACGACGCGAGATCTTTGCGGGGCTCGAGCCCGAGCCCACGACGAATCGACCGCAGCCCTTCGAGCCCATCTTCTTCGGTGGCCGGCTCGCCGCGGAGGGCAGCCCGGAGGGCGGGGTCTGTGGGCGCACGAAGCCCGGAGGAAGTAGCTTCGGTTTCGATGAAGGCGGCGGTCTGGCGGAGAGTCTCATCGGGATCACCGGCAACCACCACCCCAATCTTAGGCGAAGCCCTGTCAGTGTCAGTGTCAGTGTCAGTGTCAGTGTCAGTGTCAGTGTCAGTGTCAGTGTCAGTGTCAGTGTCAGTGTCAGTACCAGTGTCAGTACCAGTGTCAGTGCCAGT
>Ga0209567_10000494_pt1 | contig 21509 bp, 20 predicted proteins | sample COG_12_FD_184756 | JGI IMG/M metagenome (GOLD analysis project Ga0209567, IMG submission 184756) | Pelagic marine sediment microbial communities from the LTER site Helgoland, North Sea, for post-phytoplankton bloom and carbon turnover... | ecosystem: Environmental > Aquatic > Marine > Neritic...
AGCCCGGCGCAAAGCGCCGCCAAGGCGGAGCGCAGCGACCGCCGCGGCAGGGAGGATTACGGGTGGGGGTGGGCGGGCGGTGTAATTAAACCAAACCAGCTAATCAATCCTCCGCCACCTTCCAAACATCCCCGGCAGGGAGCACTACGGGGGCGGGCCGCGTGTAACCAAACTGCACCTTTTTTGACCCAACTACCCCCTCCACCCGATCGTTCCTCGAATGTCGGTGTCCGAGGAACGGAGCGAGCTTCGGGGGCAGCTTCTCGATGGTCGCTATCGCGTTGGAAACGCGATCGGCATGGGGGGCACCGGTATCGTCTTCGAGGCCGAGCGCTTGGCCACCCTCGAGCGGGTCGTCATCAAGATGCTGCGGCCGACCCACGCCGGCAATCCCGATCTGATGAGCCGCGTGCGGCGCGAGGTCGAGGTGGCTCGCCGGGTCTTTCACCCCGGCATTGTCCCGGTGATGGATCACGGGGCTCTGTACGACAACTCGCCTTACCTCGTCATGAAGTACATGCGGTCCGAGAGCCTATCCTCGGTTCTGCGCCGGTGTGGTCCCCTCGATGGGCCCCAGGTTGCTGTGATCATGGCGCGGCTCGCGTCGATTCTGCATAGCGTCCACCGGCACGGCTACGTCCACCGAGACATCAAGCCCGAGCACATCCTGCTCAACCGGGGCGGCTACGGCGAGCTCGACGTGCATCTCCTCGACTTTGGTGTGTGTGCCGCCGATACCGCACCTCCTGACGAGCGTGCGAGAGAGCGGGGCCGCGTGTACGGCACCCCGAGCTACGCCTCGCCCGAGCAGGCGAGCGGCAATCCTTTCGTCGACGCGCGGGCCGACCTGTTTGGCGTAGGCGTCACGATGTTCGAAGCGCTCACCGGCAAGCTTCCTTACACCGGTCCCGACGTGACGGCAGTCCTCCGCTGCATCATCCGCCAAGACGCGCCCCGCACGAAGCTCCTGTCGCCGCAGGTGGACGACGACATGGACGGTCTCATCGCCAAGCTCCTGAGCCGGCGACCCGCTACCCGGCATCCTTCGGCCCGCGCGCTGATGCGAGCCCTCGAGCCCTGGCTCAGGGACCGTGTCCAGACCGAACGCACGCTCGCCGCCACGCTACAGGTCGCGCCGGACACGAGCAGCATCCGGCCCACGGCGCGCCACGAAATGGCCGCGGCTTAGTCGCCGCTGAGCGAATCGACCAGGCCTGCGACGTCCGCGGGCGCTGCCATCGCGTGATAGCCCTTGTCGACGTAGAGAACCGTGCCGGTGATACCGCTCGCGAGCGGACTGCACAAAAAGGCCGCCGCGTTGCCGACTTCTTCGGCCCGAAGCGCTTCCGGCAACGGGGCGTTCATCTCGTAGTACGCGATCATTTTGTGGATGAACCCGATCGCCGACGCGGCGCGCGACGCATAGGGCCCCGCTGAAATCACATTGACCCGGTGCCCCCACTGCCGGCCCATCTCGAACGCCAACATCCGCGCGTCGGTTTCGAGCGCCGCCTTTGCCGAGGCCATCCCGCCGCCGTAGTCGGCCACGACCCCCCGGCTCGCGAGGTACGAGAGCCCCAAGAACGAGCCTTCCTGGCGCATCAACGGCTGCAATCGCTGCGCGAGCGAAACGAACGAATACGCGCTTGCCCCGACCGCCGCGAGGTATCCGCCACGGCTCGTCTCCATCAATGGCTTGTTGACTTCAGGACCGTTGGCGAGGCTATGCACAACGATGTCGAGGCAGGAATCGCCGAAGTCCGCTCGAAGCCCGTTGGCCACCCCATCGATGCTGAAGTCGCCGCGATCACGGTAGCGCTTTTGCTCGCGAAGTTCCTGGGGCGCGTCCTGCAGTGAATCGAACTCGGCGTCGAGCGGGTAGACCTTTTCGAGCTCCATCTTGCTGCCGTCGGGCATTTGCAGAGACGCATCGAGCTTTCCCCGCCGCAGCAGCGTCTCGAAAATCCCGAGCGCCGGAGGCCACGTGCCCACGCAAACCGAAGCGCCAGCCTGTGCAAGCGCTTTGGCGATCGCAAACCCGAACCCGCCATCGTCGGCCACGCCTGCGACGAACGCTCGCTTCCCCGAAAGATCGATCGGCAACATGCGCGGAACCTTATCGCCAGTCCCGACAAACCGCTACACTCCGCGTTATGAAGAAGAAGGGCCAGGGGGTCGAATACGTCGGCGTCACCGATCGCTACTTCGAGGACCGCGGTTTACGTCGCTATGCCGGCGTATGGTCGCTATGGGCGCTGGGGGTCGGGGCGGTGATTTCCGGGGACTTCTTCGGCTGGAACTTCGGTCTCGCGTCCGGCGGCTTTGGGGGTCTTCTGATCGCCACCGTGATCATCACGGTGATGTACGCGGGCTTGTGCTTCAGCATCGCGGAAATGGCAGCCGCCCTCCCGCACACCGGTGGCGCGTATTCTTTTGCGCGCTCGGCGATGGGACCGTGGGGCGCCTATATCACCGGTCTCGCCGAGAACATGGAGTACATCCTCACGCCCGCTGTGATCGTAGTCGGCATCGGCGGTTACCTCGGTGCGATCTTCGGAACGCCCCCGAGCGCCGAGCCCTTGTGGTGGCTGGCCGCCTATGCCGTGTTCGTAGGTCTCAATGTGGCCGGTGTCGAGACGACGTTCCGCTTCACCGTCTTGATCACCGTGCTCGCGCTCGGTGTGCTCGTCGTGTTTTGGGTCACCGCGATCCCGCACTTCGACCTCGCGCACGCACTCAATATCGAGCCCGAGCCCGGCCGCTCGCGCTGGCTCCCCCGCGGCCCGAGCGGCATCTTGTCGGCGCTCCCGTTTGCGATCTGGTTCTTCTTGGCGATCGAGCAACTCCCACTTGCAGCCGAAGAAGCACACGCTCCGGCCCGCGACCTACCGCGTGGCTTGCTCTACGGCCTTCTCACACTCGTCGTCGCGGCTTTTCTCACGCTCTTCCTCAATGCGGGCATTGCCCCGGGTTCGCATGGGCTCGGCTCTTCGGCCGAGCCGCTTTTCGAAGGCTTCAAGACGATCTTCGGTGCGGGCTTGGGCGCCAAGGTCCTCGCTCTCGTAGCGGTCACCGGTCTGATCGCGAGCTTTCACAGCATCATCTTCGCCTATGGTCGCCAGATCTTCTCCTTGTCGCGCGCCGGCTACTTCCCGCGTTGGCTGTCGCGGACTCACCCTCGCCGCCAGACACCACACATCGCGCTCTTTTCCGGCGCTCTCCTCGGCTATGTCGTCGCCTATGGCATCCACGCGCTTGGTCCCGAGCATCCCGTCGGCGCGGTACTGCTGAACATGGCGGTCTTCGGCGCCGTCATCGCCTACGCGCTACAGATGCTCTCTTACATCTTGCTGCGGATTCGGCTGCCCGACATCGTCCGACCTTACCGCAGCCCGCTCGGCGTGCCTGGTGCGGTCGTCGCGCTGCTCATTGCAATGGTCACCCTGGTCGCGCTATTCGTCACCGACCCGATCTATCAAAAAGTCGTGGTCGGAGCGGCTGTTTGGTACGGGCTCGGGCTCCTTTGGTTCGCAGTCTACGCTCGGCGCAAGCTCGTGCGGGCCCCCGAAGAATCTTTCGCGCTGTCGGCCCACAGTCCACAAGACGATCGCTAGCCTCCATGCAAAGCTCCGCTCATGCGTGTTCTGCTGGTGCGACACGGGGAGGCGGTCGACATGCGGTCCGCTCCGACCGACAACGATCGTTGGTTGACCGACCCCGGCCGTCAGACCGTCACGAAGGTCGGCAAGGCGCTCAATGGGCTGGATCTGCAATACTCGTGCATCTACACGAGCCCGCTGGTGCGCGCGGTCCAAACCGCCGAGATCTTGGCGCTTACCCACCCCGACTTCCATGGCCCCCTGGAAGTGCATCCCGCCCTGTCGAGTGACGAGGGGAGCACCGCGCAGGCCCTCGAGCCACTCGACCATGCGGGAGACGATGATCTAATCGTGATGGTGACTCACATGCCAAAGGTTGGCGTGCTTGCGGGCCATCTCTCCGGCCTTGCCACATTTCCCTCGTTCAGAACCGCCTCGGTGTGCCTGCTGAGCATCGAAGGCGGCAAGGGCCGGTTTCAGTGGATGCTCGACCCGGAGACGCTCGAGCTCAAGCGTTCCTGAAGGCCCGGCGGGGCAAGGCTATGCCGTGCAGACCTGGTTGCGCCCGCTGTTCTTGGCTTCGTAAAGAGCCTTGTCCCCTTGCACGAACAAGTCGGCCGCTGTCGAGGCATGATCAGGGAACGTCGCGACACCAAGCGACGCCGTGACCCTGAGCGGCCCAAGCTCGGTCTGAAGCTCGGTGTTCTCGAGCTCCTCGCGCACGCGCTCAGCGAGCAGCTGGGCACCGCGCGCGTCGGTCTCCTCGCAAAGCACGCAGAACTCCTCTCCGCCGAACCGGGCAACGAGATCGGTTTCCCGCTTCACCCGCTTGAGCACCCGTCCGAGCTCCTGCAACACCCGGTCACCAGCAGCGTGGCCATAGGTGTCGTTGACGGCCTTGAAATGGTCCAGGTCCGTGACGATGACCGACAGTTTGCGGCCGAATCGCTGGGCGGCCATCAGCTTCTGTTCCATCTGGTCGAGGAATGCGCGCTTGTTCAGGCACCCGGTCAGACCGTCGGTCGTCGCCATCTCTTCGAGCTGACGGACGGCGCGCGCATTGGCCATCGCGACGGCGAGCTGGTTCGCGAGCGCTTGCAGAGTCTCGCGCACCGACGGGCCGAATGCGGAGGAAGCCTTCGCGGCGATGATCAAGGTTCCAATTGGCTCCTCCCGCACGACCAGAGGCAACACCAAAAGGGACTCCATCCCCTTGAGCTTGGCCTTCTTGGTGAAGAGCACCTGCTGCTTCGAATCGAACTCTCCGCGATACGGGAGGTAGTGACGGTTCTTGACGACCATGGCGGTGAGCGATGTGTTGTCGCGGAACCGGAGCCCCTGAAAGTCGAGCGCACGCTCGCCAACGGCGCGCCGGATGATGTGCCGCCGACCCTCCGGTTGATACTCGGTAATCGCGGCAAAGTCGTGGGGCGCGATTTCCTTCGCCGCGCCCAACCCGACCTCCATCACCGCATCTTGGGTCAGTGCGGTGCTGAGCGCTTGGGAAACGCGATAGAGGATCTCCTGCTCCCGCTTGGAACGCTCGAGCTGCATGAAGACGCGCTCGTTCTCGAAAGCGCGCAGGACGTGTGAGGTGCTGTCGCGGAGCAGCTCCTCTTCTTCTGGGCTGAAGGCGCGATCGACGACGCGGTCGGCGCAGAGCACGGCACGAAGATGATTCCGCTCGAGCACCGGAACGGCGATGAAAGACCGCACGGGCGCAGGGCCGCGGTAGTAGCAGATCCCTCGATACTCCGGGCGAACCTGCTGGAGATTGGTCGTCAGCTTGCGCCGCACGGCCGCCCCGACCGCCCCCGCACCAAGGGAAAACGGGCCATCGGCGACGTTATCGCTCTTGGTTACCAGCTCGATAATCCGGAGTTGCTCGGCTTCGTCCCCCGGCATCAGGAGGACGCAAGTGTGAAGATCCAATGTCCGGTGGAGGAGCTGAAGGGCATGGTAGAGCGCCTGGCGCACTTCTTGGACGCTGGTCTGATAGAGGCGGTCCTCATCTCTCACTCCATCGGACGAGGGTGCAATCAAACGAAAGAGACGCGTATCGTCGCGCACCTTCTCCTTGCGGGCTTCAAGCTCGAGCTCCGATTTGCGGCGTACCCGCACGATCTCCGCACGCGTGAACACATAACTGAGCACGCCAAAACAGATGACGAAGAGCGCGTTTAGGCCAAGGCGCAGCGGATCGACGACCTGTTCTCCGAGGAATGCAATGGCGAAACCGAGCACGACCGCGAAAGCGACGACACCAATGCCAGCCGGCCCCGTCGCAAAGGACGCGACGAGCGCAACGGCGACGTAAGTCAACGGGTAGAGGTCGCTGCCGACGCCGCCGCGGAACTGCACCAAGGCATGCACACCGACGAGGAGCAGCACGCCGAGCTCGAACGCGGACCTCGGATCGGTACCGTGTTGATGTGCGTTGCGCGCGCGATGTCCGAAGAGCGCCGCCCAGATGGTGACCCATGCGAAGTGTCCCCAGCCGAACGCCTGGCCGCCCGGAAGAAAGAAGCCCGCGAGCAAGAATGCAGCGAGCAGGAACGCGGCCGCCAATCCCCAAGCCGACCGCGCTGTGCGCCTTACGCGAAGCGCTGCCTGGACGAGGGCCGTCATATGAAAGCGGTGTTACGCCCGCTCGCATTCGTTCAGCAAGAAATCCGCTCGAATGTGTGTGGCCTGCCCACCTAGCCCAAACTACCTGGGAGGGAACTGGAAGACGAACTCCTCGCCGCGGACCATCCCGAGCTCATCCCGGGCGATGCGCTCTACGTACACCGGGTCGGAGCGGAGGGCCTCGATCTCGCCCTTGAGCGTCGCGATCTCACGGACCAGCTCCTCGTTGGACTCACGGAGCTCCTGAAGCTCTCCGCGTAGGTGACGATAGCGAGGCAAGCCTTGCTCATCGAGAACCAGCGTGGGGACCGTCATGATGGCCATCACCATCAGGGCAAACGGAAGAAGCGCAGCGCTTGGTCTCACGGGCCGAGCCTGCCGCAAGCGGGGTCCTGAGGGCAATTTTCTGCCCGCTCGCGCAGGCTTGACAGAACCGTGTGACCTTCTACTTTCGTGAGAGCGTGACGGTGACATTGGACGAACGCCATCGGCGGATCCTGTTCGCAGTGGTGACCGAGTACATCGCCTCGGGCAAGGCCGTTAGCTCGCGACGAATCGCGAAGCGCTACGCGATCCAGCTGTCGCCCGCAACGATTCGGAACGTGCTCGTAGACCTCGAAGAGGCGGAGCTGCTGCACCAACCGCACACCAGCGCGGGGCGCGTTCCGACCGACGCGGGTTTTCGATGCTTCGTCGATGCGATAGCTACGGCTGGGGAGATCTCCAGCGCTCACCGGACCGCATTGATCCGGCGCCTCCAAGGCCTGGAACCCGGCGCCGACGCCGTGCGCGAAACCGGACAGCTTCTGAGCCGCCTCACCGGGACGGCTACGATCATTGCCAGGCCGCCCGTTGCGGAAGCCACCCTCGATCAACTTCGGTTCATGCGACTCGCCGGGGGACGGACGCTGGCGGTCTTGGTGACCCGCTCGGGCGCGGTCGAGAACCGAGTGGTGGTCACGGAGCTCGACGTGGACGACCACTCGCTCGAGCGGGTGAACAACTACCTCGCCGAGCTGGTTGGGGGCCGAACGCTTCGCGCGGTCCACGACGTGCTCGCCGTCCGCCTCGCCACCGAGCAGGGCCAATACCAACTCCTGCGCAGGCAGGCGCAGCAGATGGTCGAGGCGACGGTCGAAGGACAGATCGAGCAGGCTCAGGTCGTCATCGAAGGGCAGGGCGCCCTTTTCGATCGGCCGGAGTTCGGCGACGCCGAGAAGATCCGCCGGTATCTCAGCGCTTTTGAGGAGAAACAGAAGCTTTTGGAGCTCCTCGAGCAGACCTTGTTGGCCGATGGGGTCCAGGTTTTCATCGGTTCCGAGGCGGCCCTCGGCGATGTGGGCGACATCAGCGTCATTTCCAGCCCGTACCGGCTGGACGGCGCCAGTATCGGCTCGTTTGGGATCGTGGGGCCGACCCGCATGGACTACAAGAAGTACGTGCCTTTGGTAGGGTTCGCGGCCGATGTGCTAAGCGACGTGCTCGACGGACGCCTTCCGGGCAAGTCCAAAGGCTCCTAGAAAGAGACGGGCGGAAAGAATGAGTGGACACGAGGGGGAGAAGCCGGAGGACGAACAGGTCAACGGCGCCGATGAAGACGAGGACGTGATCTTCCCGGAGGACGGGGCCGACGAATCATCGGCACCCGAGCCCACCGATCTGGAGAAGGCCCATACCGAGCGCGACCGCATGCGTGAGCAGCTCCTGCGCATCGCCGCCGACTTCGACAATTTTAGAAAGCGGTCGCGCAAGGAGATCGAAGAGGTTCGCCGGCGCACCATCGAAGACACGCTCCGCGAGGTCCTGCCGATCGTCGACAACCTCGAGCGCGCGGCGGACGCCATGACCGACGCGACCGACGTCGAGGCGGTTGCTCAGGGGGTACACATGGTGCTCCGAGGTTTCGAGGACATCGCCAACCGATTGGGTCTGAAGCGTGTCCCGGCCGTCGGGCATTTGTTCGACCCGACCTGCCATGACGCCATGCAGCAACAAGAAACCGAGGAGCACGCACCTGGCACCATCGTGGCGGAGGTCGTGCCGGGCTACTACCTAGGAGAGCGCCTGCTACGGCCAGCGATGGTCGTCGTGGCGAAACCGCCGACCGGCACGGATGATCAGGGCGCGGATTCCAGCACGGATGGCGCCGGCACCAGCGAATAGCTGCCCCCGAAAAGGGGCAACGAGAGGCACGGACACGCGACAAGATGCGAGAACCCCACGCCTCGGGGTATATTGAGGGTTAGGGCAAGATGGGGAAGATCATCGGGATCGATTTGGGGACGACCAACTCCTGTGTCGCATTCGTCGACAACGGGGAGCCGCAGGTTATCCCGAATGCAGAGGGAAGCCGCACGACGCCATCAGTGGTGTCGTTCTCGAAAGACGGTGAGCGCACCGTGGGCAGTGTGGCGAAGCGCCAAGGCGTCACCAATCCTGAGAGTACCGTCTTCGCGATCAAGCGACTGATGGGCTTGGCATTCGACACGGAGCCGGCGCAGAAACACACGCGCGTCGTGCCGTACAGGGTCGTGGAAAGCGATCGCGGGGATGCTTGGATTCAAGTCGAAGAGCACCGGTACTCGCCGCCGGAAATCTCCGCGATGGTCCTCGAAAAAATGCGGGAGGTCGCGGAGGCATTCCTCGGCGAAGACATCGCCGAGGCGATCGTCACGGTCCCCGCATACTTCAACGACGCCCAACGATCGGCGACGATTGCCGCAGGCAAGATCGCTGGCCTAGAGGTTCGCCGAATCATCAACGAGCCAACCGCAGCCGCGCTCGCGTACGGTTTCGAAGAGCAAGAAGGTAAGTGCGTCGCGGTGTACGACTTGGGTGGTGGCACGTTCGACATCTCGATCCTCGAGATTGCCAATGGGGTCTTCAGCGTGAAGGCCACCTCGGGCGACACGCACCTCGGCGGCGAGGACTTGGACAATGCACTGGTCGAAGAGCTCGCACGCCGCTTCCAGGAGGGCACCGGGATCGACCTGCGCGAAGACCGCGTCGCGCTTCAGCGCCTCAAGGAGCAAGCCGAGAAAGCAAAGCACGAGCTGTCCTCATCGCTCGAGACGGAGATCAACCTTCCGTTCATCGCGTCGGATGAATCGGGCCCGAAGCATCTCGAGACCAAGCTCAAGCGAAGCGAGCTCGAGATCTTGGTCTCGGCGATCATCGACGAGACCCTCGGCCCGTGTCAGCAGGCGTTGGACGATGCCGGGGTGAAGAAAGAAGAGATCGACGAGATCCTGCTCGTCGGTGGCCAGAGCCGCATGCCCATGGTGCAATCCAAGGTTACGGACTTCTTCGGCAAGAAGCCTCACAAGGGAGTCAACCCCGACGAAGTGGTCGCGATGGGCGCGGCCCTTCAAGGGGCGGCGCTGACCGGCGACGTCGAAGAGGTTCTTCTTCTCGACGTGACGCCCCTGAGCCTCGGGGTCGAAACCGGAGGCGGCGTGTTCCACAAGCTGATCCCTCGGAACACGACGGTGCCCACGCGCGCCAAAGAGGTCTTCACGACTAGCGTCGACAATCAAAGCTTCGTTCCGATTCACGTCATGCAGGGCGAACGTGAAATGGCCGAGGACAACAAATCGTTGGCCAAGTTCGAGCTTGCGCCGATCCTGCCGGCGCCTCGAGGCGTCCCAGAAGTCGAGGTGACGTTCGACATCGACGCGGACGGCGTCGTCAACGTCAGCGCCAAAGACTTGGGGACAGGGCGCGAGCAGAACATCCGGGTCGTGGCGTCGAGCGGTCTGACCGAGCAGGACATCGAGCGAATCATCGAAGACGCCGACGCATACAAGACGACCGACCAGAAGCGCCGCGAGCTCGCTGAGCTCCGCAATGCCGCCGAAGCGCTCCTGTATACCAGTGAGCGGGCAGTCGCCGAGTGCCGAGAGATGGTCCCCGAAGAAGTCGTGGCCCAAGTCGAGGCCGACATCGAGGCCTTGCACGTATGTGTCGAGGAAGGCGACGCGATCGCGATCAAAGACGCGCTCGAAACGCTCGAGCTGAGCGCCTATAAGATCGCCGAGGCGATGTACGGCAGCGTCGATCTCGATGCGCCCGCCGAAAGCGAAGCTCAGTCCGACTCGTGAGCACGGAAGAACGAGCGCGGGCCACCGGCGCCGAGTGGTTGGCGCGGATGCGCTGGGGAGCGCTGGGAATTCAAGCGACGTCGATCTTCGTCGCAACCAAGGGCTTGGGAGTCGAGCTCCCTCTCGTTTCGATGTGGTCGTTGGTGGCGATAGGGGCCGCCTCGAACCTCTGGTTGGCATCGCGCAAGGCTCGGGCCGGCCACCTCGGCGGGTTCTTGGTCCTCGACGTCGCGCTCCTGACCGGGCTGCTCTATCTATCCGGTGGGCCGACCAATCCATTCAGCATCATCTACGTGGTGTACATCGCGATGTCGGCGGTGATGTTGGCCCCAAAATGGACGTGGACGATCGCTGGCCTTTCGATCATCTCGTTCGCCGCTCTCTTTGTCGTTCACGTCCCAAGCGAGCACCTGGGCCATGCAGAGCATGGGGGCGGATTTCAGGCTCACCTGTACGGAATGTTCATCGCGCTCGTCCTTGCAGTTGCTCTGATCACCTATTTCGTGAGCCAGTTGTCTCTCGAGCTGCGTCGCCGCGAGCGAGCGCTTGCCGAGGCAGAGGAACGGACCCACCGCTGGGGGAAGCTTGCTTCGATTGCGACGTTGGCCGCAGGCGCCGCGCACGAGCTCGGGACCCCGCTCGGCACCATCGCGGTAGCCGCAAAGGAGATGGAGCGCCAAGCACGGAAGGTCCCCGGCGGCGAAGGGCTCGCGCAGGACGCAGAGCTCATTCGTGAGGAGCTCGAGCGGTGTCGGGTGGTGCTCGATCGGATGGCTGCTGCCGGCGGCGAGCACACGGGCGAAACCCCGAGCTCCCTTTCGGTGGATCGGCTGTTCGTCGATGTGCGGGCGCGCTTGAGCCCCGAGCAGGCAGAACGTTGGGTCACCACGTCGGACACAGCCACCATCGAGGCGCCCAAGGAGGCGCTCGCACAAATGGTCGAAAACATCGCTCGCAATGGCTTCGACGCATGTGAAACGGGGCGCGTGTCGCTCGAAGTGCACGGGCTCGATCGGGCCGTCGAGCTTCGGTTCGTCGACTCGGGCTGCGGGATGGACGAACAAGCAGTGAAACGCGCGACCGAGCCGTTCTTCACGACCAAGAACACCACTGACCGGATGGGCCTGGGGTTGTTCCTCGCGCGGACGCTCATAGACTCATTGGGAGGCCGACTGACCATCGAGTCGGCGACCGGCCAAGGCACGACGATTTCCGTCGTCCTTCCGCAAGGCCCATGACCGAAGCCCACCACGACTCCACGCCCAAGCCGTCGATCTTGCTCGTCGATGACGACGAGCGGCTCCGGTCACGAATGGCGCGCGCGTTCGAGGAACGCGGCTACGAGGTCCAGCAAGCCGAAGAGTACGAGGGTGCCGTGGTGATCGCGGAACGCGAAAGCACCGAGTACGGTGTCGTCGATCTTCGCATGCCGGGAAAGTCCGGCCTGGAGGTCGTTCGCGAGCTGCACCGGATCGACGCGGCTACCAAGATCGTCGTGCTGACCGGTTACGGAAGCATCGCAACGGCGCTCGAAGCGGTGCGGCTCGGTGCGACGCACTACTTGACCAAGCCCGCCGATGTCGACGAAGTGATCGCGTCCTTCGAGCGGGACGCCATCCCCGACGACTCGGACGCCTCGACCGCGCAGGGCGAGGCCCCGCAGACCCCTTCCTTGGCCCGGGTCGAGTGGGAGCACATCCAGCGAGTCCTGACCGACTGCGGGGGTAACATCACTAAAGCCGCGGAAAAACTAGGGATTCATCGGCGTTCGCTCCAGCGGAAGCTCGCGAAGTTCCCCATGGCGCGCTGAGCTGCTGCGACGATTTGCCACGTACAATCAGGGCCGCTCCATACCTAAGCTCCGGCGGTGAAGGGTTGTTGGGTGATCGCGGCGTTGATCGCGCCGCTGTGGGTCGCTGCGGAGGCGTCTGCCTGCGGGACGTGCTCGGTCGGAGATCCGACCCTCACCGTTGTCGGCTTCGAGCAACCCAAGGCCAACCGGGTTCGCACCTCCGCAGCCTTGCGTCATCGCAGCGACAGCATCGGCGAGACCGAGGTCGACCAGCTGACACTCTCCGAGCAGCGCATGGAGCTCGCCGGCGCGTACTCGCCCACCGATCGCTTCAGCCTTTCGCTGATGATGCCTCTGGTTCACCGCCTGATTACGGAGGTGAATCTTGCGGAGGCGAGTATCTGGGCACCCGGCGACTTGGACTTCCGGATGCGGGGTGTCATTTGGCGTGATCGAAAGTTTGCGCCCCGGCATCTGGTCAGTCTGATCGGTGGTCTCGAATTCCCAACGAGCTCGATCGAGTATGACCAAAACGGGGTGCCGTTGCCGCTCGAATTCCAGGCGGGCACCGGCTCCTGGGACCCGATCGTCGGCGCTTCGTACACCATGTTTTCTGACCCCTGGTCGGTATACGTCTCGTCGATCGCGATCTTTCCGACGAAAGGCATCGCGGATACCCAAGCGAGCAACAGTTTCCGGCAGACCGTGCTCGGCCAGTTTCAGCCTTGGAAGTTTCTCGCCTTCCAAGTGGGCGCCGAGTTCCGAATCGATGGACCGGGATACATCGCCGGCGTTCGTGACCCCAACACTGGCGGTCACATCACCTACGGCACGCTTGGCCTCGTCGGGCTGCCCCACGAAAAGATCATGGTGCATGCGACCGCTGCGATCCCGATGATCCAGCGCCTCGACGGCACGCACAGAGAAGGCTTCGCGTTCACCGCAGGGTTGGTCTATGAGATCTAGTCTCCTCGTCGCGATCGCTCTGCTGAGCGTGGTGTCGCTTCCGCATTGCATGCGGGTCACCGACGGCATCGAAGTCGACGTCGCCTATCAGCCCGAAGCGACACCGGCGCAGATCCGGACCGACATGGAATACCGCGTCGCCTTGGAGCGCGCGCTGATCGTGCTGGGGAAGGTCGAGCTGATCCGGTGTGACAATTTTGTCGTGGATCTATGGGAGCTCGTTGCGCCAGCGCGGGCTCGGGCACACCTCGACGACACGCCGACCAGCCTCGGCGTCCCGCTGGTCATCGATCTGATGGAAAGCGTCGGGACCCCACAGTTCGCCGGCACGATGAAGCCGCCCCCTGGCCGCTATTGCGGCATCCGAGTCCTCGGGATGCCCGCGGATCCAGACGCGGTCGGATTAGGCGATGAAAACCTGGACATGATGCAACACAGTGTCCTCATCACCGGACATGTCGTGGACACGACAAGCGGGGAGGAAACGCCCCTGATTGCCCGCATTTGGGAAGTCCTCAATTGCGAGATGCTGTTCGACCGGCCGCTGGTTTTCGACAGTCCGGTTCTCGAAAACGTCTCCATTCAGATCGATCACACGAAGTGGTTCGATGGCATTGATTTTGCACTGCAAGACTCAGACGCGGTGCAACAACAGATAACCGAAAACGTACGGTCGTCGTTGCGCGCTGTTCTTCCGAGCACGGAAGACGGGCTCTAAAGACCGCGGGGAACATAGATGAACAAAGTAACGATTCTTGTAGTAGCGCTTGCGTTGGCGAGCTTTGGTTGTGACAGCAGTAGCGAGGGCACTGCGCCGGCCGTGACCATCCAGTTTGCTGCCATGGTTGGCGACGAGGCTTTCGTCTGCGGCGAGACCTACGACAACCTCGGAGCGACGGGAGCTTCGCTCGTGCTGAGTGACTTCCGGTTTTACGTGCAGGATGTCGAGCTGCAGAACGGCGCCGGCGAATGGATTCCAGTGCAACTCTCGGAAAACAAGTTTCAGAACAGCAACGTTGCACTGCTCGATTTCGAGGATGGTTGCGGGGACGTGGGCAACGAGGACCTGAACGACCGGGTCGTGGGAACGGTGCCCGCAGGTCAGTACGCCGGCCTCAGCTTCAAGATGGGCGTGCCGTTCGAGATGAACCACGTGAATTCTGCCACGGCGCCGAGCCCGCTCAACATCTCCGCGTTGTTCTGGAACTGGCAGGGCGGCTACAAGTTCCTCCGAATCGACTCGGGCCAGTTCAGCGAGGCCGACTGGCGCATGCATCTTGGCAGCACGGGCTGTGAAGGGGACGCCATGGCGGGAGGCGTGACCTCTTGTGCCAACCCCAATCGCGTCCAGGTTGCCCTAGACGCCTTTGAACTAACCACGGACACCGTAGTGGCCGACTATGCAGCGCTGGTCGATGGCGCAGACCTGGAAGACGACCAGGCCGCGGATACCGGATGCATGTCGAAGCCCGCGGACACGGAGTGTGGGCCGTTGTTCCAAAACCTGGGATTGCCGTTCGGCGATCAACCCGGAGGAACGCAGTCCTTCTTCTCAGCTGAATGAGTTAGACCTATCACCACCTCCAAATGAAACACATCCCTCACATTCTTATCTTATTGCCATGGCTCGTCGGGGCCGGATGCGGCGACAGCGACGCCGCATCCGCGCCCGAGACATGGGTATGGGACCTTCCGGAAGGCGTGCCTGAGCCGCGGGTTCCGGAAGACAACCCAATGTCGGAGGCGAAGGTCGAGCTCGGGCGTTTCTTGTTCTTCGAGACGAAGCTCTCGGGGAACCAAACCCAAAGCTGCGGGGGCTGTCATCAACAGAAGCTCGCCTTCACGGATGGGCTCGCGCGGGCCGAAGGGTCGACCGGTCAGGAGCACCCTCGGAGCTCGATGAGTGTGGCGAATGCGGGGTACGCAGCGTCGCTCACCTGGGCAAATCCAGCCGTCGTTCGCCTCGAGGAGCAGGCGTTGGTGCCGATGTTCGGCGAGGACCCGGTCGAGCTCGGGATGGCCGGCATGGAAGATGAGCTTCTTCGCCGGATCCGCGAGGACGAACGTTATCCGGAGATGTTTGCGAAAGCCTTCCCTGACGCCGCGGATCCGATCAGCTTGGATAGCATCACAAAAGCAATCGCTGCTTTTCAGCGCGCCGTGACGAGCTTCAACTCTCGGTTTGACCGTTGGAATGAAGGCGACGGGACCGCGCTCACCCCCTCGGAGCAGCGGGGAATGGCGCTCTTCTTTGGCGGGACAACCGAGGCCGGCGTGCCCGATGACTTGGAATGCTTTCACTGCCACGGGGGCTTCCTGCTTTCCCAAGCGATCGACCACGAGGGCAACGAGTTCAACCAACAGGCGTTCTTCAACAACGGTCTCTACAACCTCGACGAAGATGGGAGCTACCCGGAGGGAAATGAAGGCCTGTTCGACATCACGGACGACCCGGCCGACAAGGGGAAGTTCAAGCCGCCAAGCCTGCGGAACATCGAGAAGACGGCGCCTTATATGCACGACGGCTCGATCGCGACGCTCGAAGAGGTGATCGAGCACTATGCGAGGGGCGGAACGGACAATCCCAACCAGAGCAGTCTGGTCAATGGTTTCGTGATCTCCGATCAAGAAAAGCAAGACTTGCTCGCGTTTCTTCGCGCGCTGACCGACAACGACTTGCTCACGAACCCGGCCTTCAGCGACCCGTTCGCGCAATAGGCTCAGACGAGAAGGCGCGGCTCGCGCTCGAGATCGATCCCAAAGCGGTCGCGGACTCGCGCGCGGAGCTCGTCGGCAAACGCGAGCAGCTCTTTGGTCGTGCCGCCTCCGTAATGAACAAGCGCCAGCGCATGGTTGGTCGACACCCCGATCGCGCCGTGGCGGGTGCCCTTCTGGATGCCAGAGCGTTCGATGAGCCATCCAGCCGCAAGCTTAACGTTCCCATCGGGCATCGGATATCGGGGAACCTCGTCAGGGCTTGCGACGAGGTTTTCGCACACCGCTTGCTCGACGACTCGCTCGGCTTCCGCGACGGCAACGATTGGGTTCAAAAAGAAGGAGCCGGCACTGCGGTGATTGGGGTCGTTTGGATCGATCACCATGGACTTCTGGCGGCGGAGACCGAGCACGGTGCGGCGGATGTCCTGCAGGGTCGCGTTTGGCGGAACGTTCCTTTCGAGCTCGGCGTAACGGACTGTCCCGAGGCCGTCCGGACGCAAGGCAAACCGGACTGCGCAGACGATGAAGCGATCGGGTTCCCGTTTGAACAGACTATCGCGGTAACCGAAAGCGCATTCCTGAGGGCGGAGCTCTTCGACCACGAGCGTATCCCGGCGGAGGACGCGAACGCGTTCGATCACCTCGGCGACTTCTTGTCCGTATGCACCGACGTTTTGAATTGGCGTCGCGCCCGTCGAACCGGGAATCCCGGTGAGACACTCGAGACCGGCCCAATTGCGAGAGACGGCGCCCTCGACGATCGTTTCCCAAGGCGCCCCGGCGCCCACGTCGACGATGCCGCCGTCGCGAAATTCGATATTGGCGATCCCCATGTGGATGACGAGACCGCCGTACCCTTCGTCCGGCACGATCAAATTCGAGCCGCCACCCAATATCGCAGAGGACCTATCTTCGTCCGCAGCCCACCGAAGCGCGGCTTCTACGGTTTGCTCGTCCTCGGCCCGCACGAAATATCGAGCAGACCCACCGAGCCCGAGCGTCGTGAGTGGGGCAAGCGGAACGTCGTGCTGGATGTCGAGCGTCGTCATCCGTCGTCATCCATGGTCAATTAGGGCGCGAGGATTCTTTCGATGCCACCCATGTAAGGTACCAACGCTTCAGGAATGATGACGCTTCCATCGGCTTGTTGGTTTTGCTCTAAGATCGCGACCAGGGTGCGCCCGATCGCGAGGCCAGAGCCATTGAGCGTGTGCAGGAGCTGCGGTTTGCCTTTGGGCTCGGGCCGGAAGCGGGCCTTCATACGCCGTGCTTGGAAGTCGCCAAACCACGAGCAGCTCGAGATCTCGCGGTAGGCTTTCTGCGCCGGCAGCCAGACCTCGAGGTCGTAGGATTTCTGCGCGGCAAACCCCATGTCACCGGCACAAAGCTGCACGACGCGATGATGAAGACCAAGCTTCTGCAGAATCGTCTCGGCGTGCTGGGTGAGGGCTTCGAGCTGTGCCTCGCCGTCGTCCGGTTGGCAGAAGCGGACCAGCTCGACCTTGTCGAACTGGTGGACGCGAATCATTCCGCGGGTGTCCTTGCCATAGCTTCCCGCCTCGCTTCGGAAGCACGCGGTGTAGCCGGTGTACGCGATCGGCAGATCCGCCTCGGCGATGATCTCGTCCGCGTGGAGATTGGTGATCGGAACTTCGGCGGTCGGAACGAGGTAGAGGTCGTGCCCCTGAGCCCCGGCCTGCGCCTCCCACTCCTCGTCTTTCGCCATGCGGAAAGCGTCTTTGGCGAACTTCGGCAACTGGCCCGTCCCCATCATGGCGCTGTCTTTGACGAGCACGGGCGGCCATATCTCTTCGTAGCCGTGCTCGGTGGTGTGCACGTCGAGCATGAACTGCATCAGCGCCCGGTTGAGTCGTGAGCCGAGACCCCTGAGCACGACGAAGCGTGACCCGCTGATCTTCGCGGCACGCTCGAAGTCGAGAACGTCGAGCTGTGCACCCAGCTCGACGTGATCGCGAACGTCGAAATCAAACGAGGGCTTCTCGCCCCACACTCGCACCTCGACGTTGTCATTCTCGGTGAGCCCGTCTGGTGTGTCGGGGTGAGGGAGATTCGGCAGGTTCAGCAGAATCGTTCCGAGCTCCGCCTCGACTTCACCTTGCTGCGCCTCGCTCTGTTTGATCTGGTCACCGAGGGTGCGCAGTTGCTCGCGTTTGGCCTGAAACTCCTCGGACTTCTTGTCGGCAACCTTCGCCATCGCCTGGCTGGCGTCGTTGCGCTCTTGACGCAAGGCCTCGACGCTCGTGATCGAGGAACGTCGTCTCTCCGCCAGCGATCCGAGCCGGTCGAGCAGCTCTGCGTCGGCAAAACCGCGGCGTGCCAGGGCGGCTTTCACGTCAGCCAGGTTTTCGCTGACATAGCGCAGGTCGAGCATGAGAGCGGGTCTACAACAGGAGGCCACGAAGCACCAGTCGCGCACTTCTTGGCGCCGCGTCCAAAAGCTCCTAAGTTGAAGCGGTGAGCAACACGGGCATGCTCCGCCGATTGGGGGTCATCGGCGACGTTCACTGCGAGTCCGAAACGCTCGAGCGTGTGCTTGATGCGCTCGGGACGATGAACGTCGAGGCCATCCTGTGTGTCGGCGATTTGGTCGACGGCGTAGGAGACGCCAACCTCACCCTCGGCATGTTGGAAACGCGCGGCGTCCAATGCGTCGCCGGCAACCACGAACGCTGGTTCTTAGACGGCGAGCAACGGGCCCTCGACAACGCCACCCTCGAGATCGCCGAAGCATCCCGCGCCTTCCTGAAGACGCTCCCGATGATGCAGCACTACGCCACGCCCGCGGGCAATGCGCTGCTCTGTCACGGAGTCGGCACCGACGACGAAGCATGGCTCCTCCCCGACACCCGCGGCTACGCCCTCCAAGACATCCCGACACTCCGCGAGCTGATGCTCGACGACAACATCCAGTTCATGCTCGCCGGCCACACCCACGCACGCATGGTCCGAGTCTTCCCAGGCCTCACCGTCGTCAACGCGGGAACAATCCACCGCAAAGACGAACAAACCTTCATGGTCGTCGACTTCGACAAAATGCGCGTCGAGTTCTACTCAGCAGCAGAAGCAACAACGGGAGAACTAATCGAAGAGCTAGACCTCCCCCCGCCGGATCCAGTCGAATAAAGGGGACACGCTCCACCCCGAAAACCTACGTGCTTTCGAACAGTTAGAACCCACACCGCGAAAACCGGGTGCGGCTTCGACTCCTCGGTTGAGAGTTCTCGGTTTTCGCGGTGTGGGTTGTAAGTCGTTGGAATGATAGGGCGCACGGGGGTGGAGCGTGTCCCCTAACGGGCTTGGCGCCATAGGTCTGCGAGGGATGGTCTGGAGCCTGTGAGGAGGAAGCCTACGCGGAATAGGCGGGCGCCGATTCGGATCGACAGCCACGTGGAAATCAGCAGCACGAGCATGGCGCCGATCGTTTCCCACCATGCGATGCCCGACGAGTCGACCGCCAGGCGGATGATCACGGTGAGCGGTGAGGTGAAGGGGATCCATGTCATGACCTGGCCCAGGATCCCGTTTGGCTCGTCGAGTAAGATCACGAGGACCATGAGCGGAAGGATCGCCAACATGGCCCAGCCCATCGTGAGCTTTTGGCTTTCCGCGGCATTGGCGCCGAGGGCAGCGGTCGCGAGCATCAAGCTGCCGAGGAACAGATAGCCGAGGACGAACAACAGTGGTGCGACGGCCAACGCCTGCCACGGGATCGTTACCACTGCCGCGAGGGCGGCGGAGGCGGTGATCGCGACGAAGACCACCATCGACGACCAAACGGCAAATTGAATGAGGCCCGCGGCGCCGAGACCGAGCAGCTTGCCCGCCAAAATCTCCTCGGGCGTTACGGAGGAGAGCAGTACTTCGACGATCTTGCTCTCTTTGTCGGTCGACACGGTTTGCACCAAGTAGCCCGACGCGCTTAGAAGCGCCGTAAGCAGCAGGATGCCAAGGAAAAGGGGGATGGTCGTGCGCACCAGAAGATCGAGGGCCTCGTCGACTTCGGTGACTTGGATGCCGTCCGGCCCGAGGCGGCTGCGGACGAAGTACGCTGGCGAAAGCACACGCTTCTCCACGTCGGCCTCGAGATGTCCTTCGACGAGTGAGCGTCTCAAGAGCGAACGAAGGAGGGGTTCCACCGTCGTTCCGCGCATGCTCAAGAGCGGGGTCTTCTCGGATTGAATGGCACCCACTTCGCCGCTTTCGAGGTAGTCCCTCTCGACGATGTAGAGCGCGCGAAGGCGACCCGATTCGAGAGCCTCGGTGGCGGCGTCGCGATCTTCGTAGAGCACGATCTCCATGGCATTTGCCGTCCAGACCTGGGCGCCTTCCTGTTCTTCGAACACCGAGCGGTCGAGGACGTCTGCCTCGTCGATGAGACCGAACTGAGAGCTCTCGGCCGCGCGCTGCGTGAGGAAGTACGTTTGCGCACCGAGCACGGTGCCGGAAACGGCGGCCAGGAAGAGCGGCAGCCCAAACGTCGCGATCAAGTACGACCAGCGTTTGACGACCGACAGGAGCTCGAAGCGGGCGATGGCGGCAATGCGGCGGATGCGCACGCTCACCGACCTCCGCTCACGAGGTTGACGAAGATCTCATCCATGCGCGCGACCAGCGGCTCGTAGCGATCGATCAACACGCCGTTTCGGACGAGCTCGTTGAGGTATCCCGCCGCGGTGGCGCTCGGCGGCAGCTCCACGCGCCAACCCCCGGCCTTGTACTGCGTGGCTTGGACTCCGAGGGCAACGAGGTCCATCGCCGTCCAGACGATCACCTCGTGGGGGGAGTACCGACGGCGGATCTCGTCCAGCTCGCCGTAGACGACCAGATGGCCTTGGTGGATCAAGGCCACGCGGTCACAGAGCGCCTCTACTTGGTGCATCATGTGCGTGGACAACACGGTCGTCCGGCCACCGCGGCGGCGTTCTTCGATCAAGTCAGTGACGAGGGCGACGTTGACTGGATCCAGTCCCGAAAACGGCTCGTCGAGAACGCAGAGCTCGGGATCGCTCATCAGGCACGCCGCGATTTGGACCTTTTGCGTCATCCCCTTCGAAAGGCTCTCGACGCGCTGGTGCGTGACGCTGCTCAGGCCGACCCGTTCGAGCCAGTGGTCCGCCGCCTGCCGAGCAGCTGGACGCTTCAGGCCCTTGAGCCGCCCTAGGTACTCGAGCAACTCGCGCACCTTGGCGCGACGGTAGACCCCACGCTCCTCCGGAAGATACGCAGTGCGATCGAGGGACTTCGGATTTGGCGGAGCGCCGAACAACGAAACTTCGCCTTCGTCGGCACGCAGAATGTCGAGCCCAATTCGGATCAGGGTGGTCTTGCCCGCGCCATTCGGACCGAGAAGACCAAACACCTCGCCCGGCGTCACTTCCAGTGACACTCCCTCGAGCGCGGTGTGGTGGCCGAAGTGCTTGGATACGCCGTGATACTCGAGGATCCCCACGGTGGGTAGTGTATCGGTTGGAGTGGGGACGGCGCCAATCCGGGGCAGGCGCTCGTGTGGGGGCGGCGGGGTAGGCGATAGTGTGGGGGCGGTGGGGCGGGACAAACCGCCGCCGAAGGCGTCCGGATGACGGGCCCGCACTGCGCGTAATCGACTGGCGAGTCGCCGTAAGAAACAGCGCCACTCTAGTTACACCACCCGCCCACCCCCACCCGTAGTCCTCCCTGCCGCGCCCG
>Ga0209567_10000497_pt1 | contig 21475 bp, 19 predicted proteins | sample COG_12_FD_184756 | JGI IMG/M metagenome (GOLD analysis project Ga0209567, IMG submission 184756) | Pelagic marine sediment microbial communities from the LTER site Helgoland, North Sea, for post-phytoplankton bloom and carbon turnover... | ecosystem: Environmental > Aquatic > Marine > Neritic...
GTCCGTCTATATGGTCGAGGCTCGCTTCGAAAATATTGGCAGCCTGCGAGAAAGAGCCCCGGTAACTATGTCCGGTGTGACGATCGGGCGGGTTACAGAGGTGTCTTTCGATGCGGCCACCCTGGAAGCGGTCGTGCAATTTGTTGTCGACTCCCGGTTCGATCAGATTCCGGACGACTCGGACGCGAGCATCCTGACTTCGGGCATCCTGGGCAGCCAGTACATCGGGCTGCAGGCGGGCGGGTCGCCCATGTACCTTGATGACGGCAGCGAAATTATGTTTACGCAGTCGGCCATCGTCCTGGAAAACCTGATCGGGAAATTCCTTGTGAACGCCGGTTCGGATGATGAAGAGTAGCGCCGTATGACTCGTTGGCTAACTGTATTGCTGATCGTCGTCGCGCAGTCCTGGGTTGCGGCGGCGGCCGAGGATTCACCCAATGCGGTCATTGAGAGCGCGGTCGTGCTGTTTGCGGATCAGCTCGACGGGCGCAAGGATGAATTGGCCGAGAATCGTGCGGAGCTCTACGCGATCATCGACGAGATCTTGCTGCCCAGGTTCGACCAGCGATTCGCCGCGCAGGTGGTTCTTGCCAAGTACTGGCGCACAGCAAGCGAGGAGCAACAGGCGCGCTTCATTGAAGCGTTCTATCGTGCGCTTCTACGAAAGTACTCAGACGGAATCCTCGAGTTCGATCCCGATAGAATTACGGTGTTGCCGTACCGGGGGGACCCGACCAAGAAGCGTACCAGGGTGCGCAGCACGGTTCTTATGGATGATGGCAACAAAGTCGCTGTCGACTACGATCTGGTCAAACGCGAGGCCGGATGGCTGGTCTTCAATGTCGTAATCGAGGGTGTTTCTTACGTTGTGAACTTTAGGGCCGAACTCGATTCAGAGATTCGTGCTTCCAGCCTCGAGGCCGTGATCGAACGTTTGGAAAGCGAGGCGGGAATTTCGGCTACTGAAGAAACGATCGATGAGTGAATTCACATTCGAGGATCTTGGAGACGGGAACTTCTCTGTTAGCGGCGAGATGACGTTTGCAACCGCGGAGAAGATGCTCCGGGCGAGCGAACGTCTGTTCGATGATCATACGCAGATTGAAGTCGATCTTGCCGAGATCACTGACAGTGACTCGGCCGGGTTGGCGCTGCTGCTGGAGTGGGTGACCTGGGCGAACCACAGCGTGCGTGAGATTCGCTTTACCGGAATGCCCGAGAAGATCCTCGCAATCGCTAAAACGACCGAAGTCGAACCTCTGCTTGCGCGGGGCGAACGCTGGTCAGGGTTTATCGATGCGCCAGACGGCGCCTAGTAGTCTTCTTCGAGAAATTCATCGAAGAATTCGTCATCGTCAATCGGCGGGTCGCCGTCGTATATCTCGAACTCCCGATTCTGCAGATACGACTCACGCGTCGTCACGTAAGGGTCTGCCGAGTCCGCAACCAGTCCTTCCAGCGGCAATAATCGCGCGCGGAGGTCGACGGCCCGCAACAGCCAGAGTGAAATACGGATCGTGTCGTCGCCGTAATAGCGCAACGGGTCCGCGGCGATATCCAGCGGCAAGGTTAATGCGTCGCGCACGGTGCGCGGTCCGAAGACAGGCAGCATAAGGTAAGGGCCTGAGGGGACTCCCCATACTGCAGCGGTTTGGCCGAAATCTTCTGGGCGTGCTTCAAGACCGCTAAGAGTGGCCACGTCAAACAGACCGCCTATGCCAACCGTGGTGTTCATAATGAATCGCCCGAGTTCCCCGAATCCGTGGCCGGGCTTGCCCTGCAGGAAGTTGTTGATAACGGATCCAGGCGTTGACAGGTTGCGGCTGAAATTCGTGACACTTCGGCGAACCGGTGAGGGAAAAATTTTGACGTAGCCCCTGGCAAGCGGTTTGAAGCTTATCTTGTCGAGGCCGTCATTGAATCCATACAGGCCACGGTTCATGGATTCCCAGGGATCGTGCTCAACCGGGTCACCGGCCGGCGCTGACGCGCAGCCTGAAGCCGCCAGCGCTACCAACAACAGCGAGCACAGACGTGTCATCGCGAGGCGTCGTTGCGCGCGATACCTGGTGGGCGTGTTGATTGCATCCGCTTGAGTTGCTCCTCAGACATGAACTCGCGAATGAAATCGATGCGGGCCTCAAATCGGGCGCGCTGGATTTCCTGCAATTCCGGAAGCCTCAAAGCCTGCTGCAAATAACCAATACCACCACCCAGGTCGCCGATCATCAGTCGGTACTCCGACAGGTAGTAGTAGGCTTCGGCATTCTCGCCAGCCTGCGCAGCAGCGCGTGCTATCAGGCGGACTTGTTCGGGCGTCGGCGGGACGTTATTCATCAGGTCAAGCAGCAGGTCATGGGCCTTTTCCGCCTGGCCGAGTTCCAGCAGGCGATGGCCATACACGATTACCAGCGGTACGTTGCGAGGAAAGAGTTCAAGAGCCCGCTCAAACACCTCAATTGCGTCGGGGTACTGATCAAGCGCTACGAGCGTCTCGCCAAGGCCGATGTGATAGGCAATGACCGACTTGTCCTTATCCAGCAGTTCCTCAAATATCTCGCGCGCGCCGTGGTAGTCCTCGGCACGTTGATACGCGACGGCGCGACCGTAGCGCTCGATATCGTTCTGATTCTCGTAGTCGCGCGCCTCAAAATAGGCCACTGCTTCCGGAGGAGTATCAAATTTCGCGGCGATTATGCGAGTACGTGCGATTCCGTAGCTGGTCGAATCATCGCTCCGTATTGGGGGGTATGTACGGGCCCGATTTCGCGCCTCGGCGATTCGCGCGGTGGTGACCGGGTGCGTGCGCATGAACTCCGGCGCGCGCATTTCCGGGCTGGTCAGTTGTTGCCGTGACATGACATCGAAAAACGAGGCCATTCCATAGGGATCGAATCCGGCGTCGGCAAGGGCCGCGATTCCCACGCGGTCAGCCTCGTACTCGTTGGTACGCGTGAAATTTATCTGTTGCTGTGCGGCTGTTCCCTGCGCGACCGCCATTGCGCCTTGAACAGCGTCGCCGCTACCGCCCGTTGCAGCAAGGATAAGCGCCCCCAGCATCATGGCAGTCGTCAACAGGTTTTGTCTCGAGTTGGCATGAATCGATCGGGCGATGTGGCGCTGCGTTACATGCGCGACCTCGTGGGCAAGTACACCCGCTACTTCGTCTTCATTGCGGCTCGCTTCGATCAGGCCGGTATGTACGCCTATGTAGCCACCTGGTAAGGCGAACGCGTTGATTCTCGGGTCATCGACGGCGAAGAACGTGAATCTGTGGTCGCCGTCGTTAGTCTGCGCGGCTATGCGACTGCCAATGTCGTTGAGGTACTCGGTTACCAGTGGGTCTTCGACGACCTGACCGCTGGCGCGAATATCGCGCATGATCATGCGGCCGATCTGATTCTCCTGGCTGGTGTTGAGGATGGTATCGGCAGGGCTTCCCATATCGGGCAGCTTGATATCATCCGCGCCGGCGCCGGCCACGAAGACCAGCGAGCCGAGCAGAGCGGCAAGCAATACACCTTTAATGGGAGTTGCGTACATGTGATATCCGATCGATGTCGTCTCTATGTTCCGACTGGCCCCGGGACCCGGTGTTCCCGTGACTACAGGGCCCTGACGGCCTCGAGTACCTCCTCAGCGTGCCCTTTAACCTTGACGCTGCGCCATTCCTGGCGAAGTTTGCCTTCCCCGTCGATCAGGAAGGTGCTGCGCACAACGCCCATGAATTTTCGCCCGTAGAGCGTCTTCTCATGAATAACGTCAAATTTCTTGCAGAGGACCTCATCGGGATCGGATAGCAGGTCGAATTTGAAGCCCTGCTTGTCCTTGAATCTTTCATGAGAAGCAATGCTGTCCCTGGAGACACCGACAATAAATGTATTCTGCCGTTTGAACTTCGCATGCAGAGTACTGAAGTCCCGGCCTTCGGTCGTGCAGCCCGGTGTGCTGTCTTTTGGGTAGAAATAGATGACGACGTTCTTGCCGCGCAGTTCCTTCAGGCGAATGGTTTTGTCGCCTGTGGCTGCGGCGCTAAAGTCGCCGACTACTCGATTCATACGGGGTGCGCTCAATGCGGTTCTCCTGGTCTAAATCAGGTTCAGGCCTTTACGGGTTCCAGAATGGCGTCGAGGTTAAGTTGATCGCAGAGCTCATGGAATTCCTCCCGCAACTGCGATACATGCAGTTTCGAAGGGACGTTGATCGCCATTTGCACCGCAAACATCGGCGCGCCAGTGTGAGCAGCGGAGTAGCTGCGCGTCGCGACGTCTGCAATTTCGATGTCTCTGGACGTGAAAAAATTGGCCAGGTTGAACACGATTCCCTCGTGATCCAGCGCAACGATATCGACCGCGTACGGCATGCGATCTTCTTCCACGGGCTTGGCGTCTGTCTTCTTGATCGAAACCTGCAAATCGCCACCGGTACAGAGTTTGTCGAGGCCCTGTTCGAGCCGGCTCAGGGTGTGCCAATTGCCGGAAACCAGCAATAACATCGCAAACTCCGATCCAAGCGTCGTCATGCGGCTTTCCTCAATGTTGCCGCCGCATGAGAGAACGACTTTGGTCAGATCCTGGACAGCACCAGTTCGGTCCGTTCCAATTGCAGAAATAACAATAAGTTGTGACATTTACTTAAAATTTCCCTTACTTCCAGTTCGATGCGTCTGCAGGCGACTTTCGCAGCAGGACAGGCTGAATGGCGCCCGCACGACAGTCCTTGCCAGCACCGGATATGAACAGTAACATCGCCGCCTTATTTAAGGCGAGGATCAATCGTGATTCACGGCAGTCTGGTCGCGCTCGTTACGCCGTTCGATGGCAATAATCGGGTCGATTATGCGAGTCTCAAGCGGCTGATCGACTTTCATGTCGAGCAGGGCAGCAGCGGACTGGTGATCGCAGGTACGACCGGAGAATCGCCAACGTTGAGGCGATCGGAGCATATCGAGTTGATTGGGCGGTCGGTCGAGATCGCGGCTGGCCGGATACCGGTCATCGCGGGGACCGGGTCAAACTCCACGTTTCAGTCGATCGAGTTGTCTCGCGCTGTGTACGACCCGAGATTGACGGCGTACATGGCGGTTGTGCCGTACTACAACAAGCCGACGCAGGAAGGCATTTACCAGCACTACACGGCGATAGCGGACGCCATAAAAAAGCCGCTGTTGATGTACAACGTGCCTGGCAGGACTGTGGCAGACATGTTGCCGGAAGCCGTGGGACGGCTGGCCGAGCACGAGAATATCTTCGGCTTGAAGGAGGCGACTGGAGATATTGAGCGGTTGCAGGAGATCCAGGCGGTTGTTAATGACGATTTTGCGCTCTACAGCGGCGATGACTTCACTTTGAGGCCGTTCATAGAGCAGGGTGGTCATGGCGTCGTGACGGTGAGCGGTAATGTTGCCCCGCGCCAGGTGGCACGCTTGTGTGAGCTCGCAAAGGAAGGCAAGGCGGAGGAGGCCAGGGCGCTTGACGACCGGTTGCAGCCACTGAACAAGGCACTGTTTGTCGAGTCGAACCCCATACCGGTGAAGTGGGCGGTCAGTGAAATGGGTCTCATGGAGGCACATATCCGGTTGCCGCTGACGGCGTACTCGGATCGGTATCACGAAGAAATGCGATCAGCGATGCACACAGCAGGCGTGGATCTGGAGGAATACGCATGACTAAATGCCAGGTATTGGCCGTCCTGATGCTTGGGGCATCGCTTTCGGCTTGCGGCGGTAGCGAGCCAAAAGAAGTCGACTGCGAAAAACAATTGGAGTTCGAGAATCGCGAGGTCGGCAAGCGCGTGGTCGCGCCTGAGGGACTGGACCAGCTCGACGAGTTCGCCGAAATGCCGATTCCGAAGGCCGATCCGGACGCCCCTCCGCACCCGGGTGGCCCGTGCGCGGATCAGCCGCCACGAATTTCGACGGGCAGATAAGGCAACGACAGGCGTCAAACACACAAAATTCGGAGAGGTGGCTGAGTGGTTTAAGGTGCTCGCCTGGAAAGCGAGTGTACGGTGATACCGTACCGAGGGTTCGAATCCCTCCCTCTCCGCCAGATTCAATAGAAAGGGTGTCAGTCACCCTATTTCCATTGAGATGTCACAGCGTTCTTGGGGCAGCAGCGGAAATAGGGTGACTGACACCTTTTTTTTTGCGGGCCGTCGAGGGATTCGGAATTCGAACCCTGTTCGACGGGCGCAGCGGCGCAGCCGCATGCCCGGTCGCGAAGCGACCATCCCCCTTAGGGGTATTGAAACCCGGTCTTTTGGCACCATTCGAGTACTATTGCTGTGGACAAACAGTGAGATCGGGAGAGATTCGCATGGCAACTTGGCTGGACGAGTTTATTCGGTTAACGGAACTGCACAGGCACGAGGTGGAGAGGTGGCTGGAAGGTAATCGCAACGCAGAGCAGGTGATCGAAGCCGGGGAAGCAGAAAAGGCCTTCCTGCGGCAATGGAAGTCTGCTGGAGAGCCGGCTCGGAATGAGCGAATACCGGATTAGGGAAACTGTCGCTCAGCGCTAGTCCAGCCCAGCGAGAGGGCTTTCGTGACTGGCCTTCGGTACCATTGCGGCATGAATTTGCCCAGCGAACAACAACAGGTGCTCGATCGGGCGCTGCACTTTCACAACAGCGGTAAGGTCGGCGAAGCCGAGAAGCTCTACAGGAGCCTGCTGGAGGAGCACCCGCAACAGGCTGACGCGCTGCATTACCTTGGAGTCATTGGTTTGCAGTTCGGCCGGTTCGATGAGGCCGTCAGCCTCATTCAACGGGCAGTCGACGCTCGTCCGGGTTATGTCGATGCGTTCATCAATCTTGGCTATGGGCTGACTGCGCTCGGTCGTTACGAAGAGGCTGTTGAGCGGTTGGAACGTGCACTGGCGGCGGGGCCTGCGTCCGCCGCCGTGGTAGCCCAGATACGCCACAGCCTCGCCGACACGTTATTGAAGATGGGTCGGCCGAACGATGCTTTGCGAGAGATCAGGAAAGCGGTTTCGGAGGGCGCGCCGTCCATCGCTATGCAGATGTCGATGGCAAACATACTGCTTGCAGCGGGTCAGGTTGACGACGCCATTCAGTGTGTTGATGAGGTGCTAAAGGCGCAACCCGAGATGGCGCAGGTGCGCAGCAATCTTGCCAGGATTCTGCATCAATCCGGTAGATTGGCAGAGGCAATAGGCCATTACGAAGAACTTCTTTTGCAAGAGCCTGGAAATGTCGAGGGACATTTCAGGCTGGGTGTTGTTTTTCAGGATCTCGGCGAAAAGGACAAAGCGCTGGCTGCATTTCGCAATGCCGTAAGACTGGACTCAAGTCACACAAGAGCCTGGCACGGCATCTCCGCTGTTTCGAAAAACGCTTTCGACGAACAGGAGGTCACGGCACTGCTTGAATTGCAGCAGGCGGCCGGGACATCGTCGGATGACCGAATGCGCCTCGCGTTTGCGCTCGGCAGGCATTTCGAAAACGCCGCCCGGCATGACGAAGCCGCGGCGCAGTACCTGATGGCAAACCAGCTGAAATCGGCCGAACTCGAATACGAGCCGGATAATCATCTTCGCGCGATGGAAAACATTCGTACCCGTGTCGACAGGGCGTTTCTCGACAAGTGGAGCGGGGCAGGCGTGCCAGATCGGACGCCGATATTCATAGTAGGCATGCCACGGTCCGGCACGACGCTGATCGAGCAAATCCTTGCAAGCCACTCTGAAGTTTTCGGCGCCGGCGAACTGCCTTTCCTGGTGAACTCGATCGTCGACACTTTTCCAATCAGCAATGGTATTGATTACACCGACTCGTTCGATGCCGCGTCGAACAGCAGTTTCGAAACGGTCGCCGGGCAGTACCTTGATAGCCTGCCGAACGTGGATGCGGACCGCATCACCGACAAACTCCCGCACAATTTCCTGAATGTCGGCATGATTCGAATCCTGTTCCCGAACGCGACTCTCATACACTGTCACCGCGATCCCCGCGATACCTGTTTCTCTATCTACAAGCACCTGTTCGGGTCGGACTCACATGCCTATGCATATGATTTGAGGCACCTGGCGCGCTATTACAGCGGTTACAAGACACTAATGGATCACTGGGAAGATGTTATGCCCGGTGAAATACACAACGTTGAATACGAATCGATTATCGACAATCAGGAACAAGCGACACGCGAGCTGCTGGATGCGTGTGGCCTCGAGTGGGACCCCGGCTGTCTCGAGTTTCACAGCTACGAGCGACCGATCGCGACGCTCAGTGCATCACAAGTTCGGCAGCCCGTATACCGCGGCTCGATCGGTGCATGGAAGCCTTACGAGAAAATGCTCGAGCCGCTGCTTGAGATCCTCGGTTAGCTCAATCAAGGGTGAGCCTACGCGCCAGCCCTCTGCAGGTACTCGATTGTATCGTTCGTTAGTTCGATGAAGATACGGAAGCTCTCATCCGCCGCCAGCTTCTCATCAACCAATTGCTCGAATCCGAAGTCCTGCAGTGCCCGAATTTCCGCAATCGCCGCCGCGCGGTCGTCGTCGCTGCTTTGTGGCGTCACAGAGTTCCGGATGTCGATGACCTGGACGAGGAACTTGTCCAGCCGGTTCTTGCGGCGTAGCCGGTAGATCTTTACGAGCGCGACACTGGCACTGACAAGAGCGACCGTGAGTGCGACGACTACCTCGCCGACACCTGAATAACGCTCGATCAGTGTCGGTTCGTCTCGTTTTATGTATGCCAATGCACCAGGGTGCAGGCTGAATGCGAGATTGGAATGCGCGATGTCGTCGTCGATGGGCTGGAACAGTTCCGGGCGCACACTGAAAAGCGCGGGACGCAATCTCAGCATCTCCCGGTAGAGATCGTAGATGACTGTGCTATCCATGTCGGACCGGGATACGAGGAGAGTGTCGACGGCGACTGTCAGGACCGGTTCAGGGGTCAGGTCGCCGAAGGTCCCGACAGGAATAACGAATGGGCGCAGTCTCGGATTCAGCAAGACAGCACGGTCAACCGCGGTGCCAAGCCCGATATCGGCGGGATCACCGAACGTGAACAGTTTCATACCCTCGAGAAAGGGCTCCCTGATAAGCCGTTCTCTGTCGATAGGTGCATATACAATTATGACATTGGGCTTATCGTCGAATGATTCGGCGAACCTCACGTCAACATCGGCATATTCGAAGTCGGTAATGAGCTGCTCTGTCAGTAGCCGCGATAGAGATTCCTTCGGGCCGGCATAGATAACCGCATCCGCAAGGAACTCACGCAGACTACCGGCGGGTCGATCAGCGTCGGCCATTACCTGCAGGACACTCGGGTACAAGGGCATGACCGTCGAGATACCCTCGCGATACTGTGCGTTGTTGAGTGTAATTCCAATGTCCGCGTAGCCCTTCTCGATGGCGTCGAGTGTTGACTCGGCGTGTTCGGGTCGCGGAACGAGGTTGATCCTGATGCCCGAATCCTCGCCGACCAGGTCCACGATTTGCTCCGCAATCCTCTGATTGAGCGAAAGGTTCGGAACGATCATGTCAATCTCGGCTGTTGGTTTGGCGACAGCGTTCGCGCAAAGCAGCGTCAATGCCAGGGTCAGAGGCAATATCCGGAAGATTTTCATGGACAGGATGTTACACGAACTGGGACAGGCATTGGCTTGATCAGCGCCCGTCGCACTCGCCCTGGCGGCCGCAGCCACCGCATTTCAGTGACCGCCGTTCCGCATCAGGATCATGCTTTGCGAGCCACAACTGGAACACCGCCCAGAATCCACACAAGGCAATGACTGCGAGTAGCGGGAAGATGTAGGTTGTCAGCATTTCACCACTCCTCAGGTAGAACTGAACAGTCCGGCAAAGCCCATGAACGCCATCGACAGGATGCCAGCGATGATCAAGTTCATCGCCGTGCCCTGGATCAGTTTGGGAATGGTGGACAACTCCGACTCCTCACGCAGGCCCGCAAGCAGTACCAACGCAAGAGTAAAGCCAATGCCGGCGCCGAGTGCATAAATGATGCCTTCCCAGAATCCGTAGCCGCGGTTGGTCGCGAAGATCGCCAGGCCCAGGATTGCGCAATTGGTCGTGATCAACGGCAGGAATATCCCCATCGCACGGAACAGCGCAGGGCTGAGCTTCTTGATCAGCATCTCGATGAACTGCACGGTGCTGGCGATGACGACGATGAAGCAGATAAGTCGCAAGTAAGGCGCGTGAATCAGGACGTAGGTATTGAGTACCCAGGCGCACACGGCCGTCACGAGCATCACGAAAGTCGTGGCGAGCCCAAGCCGGGCGGAAGTCTCGAGCGAATTGGAGACGCCAAGGAACGGACACAGACCAAGAAAATAGGTCAGCACGAAATTGTTGACCAGCAGGGCACTGACGAAGATCCAAAGCAGATTATCCATCAGCTACCGCTCCTTTCTGCTTCAGCGACGTCTTCCAGGAACTCATCCTTCTTGAACTTGATCCAGTTGAAGAACAGCAGGATCACGCCAAGCGTCAGGAAGCCGCCCGGCGGCAGGATCATGATGACCCAGGGCTCGAAGTTTTCACCGAACAGCTTGACGCCGAAGAGTGCTCCGTCTCCGAGGATCTCGCGCACGGCGCCCAGGGAGAACAGCGCCAGCAGGAATCCCGCGGCCATCCCCAGGGCATCCATAACGGCAAGGCGAGTCGGGTAGCGTGAGGCAAACGCCTCCTGCCTGCCCAATATCAGACAATTCGCGACGATGAGCGGAATGAAGGCGCCGAGCTCCTTGTGCACTTTCGGCACGAGCGCGAGCAATGTGTAGTCGGCGATCGTCACAAACGTTGCAATAATTATGATGAAGCAGGAGATACGCACCTGCTTGGGAATCCAGTGGCGGAAACTCGAGACGAGGAAGCTCGAGCCCACGAGGACAAAGAACGTCGCCATGCCCATTGCAACGGCGTTAACCGCGGAGTTAGTGACGGCGAGCATCGGGCACATGCCGAGCACCTGGGCGAACACCGGGTTGTCCCTCCAGACACCCTTGATGAACTCTTCGTAGGACTCGTTCTTTTTCATTGTCCAGCCTCGGTGCCTGCCGTGTCCGTCTCCCGGAGCGGCGGCTCGGAACCCGGAGCCGGCAACTGCGAATTCCATGCGGTATGCGCTTCGTTGATGATCCGTACGACGGCCTTGGACGAGATCGTCGCGCCCGTAATGGCGTCGATCTCGTTAGGACGGCTGCTGGTGCCCTTCTTCACGGCGACGATCTCGGGCTCGATGGACAGCGCGCTGAAACCGCCAACAAACTCGGCGTCCTTGTAAATCTTGTCACCGAGTCCCGGCGTCTCCCGACTCTCGAGGACTTCCATGCCGACGACGAGCTGTTCTGCGGGTTTGTACCCGTACAGTATGGCAATGGTGTCCTGGAAGCCCGGTCCTGCTGCCGGAATGGCATAGCCCATAAATGCGCCTCCGTCGTCGTAGCCACCGTAGATCACTGGTTCGTCCTTCTCAGGCGAGTCGACTACAACAAGTGCACCCTTCCTCGAAACCAGTGCCTGCATCCGGCTCACGCCGGGTAATACTTTGAACACCGCCTCGCGCAACTCGCGGGCCTTATTGGCCGTAATCGTCGGCAACGTCGATTCGTAGATGCCGATGATCGCGATTCCGGATATCAGTCCCGCAATCGCCAGCGTCATGACGAGACGTAGGGAGCTGGGGTTCGACGATTGCTTGTTGGCGACGACGTTCATTCGGTGTCGACCCCACGACCAAACACCCTGGGTTGCGTGTATCGATCAATGAGCGGTGTCGCGGCATTCATCAGCAGGATCGCGTACATCACGCCTTCGGGCAGCCCGCCGAACACGCGAATCAGCATGACGAGAACACCCGTGCCGATACCGAAAATCCATGCGCCTTTTGGTGTAACCGGGGACGTGACAGGGTCGGTCGCCATGTAGATGGCGCCGAGCAGCAGGCCGCCCGAGAAGACCGAGAACAGCGGCGCAGGGAACCGCGCCGCGTCAAACAGGCCGAGGATAGCGGAGAAGATAAGGACGGTAAGCAAGATGCTCACCGGAATGCGCCAGTCGAGGTCGCGCCTCAGCCAGAGATAGATGCCGCCGAGTAACAGCAGGAGTCCGCTGGTTTCGCCAAGCGAGCCACTGACCTTGCCGAACATCAACTCCGTTAGCGGCGTGACTTCCTGTTCGAACTTCAGCATGCCGAGCGGTGTGGCGGAACTCATGGCGTCGACCTGTGACTGCATGAATGGCAGGGCGAGGTTGCCCGGGTAGATTTCGAGGAAACCGCCATCCCCGACTGTGGGCACCCACGTGGTCATGGCGATCGGAAACGTGGCGAGGAGAAATGCACGACCCAGCAATGCCGGGTTGAACAGGTTGTGTCCCAGGCCGCCCCAGATGACCTTGCCCAGCGCGATGGCGACAAACCCACCGAGGAATGCCATCCATAATGGCAGGCCCGGCGGTAACGTGAGTCCGAGCAAGAGTCCCGTCAATATGCCGCTGGCATCGCGCAGGGAGTCGCCGCGAGCCTGCTTGTCGGCGAACAGCCATTCGGCCGCGACCGCGCCGATGATTGACGTTCCCAGGATGAGAATGGCGCTGAGCCCGAAGAACCACATCGACGCCACCGTCGCCGGCGCCAGTGCAATCAGCACGTCGCGCATCGCCTTCGGCGTCGTCATTCCCTGGCGCAACAGCGGCGCGTGGAAGAGCAGCAGGTCTGGATCGCGTTGCTTCACGCGTCAGGCTCCTTGCGATGGGCCAGGTCGTCTTTGGCTGTGCGTATAAGCTGGACGATCGGGATACTGGATGGACAGGCGAAAGTGCAGCAGCCGCATTCGACGCAGTCGAATACGTTATAGGCCTTCATTTCGTCGAACATGCGCGCCTTGGAGAGACGCGCGAGCCGGGACGGGTTCAGGAAGTAAGGACAGGCTTCCAGGCAGCGTCCGCAACTGATGCACGGGTACTCTTTGCGCCTGGCTGTCTGATCCTCGGTGAACACGAGAACCCCGGAGCAACCTTTCAGGATGGGTACATCGAGACTCGCGATCGGCCGGCCCATCATCGGACCGCCCATGATGATTTCGCGCGTGCCCGGCTTCAGACCACCACAGAACTTCACGACGTCGCGTACCGGCGTCCCGAGCGGCACGATCAGGTTTGCCGGGTAAGACACGCCCGGCCCGGCGACCGTTACTACGCGTTCGATTAATGGCATTCCACGAAGAAAATAGTCCGCGATTGCGACAATTGTGCCGACGTTGTTGACGTTGACCTCGACGTCGCGCGGCAGTTGTCCGGCCGGTACCTCTATACCGAAGACGCTCCTGATCATCATCTTCTCGGCACCCTGGGGATACTTGACCTTGAGAGGCACAACGCGCACCGGATCGCCGGGCTGAATATTATTGCGGACTGCCTCGATCGCGTCGGGCTTGTTGGCTTCGATGCCGATCACCGTTTCCTCGGCACCGAGTTTTTGCCGCATAATCTCGGCCCCTTCAAGCAGGGCCTCCGGTCTCTCGAGCATCAGCCGGTGATCGGTCGTCAGGTAGGGCTCGCACTCGGCGCCGTTAATCAGGAGGTGCTTGATCCGGACGCCGTCGGGCACGGAGAGTTTTACGTGCGCCGGAAAGGCCGCGCCGCCCATGCCGACGATGCCAGCCATCTGCACGGCTTCAATGAATTCTTCGAGCGATAAGGACTGCCAATCGGGGCCCGCGCTGGCATCGACCTGCTGTGTGGCGAAGGCGTCGGCCTCGATCGCAATGGCAGCTGCAAAGCGACCGTCGACACCACGAAAATCACCGACCTCACTGATTGTCCCTGTTACCGGGCTGTGGAGGCCGGTGGAGACGAATCCACCTGGTTCAGCGATCAGCTGGCCGCGCTGAACGCGTTCGCCGGCCGTGACAATGGCCTTGGCCGGAACGCCAATGTGCTGTCCAAGAGGCATGACGTAGTCTTTGCCAAAGGGCACGCGCTGAATAGCCAGGTTTTCGGTCTGCTGCTTGTGATGAGCAGGGTGGACCCCGTGCTCAAAGCTGCGGCGTAGTCGGCGAAAGACACTCATCACGTCAATCCCGCTTCTGCGCTGCCAGTTGCAGCAGGCGGCTGCGAATCTTGCTGGCGATCTCGGCCTGGGTCTTTTCCTGGATCTGTTTCAGCTCGGCCTCGAAGGTCTCCTTCTGCGCGTCGAGATCGGCCTGGTGCTCGGCCGTCAGGTTCGCGCGGATTTCCTGCTCGAGTCGTTCCGTAAACGGCGTGACGACGCCGGCAAGTTCCTGCAGGGTTTGCCAGTTGGCCCGGCACTCGTCAGCCGCCGCCGCAAGTGCCGGAGATACAGCGAGCCGCCGCTCTTCATCCTCATCGGTCGTCGTGATGAATGGGGTCTTTGCTTTACGCGCCTTTGCGTCGAGTTGCAGCCACTCGTGCAGAGGCGTCGGCGCGGTCGCATCGGCCGCCAGTGATTCGAAGTTGGCCGCAAAGCGCTCCTGTCCCAGCGCCCAGTCAGCAAGGGTCAAGCCGTCCTCGCCGTCTTCTGCATTGTCGCCCAATGTAATGCGCGTCCCGAACACTCCTTTGGCGTGAGGATCGTAGTGCAGCAAGGGTAGCGCGTGACATTTGGTGGCGAGTTCTGCCTGCTCGAGTGTTTGCCGTGGCGCAAACCCATGACGCTCGGGACTGGGCGCATATACCTGGACGAGGGCAGGGCCCTCATGGGTAAGCGAGCGCAGCATGCTCATGCCAAGATGTTCAGAGTGGGCGATTGAAGTCTGGGCGACGTACGCCTTGCGCTGCGCCAGGGCGAGCATCCCGAGATTCCCCCTCGGGTTATTAGGCTCGGTGAGCCCGAAATCGAGCGCACTCAGTACCAGCACCTTAACCGGCAGCCCGGAGTTCAGTAGCCAGATTAACTGGCTCAGTCCCTGTCCGGCCAGCATCTCGTCGCTGCCAATCAGTATGAGCGGCGGACACAGCGCCAGTTCTTCGGCGCTCAGATCCTGCCAACGGAGGCTCGCGGTCGCCTCGCGTTTCCAGTCGGCGCCGTCGGGTTGCTCAACTTCTATCTGCGCAAGCTGCAGCAAACGAATCAGCTCCGTCGTCTCCTCGAGGTGGCCCTCGACAAGCCCGGCCGACAATTGCGCCGCGTCGCCGCTCATGTCGATGAGTACCGGCGCCTGGAACGGATTGTGCGGGAATGCGCCGGCCCACTCTGCAGTGCTGCCGCCCGCGACGGCGAGACCGTAGCGTGCGCGACCCAGGCCGTGTTCTCCCGCAATGAGCCGGTGGTGCGCAGACCTTATTCGCTCGGACAGGTCGATCAGCCTCAGGAGGTAGTCCGTATCGATCGAGTGATCGTCCGCAGCGTCCCCGATGCTGTTCGCGAGGTCCTTCAGGTCGACGCGGGGACTCGAAGTGTTCTTTAGTTTCTCGGTGATGGCGTCGAGGTTCTCGGTTGCGAGCGTCGCGGAAAGCGTCTTATCGATCAGCGACGATACGGACTCGCCAGCTTCGGCGAGCGTTTCTGCGAATCGCTGCGCGATTGGTTGCTGATGGAACTCGGTTGCAGACAGAGCGAGCCGGACGGCAATCTTCTCTCCGGATCCCGCTTCGGCCGGATCGCCACCGGGCATCGCAAACTGGCAATAGCGAGACAGGAGAATGGCCGCCATCGCGCCGATGTCCGGGTCTTCCATCACGCGTTCCAGCGTTTCGGAGGCCGTGTCGGGGGTGGTCGAGAATGTTGACCAAAGCTTGCGCGCGTTGGACAGCACTGCGGCGTCCTGCGTAACGCCGCGCAGCGCCTCGGGTTCGCAGTTGCTCACGCAGAGCCCGCAGGACTTGCAGGCTTCCGGGTTGATGGCGATCGACAGCAATTCAGCGGAGTCTTTCTTCTGTGCCTCGGCATCGTGGAAAAACGGTTTAGTCACAGCGACCGGCAATGCGCCCATTTCGTCGCGAATGTTGCCGATACCGTCCTCGATCGCCTGCTTGCGATCATCGGGCAGTGGCATCTTGTCCTTCAACCATGAATAGGATTCGTCGAGCATTTCGCCGAATGTCGCCGGCGTCTCTTCGGCTTTTCGATTGCTCGAGATGATTCGCGATGCGAGTTTACTCGATACCTGCCGTACTGCATCGGCACCACAACGGTTGATTCCGGCGTCGATCAACGCAGCCGGCCTGGAAGCAACGACACCGATCGCGCTTTCGGGGCAGTGCGTCCAGCATTTGCCGCAACCTGTGCACAGTGCAGGCTCGAACACCGGCAGCTTGCTGCGTCCGCCACTCGTGTCGTGGAAGGTGGAACTAAGAGGCGGCATTGTCCCCGTTGCGAGGAACGGGTCGGCGGTCAGGTGGTCATCCTGGTCATCGCGGTACAGGACCCCGGTCTGGTCCCAGAACCGCGGCAGGCTTGCGAAGTGATCGTCGTCGCGGGCGAGATGCCGGACGGCCGCCGGCGCTTCGCCGTCCCATGATCTTGCGGCTGGTTCTCCTTCGGTCGAATCACCGTCGACCTTCACGATCTGTTCGAGGCCCGACTGGAATGCGGCTAATACCTGGTCACGTCGGCTTGGCGTGATGCCCTCCAGTAAGGTCCTGCGCGCAGCAATAATCTGTCGCGGTTTGTGATCGATCAGCCCTGCCTTTTGCATTGCACCAAACAGTCCGCCGAGCCCGGTTTCCGATGCTTCGGTGCTGTCGGTCTCGAACGGGATTCTGAAGGTAGTCGATGCCCTGGTGAGGCGTATCTCGTTTCGCTCGGCGAACAGAGCGACATCGGCCACGAGTTCATCGCCCGGGTCCTGCAAATTGTCATCACCGTGAGTGAGCCAGTCGATACATGTGCCGGACCAGCGTTTCCAGGACAACGCCGGGCGGCTGCGGATTCGACCGTCTTCGAGTTGTTGCAGGATAGAACCCACGGTCTCCAGCATCCCTTCTTCAGCACGGCCGGTCGTCCTGTGTATCGCAATCGTCAATGCGCCGGCTTGCGGCCTGTCTGTGAGTTCTTCCGTCGATCGAATGCCGAGTTTGGCGACGTGGGGATAGGCGCGGCGGAGCGCATCAAGCATCACCTCACGCTTGGGCTGTATGGCGGATGTGTCGTCGAATGCGACGCCCAAATACACCGGCCTTTCCTGCGATGAAGCCGTTCGAGTACCAAGCTCGACGAGATCGGCAACACGTAACGGCAGTCCGCCGACGCCGTAGACGGCGGTTGCAAAGGCCGGGCGCTGTTCATTCGCCCGGTCGTCGAAGGACGAGCGGACTTCCCGGCTCAGTGGCGGTTCGCCGGACAGCGGCGAGTCCATGCGTTCGAGAACGAAAACCTGGTTGCAGCCAGAAAGCGCCTTGGCGATTGCGGTTGCGGGGAACGGCCGCAGGACGTGGATTCCCAGTACGCCGACTTTGATCTTGTGCCGGTCGCGCAGGACATCCGCAGCGACTCTCGCCGTCTCTATGGCAGAGCCCTGTGCAAGCAAGATGGTTGGTGCATTGTCCAGCCGATAACGAGAGACAGCCTCGCAGCGCCGGCCGGCCACGGCTGCAAACTGCTCAAAGGACCGCTGTAGCGCTTCCTCGACGAAGTCATCGAAAAATGGCCCGCGGGCCAGGGCTCCGAGTGCAAAGCTATCCTGATCGAACAGGGCGCCGGTCAGTGCCGGTTCGTCAAGGTCGTGCCAGGCTGGTACCCGGCGCCGGGTTTCGCCGAAGAGGAGCTTCTGTGCGGCCGTTGGTGATTCGATGTGTTCGCGCGCCGAACCCAGGAATGCGTTGACCTGCGTGGGTGACAACAGCCTGGTGTTCTGAGGAGCCAGGGCCGTTTGCTCGTTATCCATTATGACCATACCCGGGACGAGCGCTTCTTCGGCGACGCGCCTTGCAATATGGGTGTAGTCCACGGCCTCCTGCACATTCGCTGCAAACAACATGAAGAAGCCGGATTCGGCGCTGAGGTGGACACTCTCATGGCCGCTACCCAAAGTGGCGCCATGCGCGGCAACTGCACGTGAGTCGAGATGGATAACGAGCGGCGCGTGCTTGCCCGCTGCAGAAACCAGGAGATCCTGGGTCGCAGCAATTTCCGTTCCGGACAGGCAGGCTGTGGCGCGACGGCCGGCTAACGCCAGGCCAGTCGCCGCCGCAACGATCCCGCGGGGACCTTCGGCGGACTGAACCTGCTGGCTGGCCATTGCGGATTCGGACAACGCAACCGCGGTATTGCCATCAAGTACGGTGTCCAGGCCTTCTTCGCGAATATCCGAGCCCGCGGGCGCTCCGAACGCCTTTCGATACCAGTGAATGGCAATATTGCGCAGGCCGGCCATCAGACAGCCCTCGTTGTTCTGGATTCCTGGTCCTGGAACTGCTCGCGTTCCAGCCAGACAATCGATCGGGTCGCGCAACGAAATACGGCGTCGGGTTTCGCCTCGGCGCCAGACGAGTAGTCAATGACAGGGAGGTTTCCTTCCATGTGGATCAGTCCCGGAGCCGCATCAGCGACACACTTGCCGCAGGCATCGCAAGCCACTTTGCAAAGTTGTGTTGCGGCATCACCGGCCAACGGAATACTGCATTGCACGTAGAGGTTCTGATTGAGCGGCACGAGTTCAAACAGGTCCCTGGGGCAGGCGGCGACGCAATCAGGACAGGCACGGCACTTCTCCGTATCTACCTGGGGAAGCCCATTCTGGTTCATGTGAATAGCATCGAACGTGCAGGCACGCTCGCAGTCGGCCAGGCCGAGGCATCCCCATGCACAGCCCTTGCCACCCCCTGATACGACGGCCGCGGCACGACAGCCTTCGAAGCCGCGATATTCGGCGATCTGGTGTGCCTGCAGACCACCGCCGCCGCAGCGTAGTCGAGCGACGAGCTTTTCGGCCCGGCCCGCATCGACTTCGAGGTACTCGGCGATTTGTTCCAGGCTCTCGTCCGTACTGACCGTGCACTGGCCTGGATCCACCTCTCCGCTGACCAGCTTTTCGGCAAACGGCAGACAGCCCGGCTGGCCGCACGCACCGCAATTGGTGCCCGGTAACAGTTCGTTGGTTGCCTCGATACGGGGATCTTCATCGACCTTCAGGAATCGCTGCGCGATCGCCAGAATCGTGCCGAAGAACAGGCCGATTCCAACCATGATGGCCGGCGCTAGCAGCAGATCGTTCATCAGTTGAAGGGTTCGGCACGGGCGATGAGTTCGTCCAAACCCGCCTCATTCGGGTCCAGTGGTTTGCCCGGGTGAATACACTTCGCGGGGCAAATTTCAGCAGCGGCGACCAGGTCGGCATACGTCCCGGCGGTGGCATCCTTGATGATCGCCTGCTTGTCCTCGTTGTACACGAACATCATTTTGTTGATGGCCATGCAGTCGTCGCAGGTGGTACACATTGCGGTGTCGAGCCAGGGCTCGTCGAAGCTCAACTCGTCCTCGTCGTCTTCGTCGACGACGGGTTGCGGTTCGGGCTCATCGACCGATGCAGGAGGTTCCTCGGGCACTGTCGCTGCCGGCATGCTGGCTATCTGGCTGCCATCCGCTACGATGCCGGAAAGATCCGCGCCCATCAGCACATCGACGAGTTGTCCCATGGCCTCACCGGCCGCCTCGGAGCGCACACTTTCCAGCTCTTCGTCGTGTTCTTTTCTGAGCTGTTCGCGCTCGGCATCGATCGCCGCCTGTTGTTCCTTGATGATCCGGTCGACCGCTTCCTCGACGTAGAAATTCTGAATTCCCGCCAGTTCCTGAAGTGTGTGCCAGTAATTCAGGCGATCGCGGCAGGCGAACACCAGGGCTCGTGATACGACGAGCCTGGTCAGCGTGCCTTCTTCATCGATACCCCAAACGAAAGGAACCAGGCGATCGACAAGATCATCGTCAGCTTGCAGGTACTCGTCTACTGTCACCATGTCCGGAGATTCGAACCCCGGTGGCACCGTGCGGAAATAGTCGTGCAGCGCCGGCATCAGCAGTGCGTAGTCGGCGAATGTGAATGCAAGATCCATCCTGGTTGTTTCGCCATCAGCACCGCGATACTCGAGCGGCTCGACGGGCCAGTCGCTGTCGGCCTGCGGATTGCCCGCAAAGCTGACACGTTCGGCGGCATGGTCGCCGCCATCCGGGTTCACAAGCAGGAATGGATGTGCGCGGCTTTCGAGTGCCGCGCTTGCGACAAACCAGGGGTCGAGAAGCGGCTTCTTCGACTTTGTCTGTGTACCGCGATTGATCAGGTGCAGGCTCGTACGATTGCAATCGAGTGCGCACAGGAAGCCTGCGAGGAGGTCCGCATGGCGGGCTGCGGACGTTTGTGCAACCACGACCTGGCGGTGGCCGACGCCAAAATAGGCCAGTTCGAAGCGGTAGGCGTCAAAGGGACCGTCGCCGGGTTTTACCGCGGGATTGTCGTAGGCACGAACCCAGGTCAGCACGTGAACGGGCAGGCGTGATCCGAGCAGCTGCGAAAACGATGGCAGGCCGTCCCCGGCAAGATGGTTGGCTGACACCAGGGCTACCACGCGAGTCACCAGCTGCATCTCCTCGTCGGAAAAGGCTTGCCAGTCAAACCCCGCGAACCAGGAATCATGGATAGCCGGGTTGTAGTTTCCGGCGATTTCGAGCTCGGCGATTCGGGCTGCAGCAAAGAGCTGCGCAAATTCTGCGGCGTCTTCGGTGAATACGTCTGTTGCCGTGGCGCACGGTTCGTCGCTGTCGACGACGTCGAGCACTGGCAATTCAGTAAGCGAAGCATCATCCAGTTTGCCGACAAACCTGACCAGGACGGGATCGTTCGTCCAGCCCTGCAGCACCTCGAGTGCGTTTGCAATCCGCTCGCGCCGCTCCGTCGGCATTTCCACCGATCCGTGGGCGCGCTGGCCCAGCATTCCCGAAAGGGCGCCGGTATCGAGGTATTGCGACGCGGCGCTCTGGTCGCCGCCTGCCTTGTTAGTACCCGGTGTTTTCGCCTTTTCGACTTCGAGCAAGGATTGCAGACCGTGAATGAGCTTGCTGATTTGTTGACGGAATGCCTCGCGCCGTTGTGCCTGTCGATCGCGTATCGCGTGCACCAGCAGGTGCAGCGACACATGGGGGCCGTATCCCAGGAACCTGGCGCCGGCCGGAACGGCGTCTTGCAGGCGCTCCAGATCGGCTGCAAGGGCCTCGCGGCTGCTCTCGTTGAGATCCAGCTGCTCCAGCATGGCCTCGGCGGCCGATGCGAGCGCCTTGCCGCCATCAACGGGATCCGGGTTCTGCAACTGCTCCCTGACATGACGCTCGATCCAGGGAAGATTGTCTTTCAATATCTTTGCATCAGACTCGCCGGGCGCAAGGGCTTCCAGCGTATCAAGGAGGAAGTCGCTGGCCGGCCTGGCGTCCGATTGAACGCAAGTCCTGGCAGCGACCGTTAAGAAGTCTGAGTAGCAGAGGTTTCGGACATTCAGTAGGTCCAATTTCTGCGAGATGGTTTCGCCTC
>Ga0209567_10000498_pt1 | contig 21412 bp, 24 predicted proteins | sample COG_12_FD_184756 | JGI IMG/M metagenome (GOLD analysis project Ga0209567, IMG submission 184756) | Pelagic marine sediment microbial communities from the LTER site Helgoland, North Sea, for post-phytoplankton bloom and carbon turnover... | ecosystem: Environmental > Aquatic > Marine > Neritic...
GACCGTCGCGATTTTCGTGAAGGGTCCCGGTGCAGGCCGCGAGTCGGCACTTCGAGCATTTCAGAATGTCGGGATGCGGGTCACCCTGCTTCGCGACGTGACCCCTATTCCACACAATGGTTGCCGGCCGCCAAAGCGGCGGCGCGTTTAAAAGGCTGCGGAGGCAATTGATGACGAGTCCGACTCTAGTCGCACGCAACTGGCGAGAACTCATTCGCCCGAGAAACGTACCGGTCGATCAGGAATCGCTGAGCGATACCTACGGCAAGTTCGTGGTGGAGCCGCTCGAGCGCGGTTTTGGCATCACGCTCGGCAACTCGCTGCGCCGCGTGTTGCTGTCCTCGCTTCAGGGGGCTGCAATCACTGCCGTCAAAATCGACGGCGCGCTGCACGAGTTCACCTCGGTGCCCGACGTCGTCGAGGACGTGACCGAGATGGTGCTCAACTTCAAGGAAGTGGTCGTCCGCTCGCACACCGCGCGCACGCAGACGGTCCGCATCGAGAAGGAAGGCCCCGGTGTGGTGACGGCCGGTGACATTCAGGTCAGCGACCAGATTGAGATCCTCAACCCCGATCACAAGATCTGCACCCTGGCCAAGGGCGGCCGCTTTGCCGCCGAGCTCACGATCAATGTGGGTCACGGCTACGTGCCCGCCGATCGCAACAAGACCGCGGGCATCCCGATCGGCACGATTGCCATCGACTCGCTCTTCTCGCCCATTCGCAAGGTGAACTACGCGGTGACCAATGCTCGTGTCGGGCAGATCACCGACTACGACAAGCTCACTCTCGAGGTCTGGACCAACGGCGCGGTGAAGCCGGCCGATGCCGTTGCGTACGCTGCCAAGATCCTCAAGGACCAGCTCACCATCTTCATCAACTTCGAAGAGCACGACGAGCCGGTCGAGGAGTCGAGCTCGGAAGAGCCGCTCAACGAGAACCTCTTCCGCTCGGTCGACGAGCTCGAGCTTTCGGTGCGCTCCGCCAACTGTCTCCAGAACGCCAACATCAAGTTGATTGGTGAGCTGGTGCAGAAGAGCGAAGGCGAGATGCTCAAGACAAAGAACTTTGGGCGCAAGTCGCTCAAGGAAATTAAGGAAATCCTGGCTGATATGGGTCTTTCCCTCGGCATGCAGATCGACAACTGGTCGCAGATGCTCGAGCGCTGGAAGACGCAACAGGCTAACCAGTAACGTAGGCACGAGGATGGGTCGCGGGTAGGTCGTCATGAGGCATCAGAAGGCAGGCAGAAAGTTCGGTCGCAACACCAGCCATCGCCGAGCCATGTTCAGGAACATGGCGGGTAACCTGGTTTTGCACGAGCAGATCAAGACGACCGACGCAAAGGCGAAGGAGCTTCGGCGCATTGCTGAGAGGCTGCTCACCAAGGCGATCCGCCTCGGCGACGACCTCACGGTCGATGTCGCGAAGGTGAAAGACGAAGCGGAGCGCGAGCGCATCTTGTCCCGACGTCTTCACGCTCGCCGCCAGGTGGCCCGATTCCTGCCCAAGCAACTCGCCAAGACAAACTCCGACGGCACGGTCGAAGAGGTGGACCTGATCCACAAGCTCTTCACTGACCTGGCCCCGCGCTACCTGGAGCGCGCCAAGGCGGACAAGGGCGGCGGCTACACGCGGATCATCAAGGTCAACCATCGGCGAGGGGACAACGCGCCGATGTCGTTGATCGAGTTCCTAGACTAGCCGGTTCCGCGGCCGAGACCGGATCCAATTCCGAGGCGGGATCCGCGAACGAGACCGGTTCCGAGACCGGGAATGGCGTCCTGGGCCCGTAACCTGCCAGGCGTACCGTCCTAGGTCCCACGGCAGGTGGTGGGCACTCGCCGTCGCAAAGGAGCATGACCATGGCCGACGCAGCAATTCTAATTCGATGGGAGAGCCCCAAGACAGGCCGCGAACAAGAGGCACTTGCACTTTTTGGAAGCTCTTTGGAGTACTACGGCACTCTTCAAAGTGAAGGCGCCATCGAGAGCTTTGAGCCGGTCATGTTGAACCCTGTGGGTACCGATCTCAGCGGGTTCATCCTCATCCGGGGCAGCACGGCGAAGCTGGAAGCGCTCAAACGCGACGACCAATTCATCGAAAGGATGGTCCGCGGCCAGTACCTCATAGCGGGTTTCGGTGTGGTCGACGGCTACCTGGGAGCCAATCTGCAGTCCAGGATGGCTAAATACGCACAAGCTGTCGCACAGTAAGGGCGTGCCCCGCTAGGCGGCTACGACGGGCAGCTTCGCGGCCTCTAGCTCGGTCTTCGGGTAAAACTGCTTGCAGTACCGACGGTATTCGCCGATCGGCCCATCGCCCTCGGCGAGAATCGGCCTCTCGACATAGCGCTTGGCTTCCCAGATCGGAGCGTCTTGGCCGACCTCTCGATTGAGGCCCCAGGTGGCCGCCCCGCGGATGAGATGCGCCAACGCCAAGGGTCGCGGTCCCAGCTGCTTCACGGAGGATGCGGTGCGCAGGATGATTTTGCCGCGTTCGATCGGGCTCGACAAGACGAGCAAATTGATCTCGATGCCGAAGCGCTCAATGTGTACGCGGACCAGAGAGTATCCCAGTCCATGAACCTCGACGCGGAACTTGGCAATGAATTGGACCTTCTCGCCCAAGGGATACTTGATTCCGTAGGCACCCTTCAGTAGGTGGCCGTCGATCTCGAGGTCCCCCTCGGTCCAGGCGCCCCCGAAACCGTGGACCTGGACGAAGTGTCCGATATCAACGCTGTTCTCACTCGTCTCCTGTGGGTGGCTGTTAAGCTCCATCGCGCGGGTGCTGAAGGCCGTCCAGCCGTCGGCGGGACTCGGCAACACCGGAACCTCCCAGTCGGGCTGCTTTCCTTCGGGGTGATACCAGGCGAAAATGAAGCCGTTGTGCTCGCGGATCGGCCAGGTGGAGAGCTTGGCCTTGCGGGGAACTGCTTTGCCGTACGCCGTCCGCACGCAACGGCCGTCATCGCCAAACTCAAAGCCGTGGAATGCGCATCGGAGGTTCTCGCCCTCCACGGTTCCTGCGCCGAGGTGCGCCCCCAAGTGTGGGCAGTAAGCGCCTGTAAGCCGAACCTCGCCTGACTCGGTCCGATAGAGGATCAGCTCCTCGCCAAAGTACTTCACCGGCAGCACCTGACGTGCACGAACCTCTTTGCAGGTGGCGACCGTGTACCAACCAACGGGAATGCCCGGAAAACGGTATTTCTCGACCAAGGTTATTCTCCTACGCGAGGGGCCAAGACCCCTTTCTCGTCGGGGAATGTAGGCTCATCGCTGCTTGGGGACCGAAAAACCGGCTGAACGGTACTGAGGTGGGGGTGAACGGTAATCGACCGCGGGCGAACGGTTTTGTCGATCTCTCAGGGCGCGAAAAAGCCCGCGTTTCCGCGCACATCCAATCCGCTCGCCGCTCGGTCAATCTCTTTACAAGACCTGGGAAGCCGATATTAACGCGTCTGTGATTGCTCAATTGTTAGGTCTGCCGGACACGCCTGGCGTGATGTTTCTCGTCTTCGCCGGCGGCGGGATGCTCTACTTCTTCACGATCGCGTCGGTGGCGTACTTCCTCTACTTCAAGAAGTTCCGAGCCCACTTCCATCCCGACTACGAGCTCGATCCCAAGGAGATGAAGTCGGCCATCAAGTGGGTCGTCATCGGGATCATCGGCAACGGCATCCTGATGCTCCCGATCCACCTGCTGATCGCCAGGGACTACTCGATGATGTACTACGACGTCAGCGAGCGTGGGTGGGGTTGGATGTTCGCGCAGGTCATCCTGCTGCTGGTGTTCACCGAAACGCTCATCTACTGGACTCACTACGCGTTTCACCGCGTGCCTTGGCTCTGGAAGTACGTCCACGAACGCCACCACAAGTACAAGGTGCCGCAACCCTATTCGGCGTTGTCCTTCAACCCGATGGACTCGTTCCTGCAGGCGGTTCCCCACCACATCGCGGCGTTCTTCTTCCCGCTTCACGCCGGCGTCTATGTCGCTTCGGTGACCTTCGTGACGCTCTGGGCCGTCTGCATTCACGATCGCGTGAGCTTCTTTCGCTGGCCCTGGCTCAACTACACCGACCACCACACGCTCCATCACTGGTACAGCGATTTCAACCTGGGTCAGTATTTCACGTTCTGGGATCGCCTGGTTGGTACCTACCGAAGTCCAAAGGTCGACTACGCCGATGTGCCGCAGGGCATCATCTATCGACCCAAGAGCGTGGCGCCGACCTCGACGGCTCCAACTGCGCTCGGTGGGCGCTCCGCCAACGCTGTCTGAAGTCAGCGGGTGATTCTGAAGTCGGTGTATTCGCCGGTGTAACTTCGCCAGCGGACGTCGACGGCGTCCACGCGCGCGGTCGAAGGGCCTGCGTGCGCCCAGGACAAGAAGTCCTTCACGTCATCCTCTTCACCTTCGGCGACGATCTCGACCGAGCCATCGGTGCGGTTTTTCACCCAGCCACTCAAGCCGTGCTGCCGTGCTTCGCGCTGCGCGGTGGCCCGAAAATACACGCCTTGCACTCGGCCACGGACGACGAGGTGAATTCGTTTCTGGCCCATCGTTCAGTTATTGCCCATCGGCTCGGCGCCGCAAACCTCAGCCGTAGCGCACGCCCAGCACGTGGAAGTATCCGAAAACCAAGAGCTTCCCGACGTGGCTGCCCACCGACCCGCCGTCTTCTGCGCCCAGCCCCTTGGCAAAGGCAAACGCCTCGCCCGCGTGAACTGCCAACAAGCCCAATAGGACCATCTGGCCGATTCCTGGTTCAGGCACCGCCGTCGGCGCGAGAAACGAAAGAACACCCCAGGCCCATCCAGCCAGCACGACGACTTTTCCGAGTGCGATTGCGAGCTTCATGCGGCGAGCATACTCAATCGGGGAGCCGCATGACACCCGGCAGCGGGTCCGCGGGCGCGCCGGCGGGAGCGGGGACGTTCAGCAGTGCCGCGAGGGTCGTGGCGACCCGCAGCACATTCTGCGCTTTCTTGCTCGTCCTTCGCTCGATGGCCGTGCCCCACATCAGGACGGGCACACGACGATCGTAGTCCCAAGGTGTCCCGTGGTTGGTCCCGCCAAGTTCGGAAAGCCCGTCGAACCAGCCCGGCTCGGTCACGAGATAGAGGTCACCGGGTGGGTCGTCCGGAAGGGATGCACCGATGAGCCGCTCGATCTTCTTTCCGCTCGCACGCAGCTCGGCGGGGTTCCGCGCGTCGTAGACGATCTTGACGCCTTCGACTTGCGGCATGGCTTTGCGGAGCGCCTTCGTGAGCTCCTTGTGGCGCGCCCTGCCATCGGCGGTGTAGGTGAACAAGGGCGCCACGTAGCCGGCGATCCAATCCCCTTCGCCCAAGGCCATGTCGGCCGCTCGCTCGGCTGCTTCTGTCAGCGTCTGGCCGCGCACACGGCCTCCCGAACGGCCTTCTGCCTGCGCGCGCTCCGGCAGCTCCGCGACCCCGTGGTCGGCCGTGAGCACGAAGGCAACTGGCCCGCGAGCCTGTAGAAGGTTCACGAATCGAGTGAGCGCGCGGTCGATCCGGTGCAGGTTGTCCGCGTACTCCCAAGACTGGGGGCCCCAGATGTGCCCAACGATGTCAGTGCCCGAGATTCCCAGCGCCAGGAAGTCCGGCACATCGTCCATTCCCATTCGCTCGGCCTTCACTACTGCGTAGGCTGCGGCCATCAAGTACTCGCTCGCCTCCGGCATTCCGGAAAACGCATACCAAGGATCAGGCGCCTCGCGCGGATCGTGCGGGAACGCCGGGAACATCTCCCCAGGCGATGCATCCGGGCCGAGGTGCGTCTCGAGCCTGCTCGGATCGGTCGGTTCCCAAATCTGAAGAAGCGGCTCGACCGGATTGGCTTTGTTGAAGTCGCGGAGCCATGCAGGGAGCGACTTCTTCGACGCGTAGTACGTCGATGTCGTCATCGCGTGAGCTACCGCGTCGTAGAAGACCGCGATGTCGGCCCTCTGACCAACCGGCAGCACCGCGGAGCGGCCCTTGATCGAGATGCCCACAATGCGCGCCTTGGCATCGCTCTCGCGGTGCAGAACGTCTGCGACGGTTTCCGAGCGAAGTTGCGTGGGGCTCGCGTAGCGGTCCGGGTTCCCCAAGACCGCGTGCTTTCGATCGTCGACCGTACGCCGCGACCCGAGCTTGGGGTCGTATACGGCATTTGCGACGATTCCGTGTCCCGCCGGGGTAACACCCGTGGTGAGCGAGGCGTGCCCTGGCGCTGTCTGGGTGGAGCTGTAGGGAAATTCAGCGGTGTGAGCCGCACCGTCTTCATACGCCCGGCGAATCACACTGTCGCTCGGAAGAAGCTGCAGCTGCTGGTCGAGCACCCAGGCGCCGAGTTGGTCCATCACGATCAACACGACGAGCTTCGGAGCCACTCGGGCCTGGGAAGCAGGCTTTGACGGACCCGCAGTCTTTTCCGCCGTCGTCTCTGCTTGGGGTGTGGTCGTCGCGCATCCGGGCACGATGAACGTTGCGGTGGCGAGCGATGCCGCGAGGACTAGGCGCGCGGTTGCCTTCGATTTCATCGTCACGAGCGGAACTTAACTTGGCAAAAGGCTTGCCGCTAGGCGCCGGAAAAGTGGGGGCTTGAATCCTGGGGGTGGTCGGCGCTAGAGCTATTGTCCTACATGAGCCGACGTCTACGAAGCATTCACGCCAAGGCTCGCATCGCGCGAGGTTGGTCGATCGGTTTTTACATCGCCGGAGTCGCAGCGTTGGGCGCTGGGCTGCTAGTCGGTGGAATCGTCGCTGCGGCGACTGGCACGGCTGCGGGCCTCGCCGTTGCCGCGGTAATCGCCGGTGGCGGTGTTGCAACCGGCGGCTTGAGTCTTTGGGAGAGTCGCCGCTTCAACCAGCGCGCAAAGCGACTCGAAAGCACGATTTCGGAGCAGCGCCTCTTCGCGCTGGCGGAGAAGCAGGGCGGCACATTGCGCGTCGTCGACGTTGCCAAAGGGTTGCGCGTCATGAGCTCGGAAGCCGAAGCGCTCCTCGACAGCCTGGTCGACGAAGTGCGCGTGTCGATGCGGGTGACCGACGAAGGCGAGATTCACTACGTCTTTCGCGAGATCGTCGAGGGGTCGGGCCCACGTGTCCGCGTCGCCGTTGCCGAGGCAGCCACCGTTGAAGAAAGCGTGCCGGTGACATCCGAGACAAACAAGCGCTCAACCGATTGATATCATGAGAGTATTCGGTGTTTGGCCTTGCGCCGGAGGCGAGCTGGCCCGATGATTTGCCGTCCGGGGTCACCTAGGCTACATACGGCGGCCTCGCTCAGCGACGGAGCACGACAGCAATGAAACCCGACATCCATCCGGAATACAACACGATTATGGTGCACTGCGCTTGCGGCGCCTCGTTCGAGATGCGCTCCACCAAGAGCATCGAACAGGTGGACATCTGCTCGGAATGTCACCCGTTCTACACGGGCAAGCAGAAGCTGGTGGATACCGCGGGACGCGTCGAGCGCTTCCGTAAGAAGTACGCGAAGACAGCCAAGAAGACGGCCGACGCGGCGCCCGACGCGCCCGCCGACAACTAGGCAGCCTTGCCCCGCAAGGGCGCCATACTGGCCACGATGGCCCAGCCCTACATCGGTGGACAGGCGGTCATCGAAGGCGTGATGATGCGCGCGCCGGCATGCCTGACCGTAGCCGTCCGACGCCCCGATGGTACGATCGCGCTTCGCGAAGGGCCGTACCGCTCGACCTGGTCGAAGAAGCTCTGGAAGCTTCCGGGCTTTCGCGGTGTGGCGATGTTGGTCGAGTCCATGACGATGGGCTTTTCCGCGCTTCAGTTTTCGGCGGAGCAGCAGATGACCGAGGAGGAGCTCGCGCAAGACGCGGGCTCGGGGCGGATGGCCGTGGTGATTTCCACCGTGCTCGCGTTGGGACTTTTCGTCGCGCTGCCACAGTTTCTCGCGAGCTTGACCGCGAACGGCGCAGGCTGGGACCTGGGCCTCACCGACACGGCGTTTCACGTTCTGATCGGCGGGTTCAAGCTGTTGATCTTCGTCGGGTACCTGTTCGCGATCAGCCGAATCCCCGATGTGCGCCGCCTGTTTCAGTATCACGGGGCCGAACACAAGACGATTCACGCCTACGAAAAACAGCTGGCGCTTACGGTCGAAAACGTACAGGCCCAGACCACGCTGCACCCACGATGCGGAACCACGTTTCTTGTCGTCGTCATCGTCGTTTCGATCATCCTCGGCTCACTTGCGGCACCGCTGCTCATGCCCAACGTCGAAGGTTGGTTGGGCCAGGTGGCGCTGCTGCTGATCCGCATCGGGCTCTTGCCAATCATCGCTGCCATTTCATACGAGTTCCAGCGACTCAGCGCGCGGTTTTGCACGACGGGCTGGCGGCGCGTGGTGCTCTATCCCGGCTTTCTATTTCAGAAGATCACCACCCGGCAGCCGGATGACGACCAAGTCGAGGTTGCCATTGCTGCCATGGAAACCGCTGCCTGGCGCGACCGCATCAAAGACGAGGCTCCCCACGGCGAAGAGCCGATTGTCTTTGCGAGTTTCGCCCGCTTCAGGGAAGTATTGAGCGGGGACGGCTCCTTGGGCGCCTCCCGCGCTGCGTGAACATGCTTCCCACCGACAAGCTCGAGTCCCTATCGGCTCGCTACCGAGAGATCGAAGAGCTGCTTTGCCAGCCCAACGTGGTGTCCGACGCGAAACGGTACACGGGCCTCACCAAGGAGCGCGCGGAGCTACAGGAAGTCGTGGAGGCGTACGCCCATTTCTGTCAAGTCAACGAGGACCTCGCAGGCCACAAGGAGGCGCTCTCCGATCCGGACCTCCGCGAGCTCGCAGCCGAGGAGATTCCGGCCCTCGAAGAAGAGCGCGATCGGCTCGAGGCGGCGATCAACCTGTTGCTCCTTCCGAAGGATCCCAACGACGAACGCGATACCATCCTCGAGATCCGCAGCGGCACCGGTGGCGAAGAAGCGGCGCTCTTCGCCGCGGACTTGTTTCGCATGTACTCGCGATACGCGGAGACGCGCGGATGGAAGCTCGAGGTCATGTCCCTGAGCGAAGCCGCGGCTGGTGGCCTCAAGGAAGTCATTGCCGCGGTCTCGGGCGACAATGTCTACTCGCAGCTTCGCTTCGAAGGAGGCGTGCACCGCGTGCAGCGCGTCCCCGCGACCGAATCGCAAGGTCGTATCCATACATCGACCGCCACTGTGGCGGTGCTTCCCGAGGTCGACGACGTCGACGAGATTCACATCGACCCAAAGGACCTCGAGATCTCCGCGACTGCAGCGGGCGGCCCAGGCGGCCAGCACGTGAACCGGACGCTTTCCGCCGTGCAGATCAAGCACATACCGAGCGGCATCATGGTGCGCTCCGAGCAGCAGCGTTCGCAGCACCAGAACAAGGCCAAGGCGCTGCAGCTTCTGTCCGCCAAGCTCTTGGACATAGAACGTGAAGCGCAAGCCAGCGCCATCAGCTCGGAACGCCGGAGCATGGTGGGTTCAGGCGAGCGCTCGGAGAAGATCCGCACGTACAACTACCCGCAAAACCGAATCACCGACCACCGCATCCAGCTGACGTTGCACAACCTCGATCAGGTCATGCAAGGCGACCTCACGGGTCTCTTCACATCCCTCAGAAGCCACCACCAGGCAGAGCTGATGCGCCAGCAATCAGAGAACTAGACCAGGGCACGGAGGAACACGACACGGGACCCCCTGCAGACGGCAACTGCCGTTCTCCGGTGCGGCAGTTGCCATCGTCGGGTGTGTCGCGCTTCGCCGGGACATGGTTGATGCTTAGGGGATCAGTTTCTCGGCCTTGAGCTTCTTTGCGACTGCGGCGGTCATCGACTCGATGACGTCTGTGAGGGAATCTGGGTTGAGCGTTTCGGAATGGCCGGACCAGACCAGGTCGCTCGTGGCGACGGCGTAGAGGTTGGTTTCCAGACGGAAGGTCGTGTTGGTCTTGAAGTAGCCCGGCTCGTGGACCACGGCGTAGCTCGTGCCGTAGTATCCGTAGTACCCATAGCCGTGGTAACTGGTTGGAACCGTGTACGTGGAAGGGGGAACGTATTCCTCGTTTCGGTCGACGCCCAGCAGTCGGGTAATCAGAACGCCATCGAAGTTTCCACCCTCGATGGCGCCGCGGATTTGTTCTTCGGTGAGTTGTTCACTTTGAGGCAGAAGTCCCCAGCTCGCTTGTGCTATGGCGCCCTGCTCGGCAAGTGATTTGGCGAACGTATCCTCGAACAGCCGACGGGCACCGTCGTCCTCGCCAACACCGATGACGAACAGCTTCTGGAACGCTATTTGTTCAATGGCTGGGTTGCGCCAGCTCAAGGGAATGCTGGTCTTGGTTTTGCTACAAGCGTGGAGGGCGGATACCGCGATGAGGAAGATGAGCGTTTGGATAAGTGAAGATCTGTTCACGCCGGGAGGGTACGGCAGTCGACACGCCGACGCTAGCAAGTCTCAGCCATCCGAGAGCGGTTCACCGGACGCCTTCGGCGGCGGTTTGTCCCGCCCCACCGCCTCCACACTATCGGCCTAGTCCAGACGCCTTCGGCGGCGGTTTGTCCCGCCCCACCGCCCCCACACTATCGCCTAGCTACGGAATCAGCTTCTCTTCCTTGAGCTTCTTCGCCACCGCCGAGGTCATGGATTCGCGGGCGTCGGGGATGGATGCAGGGTCGACCGTTTCCGATTGGCCCGACCAGACCAGACCGTCGGTGGCCAATGAATAGAGATTGGTTTCCAATCGGATAGTCGTGCTGGTTTCGAAGTAGCCTGGCTCGTGCACCTTGGCGTAGGTGGTGCCGTAGAATCCGTAGTACCCATATCCGTACCCGCCGCCGGCGTAGTACCTCGTTCTGGGTTTGTTGTACGTCGATGCGGGCGTGTACTCCTGCTCCTTGTCGACGCTCAGCAGACGGGTGATGAGCACGCCATCGTAGTTTCCGGCTTCGATCGCGCCTCGGATCTCTTCTTCGGTTAGCTGTTCGCTTTGCGGCAAGACGCCCCAGCTTGCTTTCGCCAGACCGCCTTGATCGGCGATTGCCTTGGCAAAGGCATCCTCGAAAGCCTGCCGGCTCTCCTGATTCTCGGCGACCCCGATGACGAACAGGTTCTTGAAGACCGTCTGCTCGTAGCCCGGGTTGCGATAGCTCTGGGGGATGCTGGTCTTGGTCTTGCTGCACGCCGCAACGGCACAAAGCGCGACCAGAATTGGGAGTAGTTTGCTGAGTTGCGGTTGGGTCACGGGGGGAGGGTACGCTAGCGCCAGCGCCAGGGCCACCCCGTAAAGCGACTGCGTCGCGACGGGGCTCGGCGTCAGTGCCAGCGTCAGTCGTCGCCGTTGGTGCCGAGGTGCCCGAGCCGGTCCTGCTTGGTCTGCAAGTATTCCCGGTTGTGCTCGTGCGCCTCCACCTCGTGCGGCTCCCGTCGGGTCACCTTGATGCCGTCGTTTTCGAGGCCATGCACTTTTCGCGGATTGTTCGTCATCAGGGCCACGGAGCGGACGCCGAGGTCGCGCAGCATGTCGGCGGCCACATGGTAGCCGCGCTGATCGTCCTCGAAGCCGAGCGCCAGATTCGCGTCGACCGTGTCGAGACCTTCGTCTTGTTTGGCGTAAGCACGGATTTTGTTCCCGAGTCCGATGCCACGTCCTTCTTGGCGAAGGTAGAGCACGGCGCCCATGCCCGCGTCTTGGATGCGTTCGAGCGCGAGGTCGAGTTGATCGCGGCAGTCGCAGCGCAGGGAGTACAGCGCCTCGCCCGTCAGGCACTCGCTGTGGACCCGGGTGAGTAGGTCGTCGGCGTCGTCGACTTCGCCAACGATTACCGCCAGGTGCTCCTTGTCACCATCGAGCTCCCGATACACCACCACGCGAAACGGCCCAAAGCGCGAGGGCATTTGCGCCTCGGCATACCGCTCCACGGTGGGTTTGTGCTGGCAGGATTCGCTCATGGTGAAAAGGTTCGGTACCACAGGCCGGGGGCTCGTTCCATGCGACTAGGACGGCACATGTGCATCGGACAGCTGCGCAAGTAGCGATGCGACCGACTCGGTGACGAGGCCCACGCGTTCCTTGATGTCGCTGGTCTCGAGAATCCGCTGTCGCTCTTCCGGGCTGACCACCAGCTGGTCGGCGACCACATCTGCTGCGCGTGCGGGCGCGAGCTCTGCTGAAACCTGCAAGGCGAAATCCGGCTGCCTTTCCCGAACCTTAGCCGCAACGCGCGTTGCGCAAGCCATCATGGCGAGCATGTCCGAAGCCGATGCGTTGCCGGAATCAACAATAGGCACGGCGCGGGCGCTGCGGTAGGCATGACCGTCGTTTGGCAGCTCGTGGAGGCGGACTCGGTTGAGTCCGTGAAGGATCACATCGTGGGTGCCGTCGGCTCGAGGCTGGTGCGCCACGATGCGGCCCGCGCCCGCGATCTCGTAGATCGCCGGGTTCTCTTCGTAGTGATCCTCCCAGCCTGGCGCGAGCAATGCGATGGCCATTGCGGTGCAACCGCTCTCGAGACAATCCTCGATCATCTCCGTGTACCGCGGTTCGAATAGGTGAAGCGGCAAAGCGGTTCCGGGAAAGAACACCACCCGAGGGAGAGGAAACACCGGAAGTCGGGCCAGCTCCTCAGCCGACAGCGGAGTGCTAGGTTGCCATTCCATCGGAGCCTCTACTCGGACTCGTGCCAGAGCACTTGCAGCGCTCGCGGAATCTGCGGGCTCCCGAGCACATCGCAGCTCTCGCAGGCGAGAGGGAAGTTCACCTCGTCGCAAGACTGGCATTCTGTCAGCACGGACACCACTGCAGTTAGCTCCTCTCGCAGCTTTCGGAGCTTTGCAATCTTTTGTTGCATGGTGTCGATTTGCTCGGTCAACACGTTGGACATCCGTTGGCTGGCTTCTTCGGGACAGTCACAGTCGGACTTGAGGCAAAACAGATCCTTGATGTTCTGCAGCGACAGCCCGGCCTCGCGAAGATCTAGGGCCAGTTGCAGTTTCATCAACTCACGTCCCGGAAAGAGTCGATGGCCGCAGGCGCTTCGGCGCTCGGGCTCGATCAGGCCTTCCTGCTCGTAGAATCGCACTGTGCGAAGCGTGCTCTCACTGAGCCGCGCCATGTCGCCGGTGGTCAGCAAGTCGCCGCATCCCGGTTGCTCGGCTACTGGTGCTTGAGAATCCGTCACGTAAGAAGCTCGAAAACGTGTGTGTTTCCAGGGGCTTGGGCAAATATGGAGGCCGGCGGGTTCATGTCAAGGCTTCGGGGCCATGCCCCCGGGATTATTCAGTAAACCGAGATATGCCTGTTCGATGGCTTCGAAGCGTACAGTGAAAGTGTAGTAGTCGCGATCGCGTACGTCTCCGTAAACCTGAAGCGCCTTTTCGATCCGGAGCTGATCCTCGGGTGCGGTTTGCAGACGGGCGCCCCAGTCGGGGACATCTTGGCCGAGCAGCACCTCGAGCGCGACGCCAATTGGATTGAAGCTGAGGGAACATCGTTCGAAACGCAGGCGCCAGTCGGTGTAGTCCTCGGGGACGGTCCGCCAGAGCCCATCTTCGAGTTGGCGGCGGAGGAGCTCACCAAAGTAGGCGCCGCTCATCGGCGCCAGAAGCGAGACGAGTTCGTCGCGCGGGGAGTCCACGAGCTCGGCGTAGTGGTCGAGGATCGGGAGCGTGTCCTGGGTCAGGTCGAGCTCCATCCCCGTGGCATTCTTGACCGAGGTCACGCAGGCCACGGTGAGGTCCATCACGGTGTCGTTGGCATCCATTGCAGCCGCACGATAGCGTGCTTCGCCAAACTGGCCATGAGTCGATCAATGCGTTAGGTCGAGATTTGGACGCCGCGTTGACTCACCAACCGTATACCGGGCCTTCCAGTTATGTTGGGCCTTCCAGTTATGTTGGGCCTTCGGGTCGCACCCGCGTGGAGCGGGTTCGCGTGTTCCGGACGGACCGCGAGCCCACCGAGGCCGAGGTATTTCGCGTCGTCAACGTCGAGCAATGCCCGGAGCTCCGCGATGCTGCCGTCGAAGGCACGTTGCATCGGCTCGACGACGGCGACCTCATCGACGTCCCGTTCATCTATCATGACCCGGGCGCCCAGCAGTTCGTGTTGGTGATCCCTCACGGAGCGCGCGGCCGCGAGCTAGCCGAACGTGCGAAGCTCCTCGACTCGCTCATGAAGGAGCAGGAGGAAGACGTGCCCGACTACGTCCGGCACTTTGCGATCGTCTACGGGCACCATGGCCTGAGCAGGTACGTCGAGGATACGGAAACGATGGACGTCGAAACCGCGGAGCTCGAGCCGGTGGATGCGCCTCCGCACGTCGCGACCCACTACCCCCGGCTTGCAAGCTTGCTTCCGCCAGCGGGGTCTTGGGTTCACGCTTCCACCGAGCTGGCGCCGATGATCGACGAGGAGGAGCTCTGGCTATTCGTCCAAGTGGGGACGGCCGAACAGGACGCGTTCGCCGAAGCAAGCAGCGACCTTCTGATTCAGCTCAAGACGGTCCACCAGCTACCGATCTGCGTCCTTGCACTGACCGATGGACGAACCGGTGCCGTTCGGCGCGCGTACCTCAATGCAGCACGCTCCGCGGACGGCCGAATCCTGGAGCTTCTCCGGCGCGACTGTCGTGCAACCGTCGTCGTTTACGGCGAGCAACGCCATCTCGTTCACTCCTTTCACCTCGAAGCACCGCGAGCTGCGAACACCAAGATGATCATCGGACGGACCGAGCTCGCTCCCCGAGCGCTTGCGGAGCGCTGGGAAGAAGCGGTCCAGGCGTGCCGCGCGGCGCCGCCTCCGGTCGGCCAGGTTGAGCACCCGTTCCTGCTCGAGGACGCGGCCGCCAGCGCCGCGGAGGCACTTCGCCGTTTGAAGCGTCTCGAAGATTGGAGCAGCCCCGAACGGATAGAAAAAGCGCTCACGGTCGTCAGCGTCCCAAAGCCCGTGTTCGAGCTTTCAAGACGCCAAATCGTCGCGGATGCTCTGCGCTTTGGTTTGGCGTTGTCCGACGAGCTGCTGCTCCAGGCGGTTCGTTTTGGACTGGCCACAGATGCCAAGGGGCTGGTGGCTGCCCTCGGGCGCCAGTTCGATGAAACCGTGTCCCGCGCGTCCGCACAAGGGCTCGATGATGGGCAGATTCAGGCCAATCGCGCCGCCCTCGCGCGGCTCTCCCGAACATACGGTACTTCGACCGGCCCCTAGCTTTCGTGTACCATGGAGCATTCGGGTTAACTTGCGAACCAATCATGCGGCTCGGCATTTTTAGCGACGTACATGCGAATCTCGAGGCGATGTCCTCTGTGATGGAGGCCTACGGCAGCGAGGAGATCGATACCTACTATTGTCTGGGTGACGTCGTCGGCTACGGCGGAAGCCCCAACGACTGCGCCGACATCATCCGCAAGGTGGCCGAGGTCACCATCCTCGGAAATCACGACGCGGCCGTCGCGGGTCGAATGGACTACTCCTATTACTACGAGGCGGCCCGCCAGGCGCTCGACCTTCATGCCCGCGCGCTGACGCCGCAAAACATGGATTGGCTCAAGCAGCTTCCATACAAGCACATCGTCGAAGGAACAGGCGTCGACCTTTGCCATGGCTCGCCGGTACGACTCGAAGAGTTTGAGTACATCTTCGCGCCCGATCAGGCTGCCGAGTGCCTTCCCATCTGGAACCAGCTCGGTGACATTACGTTCATCGGGCACTCCCATCTGTGCAAAGTGTTCGCGCTTCGGCCGGGCGAGGTTCAGGAGCTTCCGCCCGAGGATTTCACCCTGGAGGACGGCGTCAAGTACATCGTCAGCGTCGGTTCGGTTGGCCAGCCCCGCGACTACGACAATCGAGCGAGCTACACGGTGTACGACAGCGACACGCGCACGTTTCATTTCAAGCGCATCGAGTACGACATCGAGGGCGCCGCCTCGAAGATCTTCGGGGCCAAGCTCGAACGCAACTTCGGGCAGCGGCTCTTCATCGGCGTCTAGTTCCGAAACAGCCCGTGCCAGATCGGCTGGCCGTCGGCAGGCGCGTCGAGCAGCGGCGTCTGCATCGTTCCGAGGGCGGACGCGTAGGCCTCTAGCACTTGGCTTCTGGCGAGGTGGGCTTGCATTTCGGAGATCGACCCGGGATCTGCGCCGACGCACTTGAGGCTCGGACCGATGGGTTTCATCGCGTGCAGGGCTTCGTCGAGTCCTCCCACCGGCGCGAGCGTCACATTTCGATAGCCGGGGCTCCAGCGGAGCGGCTGAGGAGGTCGAATCGCAAGTGCGTAAGTGTCACCGTGAATCAGGTTCCCCTCGACCTCGGCGATCCCCCGCCATTGTGCCTGCTCGGCGCCGACCGATATCGGCAAGGGTCCGCGCGGGAGCCTGCGGTTCATCGTGTCGAGCCCCTCCATGGCGAGACGCTCGGCGAAGTCTTCAACCGAACAGGCCGGCGTTTGCTCAACGTACACCAGCTGCGGGGAGAGGCATCCGCGTTGATCGTATGCGCAGATGTCGAGCGAAAGGTCAGCGATGGTGTTGTCGATTTGCGCGTCGTCGAGAGCATCCGCGCCACAGTACGCGACACTAACTCCATGGCCGTGCGTGATTAGCGGCAGATTCCCCAGGCGCGCCGCCATCACAGCGACCGTGTCGTCGCTGCCATAGATCGAAATCGACTCGGCGTGCTCGGCCAGGACGGCCTCGCATTCGACGTCACCCCCTGGGAAAGCGACCAGGTTCATGGCGGGGCCGAGGCTTGCATCGACTTGGTGCAGGGCCCTTCGGAGCATTGCGGAAAAACACGTCTCCTTTGACGACGCTTTGACCAGCACAGGGACCCCGAAGAGGAGTGGAACGAAGATGCCCCGCACCGACGCGGTAAACACGTTGCCGGCGAGGACGACCGAGAGCATTGCGATCGGATCCGTTGTTCGTCGACTGTGGCGGGCTGCTTTTCGCGCGAGGGCGAGCATCGTGTCCTCACGGATGGTGTCGAGGGTCGTGCGGCTCGCCCAGGCGATCATGGGGATGCTCAGGCCGGTCGCTTCCGATAGCTCCGGGCCAGCGGCGATCGCGTGCTGCGCAAGGGCTTTGGACGCCTCGGCGAGCCAATGGGCGCGTTCCCCGATGCACGTGGCTCGCAGCGCCGTCCCTGCTTCGAGCACCGTGGCGGCGCGACCTCGAATCACCGATGGGCTGTCGGTCACCGCATCCCCAGGGCCTGGTCGAAGGCAAGCGAGCAGCCGCGCGGAGTTGCTCCAGCAGCCCGACCTAGCACGACGATGCCGTCGTCGAGACGTCGGGCAAGGTCGCCGGTTTGGATGCAGCAAACCGAATCCAGGTTTGCCGTGTCATCGATTCGAAGAATGCCGACCGCCGTCCCTTCGACCGGTTGGAGCGTGTCCGGGTCGACCGGGGTCGCGCGTACCCAGGGCGGCACCCAGAGCCGCCGCGGCCCCAGCGACCCTTCTATGTCGTCGCGCAACGTCGTCTCATACATTTGCGAGCTGAGCTCGGTCGCTCCGAACTCGTTGATGATCCGGGGCGCGGTGATGCCGTACCGTGCACTGATTGCCGCGAGCAGAACCTCGGGATCCACATCACGCGAACGGCCTTTGTAGCCGCCGGTTTGCATCACTCGGCTCTCCAGCGGCAAGTCGAAGCGTTGATCATGGAGCCCGTCCTCGGCATGAACGAAGGCGAACGAAGTGCCGAGCAGCGCGATCGGCTCGCCCGAAGCTTCTGCCCCACGGAGCGCGTCGCTCAGCAGCTCGAGATCGAGCCTGCCCCGCCGCCACGCCCAGGTACATTCGCGGCCAAACGATTCCGAAAATCGCGTCAGCATGTACTCGAGGGACGAATCCGGGGCTTCGTCTTCGTGCGGCGCGAGCATGACGAGCTGCAGGTTGTCGACATCGGGAAAGAGCATTCGGCGTGCAGCCGCGCGGGCCGCCAAGTCGTACAAGCTCAGATCGCAATACACGTGCACGCTTCGCTCGGACGAGGTGGTACCGGAGCTTCGAAACACGCGGAGATCTTCTTCCTCCGGGTGGGCCGCGATCCGTCGAAACCGGAAGACATCGGTGGGGAGGGCTGGAGGCCATGCCCCATGTCGTCGCAATCGCCCGTACTCCGAAATCCGGCTCGCTTGCCAGGAGGCGAGGTCTTCGATGAGCCGATCCCGAACCGCCGGATCGACCGCTTCACCTGCCTGGAAGCTTGTGATTAGCGCCTCGATTCGGCCCTTGAGCTTGGCGCGCGTGCTCACGAGCCCCCTAGAGCGTCTTTCAGTGCTGCGACGAAGCCTTCGAGCTGTGCTTCGCTCGACGTGACCGGCGGCGCCAGCTGGATCACATCGGATTGCATGCCCGCAGGCAACACCAGGTATCCGCGCTCCAGGAGCGCGCGGCTGATGCTCAGGGCGCGCATGCTTCCTTGCAACTGGAGACCAAGCATCATCCCGGCGTGCCGCACTTCCGAAACTCCCGGGAGCGGGGCTGCTCGCAGCATGGCCGCAAAGGCATTCCCGCGGTCGGTCGCTCTTTGAGCGAGCCGCTCGCGTTCGATCAGATCGATCGTGGCCAGCGCGGCCGCGGCGCCCAGCGGATCGCCGTAGAACGTCCCCGTGTGAATGGCCTCTTGGTCCGGGTTGCCCCAAGCGCGCATCACCTGTTCGCTGGCGATGCATGCGCTGACCGGCAGGCCGCCACCCAATGCCTTGCCAGCGCAGATCACATCCGGGATGACTCCTTCGTCGACCGACCGCCACCACGCGCCACAGCGGCCAACACCGGTGAAGATCTCGTCGACGATCAACAGCGCGCCGTTCTTCCTGCACACACCCGCGAGCGCTTCGAGAAAGCCCGACGGTGGAAAACGCACACCGGCGCGCCCTTGAATCGGCTCGACGATCAGCGCGCCGATGCTGCTCCAGTCCCGGGGTAGCGCTTCGAGCGCCACGTCGATGTTCTGATCGGGCTCGGGCCAAGCCGCGAAATGCACATCGGACTGCAGCTGCGCCGCGAAGGGCTCTCGAAAGCGCTTTGCGAAGCCGGACACCGCTAGCGGACCGTAGCTCAGCCCGTGATAGCTGCCTTCGAACGCGATCACCCCGGCCTTGCCAGTGGCCATCACAGCGGTTTTGAGCGCCGTCGTGACCGCATCGGCTCCGCTTAGCGAAAGCAGCGCCCGGGCCTCCGGCCAAGGGGCTAGCGCGCAAAGGCGTTCGAGTAGCTCGATTTTCACATCGGAGGGATGCAAGTCGCCGAGGGCATGAAGAAGTCGATCGGCCTGACGCTTCACGGCGTCGACGAGCTCGGGATGACGGTGCCCAACGAACGCCACTCCAAACCCCGAGGTCAGATCAACGTATCGATTGCCATCGGCGTCGATCACGTTTGCGCCCTGCGCTTCGGTCCAGACAATTGGGTCGTGACTTGCGCCGGTCTGCTCTTCACGCCGCCTGCGCCGGGTGGTGAGCGCGGGGCACTCGCTTGCCGCCAGGCGTTCTACCCATGCACGTCCAGTGGCCGCTGGGATCGGGCTCTTGACAGAAGGGAGTGCGTTACCGGGCGTCACTTGGGGGGTTTAGCACGGCGACTAGTGAGATGTGCCGGACGCCTCCGGCGTTTGTTTGTCCCGCCCCGCCACCCCCACGCGAGCGCCTGCCCCACCGCCTCCACACGAACGCCTGGCTAGGGGCCGATTGGTTTTGGCTTCCACGGATAGAAGACCAAACTCTTCTCACGGGCCTTGCGCAGCATGTCGTGACCGTCGATGAGCAAGACGTCGATTTCCTTGTCGTGCTTCCGGCTGATCTCGGTGAGCTCTTTGATGATCGCCGTCACATTGTCCCGGTAGTTGTCGTCAATTCGTAGGCCAATTGCGGGAGTCGGGCTGCCGCTTTCTTGGGCGACCTCGCAGTATGCGGCCCATTCGATCTCGAAAAAGCCACGTAAGACGCCAGCCAACGATTTGAGCCAGTTTTCGTTTGGCGCAAAATACAGCTCGACCAATTGGATCCCGTCTCCGATCGAAGGCCCGGCGATCCGCGGCGGCTGCCGAGTGCGAGATCCGGCAGGAGCCGCGTCGGGTCGCGTGGCTTCTTCGGGTGGTGTCGGCGCTGCTTTGATTGCACCTGGGGAAGACCCAACTGGGCCGATCGCGGGCAGGTTGAGTTTACGGGGCACGGACGAGGGTAGTGCGTGGGCGGCCGGCTCGGTCGGGGCATCGGAGGTGAGCCTCGGCGCAGTCGAGGACACTGGGTGGTTCGATTCCGTTTCACCACCCTTGAGCGGATTGACCACCATCGATGGCGTGATCGGCATGGCACCCTGCGCTGCTGGCGGGACGACGCTGGCCGCTCCATAGACTCCGCCGTCGTCGAGCTGTGCCGACTCTGCCGACTCTGCCACCACCTCTTCGATACGCGCACCCGGAGGCTCGCTTTTCGGCTTGTGCGCTGGGCGGGAGCTCTTGCGTCGCTCCACCCGTGCTTCGCTAGTCTGCGGTGCTGCGCTAGTCTGCGGTGCTTCGCTAGTCTGCGGTGCTGCGCTAGTCTGCGGTGCTGCGCTAGTCTGCGGTGCTGCGCGCGGCTGCGTCGGCGGCTCACTGTCGAAGGGGATCGCGTGCGGTTGCGTCGGCAAATCGCTCAAGCGATCGAGTTTCTCCGCTTGGCTGGGTCCCATTTGGTACATGGTCGAGATCCGCTCCACCGGCGGAGGGAACGAGCTGGACACTGCAGCTTGCTCGAGCGTCGGAGGAGGAGGAGGCCGCGATGTGCGGAACGGACCGGTGCTATCCATCTCGCGAAGGATCGCTTTGAGCTCGTCACGTTCGTACTCGAGTGAGTGAGCGGTGCCGATGTCGATGACGACGAAGGCATACTCGCGCGTCCACGCGTGGCGTAAAATGTCACCACCGATCGCCCGGTGCGCCGCAAGCGTGCCATCCGCTTCGAGCCAATCAAATCGCTTCGCTGTGCTCTTGAGCTCGGCCTCCGAGCTGAACACCGCGAGAGCCTCTTCGCCATTGGCGTTGATCAGCGTACGGAAGCCCTCGGCGCGCGGCTCCCAAGTTGCCAACCACACGGGTCGCAACGAGAGCGCCTCTAGTGCCTCAGACTTGGGCCTCGGGCCTTTCGCGCCTTCGCTGAGCAGAACGCGAAACGCGTCGCTGCCGCGATCATCTAGTGGGCTCTCCATCCCAGTCACACCATCTGATACACATTGTAATCGTGAAGGCGGACCGGATCGCAAGTTTTCTCAGACCCTTGACAGGGCCCTTTCCACAGCTAGGCTGCCCGCCTGTTTTCCGGGCCCAGATAGCTCAGTTGGTAGAGCAGTGGACTGAAAATCCTCGTGTCCCTGGTTCGATTCCAGGTCTGGGCACCTAGACTGGCC
>Ga0209567_10000500_pt1 | contig 21392 bp, 20 predicted proteins | sample COG_12_FD_184756 | JGI IMG/M metagenome (GOLD analysis project Ga0209567, IMG submission 184756) | Pelagic marine sediment microbial communities from the LTER site Helgoland, North Sea, for post-phytoplankton bloom and carbon turnover... | ecosystem: Environmental > Aquatic > Marine > Neritic...
TTACCTCCATGACTGCTCCGATTGCTTCCGGCTGGAGCAAAATTGCCGGTTGGGATTCGCACCCAATGAGAAACGCCGCCTTTCCACGGCGCACGCCAATTCCAGGCATTGTGGATTCTTCCTGATACCAGAAAAACCTACTGGAACAGAGGCGGGACTGGGATGTCCTTAACTACAGCCAAGCGGGCAGCTCGCGGAGGTACCTGAGAATGCTCCGGGTCTGTTCGTCATCGCCTCCCAGCTCGGGCTGCAATATTACAATCATTTCCTCAATTCATTTCGGGCTGTTCCACACCCATGGACATCTGACGCATGGCATCCTCGGCAAAACCATGGCCGGCCTCGGCGTACAAATTGAAGGTCACGCAGCCCAGTTCCTCCAGTTCCCGGGCCTGGTCGGGAAAGCGCGAGATGACCGCAAAATCCCCTTTGTAACCATTTTCCCGTGCCAGTTGGACCACGTACAGATTTTCCCGGTGATTGGTCAGGCAGACGAAAATCTTTTCGCACTGGTTGAGCTTGGAGTGAATCCAGAATGCCTGGTCGGTGGCGTCGCCGTGGACACAGTGGTATCCGCGTTCGCGCAACTGCTCGGCTTTGACATCGCTCTCCTCGATTCCGACGATCTGGTCGGGATAGATGTTCTTGAGGCAGTCATAAGCGCCGGTGCCAATGCGGCCCACTCCCATTATGGCCACCCTGACATCGCCCAGGTCCGGAAACCGCTCGATGGGCAGGATATCGGCCCGTTCGTAGCGGGTGGTCCAGTCGAAATAGCGGCTGTATACGGTGTGAATACGAGTATTGATCGGTGTGGACAGGAAAAACGACAGCGCCATGGCCAGGGCCAGGGTGGTGAGCCATTCCAGGGGAATGGCCCCGGCCTGGGCAGCGATGGCCGCTACGATAAGTCCGAATTCGCTGTAGTTGAACAGCGCGAAGCCGGACAGGAAGGCGGTTCGTGCGCGCAGCTTGAAAGCGAGCAGCAGGGCAAAGTAGATGATCGGTCGGGCCAGCAGCACCAGGCAAAGTATCACCGTCATGATCCACATGTCGGCGGTGGGCAGGCCGTAGTAGCCGATTTGCAGGAAGAAACCGATCAGGAACAGATCCTTGATTTCCACCAGGCCTTTGTACAGTTCGTTTGACTTATCGGTGTTGCCGATCAACACCCCCATGATCAGGGCACCCAAACCTCCTTTCAAATACAGCAATTCGAATAATTCGTAGGTTCCCATGGCGAGACCAATACCAAACAGCAGCAACAATTCACCATGGCCTACCCGGTTGAGTAACCATAAAAGGCCCGGACGGGCGAAGGGCAGCAACAGTAGCAGGGCGGTATACAGGTTGGGGCTCTTGTCCGAAGTGAATACCAGAAAAACCACTGCAATCAGGTCCTGGATGATCAGTATGCCGATGGCAATGGTGGCGTGAAAGGAAGCATTCTCACCCCGCGTATCGAAGATTTTGACAGCGAACACCGTGCTGGAAAAAGACAGGGCAAAGGCCAGGGTCCAGGCGGTACTGGAATTGACCAGAGCCAGGGAATCAATCCAGGCAGTAGCCAGTAAAATTACCGGACCCAGCAACAGTATCGCGATTCCCATCTGAATCCCGGCCACCGCCCAAACCTGTGGCGCCGCCAGCTTCTTGAGATTGAGTTTGAGTCCGATAGTAAACAGCAGCAGGGTAATGCCGAACTGGGCAAACGGTTCGATATCCTTGGCGGTGCCCAGCCCCCAGGCCTGGGCGGCAAATCCCGTGACCAGATAACCCAGCAAGGGCGGGAACCCAAGGGCGCGAAACAGCAAACCGGCGATAAAAGCCAGAACGATTATCAGAGCGAACATGGTTGGCTCCTTAGAATTTTTACCAAGGAGTATAACCAATCCCCGGATGCTATAGGTGACTGGCGGTGTATCGGCGGTTTACCTCTTACCGTCCAATCTGTGAAAGGGGAGCCTCGCGAACATTTCAAGTGCCCAATTTGTTGAAACCAACATCAGTCTACAGAATCCAATAATCGATGCTATCGGATAACCTGCAGTTGGGAGGCATTTGATTCCATTCAGGTCATATTGTCCGAGCGGCGTTATAATGTCCCCGGAGACGCTCTATCCAGATGTGACTCGAAACCGCGACATCGCCGCCAACCTTTCCAGGGTGACCCTGGATGACTGTTCCCCGTCAGCACATATCCGCTTTGAGTATGGTGCGGAAGATCAGGTAGCCCGCCGCGAAGGTCCGGAACTGAGCTCGTTGCTGCCGTTCAACGCTTGATTCCTGTACGCCCGCAGGTTGCCCGATACGGACATGCACCTAACAGTGGTTGTTTGAAATTGCCAACACACCAGAACGGCTGTAAGAACGAAACAGAGGATGGATTCCGTTATCTCTATATTTGTCAAACCTTGGGACGTGGAGTTGAAGCCTCGATTTGGTAGACGTAGCTTTCGAGGCCACTCGCATCTGGCCTCGAAGCGACCCGAGTACCCCCTATCTTCTCAATAGAGCGTTGCGAACGTACGTTAGTTGGCGCGACAAGATAAACGACGCTATTCACAAACTTGAATGCGTGCCGCAGCATAAGCTCAATGACTTCGCCATTGCACTTTCCGCCCCAATACGATCTTGCCAAGAACGTCCAACCGATCTCAACCTCGCTGTCTTCCCGGCTGTAACCGTGGAAGCGATAAGACCCAATTGCCCGGTCACTTGAGGCGTCTAGAACCAACAAAGCCCCTCCAGATGCCAAAGACTCACGAAAGAAGGTCTGAAATACGAATTCTTCATACCGATTCTTAACAGGATGCTGTTCCCATATCACTGGATCGGCTGCAACAGCAAATAGGTCATCATAGTCTCCAAAGCGGAGCGGTCTGATATGGACAAGATTGCCCTTTAGAACCGGCTGGTAATCAAATGACACAACGCCTCCCTGTGGACTGCGTTTTTGTCGCATTACTATTAGTGATCCCCATATGTGTCCAATAGTCTTGTTGTTGTAATGCCGTGCGTTTCGGGCTAAGTCTTTCTAACGTTCTGAATTAGCACAATCATATCCTGAGATAAGGAGGCGTATATTGTAAGGAGGAAAGCCGACACTTGGCAGTGTCGAAATAGCACATGTTCTTGGTTTTCGTAAGACTTAAATGAGTATTCAGCGGGCGTAGAATCTCTGAATATTCACGCAATAGTGCGGCTCCTTACCGGCGTGAAGCCGCCGTTCCCAAGGATGACGCTTCATCGGCCGGACCTTGCTCATTGCCGACACTCGCGATATTTTCTTGAGCTGGCGCTTTCGGCCACAAGCGGTCAATGACGCTCCTTCATTCTGAACGAAGCATAGTGCCATGTGAGAGATAATGATTTAGCCGCGCCTCCCAATCATGCATCAAATCCGTGTAGTGCTCCTCGGTAAACGACTCTACGAAAGAGTCACTTTCCGGACCCAGACTGGTATGTGTAGGTAACAATTGCCTCCGATCTACTCTTGACCGGCTGAACTTCAATTGACAACTTGCACGCTGTTACGCCTGGAGTTATCTTGATCATCTCAACAAAGCAATCACTCGGCTCATGTTTTGTGATATGTGCCCCCCTACCCGAGATCACCAAAGTTCTTGAGGCAGATAGTGGTGGCTTCGATGAGACTCCGATTGACGCTTCTGTATAATGGTCTGCCGATGGCATGTTCAGTGGCGTGACGCTTTCTTATTCCCGGCGCGTCCAACAGACTATGAATGAACCCGTCAATCTACTTGACCTCCTGCAGGGATATGGTGACATATTCCGCGATGCCGCTTATCTCTTAATCGTCGGGATCGTCGGTGTTTTTCTGCTACACAGACTTGCAAAACGGTTCATTTTCCCGCACTTCAAGAGTACCAGACTTCTCACAGTAATTTTTACTATGCTTTATGTAGTGGTGCTGGTTGTAGCAAGCCTGCTGACCCTGGAAGCATTGGGCTACGATGTGGATGCAGCTGCTGAACTCGTGATTCTGTTGCTGGTCGTCGTGGCAACACTATTGTTCCTGATTCTCCCATACCTGCCCACATTGCCTTACAGAAAGGGCGATGTTGTCGACATTGCAGGAACATTCGGTACCATCGAGACCGTTACAGCTTTTCAAACGAAGATCCTGACATTCGACGGTAAGCTGATTTCTCTGTTAAACAGCCGCGTGCTCGCATCGAACATCAGTAACTACTACGCCACACCCAACCTGCGAGTCGAACTGACCCTGGAACTGAATCCGGAAAGCAACGTCGAGCAAGCCGTAACGATGCTGGAACGCGTCCTGGTAGCGGACGAACGGATACTGGAGAGCCCGGCATCAGGTGTGTACGTACTCAACGTCGATCCTCAACGGATCAAAGTTACCGGCTTCGGTTGGACGACCAATGAAAATTGGTTTCGGACGCGAAGCGACTTGTGGATACAGGTATTGCGGGAACTGGAGAGTTCGCCGGACGTCTCGCTGGCTCTGCCGAAACGCGAGATTCACCTGACCGGGAGTGAGGTGCGTGGATTTCCGCAAGCGCGGGACGAGCAGTGATGCCGAATTTGGTCTCGTGATGGGTAAATTTAGGGACCGGAGTGCGTTTTATTTACGCACTCCGGTCCCGTTTTGCCGATTTGCACTGCCTGGCAACCCGGACAGCAGACTTTTCGTTCCTTGCCCAAGATCCCGACTGAATAGTTGGAGTCGGCCGAATCCGATGTTCTCGTTTTATTGGTAAATGGCTATATCGGGCAATTTGCGGGCGTAGCGTGATCGGTTCGCGACCGGCAAGAATGTGTCAAATCCAGTCTATCCTGCCAGTACTGATATTGCCTGAGCTCGACTTGCGGCTGTCCGCGCCATCGCGGACCCAGTAAACAGACCTTGGGCATATAGGTTTCTTTGCACCGCGTGAGGCGGGACCCGGCTAAAACCGGCCCTTTATTCCTCAACGCCAAATATCCGATCACATTCCAGTTGTCTCGATAACGCCTGGAGGTGCAGTGCAAATGAACTCGTAGGGGTATCGTTCGTTAATTATTCCGGCGTATTGAAAAACGTCGAGCGTAACCTCGAACGCTTCCTTTGTAATTTCCACATGAGGCGTCCAGCAACCGAGCTGTTGATATGCCGCAATGCAGCTTGCCAATGCACTTTCGTCGACATTGGGAAAGTAGGACTTCTCAGCCTTCGCGACCTCGGCGGCCGTTGTTTTATTCAAATAACTTCGCGCCTTTTCATATGCCCTGACGAACGCCTTGGCCATGTCGGTTTTAAGCCACTCTCGAGAAGCTGCAAGGCTGGAAAAAGCACACCGTCCGATCTTAGGCCCGACCTGAGTCACGATATGGCCAATGCCATCATGTTCGAGTTGCTGGGGGAACGGACCTTGTTGTTGAACATATTTTCCGTGGCCATCACGAAATGCCTTATCTATTTCAGAGGCCCCACCGGGCGTAATCGGTATGATCTTGTCATAGTCTATTCCGGCCTTGTGGCATGCATATTGAAACATCACGTTAGGTTGCCCCCCTTTGAACATAACGACTTCTGCGCCTTCAAGCTTGCCCCATGTAAATTCGGGATCGGGTACACGGCCTGAAATAAAAAAACCATTTATCTCGTTTACTTGTGCAAAGTGAACAGCGAAGGGTTTTCGCCCTTCCTTGAGAGAGTTGAAACCCTGACTGGGAGCGGATTGGATTACGTGGGCCGTACCATCAATGACGGCATCAATCGCGGACTTACCGGCTGGTGCCACGGACCATTCGTACTCCAATCCCTCTTCTCGAAGAAATCCCGCGGACATGGTTGCAATCAACGGTGAATAGAACGCGGAAAACAGAGTAAAATGAATATTGACTATGGACATGATGAACTTTTCCTATCAATGCATTTGCAGTCTCAGTGCATTTTGATTTTAGCAAGGAGCCGTTTAGAAAATTGAGGAGTTTGGCGCGAAGTCCGGCTTAAGACATGACCAGTCATAAAAACACTAATCCCTCGATGACGGTCTCAGGTGTTCGTTAACGAACCTCGCTCACATCGTCGTTCGAGCGATACAGCGATGGCTGCTTTGGAAAGATTGATAGTCTAAACCAGCATCTCGCGAAAGAATGTCACGGTGCGCTCCCAAGCCAGTTGCACTGCTGCTTCGTTGTACCTTGGCGTGGAGTTGTTATGAAAACCGTGGCGAGTGCCGGGATAGAGATAGCGCATATATGACTTCTGATTCGATTTCAGCGCAGCTTCATAGTCAGGCCGTACCATGGATCCAAGGATCAACCATCATCACGAAATATGCAATAGAATCAACAGGCTCCTATTTTCGGGACCCACAGGTGCCGTTAAACTGTGAATAGACGTTAATGGGTCGACGCATGTTGCACGCACTTGCGCCTGGGTCGTCATATGTGCACTCCCAGACGACGACTGTAGAAATACCGCCGATAAAACTACGAGGCAGCTTCAGCTCATGAGCCACAGAACAGTTCTGACAGCAGGGTTGATTCTTGCGCTTGGCGCCGGTGCGGCCTGGATTTACTTCGACGAGCCGGAGCCGGTCGGTGTCATAGTGACCCGGGTCGAGGTAGGGCAAGTGCAGTCAACAGTGACGAATACACGCGCCGGAACGGTCAAGGCCTGTCGGCGTGCGCAGCTGTCTCCCTCTATCGGTGGGCAGATCGCTCGCCTGTGGATCAAGGAGGGCGACCGGGTGCAACGAGGACAGGTATTGATTGAAATCTGGAACGAGGACCGACAGGCACAATATTCCCTTGCAACTCGTGAGGCAAAAGCCTACGAAGCGCGCGCCGAGGAAGCCTGCGCCACCGCCGAAGTGGCCGAGCATGAAGCGACTCGCCTGATTAAACTACAGGTAAAGGGTTTGGCCTCCGACGAAGCCATCGATCAGGCCGTAGGCCAGGCAAAAGCCAAGAGCGCGAGCTGCAAAGCGGCGCGCGCAAACACTCTGGTCAGCGAAGCGAAGATCGAAGTGGCCGCGGCAGCCCTCGAGATCACCCACCTGTATGCGCCGTTCAGCGGCACCGTCGCCGAAATCAACGGGGAGGTGGGAGAGTACGTTACCCCCTCCCCCATAGGCATACCCACCCCACCCACGATAGACTTGATAGACCACTCCTGCCTTTACGTTGCCGCGCCCATAGACGAAGTGGATGCTCCGGAAATTCGTGCGGGAATGCCCGCGCTGATCACATTGGATGCTTTCAGGGACAGCGTCTTCCCAGGACATGTCCGTCGGGTGGCCCCGTATATCATGGACCGGGAAAAGCAAGCAAGGACGGTGGACATAGAGGTAGAGTTCGACACGCCGCCGGATACAGAACGCCTGTTGCCGGGATACAGCGCCGATGTTGAAGTCGTACTCGCCACTCGTGAAAAGGTGTTGAGGGTTCCAACCGAGGCGTTGCTCGAGGGCTACAAGGTACTGATATTCGAGGCGGAAGACGGGACCCTGACTGAAACATCCGTCGAAGCTGGACTCAGCAACTGGAAATTCACCGAGATTGCCGGTGGACTGGAGCCGGGTCAGCAAATCGTACTGTCCATCGACAGGGAGGGTGTGGAAGACGGCGCAACGGCACAACCGGAATAGTCTGGACCCGGCGTTCCAGTTTTGGTTGACATCATCCAACTTAGTCACATTCAGCGCGACTTTGAAGTCGGTGACCAGACCGTACATGCACTAAACGATGTATGCCTGGGAATCTCGTCCGGCGAGTATATTTCCGTCATGGGACCTTCCGGCTCCGGCAAGTCCACCCTGCTCAACCTGATAGGGCTCCTGGACAGACCCACTTCCGGCGACTATTTTCTCAACGGTAAACGGGTGAGTACGTTGAGTGAGCGCGAACAAGCCCGGGTTCGCAATCGAAGCATCGGCTTCGTCTTCCAGACTTTCCATCTGCTTGCCAGATTGACCGCCTTCGACAACATTGAACTGCCTCTGGTGCTGGCTGGTGTTCGACCCGTCGAACGTAAGTCCAGAGTCCGGGAAGTGCTGCAAGCTACAAACATGTCCGAGCGCGCGTGCCACAAACCGCAGCAGCTATCCGGGGGCGAGCGCCAGAGGGTGGCCATTGCCCGTGCCACCATCATGCAGCCAAGCGTGATACTCGCCGACGAACCGACGGGGAACCTCGACCGGCGTTCAGGTCTCGACATAGTCACCTTGCTGGAATCACTCAACACGAAGGGCATTACCCTGATTTTAGTGACCCACGATACGGAACTCGGGAAACGCGCCCGACGCCACATCGTCATGGTCGATGGCGGAATCAAATTAGATACCCGGAAATGAGTTACGGCAGCACCTTTATGTTCGCCTACCGGGCGCTGCTTGGATTTCGGACGCGGACAGCTTTCATGCTTCTGGCGATGGCGATTGGAGTGGCGGCAGTGATGGTATTGACTTCGCTTGGCGAAGGAGCACGGCGCTACGTCATCGGTGAGTTTGCCTCACTGGGGACCAATTTATTGATCGTGCTGCCGGGGCGGTCGGAAACCGCCGGATTCAGCCCCACTTCAGGGCTCGGCACGATACCAAGGGATTTGACATTGGAAGATGCGGAGGCACTGCTGAGAAACAGGAGCGTGAGGCGCATTGCTCCGATAAATGTTGGCACCACCGCCGCCAAGTGGCAGGGTAAGGAACGGGAAGCCACGGTAATTGGATCCAACGCAGACCTTCTGGAGGTGCGGCACTGGGAGATGGCGAGCGGCCGGTTTTTGCCGCGCATGGAGCTGACGCAGGCCACACCGGTATGCGTGATCGGCCAGAATATACGCAGGGAGCTTTTCCGTGCCAACAAGGCCCTTGGGGAATGGCTGCGCCTGGGCGAGCGGCGTTTTCGGATCATCGGCGTCATTGCTTCGGAAGGCCGGTCCATCGGCGTCGATGTTCAGGAAACCATCATCATTCCCGTCGCTTCGGCACAGGCGCTTTTCAATACTCCGTCACTGTTTCGCATCCTTGTCGAAGCCAGGAGCCGCGCCACCGTTCAAACTGCAAAACGGGATGTCATCGATACGATCAAAAGGCGCCATCAAGGCGAAGAAGACGTCACGGTCATCACCCAGGACTCTATTCTGAAAACATTTGACCGCATCCTCAGGGCTTTGACCCTGGCCCTGGCAGGCATTGCGGCAGTCAGCCTGGCCGTGGCAGGGATTCTGATCATGAATGTCATGCTAGTGGCGGTTTCGCAACGCACCGCCGAAATCGGTCTGCTGAAGGCACTGGGTGCCGCGCGCCGGCGCATTTTGCTCGTATTCCTGACCGAAGCCTCGATATTGTCGTTGATGGGGGCGTTGATCGGCCTGGCAATAGGTCAACTGGGGAGCTGGCTCATCCGGGCCAGGTTCCCGGACCTGCCGGCGTACATACCTTATTGGGCCGTGCTGGGCGCCATGGGGATCGCTGTATTGACCGGGGTTCTGTTCAGCATCCTGCCGGCGAACAAGGCCGCCGGAAAGGATCCGGTACAGGCATTGAGCCGCAGGTGACCTGCAATGCGGCTTCGTGATTTTCTGAGGTTGTCCGGCAGCGCCGTGGGCGCCAACCGCATGCGGAGCTTCCTGACTTCATTGGGCATCGCCATAGGTATAGCTGCGGTTATCCTGCTAACCTCAATCGGCGAAGGCGTGCACAATTTCGTGCTTGCCGAGTTCACCCAGTTTGGCACCAACATCGTCGGAATAACGCCGGGCAGAACGACCACTCACGGCGGCTCCGTTGGAATGTTCGGCACCGACCGTCCACTGACCATTGACGATGCGATGGTAATAGGCGATTTATCCCTGGCGGAAGGTGTAGTCCCCATCGTCCGTGGAAACGCGGAAGTCGAAGCGGGGAGAAGGCAGAGGCGCACCTCGATCTATGGCGTCGGAGGCGATTTCACACGGGTCTTCAGCATAAACGTCAATTCGGGAAAATTCTTGCCAGATGATGATCCGATCGCACCCCGGGCGTTGGTCGTGCTGGGCAGCAAGGTGCGCAAGGAATTGTTTCCGGACAGCTCGCCGCTCGGTCGCCGGTTGCGCATTGGCGGGAGCGGCTACCGCATCATCGGGGTTATGGAATCGAAGGGTCAGATATTGGGATTTGATCTGGACGACACGGTGTACGTGCCAGCCGAACGTGCCCTCGAACTGTTCAATCGCGAAGGCCTGATGGAAATCGATGTCTTGTATTCCCGGGCCGGCGACGTTGACCGGCTCGTTGGCGCCGTCAAGCGTTTATTGATTGCCCGCCATGGCAAGGAAGACTTTACCATCACCACGCAGGAGCAAATGCTCGACGTACTGGGTTCGGTGCTTGACATGCTTACCATAGCGGTGGGCGCGATAGGCAGCATCTCCCTCCTGGTGGGCGGAATCGGCATTGTCGCCATCATGACCATATCGGTCGCCGAGCGCACCAGTGAAATAGGCCTGTTGCGTGCGATTGGTGCGCGACAACGGCAAATCATGGCCCTGTTTCTCGGTGAGGCGACCGTACTCTCCGCGGCAGGGGGAGTTGCCGGACTGATGCTTGGTTACGGTCTTGCACGGGTATTGAGTATCCTTGTCCCGGCACTGCCGGTTCACACCCCGGTATCCTACGTTCTGCTGGCCGAGATTCTGGCTATCGGTATTGGTTTGGTTGCAGGTCTCGTACCGGCGTATCGTGCCGCGAACCTCGATCCGGTTGAAGCGTTGCACGCCGAGTGAAGAGGCTGCAAGGAACGACTATTGTACTGCGCCGGAAATTTCGGAGACCGTTTCGTGTGAGTCATGCTGCGATGATCGACTCTTCCCTTTGAATCGTCGCACCCCGGCGAAGACGAAGCCTGAGGTTCGTTATCAGGCCCGACGTGAAAAGGCGATGCCTTACGGTCAAAAAACTCATGCAGCCACTTTCGAGGTCTTCAGTGCGAAAAGTGCACGAAATGTAAAGTCCTCAGGACGTAACTGTCCACAGTGCACCTTCAGTGTCATGGAATGCGGGTGTCCTGGTCCACCGAATCTTTCGGTTCGTCTCCGGATCGGCCGGGTGGCCACGGGCGAGCGCTCGCGCGTTGCCCGTGACCCCATAGTAGGCGAAGTGGCCTTGGAGCTTACGACTCAAAGCCAGGCACTGGGCCGACACCGACCATCGAGAGCATTTCCGCAACTGGATTCTCTCTACAGTTCACAATGATGACAGGCTCCGCGCTGAGTCGCTGGAATCCTATGTCAACTTTATCTCCGGTCCGGTTGGCCAGGGGAGCTTCTTTCAACATCAAGTCAGCCACTACGATCATAAACATACGTCTGAACTCAATGATCGGATTAGCGAGCTTGGTGAACTTCCTGTACAAATCTTTTGGGGTGAGCAGGATGCTTGGCAGATAGTCGATTGGGCCCAGAAATTACATGCCGCAATTCCAGGTTCTGAGCTACATATTGTGCCTGAGTGCGGGCATTTCGCGATGGAAGACCAGCCGGAGAAAATCAGTACGCTGGTGGCAGCATTCATCGAAGCGCATTCTGATAAGTAGCATGTCAAACAAGGAGCAAATGGCCGTTCAGGGCAATCTACGGGCGTACAGCGATCCGCCCTTGATCGTCCGCTACGGCCTGATCAGCAACAGAAATGTTGCGACGCGACACGATTACAGCTGATGTCTCCTGCTGCCGCGTAAGCAGAAGATCGAGCCTTGTCACTTTCAGGGTGAGCGCGTGCCGAGCCGAAGCGGATAAAAGAAGACTATTGCGGCTTTGCTTCTACGTTGTGCCGCACAAACGGCGAGTAAACGGGAGCACCGGAAACCAGCCTTTTCGTTTCATCGAAGTCCTCGTCACGGTTGTACTGGACCACAGGCCTCGAAGAGAGTGTCTCCAGTGATTCCGCCCAGCGATTAGAGTAGGCTTCCAGCGTGGTTAAGCCGCCTTCATTGCCTTCTATGAAGGCGACACCGCCGACGCCATGAAAGATTTCGGGTTGGAGAACGTCGAATCCCAAGTATCTGAACGGGTAGAGTATCGGCCACAGATGAAGCCGCGTGTCTCCTTCCTTGCCGTTGTGAGAACAGGATTCCTCGCTCGCGCCGGTGGTTACGCACGCGATCACTTTCTTCCCAGCACAGATACCCTTGTCATAGCGCATGATGCTTCGATACATACGACCATACACGAAGACGCGGTCCATCCAGCCTTTGAGGATAGCGGGCATGCCGAACCACCACATCGGGAAATGAACAACCAACAAATTGCATTCCAGCAAGTGTTGTATTTCCGACTCTACCTCCGGGGGCAAGGTTTTATTGTCTGCGTTGTAACGCTGTTCGGTCTGGGCATGAAAAACCTCCGTATCTTTGCGAGAACTGCAGTGTTGCGGACCTTCACGAGGGTCGAAGTCCATAGCGTAGAGATCAGACAGCGTGGTTTGCCATCTGGCGGCACCAAGCACTCGTTGCGAGATGCCCGATAAGTGCGCGTTGAAAGATTTGACCTCTGGGTGAGCTAGAACGATGTGGGCCTTCATTACAGATGGTACTTACTTCCAGTCATCGGGAAGGCTCGAATGTGCCGTATCAACGCTCTATGGTCAATTTCTCCCGTTTGGGCCGGTTTCGGGAGTTCGTCTGTCCGAAGCGAATGGCTGTTCAGGGCAAGCTGCGGCCGATCAGGCTTCATTCTTGGGACCGGCAGCTTCATGCCGGTAAGCGGCCACAACATTTCCCAAAATCTTAACGATTCTACGGTCCGGAATATACTCACTGCGGACGTTCGCAGAATCTGGATGAACTGGCGCTTTCGACCCGAAGCGGCTATTCGCCTATGAATTGAGACTTCAATGGTCCTGACGAATCACCTTGATGATGGCAGCCGTTTCTTGCGATCCATATCCGGCCTTCTGAGCGCGTTTAACCCAATCACACATCAGGTCAGGCAGTTCGCTATTGATGCCGGCGTCATTCGCTTGCTGCTGCATTCGTTTGGCGGCGCTCCCTGCCACATCAACCGCGGCTCCAGCCTTGGTAATGGTGTCGAAAGACCCGTCATTAATCGCCTGGGTCAGTGGAACAGCCCTGTCGTGGGCTGGCAGCAACGCGGAAAACTCTGACACAGGCACATCTTCCGCCTCGCAAACGAGCGCGCCGTGGATTGAGCCAAAAATAATACCCAATGTGCGCGACAGGAACGCCAGATCAAGCGTCGCGGGCGCCCGAATGTTCTTGCCAAGATAACGCAGATCGCCAGCTAGATGTTCAAGATCGGCCCGACAATCGTCGAACACGGGCTCAGGACCAGCGACCACAATCTGTCCGGTAGCAGTCCCAATGTTGCCCGGCCAGCAAAGTATGGCGCCGTCCAAATAGGAAGCTCCGTGATCGCTGAACCATTTTTGGCTGATCGCGGCTTCTTTCGGGGTTGCCGTGCTCAGTTGGATCACTGCGCGACCGTTGAGCAAAGGCAAAACATCGGGCTGATTAAATAGTTCTGTGGTCGCATCATAATCGAGAAGGCAGACAATAACCCGAGGACTGTCTGCAAGGGCTTCCACGAAGTTGGATGCTCCACGAGCGCCCAGAGCCACAAGAGGCTGCGCCTTTTCTGGTGATCGATTCCATACGGTTACGTTTCGCCCCGCATCCAAGAGCGTTCGTGCGAGGGCCGAACCCATCGCCCCCAAACCTATTACTGTAATGTCGCTCATCGTCTTCCCCCTTCAAAACTTAAGTTTGCAAACCATTATGTGTTCGGGCGGAGATATTGTCACTGACATAGTGGCAAATTTGCGGGTCGCTTCGTTACACACGGGGCACGGAGCTTAAGTAATACGTTCTGAGTGTCGGCTTATGGCCGGCCGGTTACTGACGGACACGGTGCAGTGATATCAAGGTGTTCAAGCCAGTTTGCTCGGTCCGCTATGGCGGGTACAGCCGCCAGTCGAGGACGGAAAATATAAGCCTTTACTTAAGGACGGCCCTCGACCCAAAGCAGTCACTCCTATCGATAAGTCTAAGGTGAAAGAGGAGGATATTACTTGTTCGAAGGGAAAGCCAACTTTCTCCCAGAGGTATCAAGGCGCTTCTTCTGGCCCTTTCGGTCTTACCCGCTTCAAGAACTCCCATAACGGTACTGCCGTCAGACCGCCCACGATACCCGACGCATAATCAGGCAGTGCGAAACCGAACAGTGATCGCCACATGTAGCCAACAATAAAGCTGACAGCAACCATCGCCACAAGTGTTACTAAGGATCGTTGCCAGAACGACATGTTGTCACCTCTCAGTCTACAGTTACCGTGGCTGTCAGCCGGATCGCCCAGAGCGCATTCTTATGGGACTACCCCCGCCGTTCATTCCCAATATAACCTACCTGTGCACCAGGACCAATCGATGCTATAACCCGTCAGGATCAAAAGCGTTTGTTGCACCTGAAAATCATCTTCAAGTCGGTTTCGTGGTAGTCCATCACCGATCACAAGCCAAGAAAACCGAGTTTCAACCGCTTGGTGTTCGGTGGAACGTGCGACAGTGACAATAGCCCGGCCGAAAAGGTTGTACATTCACTTCGTACCTGATAGCACCACACATACAACCACCTGTTATAGATAAATTCTTCAGTCTTCTTTCCCTCCTTGCTGAAAAACGCAGTGCAGCATTTTCAACTGCTCACCTGCGAACGTGAGGTCCGCTATGAGGCGGACCCTACCAAGAATCAAATGCCGTTCAAGCTACGTTTTCTTTACGTCCTCGGCCTGGTGCTGAAATAATCTATCAGCACGCTCTTCAAGTAGTGCCTTGCCGTCGCGCTCACTCCAGTCGTAAACACCTTTTCCTGATTTCAGGCCATAGTTTCCAGCTTTAACTAAATCTGACACTGCCGTCGGTGGCGTTTTAATGTTATCGAGGTCGGGAAACAGGAATTCCCCAAAAGTATTCATAATATCAAGCCCGCCAAGTTCAGCGGATTCAATGGGTCCTGTGACAGAAAGCCGCCTTCCTAAACTCAATTTAAAAGAATCATCAATGGCTTCTGCGGAAGCAATACCGTTCGCCCACATCGACCATGCCTCCCGCAATAACGCAAATTGAAGGCGGTTTATAATAAATCCATCAACTTCCTTGTTCATCAGCGCTGGCGTTTTACCAATGACTTTGAGCATATCACAAGCCCAGGTTACAACTTCGGGTGAGGTTTTCTCGCCACCACAGACCTCCACAACCGGGATCAATTGTGCGGGATATACAAAGTGAATCGCTACCGCTCGCTGAGGGTGTGTCATATTGCCAACCATCAAACTGATCGGTTGACCGCTGGTTGACCCTATTACGATCTCCGGGTCGCAAATCTGATCCATCTTTTGGAAAACTTCAATTTGTAATTCGCGCACCGCAGGCACAGCTTCAATAACATGATTAACACCTGCTGCATCGTTGTAGTCGGTGCTTGTCGTAATTCTCGTTAGCGCGCTAGCCGCCTCTTCGCTACCCAGTAGATTACGATCTACAAAAGCATTGATATTGTTCGCAATAGTCGTCATCGCTCTAGACAAACTATCCAGGTTGCGCCCGATTAACCGTACATTCTTGCCGGCGCTGGCAAATACCTGAGAAATACCCTGTCCCATTAAGCCATTGCCAATTATTGCGACTGATTCCAATTGATCTGGTTGTATCATTATGCTTTCTCCATTTTGTTTGGTTATGCCAGGTTCGAACTATAGGGAAATCTCTCAGCTTCAGTGGAGATTATTGGTAAAAATCAGATAAATTTGCAGAAGTATCTCATTTTCTTTACATCAAGATGGTATCTGCTCGATTGTCTCTCTTTGAGCACAAGGGGGAACGTAAAATTCTCAAAAATTTAGGTGACACTCTGGCCGCTCTTGGCCGAAAGCGCCAGTACACCCTCGTCGATATTTGATATAGACACTAAAATTTCGACAGGCCGCAATGGATCTCTTAACTGCCGGTGGGATTTTACAGGGTCCAGAAGATTATTTGCTGCACTGCACAGACAGCAACCGGCCAACTCCGGCCACTCGGGGTAAGTAGCAAGACTGGCTCTTCCATACTCGTAGGAGACATTCCGATGCTCTATGCCATTGGCGGGTCGCGACCAACTCTGCACTTCCAAGGTACAAATGCTCCAACCTATGCTTTCGATGAAGACGCTTGTTCAGGATCGATATCGAAACCTGTGAGCAGTGCGCGGCGGCACCGTCAAGGTGATCGCCTGCATCGAAGACCCGACCATCGTGAAACGGATTCTGGATTATGTGCAAAACCGCAGCGAATCGCCACAACCCGCGCCTCATCCAGTCCACGCACCGCCGGCACACACCGAACTGGATTAGCCTTGAATCTCGATACCGATCCTTAGGAAGCGATGCAAAGTGCGCCATCGTGCGTACGGGCTCGTGCCTAGAAAGAAAGAATATCTGTAAATATTCTGCTGGCTCACCGTAATCCATCCCCGTTGCGGACTAAATCGAAAATCACTTCTCAAACAACGCGTTTCGACAGCGACGAATACACCCTCATCCCCAAACAACGGCCTTTTCAATACAAGACACGGGGTTTATAGTTACTATCCGTTTGTATTGCGCTGTCAAATCACAATGGGGAATCTCCCGGCAACCTCGGTTACCCCGGTTGGCGCCGGCTGTGCCGCCGTGACAAACTGGCACACTGGCACACCGGAACGGTGCCGTCTCGGCGCCCGAGCGCCGCTGTGGTGAACGACAAGAATTCACAATGGCTGGAACGGCGCGGCTTGGAGCGCCTGAGGGACGTCCTTCATGAGCACGGCTTCCAGGTCCTCGGCCCGACCGTCCGGGACGGCGCGGTCGTCCTTGACGAAATCCGTACCGTCGAGGACCTGCCGATCGGCCAGCGCGACACCCAAAGTGCCGGCGCCTATTCCCTGGAGCCTTCCGGCGACGAGCGCGCGTTCGGTGTCGTGAACGGACCCTGCTCGCTCAAACGACTGGTATTCGCGCCGCGGGAGTCACTGGTCGAGGTCGAGATACACGGTCCGGGCGAATCGTTCACAGCCGGCCCCACGCTGCCGGAGCCAGCCAGGGTCGCCGTGCTTGGCGCGCGCGCGTGCGACCTGGCCGCACTCGCGATCCAGGATCGCGTGTTCCTGAATGACCGCTATCCGGATCCGTACTACGCGGTGCGCCGCCGTGGCCTCTTTCTGGTCGCCGTGAACTGTACGCGCTCGGTCTCGACCTGCTTCTGCACCTCGATGGAAACGGGCCCGGAAGCCCGCGCGGGCTTCGACCTCGCCCTAACTGAACTTGATAACGGTTTCGTCGTCCGCGCCGGCAGCCCGGCCGGTGAAGAAATCCTTAGCCTACTGGCGCTGCCCGAAGCGAGCGCCGAGGCCCTGCTCCAGGAACGGCGAGATCTCGCAGGGTGCGCCAACGAGATGCAGCGCCGCTTCGATACGAGTGACCTGCCCGCACTCTTGTATGAGAACCTAAAGCACTCGCGCTTCGAGGACGTCGCGGCCCACTGCCTCTCATGCGGCAACTGCACCATGACCTGTCCCACCTGCTTTTGCCACGACGAACGGGACGAGCCGAGCCTGGACGGCAGCACGTCCCTGCGGGTGCGCGAGTGGGACTCTTGCTTCGATCGCGACCACGCCCAGGTCAACGGCATTAACCACCGCCCCCTCATTCGCGATCGCTATCGACAATGGCTGGTGCACAAGTTTGCGAGCTGGATTGACCAGTTCGGAACGTCGGGATGCGTCGGCTGCGGGCGCTGCGTCACCTGGTGTCCGGTCGGGATCGATCCGACCGAGGAGATCAACGCCATTCGGAGAACGCGGCGATGACGGAGTTGGTGGAGACGGTGGAGAGCGCGGCGCACTGCCTCGTTCCCCAACAGGTGGAGATCGTCGAGAAGCGCTCTTTCGCGCCGGATATCCACTCCTACCGACTGCGGTTCCGCGATCCCGCCGCGCGCCGCTGCTTCGATTTCCTGCCGGGCCAGTTCAACATGGTCTACGTGCCCGGCGTCGGCGAGGTCGCGATCTCCATTGCCTCGGATCCGGAAGAGGAAGACCTCGAACACATCATCCGTATCGTGGGCCGCACGACGCGCGTGATTGGCAAGCTGGAGAAGGGCGACATCCTGGGGCTGCGAGGCCCGTACGGAACGCCCTGGCCATTACAGGAGGCGCGCTGGAAAAACGTCCTGGTCATCACCGGCGGCCTCGGCAGCGCGCCCGTTATCGGCGCCATTGATTACATGTTCCGGCGACGCTCCAACTACGGGCGCATCAGCGTGCTCCACGGCGTCAAGGAGCCGGCTGATCTCATCCACCGCCAACGCTTCGAAGACTGGCGGAGGGAGCCAAACTCCGAGGTTCATCTGACATGTGACCAGCCCGATCGCGGCTGGCGCGAGCACGTCGGCTACGTCACGACGCTGTTCGACGAGATCGAACTCGACCCCAGTCACCGGGTGGTGTTCATGTGTGGCCCAGAGCCGATGGTCGTGTCCGCAACCCGAGTGCTGCGCAGCCGGGGGATCTCGGAGGATCGGATATTCATCTCGATAGAGCGCAACATGAAGTGCGCCGTCGGGTTCTGCGGTCACTGTCAGTTCGGACCGGCGTTTGTCTGCAAAGATGGCCCGGTCGTTACCTACCGACGCATCGCTCCGTTCTTTGGAGTGCAGGGGCTATGAGCGAGCGCCCGCGCCTTGGCATTTTCAAGTTCACCTCGTGCGACGGCTGCCAGGTATCGATTCTGAATCTCGATGCGCAGCTAATCGAGCTCGCTGAGCGGTTCGATGTCGCGTACTTTGCGGAGGCATCCAGCCGCCTGGAAGACGGGCCCTATGACGTCGCTCTTGTTGAAGGGAGCGTGTCGACGGAGCACGAGATCGAGCAGATCCGCCGTATCCGGGATGGTGCCGCCCAGCTGATCACCATCGGCGCCTGTGCGACGTCGGGCGGCATCCAGGCGCTCCGCAACGTCGCCAGCATGGCCGAGTGGCGGGAACAAACTTATCCCCATCCCAAGTGGATCGACGCGCTTGAGAAATCCACCCCCATCAGCGCGCACGTGCCGGTGGACTACGAAATTCACGGGTGTCCCGTCGACAAGCTGCAGGTACTCCGCGTGCTGTCCCGCGCGCTGCTCGGCGCCACGCCGGACCTGCCGGGAAGCAGCGTGTGTCTCGAGTGCAAGCGGCAAGGCAATGTGTGCGTTATGGTCGCCCGGCAGATGCCGTGCATGGGCCCGGTGACCCGGGCCGGCTGCGGCGCAATCTGCCCGTCGATGGGGCGCGACTGCTACGCCTGCTTCGGGCCGACCGACGACCCGAATGTCGACGCGCTGGCCGACCAGCTTTTGGCCCTGGGCCTGCGGCGGCGCAACGTGGCGCGAAGATTTCGCGGCATCACCGGCAACGAGCCGGCGTTCCGCCGCCTCGCAGACCGACTCGAGAACCGCGATGAGTGAGACACGCACCCTCGTCGTACATCCGGTCACCCGGGTGGAAGGCCACGGCGCCCTGCACCTCACCATTGAGGGTACGCGCGTCACCGATCTGCGGCTCGAGATCTTCGAACCGCCGCGCTTTTTCGAATCAGCCCTGCGCGGCCGCGACGTGAGCGAACTGCCCGACCTCGTCACACGCATCTGTGGCATCTGCCCGGCTGCCTATCAGATGAGCGTCGTCCACGCGCTGGAGGCGATTTTCCAGGTCGAAGTGCATCCCCAGGTTCGGGCGCTGCGCCGCCTGTACTACGCCGGCGAGTGGCTCGAGAGCCACCTCCTCCACATGATGCTCCTGGCCGCCCCGGACTTCCTCGGCCTCGACGATGTAATGGGCATTGCCCGCGTGCATCCCGCCGAGGTCAACCGGGCGCTGACACTTCGTGACCTCGGCAATCGCATCCTGAGAATGCTCGGCGGTCGGTCGGTCAATCCGGTCGGCGTTCGCATCGGCGGATTCTGGAACCTGCCGAGCCGCGCAGAGCTCAACGCGCTGGCCGAGGATCTGCGCCGCGAGCGCGGGGGCGCCGAGGCAATGCTGCACTGGTTCGCGTCCCTCCCGGTTCCCCGGCGACCACAGGACATCGAGCTCGTCGCGATGCGCCACGCGGACGAGTACCCGATGAACGAGGGCCGCATCGTCTCGTCGCACGGACTCGCGCTGGCAGCGTCCGAGTTCGACCAGGCCTTCGAGGAAAAGCAGGTGCCGCACTCGACGGCCATGCACTGGCGAATTCGCGGGCGTGGCGCTTATATGGTCGGCCCGCTCGCGCGCGTCATGCTCAATGCGGACCGCCTGGCGCCCACGGCCGCGGCCGCCTTCGAGGAGCTAAGCGACCGCTTCGCCACGCCGGACCCGGCGGCATCGGTCTTCGCGCGCGGCATCGAGGTCCTCCAGGCAATCGACGAGGCGATCCACGTGATCGACTCATTCGAGCCGCCGCCGGCCCCCGCCGCAGACTGGTCGCCGAGGGCCGGTTCCGCCAGCTGGGTCACGGAAGCGCCCCGGGGCATCCTTTACAACGCAGTGCAGACGGATGCCGTGGGTCATGTCCTCCAGATCCGCATCATCCCGCCCACCGCGCAGAACCAGGCCCGTATCGAGGACGACCTGCGCGTGCTCGCGCCCGGCATTGTGAACCTGCCGGAGCATGAAGCGCGCCGCGCCTGCGAAGCGGCAATCCGCGACTACGACCCCTGCATCTCGTGCGCCACCCACTTCCTTAAGCTCGACATCGAGCGGCGGGATCCTGCATGCGCATCCGAGTAATCGGCGTCGGCAGCGAACAGGGAGACGATTCTGCAGGTCTCACCGTCGCCAATCGCCTGAGATGGGGTTCGCTACCGGCAAACGTCGACGTCGTCGCCTGCCACCGGCCCGGACTCGATCTCCTGGATGAGATGTGCGGCGCCGATGCCGTGGTGATTGTCGACGCGATGCAGTCGGGCAGGCCCGCGGGAACGGTCCGCCGAATCCCACTCGACTCGCTGCAATCCCGGCGAGGCTTTTCGAGCCACAACCTCAGCGTGGCCGAAGCGCTGGAGCTGGCGAAGGCGCTCGGGCGACTCCCACATCGCGTCGAAATCGTCGGGATCGAGGGCAACGTCACCGGCGAGGGCCCACTCTCGCAGGCTGTTGCGAAAGGCATCGCCTCAGCGGCTAAAGAGGTCCTTGTGCTACTCCGCGAGCTGCAGCAAGACCAGTCGGGAAACGTCTCACCTCACCGGGACGGGTAATTGGGGGATAGTGACCACAACTCCCACAGGTTCTGTCAAGTTATTGGGGAACGATCAAGCGGATACGTGATTCGAATACCTTTTCATGTGGAGTAGGCGCGGATCACCCATTGCCACTCGCTGAACGCC
>Ga0209567_10000502_pt1 | contig 21353 bp, 17 predicted proteins | sample COG_12_FD_184756 | JGI IMG/M metagenome (GOLD analysis project Ga0209567, IMG submission 184756) | Pelagic marine sediment microbial communities from the LTER site Helgoland, North Sea, for post-phytoplankton bloom and carbon turnover... | ecosystem: Environmental > Aquatic > Marine > Neritic...
CCCTTTGAAAAAGGGGACTGTCCCCTTTATTCGGCGGCTTCTAGGTAGTGGGCTTGGTCTGGGGTGTCGTAGCCGAACTCTTCGAAGACTTCTCGGAGCTCTTGGGAGACTTCTTCTCGGCTGATGCCGAAGAAGTCGAGCTCGAAGTCTCGGGGGCTTTCGTATTCGAGATGGGCGGCCACGGCTTCGTCGAGCTTCGCTTCGAATGCCTCGCTGACGGGCATACCAAGCCGACCGTACAGGCCGAGGATCGCTTTCTTTGGGTCTCGGATCAGATCCTCGTAGCGGATCACGATGAACTGGTCCTCCGGGATCTCCTTGCGGCACTCGAGGGCGTATCGGTAGTAGTCGTAGCCGAGGCGCTTGAGCGCTTGGATCTCTTCGCCGTCAGGGCGGATGCTCGGTGAGTGCGCCTTCCACGCCTGGTAGAACATATTGAGGAACGACGGCAGACTGTCGTGCGGGTTGCGCACCAGGTACACGAACGCCGCGTCGGGAAACTTTTCGTGGACCGCGCGGACGCGCGTCGAGAAGAACACGTTCTTGTTCAAGAAGCGCTTCCCGTCTGCCTCGTACACGTGACGCCTGATCGTGTTCTCGTAGGAGTCCATGAACGCACGCCGCTCCTTGGGCGGTTGGCGGTCGATCCACGTCTGGCTCGGCAGGTCATCCATGAAGGGGAAGAGCAGCCCGGTCGTCGGTGATTCGAGGCTCCAAATGAGCGTGCAGACGTCTTCCTCGGCCTGGGCGAGGCTGAGCTCGTGGACGCCCTGCCAGCGGCTTGCGAGGGGGCCATTGAAGAAGTCGTACGCGCGGTGGAGGACCGAGCCGACGCTGGTCTGAGCGAGCTCGATCAGCCGCTTGAAGGTTTTTGTCGCAGTGACGGCGGGGAAAATCGTCTGGTAGAGCTTCACCGTGGTGAAGACCTCGTCGTCCATGCTGATGAGGCGGTGGGCTAGGGTGGTGCCGCTGCGCGGATTGGCGAAAACAAAAACCGGCCGCTCGACCTTCTGATCGCGGTACTCGGGGTACAAGATCTCATCGAACGCGCGGAAGGTAGCCGCCGTCTGACGGAGGCCGACAAAGATCGGGGCGATCCAAGCGGTGGTCACCAGGCGTCCAACGGTCGGCTTCTTGAAAAGGACGTTTCCGATTTCGCGGACGCCCCGTTTGTTGATGTACATGGTCGGTCCCCTGCGGCTGAGTCTCGCGCTTGCGCTGACCCAGCCAGTCTAGGGTCCGCCCACGTAATTGCTGGGAAAACCGGGCGAACGGTGCTCCGGTCCAGTTGAACGGTCTAGGCTTCCCCGTGAGTGGGGCCGCTATTCGTCGGTCACGCAGCCTTCGGACGCGGACTTCACATTTTTGATGTACTTGTAGAGTGTCCCGCGCGTGGCCTTGAGCTCGGGCGCTTTCCATTCGGCGCGTCGCCTGGCCATCTCGGCCTCGTCCACCTCGAGATCGATGGATCGCGCTTCGGCATCGATGGCGATGATGTCGCCGTCGCGTACCAGGGCGATAGGGCCACCCTCCTGCGCCTCGGGCGTAATGTGTCCGATGATGAAGCCGTGCGAGCCGCCTGAGAAACGGCCGTCGGTGATCAGCGCAACGTCCTGGCCCAGGCCGGCGCCCATGATCACCGACGTCGGCGAGAGCATCTCGGGCATCCCGGGACCACCCTTGGGCCCTTCGTAGCGAATGACGACGACATTGCCCTTGCCGATCTCACCGCGTTCCATGGCCGCCAGCATGTCCTCTTCGCAGTCGAACACTTTGGCTGGGCCCTTGAAGTAGTAGCCTTCTTTGCCCGTGATCTTCGCAACCGATCCGTCCGGCGCGAGGCTGCCCCGAAGGATCGTCAGGTGGCCCGTCTTCTTGATCGGTGTGTCCCAAGGATGGATGACGTCCTGTCCTTCGGTGAGGTCAGGAAGGTCCGCGAGATTCTCCGCAAGCGTTCTGCCGGTGACGGTGAGGCAGTCGCCGTGAAGGGATCCGTGCGCCAAAAGATATCGAAGCACTGCTGGCGTCCCACCTACGTTGTGCAGATCTTCCATCACGTATTGACCGCTCGGCTTGAGGTCCGCGAGAAATGGAACGCGATCACTGACCGTTTGGAAGTCGTCGATCGTCAGGGGAACATCGACTGCGCGTGCCATTGCCACCAGGTGCAACACCGCGTTCGTCGAACCACCGAGCGCCATGATCGTGACCATCGCGTTTTCGAAGGCCTCGCGCGTCATGACGTCACGCGGCTTGATGTCCTTTTCCAACAGCAGTTTGATCGCTTCCCCCGCGCGCAGGCATTCCTCATGTTTTGCGGGATCTTCTGCCGGGGTCGACGAGCTGTAGGGCAGGGACATCCCCATCGCCTCGATTGCCGATGCCATCGTGTTTGCGGTGTACATCCCGCCGCATGCACCCGCCCCTGGGCAGGCGTGCTCGATGATGTCGAGTCGCTTGCTCTCGTCGATCGATTTTGCGAGGAGCTCGCCATACGATTGAAAGGCCGACACGATATCCAGCTTCTCGCCTTCGTTGCCATGTCCGGCGCGAATCGTTCCGCCGTAGATCATCAATGCCGGGCGATTCAGCCGGCCGATCGCGATCATACAGCCCGGCATGTTCTTGTCGCATCCGGGAATCGAGATGTTCGCGTCGTACCACTGCGCGGCCATGACGGTTTCGATCGAGTCGGCGATCAAGTCGCGCGACTGGAGCGAGTAACTCATGCCGTCAGTGCCCATCGAGATTCCGTCGGACACGCCAATGGTGTTGAACCGCATCCCGACGAGACCTGCGTCGACGACCCCGCGCTTCACGACGGCTGCGAGGTCGTTGAGGTGCATGTTGCAGCTGTTGCCCTCGTACCAGACCGCCGAAATGCCGACTTCGGGTTTGTCCATGTCGGCGCGCGTCAGCCCTGTCGCGTGCAACATGGCTTGCGAGGCGCCTTGGGACGGGGGCTGCGTGATTCGGCTGCTGTACTTATTGAGTTTTCTGCTCATTGGGGCTGCGGAGTCTAGCACCCCGAAACCCGGGCATTGCCACTTCGGTCATTGGCTTGACTGGCCGCCGCCCGGGTCCTACGTCTGTTCAAGAAAATTTGAACAAACTGAGCTGACCGAGTGCCGACCGCCGCCGCGAAACAACAAGACCCTAATGATTCTCAGCCCTTGTGGCGTGAGGCTGAGTTGCGAGCGGCCGACGCGATGGGCCGGTTGATGGAGTTTTGGGGCTTTCGTCGGCACATGGGCCGCCTATGGACGATTCTCTATCTCTCTCCCGACCCCATGACGACCACTGATCTCGCCGAGACCCTTCAGCTGAGCAGCAGCGCGGTGAGCCTGTCGCTCGGAGAGCTCGTCCATTGGGGCGCCGTCCGCAAGACATGGCGTCCCGGAGAGCGAAAGGACTTCTACCAAGCGGAAAGCAGTGTTTGGAAGCTTCTGCGCCGTGTCTACGAGCGGCGCGAGCTCAACCTCATTCGCGAGGCCATCGACGCCTTCGCTGACGCACAGCGGCATTTGGAGGAGGCCCGGGGAGAGCTGGGTCGCGAGGATCGGCGTCGCGTCGACTACATGCACAAGCGACTTTCGCGCCTGAGTGCGCTATCAAAGGCCGGCGAACGACTCGTTCGGCTGCTGGTCGCTGGACGAATGATCAACCCGGCCGACCTGCAATCCGCGGAAGAAGAAGAGTGATGCGCCAGGGGAGACTCAACGGAGGCCTGCGATGTCGTTGATAGCGGCGGTTCGCTCGGATTCGTCGTCCGACGTCCTCAAGAGCCTTCAGGCGGTGTGCGATTCGCAAGGCCTTGGAGACCTCTCCGCCCACTTGGCCGACCTCGCCGACTTGGTGAAGTGGGACATGGCGGCGCTCGAGGAGGGCATCCAGGGCCTTCCCGTCGGTGAGAGCGTAGTTCACAAGAGTGCTCACCATTTGCTCGAGATCGCGGGGAAGCGCCTCCGTCCGATGTGCGTGGCCTTGGCCTCGCGGCTGGGTGAAGGCCTCGACGACAAGACCCGCGAGTTCGGGGTGGCGGTGGAGCTGGTCCACTGCGCGACACTGCTGCACGATGACGTCGTTGATGCAGGCGACCAGCGCCGTGGGGTGCCGTCGGCCCGCACCCTCTACGGAAACGCGGCTTCGATTTTCGCTGGCGACTGGTTGCTCGTCGATGCGTTGCGCCGCGTGCGCGCCGCCGACATGCCTGACGTGTTGGTTCGGTTGCTCGACATCATCGACGAGATGATCTTTGCCGAGGCGATTCAGCTCGAGAACCGTGGTCGCATCGACGCACGGATGCGAACGTACATGCAGGTGGTCGAGGGCAAGACCGCAGCGCTATTTCGCTGGGCGATGTTCGCCGGGGCGCGTGCAGGTGGTCTCCCCCCGGATGCGTGCAAGGCGCTCGAAGAGTACGGGCTCCATCTCGGAGTCGCGTTTCAGCTGATTGATGACCACCTCGACTACGCCGGCGACGGCTCGACGATTGGGAAATCGCCGTTCACGGACCTGCGCGAAGGCAAGATGACTCACCCGGTGATAGTCGCCCTCGAGCGGGACCCCTCGCTTCGGCTAGTGCTCGATGAGCTGGTGGCGAGCCCCGCAGACGAGGTTCCAGAAGAAGCGAAGTCGCGCCTCTTGTCCGTGCTCAATCACACGGGCGCCCTCGAGTCGACCCGCGAGCTCGCGATTCGCAAGGCCGACGCCGCCTGCATGGCGCTGGGTGGCCTGCCCGAGAGCCGCGCGCGAGATGCATTGATTACGGTGGCCCGTGCCACTGTTCACCGGGAGTCCTAGGGAGCACCGAAGAAAGAAGCACTGATGTCCAAGCAACCACCATCCGTGACCAGCCGGATCCCGGGGTTCTACCGAGAGCACGTCGAAGAGCGGCTCAGAACCATAATCGACACCGGCCTGCTTTCCGAAGAGTCTGTTCGGCATTTGCAAGATGGCGGGCGGCTCACCCTCGAGATCGCTGACAGCATGAGCGAAAACGTGATCGGGGTGCACGGCCTGCCCCTTGCGATCGCTCTCAACTTCCGCGTGAACAGCAACGACGTGCTCGTGCCGATGGCCGTCGAGGAGCCCTCAGTCGTGGCGGCTGCGTCGAATGCGGCGCGACAGGTGCGGATGACCGGCGGATTCTTCGGTGAGGCGACAGCGCCGATCATGACCACCCAGGTTCAATTTGATGACGTGCCCGATCCGCATGAGGCGAAGGCGCGCGTCGAAGCCGAGCGGGATCTCATTTTCCAAATCGCCGACGAAGCCATTCCAGGCATGGTGACGCGCGGCGGGGGTTGCCGCGATCTCGACGTGCGCGTCCTCGACGAGAACGACGGCGTGATGGTCGTGCACCTCTACGTCGATGTCGGCGACGCGATGGGTGCCAACGTCGTCGATGCGGTCGCCGAAGCAGTTGCCCCGAGGATTGTAGAGCTCACTGGCGGCAGGGTTGGCCTTCGCATCCTCAGCAATCTGCCCTTGCGGCGCCGGGTTCGAGTGCGGTGCGATGTAAGCGTCGACGCGCTCGGCGGGCCGGACTTGGCGGACGGAATCGTCAAAGCGAGCCGCTTTGCCGAGCTCGATCCTTTCCGAGCCGTCACCCACAACAAGGGTGTGATGAACGGCGTCGACGCCGTCGCCCTGGCGATGGGGCAGGATTGGCGCTCCATCGAAGCGGGCGCGCATGCGTTTGCGTCGGTGACGGGCACCTACAAGCCGCTCGTCGTGTGGAGCCGCACCGATAGCGGCGTCCACGGGGAGCTGGACATGCCGATGGCCGTCGGAACCGTAGGCGGCTCTACGCGAGTGCATCGCGGCGTGCGCGCCGGATTCGAGCTCATGGGCGTGAAGAACGCCGGAGAGCTGGCCATCGTCATGGGTGCCGCGGGCATGGCGTCGAACCTTGCCGCGCTTCGCGCACTCGCGGGGGAGGGGATCCAGCGTGGACACATGCGGCTCCACTCGCGCAAACAAGAGGTGCAGGAGAACGCCCGGCTTCAGGCGAAGAAGCTCAAACGAGGTGGTCAGTGAGCGAACCGGTTCACCAGAGCCCGTCGCCCAACCCCGGTTCCGGGGAGATGTTCGATCATATCGCGGGCCGTTACGATCTGCTGAACAGGGTGATGTCGATGGGCATCGACCAGTCGTGGCGGCGCAAGACCGTCGCAGCGATGGAGCTCCCCGCGGAGGCTCGTGTTCTCGACCTTGCGACTGGTACGGGTGACCTCGCCCTGATGATCGCGCGCATTCACCCCGACGCGCGCGTCGTGGGGAGCGATCCTTCCAGTCGAATGTTGGAAGTCGGCGCCGACAAAGTCGCTCGCAGCGGACTCGCCGATCGGGTGCAGTTGCATGCAGGCGACGCGCAGGCCCTTCCTTACGAAGACGACTCGTTTGACGGGTGCTGCATCGCGTTTGGGATTCGCAACGTCCCGGACCGAAGCGCCGCGCTCGCGGAGATGGCGCGAGTCACCAAGCCTGCCGGGCGCATCGCCGTGCTGGAGCTGGGCGAGCCGAGCGTCGGTTGGCTCAGCCCGATCGCCCGATTTCATGTCCGCAAGGTGATCCCGAAGATCGGCGGCATGCTTTCGGGCTCGCGCGAATACAAATACTTGCAGGAGTCGATTGCAGCGTTTCCATCCGCAGACGACTTCGCCAAGCAGATGCAGGCCTGCGGCTTGAACGTCCTAGAGGTGAAGCCACTGACCTTTGGCGCGTGCACCTTGTTCGTCGCCGAGCCGCTCGAGGCCACGTCATGAGGTCTCAGAGCGCAGCTTTTGCATTCGAAGGAGTCCCGACGCGGGAAACCTCGAGGGCGTTCTTGGAGCAGGCCTTCCGGGCTCGCGCCTCTACCGGGAACAACCTCATCGTGACGGTCCCGGCGCCGGTCGCCCGGCCCGATGCTTTGCTTCGTGCCTTTCCACACGAGGCCAGCATCTTGTGGGACCCGCCGCAGACTGACGCATGCTCCGGGCTTGGCGTCGCGAAGACGCTGTCGCCTTACGCGCCTGCTATCGGCGAATTCTTCGAGCGTACCGATCACGTGGCCGATGCAGCGAGCCCCGCGCCGCGCGTCTTTGGCGGAGCCTCTTTTGCGCCGGGCGCTGCTCAACAGATGCCCTGGGAAAGCTTCGGTGACGGTTTCTTGCTCTTGCCAACGTGGACCTATCACGTCGGCGAGCGCGCTTGGTTGTCCCTTGCCGTCTGCGAGTCGGAGAGCCCGGAGGTCGAGCAGGTCCTCGACGTTTTCGACACGATCTGGGAGAGCCTCGAACGCCCGATCGGCGTGATTCCACCCCCCGTTTCGGTGCGACGCATCGATGAGGCCGATCAGGAAACCTGGTCCCGCCAGGTCGAAGACATTCGACGGAAGATTCAAGACGGTAGCTTCGAGAAAGTCGTCGCCGCGAGGCACTGCGTCGTCGAGCTCGAGACAGGCGCGGGTTCTCTCGATGTGCTCAAACGCCTCGAAGCGAGGTTCCCGGGCTGCACGCGTTTCGCGCTGTGGCAAGGCGACGCGGCGTTCTTGGGTGCCACCCCCGAGCTTCTGGTCTCGCGCCGCGGGCTTTCAGTCTTGAGCGAGGCGCTGGCCGGCTCGACCGAGCATGGGGATGGCGCGCGAATGATGGCGAGCTCCAAGGAGCGCGAGGAGCATCAGCTGGTGGTCCAAGCGATTCTCAAGGCGCTCGAGCCGTTCTGCGATTCACTTCGTTCCGCTCCGGAACCGAGCGTACGTGAGCTTCCGAACGTGTTGCACATGCAGACGCCGATCGAAGGTCATCTTCGCGATTCGACGCATATCTTGTCGCTCGTTCAGGCGTTGCACCCAACGCCCGCGGTCGGCGGTGTGCCCACGAACGAAGCGATTCAATGGATTGTGGAGCACGAGGCGCTGGCGCGTGGTTGGTACAGCGCGCCGGTCGGATGGACCGATGCCGCCGGGGATGGCGAGTTCGTCGTCGCACTGCGCTCAGGTCTGCTACGCGACGGGAAGGCCTGGGTCTACGCTGGCGCCGGAATCATGGCCGACTCCGATCCGGACGCGGAGTACGCGGAGACCGAGCTCAAGATGCAGGCGCTTCTAGGAGCGCTCCATGGGGACAGCCGCTGATCTACAGACCCAGTGGGCGAGGCTCGTCATCGACGGCTTCGTTCAGGCAGGTGTCGCGGACGCGATCATCAGTCCAGGTTCGCGTTCGACACCGTTCGTGATCGCCGCCCTCGAACACGAGGGACTCGAATGTGTGAGCGCGCTCGATGAGCGATCCGGCGCGCACTACGCGCTAGGTCAGGCGCGGAGCACACTTCGCCCCTCACTCCTTCTCTGCACTTCCGGCAGCGCTCCGGCGAACTACTTTCCAGCGGTCGTCGAGGCGAGCGAGGCAGGGATACCCCTCATCGTGCTTTCCGCAGATCGCCCTCCAGAGCTGCGTGGCTCCGGAGCGAACCAAACGACCGACCAGATTGGACTGTATGGGAACAAGGTTCGCTTCTTCGCGGACCTTGGAGAGCCACGGGACGATGTGCTGAGCTTGCGCGCCGCGCGACGAATCGTTGCACAAGCGGTATCCGAGGCTTTGGGCGTCAAACCAGGCCCGGTCCACATCAACGCGCAGGCGCGCAAACCACTCGAACCCATGCCGGCGAGCGCCGAGCTCCTAGCGCGCATCGACGCGATCCTCGCCGAGCCGCTCACGCAGTTGTATCGCGCACGTCCACTCGACCCCAAGCTCGTCGAGCACGTTCCGGCTTTGGTTGTCGATTCTGTAGCCGAGGCGCTCGACGCTGCGGCGCGTCCTGTGATTCTGTGCGGTCCGGCCGACGCACGGAACTCGATGTTCGTCGACGCGCTCAACGAGCTCGCGGAACGCTCGGGCGCGGTCGTCCTCGCGGAAGCCTCGAGCCAGTTCCGATGCTGGTCCGGTTCTCGAGCGTTGGGAGCATTCGATACCATTTGGCGAACCGAGAGCGGCAGGGCGATGTGCCTTCCCGATTTCGTGCTGCAGCTCGGAGCAACGCCCACCTCCAACGGTTGGGAGCAGCTTTGTGCTACGACGCGAATTCCCCGCATCGTCGTGCATCCGTGGGAGTGGGCCGACCCCAGCTCGAACGCTGAAGCGATCGTGCAGGCTGATATCGGCTCCTTTCTCACTGCGCTTTGCAAAGCCGAGTACGACCTTGCCCATCGCGATCCCGAGTTCGCGGCAGGGTTCGAGTGGGCCGAATCCGCGGTCTGGGACGAGGCATCCGCAATCCTCGACCAGGCCAGCGATGCTCTCACCCAAGCTGGCGCAGCGCGCGCCGTGTTCGATGCGTTGCCGGACCCCAGTGCCCTGGTCCTAGGCAACAGTATGCCAATTCGCGACGTGGACACCTGGGTGCCGCCGAGCGAGAAGCTGCTCGCCGTGTACTCCCAGCGCGGTGTGAGTGGGATCGATGGAGTCGTATCCGGCGCTGCCGGCGTAGCCTCCTGGGTGGAACGAGCCACGACGCTTCTGATAGGTGATGTCAGCTTCCTCCACGATATCAACGGGCTGCAGTTAGCATCGCGGCTGATCGGTCCGGTGGTCGTCGTGGTGGTCAACAATGGGGGTGGCCGGATCTTCGAGCAGTTGCCGATTGCGCGGGACGGCAACGAGCATTGGCTGCCGTTTTTCACGACGCCGCACGATGCCGACCTCGAGAGTGCGGCTGCGGTCTATGAATGCGAGTTTCACAGCGCAGATACGGTGACAGGCTTCCGGCAGGCGCTCGAAGTCGCGTATGCGCGGGAAGGATGCACCGTCATCGAGGCCGTCGTCCCTTCGCAGAGCGCGCTGGAGCAGAGTCGCGCGCTCACCAGCCGGGTCGAGCGGGCGCTTCGCCGCGAGGCTTCTTGATGTGGATACTGCTGCACGGCTTCACCGGAGCGCCCCGAAGCTGGAACCGTGTGCTTGACCATGCCCAGCTCGATCCACGCCCGCTCATCCCGGCCTTGCTGGGCCATGAGCGCGACTGGCGGAGTAGGGATATCGAATCGTTCGAGCAGGAGGTCACTCGGCTCGTCTCGGTCGCCTCGACTGCCGAGAAGCCGCGATTGCTGTGCGGCTACTCGATGGGCGCCCGAGTCGGGCTCGGCCTGCTCGCCCGGCATCCGCGCATTTTCGATGGGGCGTTGTTGATCGGCGTGCATCCAGGGTTGACCGATGAGGCCGCCCGCGCAGAGCGTCGCGCGATCGACGCAAGTCGCGCGCGATCGCTCCGAGAGAAAGGTCTCGAAACGTTCGTTGGGGCTTGGGAAGAACTGCCCTTGTTCGCGAGCCAGCGAGAGCTCTCGCAAGAGGTACTGGCCGAACAGCGGGACATTCGCCTCGCGCAGGATGCGGAGGGTCTTGCACGCGCGTTAGATGTGCTCGGATTGGCGGAGATGCAGAACTATCGTGCAGCGATGGCATCTCTACAGATTCCGATCACGCTGATGACGGGTTCGCACGACTCCAAGTTTTCCGGCATCGCAAGGGCCCTCGCGAGGGAGAACGCTCACGTCGACGCAAAGCTGGTCGACGGCGTGGGGCACAACGTCGTTCTCGAGGCCCCGGCCGCCGTCGCCGCTGAGTTGAGGAGCCTCGAGGAGAGGGCGCGCGGATGACCGAGGCGCCCCCGGGTTCGATTCGCGCATGGATCCTTGCCGCCCGTCCAGCGACCCTGACGGCCGCGTTCGCGCCGGTGGCGGTAGGTACGGCGTGCGCCTGGCGCGTCGGTGGTTTTCGATGGGATGCGGCGCTTGCCGCGCTACTCGGCGCCTTTCTCATTCAGATTGCGACGAACTTCGCGAATGACATGTTTGACTTCCAAAAAGGAGCAGACACCGAAGAGCGTCTTGGGCCGACGCGTGCGGCGCAGGCGGGCCTTCTCACGGTGCGGCAGCTCCGACGCGGGATCATCGTCGCGTTCGCGCTCGCGCTTGGGACCGGAATCTACCTCACGTCGATCGCAGGCCCAGCCGTGATCGTCATCGGTCTCGCCTCTATGGCCGCGGGCCTCGCATACACCGGCGGTCCTTTTCCACTCGCGTACAACGGCCTCGGCGACGTGTTCGTGATGGGGTTCTTTGGCTTCGTAGCGGTGTGCGGGACGGCGTTCGTTCAAGCGCTGTCGGTGCCAGACATCGCCTGGGTCGCGTCGATTCCAATTGGCGCCTTGGCAACCGCGATCCTCGTCGTGAACAACGTGCGCGACTTCCAAGGGGATGCCCGTGCCGGCAAGACGACGCTGGTCGTTCGATTCGGAAGGGCAGGGGGGGTCGTGGAGTACGGCATCTTGCTGCTCGCCGCGTATGCGACGCCAGTCGTCCTGCTTCTTCTCGGCTGGACCAGCGCTTGGGTATGCCTTCCTTTGCTCACAATCCTCTGGGCCATCCGCTTGTTTCGCTCTGTCGCGAGTGACCGTGGAATCGCGCTCAACCAGACGCTCGCCTGGACGGCCAAGCTCCTCTCGCTCTACGGCATTCTCTTTGCCATCGGGATCGCGTTGTGACCGAGCTCCATGCGCAGATCGACGTGCTCGAAGGCGAGCTGAAAGAATCGCTCGCAGGCGCCGCTGCAGGTCTCTCCAAACGAACGTTCGCAGTCCTTCAGCTCGAGCGCGGCGACGGCACGACCGGGCTCGGCGAAGCTTCTCCGCTTCCGGGCTACTCACCCGATTCCATTGCGGAGGTTTGTGGCGAGCTTCAACGCCTCGCGGAGGCGCCGGTTGCCGCGAATCCGCTCGCGAGCCCGCTCGAGCTCCTCGTGGGCGCATTTGCCGCCCATCCACTGACGCATCCGGCCGCTCGCTTCGCGCTCGAAACGGCGCTGGTCGACTGGCTCGCTCAAACGCGCAACGAGCCGGTGCATCGGATCTTGGGCGGCGACGCGGAAAGGCAACCGATTCCAATCGTGGATCTGGTGATGGAACCCCTTCCAGCCTCGTGGTCGGCATGTGCCGATGCGCTCCTTGCAGACGGTGCCACACATCTGAAGCTCAAGGTCGGGACCGATTTCGCAGCCGAGCTGACTGCTCTCGAAGCCATTCGGCGCGCCCATCCGACGCTCCCTCTCCGGCTCGATGCCAATCGCCGGATCCCATTCGAAGTACTGCGTCGGCACGTCGAGGCCTTGGAAGCTCTCGAGCTAGAGCTGCTCGAGGAGCCCGTTGCGCCCGAAGAATGGGCCGCCGCACTGGACCTGCCCTTGCCCTATGCGCTCGACGAATCACTGTGCGACGAGGAGCTTTCGCATCGGCTGCTCGAGAGCGGCAGTATCCGCGCCGTCGTGCTCAAGCCCACGGTCCTCGGGGGTTTGAGGGCGGCGTTTGAGATCGCCGAGCGTGCCGCGGCGCATGGCGCGCAGAACCTCGTGTCGCACACCTTCGATGGACCGATCGCGAGAGCGGTCACCGCCGAGCTCGCGCTGGTGCTGCAAACCGAGCTTGCCGCCGGTCTCGGCTCACATCCGGCGCTTGCCCTCTGGCCACCCCACCGGATCGCTGCGATCCGCGACCGGCAGATCGTGCCCCACGATGCGCCAGGCTTGGGGCTACACTTCGACGAGGACACGGATGCGTGAGTTGAGCATTCTCACGGCCGCGAATGAAGCGCCGGCGCGCGACTGCTTGATCGCCGACGGCCGAGTCTGGTCCTACGCAGACGTCGCTGCACGCGTCCACACCGCGCTCGCGTCCCTGCGAGCCCAGGGCATCGAGCCCGGGGCTCGTGTCGCTCTCAGCCCGATCGCGGACGTCGATTCGATCTGCTGCTTGTTTGCGCTCTTCGAGCTGGGATGCCCAGCGGTATTGCTCCACCCGCGCCTCAGCGATCGAGAACGCGCCGTCATTCTCGGAGAGGCGCGGCCGGCGCATGTGATCACCACGGAGATTTCCGGAACCGCCGTGGACGGCCGGCCGTCGATCCCCGTCGCGACGTCCGTCGACCAGACTCTAGCCATCGCGTACACCTCCGGCTCAAGAGGCGGACCTCGCGGCGCGCGACTATCCCGGCGCGCGTTCCTCGCATCGGAGGTTGCCCACGCAGCAAACCTCGGATGGATTGCTGAGGATCGTTGGCTGCTGTGCATGCCGCCCGCCCACGTCGGCGGGCTCTCGATTGTGACTCGGTCCCTCATCGCGAGGAGTTGCATCGTGTTGAGCCCAGGAGCCTTCGACCCAGCTGAGGTGACACGCCTCATGGCGCAGCATCGAGTGACGCTTCTGAGCGTGGTCCCGACGATGCTCCGCCGCTTGCTGTCACTCGAGGAGCCGCTCTGGACGCCCCGCACCGAGTTCCGCGCCGTCCTGGTCGGTGGTGCACCGTTCCCTGATACCTTGCGTGGGCTTGCCGCGAAACGAGGGATCCCCGCCCTCGCGACCTACGGGTGCACCGAAGCCTGCTCGCAGATCACGACGCAAAGTCCGGCACAAGGTGGCCAACCTGGATCGGGCGCGCCCCTGCCGGGCATCGAAGTGCGGATCCATGGGGGCGAGATCGAGGTTCGCGGAGACGTGCTGATGGACGGATACCTAGGGGAGGACCGCAGCGGTGCCCCGTGGACGCCGGATGGATGGCTCTGCACTGGAGACTTCGGGTCGTTTTTGTCGGATGGTCAGCTCCTCGTACAGGGGCGCATCGACGACCTCATCGTGACCGGTGGGGAGAACGTCGCGCCCCAGGAAGTCGAGGCGTGGCTAGAAAGCGTTCCCGGCATTGCGTCCGCTTGCGTCTTCTCGCTACCGCATGACGACTGGGGCGAGGAAGTGGTTGCCGCCCTCGTGACCGACTCCACCCGATACAGCGCGGACACCCTTCGTGATCAGTTGGCGAACGATCTCGCGCCGCACAAGCGCCCTAAGCGAATCTGCATGCTCGACGCGCTTCCACTCAATCGATCGGGGAAGGTCGATCGGGCCGCGGTCGAGGCGACGTGCGGGGGCCAACTGCGCCCGATTTAGCCTCTGTGGGCGAAGCGAGTTTCTGCTAGGGTTCGGCCTTCGAAAGGGGAGACCAGCATGTCAGATCAGATCAACGCCTCTCACATTCTACTCATGTATGCCGGCTCGGAGCGTTCCTCCGCGACGCGCAGCAAAGAGGAAGCCGAATCCCAGATCGCCGGTATCGAGCAGCAGCTTCAAGGTGGGACAGACTTCGGAGCTTTGGCGCGCGAGCATTCCGATTGCGGCTCGGCTCAGGCGGGTGGCGATCTGGGTGGCTTCGGTCGCGGCCAAATGGTCAAGGGGTTCGAAGATGCCGCCTTCGCGCTCAACGTTGGCGACACCAGCGGAGTCATCGAGACGCCCTTCGGCTTCCACATCATCAAGCGGACTGGCTGAGAAACTCTCGCACGATGGGCCGGTAGCCCTCGCGGAAGGTCGGGTACTGGAACTGGTACCCCGTCTCCCGGAGCCGAGCGTTCCGGCAGCGTTTGTTGAGCTGCCCGGCGTGGTTCTCGGAGAGTGCCGGTCGCGGTGCGGCGACGCCTAGCTCGGCACTCATCCAGTTCACGACGTCTGCCGTCGTGACGGGTTCGTCGTCCGAGCCCAGGTAGAGGTCTTCTGGAGCTCCGACGCGCATCAGATGGTGGAGCGCCCCTGCACAGTCCTCGACATGGATGCGATTCGTCCAACTGGCTGTCGGCGTGGCTTCCTCGTCCCGGACCTTGCGCACGAGCCGTGTTCTTCCCGGCCCGTAGATGCCCGACAGTCGCACGTTGATCCCTGTCTCCGGGGCCTCTCGAACGATCGCTTCGGCCTCGAGCAGAATGCGCCCGTTGAACCGGGATGGCTCGGTGGCCGAGTGCTCGTCCACCCATTCGCCGTCGCTCTGCCCGTACACGGCGGTGCTCGACGTGAAGAAGACGCGCCGCAGTGGGCAGTTCGCATCCCGCAGCGCGCTCAACAGATCACGCAACCCGTCGACGTAGACCGATCGATAGTGTTCTTCCTCCCGCCGGTCGGCGCTGGCCGTGTAGAACACGTAGTCGAAGGCGGCGGGCGGCGCATCGAGACTCTCCGGGTCCGTCAAGTCGATGCGCCACGGCTGGACCCCTTTCGCGAGGGCGTCGATTCGGCGGCGCACTCCCCAGACCTCGCACCCGTCGGCGAGCAGTCGGGTCGCAAGTGCGTTTCCCACGTCGCCGCAACCGGCGATCAATACTTTCTCAGACATGCTTCAACCGCAAAGGCGGTTGCCGCCCTTGCCCTTGGCTGAATATGCGAAATCGTCGGCCCGTTTCAAGACGACTTCGACCGTATCCCCGGGGCGGGCGATGCTCAGCCCTGCGCTGGCGGTCACCGCGTTCGCCGAATCGAACTTCATGCCGACCTCGCGGATTGCCGTGACGAAACGGTTTCCTGCGACCCGTCCCTCCTCCTGATTCGTGTCCGGAAGGACGATGACGAATTCGTCGCCGCCATAGCGGCCCACGATGTCGACCTCGCGGGTGGATCTTCGGAGCGCGTCCGCCACACCTTGAAGCATCTGGTCCCCTTCGAGGTGGCCGTGGTTGTCATTGACCCGTTTGAACTGGTCCAGGTCGATCATGACAACCGCCATGGGCCGTCCACGATTCAACCAGGCCAGGCCCTGTTCGATGTGGCTCAGGATGTGCCGGCGGTTCCAAAGCTTGGTCAACGGGTCCTGCCGGGAGAGCTCCGCGAGACGTTCGTTGGCGACTACGAGTTGGTTCTCGCGTTGATTGATCTTCTGGATCAGCGTGGCGACGATCGCAGTGCAGAACATCAGAAGGACGGTAACCATGAAGGCTTGCAAGAACCCTTGGAGCGCGTCGGGCCGATTTGCCTGAAGCCAGGCCGGTCCGTCTGGCGCGAACGGAAGCGCTCCACGGACCTCCATGATGACGACCGACGAGTACATCGCTGCGCCGATGCTCGAGAGCAGGACTCCCATTCTGGGCGTCACCACGAGTGAGTTGACGATGCCGGCAACGAAGTAGAGCGCCACGATCACGGTGCGAGATGAGCCGATCCGCTGGACGATGAACGTCAGCAGCGCCATGTCGAGGATACCGCCTAAGAATGGACGCCAGGGAGCTGCGATATCGCGCCAGATCAGAAACTGCTCCACGATCGCGACACCGGCATACGCGATGAACACCCAGCGATGCGCGGTCATCGGGGGATACAGGAGCGGTACGAGCCAAATCCCGCAAGCCGCCAACAAGAAGCGAACCCACGCGGTACCAAAAGCCAATCTGTCGGTATTCATCGGCAGCGCACCAGTCTAAGCATCTTACCTTAACCCATCAGGATTATATCATAATCAGTTGCCCAATGCCCCGTACCACAAGGGAACTCTGCGAGCCTTCTACGGGCGTGCGCCCCTCTTTTGGGTCAATACGGCAGTCCCTCTGAGCGAGGTTTGGACGGCATGAGCGACAAGGCAACGACACAGCGGCTGAAGAAGCTAATCGAGGAACGGATCGTCTTCTTCGACGGTGCGATGGGCACGATGATCCAGCGCGCGGGCCTCACGGAGGCGGACTTCCGGGGCGACCGGTTTCGCGATCATCCGGGGAGCCTGCAAGGCAACAACGATCTGCTCGTTCTCACGCGGCCGGACGTGATCCGTGGGATCCACGAGGAGTACCTAGACGCTGGCGCGGACATCATCGAAACCAACACATTCAACGCGAACGCGTTCTCGCAAGCGGACTACGACCTGCAGGAAGTGGTGTACGATCTCAACGTTGCCGCTGCGCGCCTTGCGAAAGAGGCAACCGCCAGTCGCGCCGACAGGCCGTGCTTCGTTGCCGGCGCAATCGGCCCGCTCAACAAGACCCTGAGCCTCAGTCCGGACGTCGATGATCCAGGCTTCCGAGCGCTCACGTTCGACCAAGCGCGCGAAGCATATGCGGAGCAAGTGCGCGGCTTGATCGATGGTGGCTCGGACCTCCTGCTCGTCGAAACGATCTTCGATACACTCAATGCCAAGGCTGCGCTCTGTGCGATCGACGACGTCTTTGCCGAAACGGGCGTCCGTCTTCCCATCGTGATTTCGGTCACCATCGTAGATAAGAGTGGCCGCACCTTGTCCGGCCAGACCGTCGAGGCGTTCTACGTCTCGATCGAGCATGCTCAGCCGCTGGCAGTGGGGATCAATTGCTCGCTGGGCGCGCAGGAGATGCGCCCGTTCCTAAACGAGCTTGCCGGGATCGCTGATTGTCACGTGCATTGTTATCCCAACGCAGGTCTGCCCAACGCGTTCGGCGGCTACGATCAAACTCCGCAAGAGATGGCCCAGCTCCTGCGCGGCTTCGCCGTGGACGGGATGATCAACATCATTGGTGGCTGCTGCGGCACGACGCCGGACCACATCCGGGCCATCGCCGAGGCCGTCCGGGACGTGCCGCCGCGCCCGAAACCCGAGCGTGAAGCGCACTATCCGCGATTCAGCGGGCTCGAGCCGTTGGTGGTTCGCCCAGAGACCAATTTCCTCATGGTCGGCGAGCGGACCAACGTGACCGGCTCGGCCAAGTTCCGGCAGCTGATCACCGGAGGCGACTACCCGGAAGCGGTCTCCGTGGCCCTTCAGCAGGTACGTAACGGTGCAAACATCATCGACATCAACATGGACGAAGGCATGCTCGACTCCGAGCAAGCGATGACCACGTTTTTGAATCTCATAGGCGCCGAACCCGAGATTTCGCGTGTGCCGATCATGATCGACAGCTCCAAATGGAGTGTTCTCGAAGCCGGTCTGAAGTGCGTTCAGGGCAAATCCCTGGTCAATTCCATCAGCTTGAAAGAAGGCGAGGCCGAGTTCCTCGAGAAGGCTCGTCAAGTGCGCCGCTACGGTGCTGGCGCCGTAGTGATGGCTTTCGACGAAGAAGGACAGGCCGACACCATCGAGCGGAAGGTCGAGATCTGCGCTCGTGCATACCGGATCCTCGTCGAAGAGGCAGGGTTCGCGCCTACCGACATCGTCTTCGACCCCAACGTATTCGCGGTCGCTACCGGGATCGAGGAGCACAATGAGTACGCGATCAACTTCATCGAGGCGACGCGGCAGATTAAGGAGCGTTGTCCGGGAGCGTTGATCAGCGGCGGGGTGAGCAACCTGAGCTTCTCGTTTCGGGGCAACAATCGGGTGCGCGAAGCCATGCATTCGGCGTTCCTCTACCACGCAATCGCTGCGGGCATGGACATGGGGATTGTCAACGCCGGCCAACTCGAGGTCTACGCAGAGGTCCCGAAAGAGCTCCTCGAGCACGTCGAGGACGTCCTCTTCAACCGCCGCGCTGACGCGACCGAGCGCCTCGTCACGTTGGCGGAGACGGTCAAAGGCAAGGGCAAGAGGCAAAAGCACGACCTCAGCTGGCGCGAGGCCCCGGTCGAAGCGCGTCTCTCCTACGCCCTGGTCAACGGAGTCGTGGACTTCGTCATCGAAGACACGGAGGAAGCCCGTCTGAAATATCCGCGTCCGCTCGATGTCATTGAAGGACCGCTGATGAACGGCATGGCGGTCGTCGGCGACCTCTTCGGTGCCGGGAAAATGTTCCTTCCGCAGGTGGTGAAAAGCGCGCGAGTCATGAAGAAGTCCGTCTCGCATCTCGAGCCTTTCATGGAAGACGAGAAGGCCGAGGGCAGCGTTCAGGCTAAGGTGCTGCTCGCCACGGTGAAGGGCGACGTGCACGATATCGGAAAGAATATCGTCGGCGTCGTGCTCGGCTGCAACAACTACGGGGTCGTCGACATGGGCGTTATGGTGCCGGCCGACAAGATCCTCGATACTGCCGTAGCCGAGGGCTGCGACATCGTGGGGCTGAGCGGGCTCATCACACCGTCGCTCGACGAGATGGTCTACGTGGCTTCTGAGATGCAGCGACGCGGGATGAACCTTCCCCTCCTGATCGGTGGCGCGACCACTAGCCGGGCGCACACCGCCGTCAAGATCGCGCCTTCCTACGACCACAGCACCGTGCACGTCCTTGACGCGTCGCGCGTCGTCAATGTCGTGTCCGATCTGTTGAGCCCTGAACGCAGAACGGTGCTCGATGCGAAGAACCGAAGCGAGCAAGAGAAGTCCCGGAAGCTGTTCGAGCATCGGCAGAACCGGGAGCTGATTTCGCTCGGGATCGCGCGCGAGAACGGGACGCAGATCGAATGGGGAAGCGAAGATGTGCCGACGCCGGATTTCCAGGGGCGGCGAGTCATCGATGACGTCAGCCTCGAACAGATCGCACACTATATCGATTGGACATTCTTCTTCTCGGCCTGGGAGCTCAAAGGGAAGTTTCCAAAGATCCTGGAGCACGAGCATCACGGCGCTGCTGCGCGAGAGCTCTACGATCACGGCCGCGCGCTGCTCGAACGCATCATTTCCGAGAAGCTCCTCACTCCCCGTGGCGTGTACGGATTTTGGCCAGCGAACCGAGACGGCGACGACATCGTGGTCTGGGGCGACGAAGCGCGCAGCCGTGAACAGGTGCGTTTTCACATGTTGCGCCAACAGGCGACGAAGCCCAACGAGCAACCCTACTTCTGTCTTTCGGATTTCGTGGCGCCTGCGAGCAGCGGCCTGCGGGATCACATCGGGGCATTCGCGGTGACCACGGGCCTCGGTGTCGACGAGCTTGCCCGACACTTCGAGCAAGACCACGACGACTACAATGCCATCATGGTCAAGTCGCTCGCGGACCGTCTGGCGGAAGCATTTGCCGAGCTGATGCACGAGCGCGCCCGCCGTGAGTGGGGCTATGAGCCCGAAGACGGGTTCAGCAACGAAGAGCTCATCGCGGAGAAGTACCACGGTATCCGGCCAGCCTTTGGCTACCCGGCATGTCCCGATCACACGGAGAAGGGAACCTTGTGGGACTTGCTCGGCGCCCACGAGGTCGGAATCTCCCTGACGGAGCACTTCGCGATGAACCCGGCCTCGAGCGTCAGCGGCATCTATCTAGGTCATCCGAAGTCCCGCTACTTCGCCGTGGGGCCAATCGACCGCGATCAGGTCGAAGACTATGCGCGCCGAAAGAAAATGACCGTGGCCGACGCCGAGCGCTGGCTACAACCGAACCTCGGCTACCCACGAGGCGGTTGATGCAGAGGCCCCGGCTTCGAGACCTGCTTCCCGTCAGCGTCCGCACCTTCGATCCAGAGGAGGTGACCACCAGGAGTCACCGCGAGACGGATCCGCGCGGGGTAGGCTTGGCTCCGCAGGACGTCGAGGCGATCTGGGATGCCGTCGTGAGGTTCTACAAGGTGGGACTCCACCCGGCCATCGCGCTGTGCATTCGGCGAAGGGGCGAGATCATCCTCGATCGCGCGATCGGTCACGCCCGCGGGAACAGTCCTCAAGACCCGGAGGGCACGCCTTTGGTGAAGGCGACGCCCGACACGCTGTACAACTTTTTTTCTGGCTCCAAGTCGGTTACCGCGATGCTGATTCACCTCTTACAGGAAGAGGACCAGCTCCACGTCGATGAGCCAGTCGCCACATTCATTCCAGAGTTCGCGAAACGCCGAAAGCACAACATCACCATTCGTGACCTGCTCACTCACCGCGCCGGGATTCCGACGACGCCGGAAGAAGCGATCGACCTCGACATGTTGTCGCAACCGGAGGAGATTACTCGAGCCGTCTGCGATCTGGAGCCAACTCATCGACCGGGCAGTGTGCAAGCCTACCAGGCGGTCACGAGCGGGTTCATTCTGGCGGAGATCATCCAGCGCGTGACGGGCGAGAGCATCAGGGACTTTCTGACCGCCAAAGTCCGCGATCCGCTCCGGATGGAGCACTTCAACTATGGCGTGGCCCCAGAGCAGCTCGACCAGGTCGCGGTCGATGCATTCACCGGACCCACACCAACATGGCCATACAAGAATCTGGTGCAGGTCGCGTTCGGCGCGTCGATGCGCGAGCTCGTCGACTTGAGCAACGATTCGCGTTTCCGGACGGGGGTGGTGCCCTCTGGCAACATCATCGCGACGCCCGAGGAAATCTCACGCTTTTTCGAAACGCTCCTGTGCGGCGGGACCTACGAGGGCACCCGTGTCTTCGAACAGCGAACGATTGCCAGAGCGATCGAACCTCAGGTGACGGGCCAAGTCGATCGCGTCTTGATGATGCCGATTCCGCTTTCGATGGGCTTCATGCTGGGAGGACGGACGTTTGGTTTCTACGGGCCCCGTACGGCCAATGCGTATGGTCATCTCGGTTTCACCAACGTCCTCGGTTGGGCCGACCCCGACCGCGACATCAGCGTAGCGCTCATGAACACGGGCAAGCCGCTCCTGTCGGCCAGAATGATTGCCTGGTTGAACGTGACGCGTGTCATCGGGACGCGGATTGCACCGGATCGGTCGTAGGCCAT
>Ga0209567_10000504_pt1 | contig 21300 bp, 34 predicted proteins | sample COG_12_FD_184756 | JGI IMG/M metagenome (GOLD analysis project Ga0209567, IMG submission 184756) | Pelagic marine sediment microbial communities from the LTER site Helgoland, North Sea, for post-phytoplankton bloom and carbon turnover... | ecosystem: Environmental > Aquatic > Marine > Neritic...
CCGGACCTGGGCCTGCCATTGATAGGGGCCGCGTTTTCTGAAGGTTGCCATTACCACACTCCATTCGTTCACGAACGAGTGTGACAAAACTGTGACAAACAATCAGTTGGAAACCAAGTCGACCGCTGGCGTGGTTTTTAACTGATTGATATGTAAGGCATTTACTGGTCGGGGTGAGAGGATTTGAACCTCCGGCCCCTGCCTCCCGAAGGCAAGGATCGCTCCGATCCCCTGTTTCTTCAGATCAAGCAGGCCAACAAATCGGTGCTCGGGGAACATCTGCGGTCGAGCCGATACGGGAATTCGGGCCGGCGCGTGGTCGAAGGCCAGCGGCACCTGGGTCGCGTTCGGTGCCGGGGTGGTAGGTCAGTATTACCCCTACTTCAGTTGGGAAGTCCTGCTGTATGCCGTGCTCAGTCTGACCGTGGTCCGAATGGTGCCCATATATGTGTCGCTTACCGGCACCGGGGAGTCGAGGAAGAGCAAGCTGTTCATGGGCTGGTTCGGGCCGCGCGGGCTGGCCAGCATCGTGTTCACGATTATCGTGCTGGGTGAGAATCTGCCCGGTGGCGGTATACTGGCTGTGACGGTGGTTTGCACGGTGTGTTTGAGCATCGTGCTGCACGGGATAACGGCAAATCCAGTGGCGAACTGGTTTGGCGCCAGAGAGGATGATCGGCTCGACAAGACTTGATCAAATTGGAGATCGGTGCGGATTTCAAACGGATGGTGCGACGGTGTATGCTCGATCCGAATTAGCTATCAGTGGGAAGCCTGTTCAATGAACAAGATTGCAATTACAAAATGGGATGAGCTGAACGACCGAACGCCGGTGCACGCGCTTGTCAAGCATGTTGACCTGGTGGTCGTGCGTTTCGATGACAGGGTGTCGGTGCTGTACGGGCGTTGCGCCCACCGCGGCGCCATCATGGCCGACGGCCATATCGATGGCGCAAACTTGATCTGCGGTGTGCATGGTTGGGACTATCGGCTGGATACCGGCGTAAGCGAATACAACAACAGCGAGACGTTGCCGAAGTTCAACTCCTGGGTGGATGATGGCCAGGTCTGGGTGGACCAGGACGAGATCGTCGACTGGGCTGAAAGACATCCGCAGCCCTATCAACGGCACACTTACCAGGGCGCCTATCAGGATCCAACCGGTACGGCAGATGAACCTCATGTGAAGTTCATTCGTAAACTCGCCGGTGAAGGCCTCTCCAAGATGGGCCATCATGGGCCATCTGCCGCTATGGGGATCCCACGCGGCAATTTACCCAAGTGGGACGACTTGCAGTTCGTCGTCGCGCAGTTGCACAAGCTTCCTCTACTGGATGACGAGTCAGTTGGCTCCGACATCACGATTGGGCCGCGTGCGAAAAAGCCGCTGGGGCTGGAGATTCCTCTCGTCGTATCCGATATGAGCTTTGGCGCGCTGTCTGAAGAAGCCAAAGTGGCGCTCGCCAAAGGAGCGGAACTGGCGGGCACAGGCATCTGCTCCGGTGAGGGCGGCATGCTGCCCGAGGAGCAGTCCGCCAACTCAAGGTACTTTTATGAACTTGCCTCGGCGCGTTTCGGGTTCTCCTGGGACAAGGTAGCAAAGGCACAGGCGTTTCATTTCAAGGGCGGACAAGGTGCGAAGACCGGTACCGGGGGCCACCTGCCAGGCAATAAGGTGAAAGGCAAGATCGCCGAGGTTAGGGGACTTCCCGAAGGCCAGGCGGCGGTATCACCTGCTCGATTTCCGGAGTGGACCGAAATCAGTCAATTTCGCGATTTTGCCGCTGAAGTGCGGGAGAAAACCGGGGGCATTCCGATTGGTTTCAAGCTGTCCGCACAACATATCGAAAAAGATATCGATGCCGCGCTCGAGGTTGGCGTGGACTACATCATTCTTGACGGGCGTGGCGGAGGCACGGGGGCTGCGCCGTTGATTTTTCGAGACAACATTTCCGTCCCGACAATACCGGCGCTGGCCCGAGCGCGACGACATCTAGACGTGAGTGACGCCTCGGACATCACGCTGATATCGACCGGCGGACTTCGAGTACCTGCCGATTTCGCTAAAGCGATGGCGCTGGGAGCCGATGGTATCGCCGTGTCAAATGCGGCTATACAGGCGATTGGGTGTCTCGGCATGCGGGCGTGCCATACAAACAACTGCCCGGTGGGTATTGCCACTCAGAAACCAAATCTGCGCGCGCGTCTGCCCGTTGATGTGGCCGCGGAACGGCTCGCGCGATTTTTTTCCGCAGCTGTCGACCTGATGATGGTCATGGCTCGCGCCGCGGGCCATCGGCACCTGAGTGAATTTTGCATCGACGATTTGACGACCTTCAATACAGATATGGCGCGACTCACCGGCGTCGGCTACGGCGGCGTGTCGACACTTTGAATTGAGGATCAATAATCTGCTGCGGACTAAACCTCTACCGCGACGGCCGCCACTCAGCCGCGGCGATTGGGCTATCCTGTCGACCAATCTCCTGTGGGGAACCTATTGGATACCGTTGAGGCAGATGACCGCTGCCGGTGGCGGAGACACGGAAGCAACCCTGTGGGGCTATCTCGCGGCCGGCGCGTTGATGCTGCCGGTCCTGATGCTGCGCTGGCGATCGATGATATCCATGCCGCGTATAGCGTTCGCCGGCGTCATCGTACTCGCCGTCTGTATCGCGCTCTATTCCGAATCCCTCGCGCGGGGGCAGGTGGCTAGGGTATTGCTGCTGTTCTACCTGACACCGATCTGGAGCATGATCTTCGCCCATTTCCTGCTCGGCGTCCCGATCACCCTGATGCGATGGATTGCGATCGCCCTTGGTCTGGCGGGTGCCACCGCCATGCTGGGCCTGGACAGCGGTGTGCCCCTGCCCAGGGTGGGGGCGGAATGGATGGGGCTTTTTGCGGGTGTGCTCTGGGGACTGTCGGCGACGCTGTTCAATCTCTCGCAGCGGCGCGCGCCGGATGGAACGACCGAAACCCAGCAGATGGCGCTGCTGCTGGTTCTGCTCCCAGCGACGATATTCCTCGCCACCCTCATTCCCGGTGAAGCGGCGGTGGCCGTGGCGTTTTCAGCCCCGGACGGCTCCGCGGTCTATTGGGCGGTGGCCTTCGCCGTGTTCTGGGTCGTTCCCGTCATATGGCTCACCCTCTACGGCGCCGGCCGGATCGACCCGGCGCGGCTCGGCATCTTCCTGCTGCTGGACGTGGCGATCGGCTCCGCCACCGCCTCGATGCTGGCCGGAGAGCCCTTCGGAACACCGGAAGCGGTGGGTGCGGTCCTCATCGTTTCCGCCGCCTTACTGGAGGCCTGGAGCTATCGCGGTGAGACAACCCCGGCGTGATGCGCCGGAACTGTTTCACTACTCGGGGCCCTGACGCAATCGATGTAACCCGCTGACGAAAAACACTCCAGTGCGTGGAATGCACGGGGAACAGCCCGTATTTTTCACCAGGATCCCGGACGATGGTGTGAAATGCGGGCCAGGAGCCTATCCGAGGTCAAATCCGCAGTCGAGCCGGCCGGTTTATCCAATCCTGCAATCGTCGCCTATGACGAGACCCAGAATACGGGCCGCGCTGTCCTGGTTCGCCGCGATCTCGACCAGTCCGATGGAATTCACGTACCAGAACAACTGCCCCGTTTCCGCCTCGCTGAAAACTCGCGCGTAATCGACTTCCAGCCCGCCGATCTTAACGCGGTGCTCCGTCGAAACGCTTTCACCGGATATTCCCGTGATTGCGTTGCCGTAGTGGTCGATGTAAATAACGCGATGGAGACTTTCCGGCCAGTCCGGAAGCTCGGGTTCGATGGGTTCGTGCTCCGGCGTGACTTCCGTCGCCAGCATCGCGGCAACCGGTGCAAACAGGTCCCGGCCGTGAAAGGAATCAGACACCCCTTCGAGATGCCACAAGATCCTGTACGAACTGCATTGCCGTGCATGTATGATGACGCGGGAGAGCAGACCGTTATCCGGCCCCACGAACCATCTGCCATCCGCTTCCACCATCAATGGCGCCCTGGGCCCACCAACCCCGGGATCCACAACCGTCAGTAGTACGTCGCCCGCTTGAAATCTCTTTTGTAACGCGCACAGCAGGTAAGCCCCCGCCTGTACATCGAAAGCGGGCGCGGTGTGAAGAAGATCGATTACGCGTACGCCCGGCGCCTGTTCGGCGAAAACCCTTTGCACCTGGCCCACATACATGTCATCGACGCCAAAATCCGTGAACAAAGCAATCATAATATTGGTTCCATTTGATTAGTGTGCGGGGTATGCGAAGTCCGGCGATTCACATTCGGTATTCATCTGATCGAGCATGACCTCGGCTTTGACGTAGGTCCTGGAATCGTCGACGTCGAGCCAAAAGCGCCCGTCGATATCCCAAGTCAATGCATTCTGCGTCTCCGCCAGCACGCGCACTCCACCCGAAAGGCTCGCCTCGCCGCCCCGATCCATACTTTCTTCCAGGGCATCGAATAGGCACGGTGCACAATAGAATATCCCGGTGTCGAACGCGTTGTACCGCGAGAGACCCTTGCCGATATCCTGGATGATCCCGTCTTGCTCCCAGACTCGGGTCACGTCGATGAGATCGACCAGTGGGTTGCGCAGATTCGAATCGGTGGCGAGCATTACCCCGCCCCCGGGTTCAGCGCTTGAAATCAGCTCCCGCACGATTTGCGGATCGAAAAGGTGGTCGGACATCAACAATAGGAAGGGCTCGTCGAGAGCGTGTTTCGCCTGCAGAACGGAAACGCCGTTGGGCTCGTGCCATCGATCATTGACGATGTGATGGAGTGTCAAGCCGTCTGATTTCGATAACCGGTCGAGGTGGGCCCTGAGCATCGGCCCCCGGTATCCGCTGACGACATAGAACTCATCGGCGCCGCCATCGCGGGCCGCAGCGATTACCCGATCGATGAGCGGCGTCCCGTTTATCGGAACGAGGGGCTTGCTTTCAGCTCTTTGCCGCAGCCGGCTCCCCTGCCCGGCCGCGATAATCAGGCATTTCACTCAGTTTCTCTCCCCAGGTGCCGTCAATAAACGCCTCCACCATTCGATAGGCCTCGTCGTCGGTATACTGCCTTGGCGGGTGCTTGCAAAAATAGGCCGACGGTGGAAGCAGAACGCCCTTGTACCCCCTGTCCAGTGCCACTTTGCAGCAGCGAATAGCGTCGATGGAGACGCCCGCCGAATTGGGAGAGTCCTCGACGGACAGCCGCAGCTCGATTTCCATCGGCACGTCACCAAACATCTTACCTTCCATGCGCAGGAAACAGACCTTGTTATCGTTCTGCCAGGGTACATAGTCGCTCGGCCCGACGTGGATATTGTCGTCGTCGATGCGCTGATCCGCGACCGACTGCACCGCTTCCGTCTTTGACTCCTTTTTGGATTCAAGGCGGCCGCGGTTCAGCATGTTGAGGAAATCCGTGTTGCCACCGGTATTAAGCTGATAGGTCCGTTCGATCTTGACGCCACGCTTTCGAAACAAATCCGTCAACGTGCGGTGCGTAATGGTCGCACCAAGCTGGGCCTTGATATCGTCTCCGATGATCGGCAGACCGCGCTGTTCGAAGCGCGTGCTCCACTCCGGATCACTGGCGATGAACACCGGGATGTTGTTGACGAATCCAATGCCCGCCTCCAGGGCGCAACCGGCGTAAAAGCGGGTCGCCTGCTCGGAACCCACCGGCAGGTAGTTCAGCAGCATGTCGGCGCCCGAGTCCTTCAGCATCGAGACCACCTGCTCTTGGTCGGGTTCAATGGCGTCGGCCACGATGAACGTTCGATCGTCCTTGTAGTCCTGCATGTGGTCGGCAACGCCGTCGGCGACAAGTCCCATGCTGACTTCGACGCCGGATTCCGGGAGATCTTCGCAGAACACGACGGTGCAATTCGGTCTGGCGAAAATCGCCTGATTCACGTCCATGCCGACTTTCCTCTTGTCCACGTCGAATGCGGCGACTACCTCGATATCACCGGGCAGGTAGCCGCCCAGGTTCCAGTGCATCAATCCGATTGCTTCGTGATCCTTTCGATCACGATAGTAATAGAGGCCCTGGACCAGGGAGCTCGCACAGTTTCCAATTCCGACAATAGCTATTTTTATCTTGTTCATATGCAATATCCCTGTTAGGTAAACACCCGGCATCGCAAATTACGATATCGAAGCGGATCGACGCCACGCGGTTGAATCGTCGCCTATTATAGTGTGGGAGCCCCTCTTATAAAAACAGGCTTTTTCGGCACAAACGGTGACTATGGGCAAGTCGATGTGCATTTGACGCCACGATGCCGCCTGCCGGGTGCCGACATCCGGCCGAAATTCGTCGAGCGGGTTCGATCTAAAAAAAGGCCGGGCGTCTCTTGATCGCCCGGCCTGAACATCTGCTTGTTATTAACTACTTAAGCGTCAGATTCTTTCGCTGCGACCGCTCCGGATTTCGCCGGCACGGAAGTCCCTTCTACCGGGCGGTCAACGAGCTGAACGAAGGCCATCGGGGCCTTATCACCCGCTCGCAGGCCGCACTTGAGAATGCGCAGGTATCCGCCGGGCCGGTCCTTGAACCGCACTCCGAGATCATCGAATAACTTGGTCACGGCGGATCTGTCGCGCAACCTTGCATAGGCAAGTCGCCGATTGGCCACCGTCGGGCGCTTACCCAGTGTAATCAGGGGCTCGGCAACCTTGCGCAACTCCTTGGCCTTGGGCAGGGTGGTTTTTATCTGCTCGTGCTCGATCAGTGACGTGGCCATATTACGGAACATCGCATTCCGGTGGCTGGAATTACGATTGAGTTTACGGCCGGATTTTAGATGACGCATGATGCTATCCCAACAGATCGGATGACGAATCCGATTCCTTTCGCAGAACCGCCGGCGGCCATGCCTCGAGCTTCATTCCCAGAGACAATCCGCGCTGCGCCAGCACATCTTTGATTTCGGTCAGGGACTTTTTGCCAAGATTCGGCGTCTTCAACAATTCCACCTCGGTGCGCTGGATCAGGTCACCGATATAGTAGATGTTTTCAGCCTTAAGACAATTGGCGCTTCTCACAGTCAGTTCCAGATCATCAACCGGGCGAAGCAGCATTGGATCAACTTCGGGTTCATCGGCGAATGGCGCATCGGCGCTGGTTTCCTCCAGATTCACGAACACCGAAATCTGTTCGTGGAGTATGGTAGCAGCCCTGCGAACGGCGTCTTCCGGGTCGATGGCACCGTTGGTTTCGATCTCCAGGATCAGCTTGTCCAGATCGGTGCGCTGTTCGACGCGCGCATTCTCCACCGAGTAGGACACTTTGTAGACTGGACTGTAGGACGCATCGAGCTGCATGACGCCTATGCTCTTGCTTTCCTCCGGGTCGATACGGGTTTCGACAGGTTGGTAGCCGCGACCGCGTGTGACGGTCAGTTCCATTGCAATGGAACCGTCCTTGGACAAATGGGCGATGACATGATCCGGATTGACTACTTCGACATCGTGCTCGATCTGGATATCGGCGGCGGTCACCGGCCCCGAACCTTTCTTATTCAGCTTGAGTACCGCGCTGTCGCGTGCGTGCATCTTGAGCGCCACACCCTTAAGATTGAGCAATATGTCGATGACATCTTCCTGCACGCCTTCCAGGGTAGAGTATTCGTGCAGGACGCCCTCGATCCTGACCTCCGTGACCGCCGATCCCGGCATGGAAGACAACAGGATCCTTCGCAGGGCATTGCCCAGCGTATATCCGAATCCGCGTTCGAGGGGCTCGATGATTATTTTTGCGTGCTTGTCGTCCTTCGTCTGGACATCTACCAGGCGGGGCTTTAAAAATTCAGCAGTTGAATCCTGCATATGATTTCCTCTTGAGATGTAAAAAGAAGACTACTTGGAGTACAAAGCCACAACGAGTGCTTCGTTGATTTCCGCAGGCAGATCGCCGCGATCCGGGCGCATCTTGAATGTGCTCTTGACTCCCTTTATGTCGGTTACTATCCAGTGCGGTATGCCGATCTGCTCGGCGATCTCCAGCGCCGCCTGAACGCGCAGCTGCTTCTTGGCCTTTTCCCTGACCTCGATCTCATCCCCCGGTTTCACCTGGAAAGACGGGACATTGACGACTTTCCCGCTGACCATGATTCCCTTGTGGTTCACAAGCTGCCGGGCTTCGGCCCGGGTAACGGCAAATCCCATCCGGTAGACTACGTTATCCAGTCTGCACTCCAATAGCTGCAGCAGGTTTTCACCGGTGGATCCCTTCATACGGGCAGCGTCTTTATAGTAATTGCGAAACTGCTTCTCCATGACGCCGTACATGCGACGTAGTTTCTGCTTTTCCCGCAGCTGTACGCCGTAAACGGTGACGCGGGGCCGGCGACCGGTCCCCACTTGGCCGGGCAGCTTATCGATCCGGCACTTCGAATCCAGCGGCCGAACGGGACTTTTTAGAAACAGGTCCGTACCTTCACGGCGTGCCAGCTTACAAGTCGGGCCCAGATACCTAGCCATGACTATGCTCTCCTATACGCGTCGGCGCTTTGGTGGACGACAACCATTATGCGGTATGGAAGTCACGTCCATGATGTTGTTGATTTCGAAGCCGACCGCATTGAGCGCCCTGACCGCGGACTCTCGACCGGGACCGGGGCCGTTCACCCGGACCTCCAGATTCTTCATACCGAAATCCAGCGCCGCACGCCCCGCTTTTTCCGCGGCGACCTGGGCGGCAAAAGGCGTGCTTTTCCTGGATCCACGAAAACCTGCGCCACCGGCGGTCGCCCAACACAGCGCGTTACCGTGACGGTCGGTGATGGTTATGATGGTGTTGTTGAAGGAAGCGTGGATATGCGCGATGCCTTCGCTAACCATCTTCCTTACCTTTTTCTTTGCCTTGGTTGTTTTAGCCATACGTTTTAGCCATGCGTTACTTCTTTATGGGTTTTCGCGGACCTTTACGGGTCCGTGCGTTGGTGCGGGTGCGCTGTCCGCGGAGCGGCAAACCGCGCCTGTGGCGCATACCGCGGTATACGCCCATGTCCATGAGTCGTTTGATATTCATCGAGACCCCACGGCGCAAGTCCCCTTCCACGACAAACCTCGCGACTTCGCCGCGGAGCTTTTCCGCATCTTCCTCGCTCAACTCCTTGACTTTCGTCGTGCGGGTGATGCCCGCAGCGTCGCAGATCTTCTGCGCGCTTGGCCGACCAAGGCCGTAAATCGAGGTCAGCGCGATTTCGATGTGTTTGTTTACGGGTAAGTTTATTCCTGCAATTCTAGCCACGTACCGGTTCTCCGCCGCTGGCACCGAAAAGGCGCGTAAGAATACTGATCAAATCTTGTATATTCAACCTGTTAACCCTGCTTTTGCTTGTGCCGTGGATCGGAACAGATGACCCTCACCACCCCCTTGCGGCGGACGATTTTGCAATTGCGGCACATTTTCTTTACTGAAGCTCTAACTTTCATTTCTCATTCCTCGACAAACGGTATTTTCAGCCCTAATCAGCGGGTCAAACCGCCAAGCCCCCCGGTCAATTTGGATTTTTTCATCAGACTTTCGTACTGACGCGACATCAGATATGACTGAATCTGGCTCATCAGATCCATCATCACCACAACGATGATCAGCAGCGAGGTCCCGCCAAAGTAGAACGGCACGTTCCACTGGACGATCATGAATTCAGGAATCAGACAAACCACCGTCAAGTAGATCGCGCCGCACAGCGTAAGCCGCGAAACGATGTTGTCGATGTACCGTGCGCTTTGCTCCCCCGGGCGTATTCCGGGGATGAAGGCGCCGGACTTTTTGAGATTGTCCGCGATCTCCTTCGGCTGGAACACCAGCGCCGTGTAAAAGAAGCAGAAGAACACGATCATAGTGGCGTACAGCAGGACGTAGATCGGCTGGCCGGGCTGGATGGAGGTCGCAAGGTTGGTCAACCAGTTTGCGCCGCTGCCCTGCCCGTAAAAGCTGGCGATACTGGTCGGGAACAGGATGATACTGGACGCGAAGATCGGCGGGATGACCCCTGCCATATTCAGTTTCAGAGGCAGGTGGCTGCTGCCGCCGGCCATCATCCTGCGGCCCTGCTGACGTTTGGCATAGTTGACCGTAATCCGGCGCTGCCCCCGTTCCACGAAAACGACGAAACCGGTAATCATAATAGCACCGATGAACAGGATCAGAACGAATAGCGGGCTGAATGCGCCGGTACGTGCGAGCTCCAGCGTGCCCCCCACGGCCGAGGGCAGTCCTGCGACAATGCTGGAGAAAATAATCAACGATATGCCGTTGCCGATGCCGCGCTCCGAGATCTGCTCACCGAGCCATACCAGAAACATGGTACCGGTTACGAGGGTTACCACGGTGGTTACCTTGAATCCGATGCCCGGCGTCAGGACCACGGACAGGCCACCGGCTTGCTGGGCCTCCACCGCAATAGCGATGCCCAGCGCCTGGAAGGTCGCCAGCAATACCGTGCCGTAACGGGTGTACTGGGTGATCTTGCGACGGCCCTGTTCCCCTTCTTTCTTGAGCTGCTCGAGGGAGGGTATGACCGAACTCATCATCTGCATGATGATCGACGCGGATATGTAGGGCATTACCCCCAGCGCCATGACCGATAGCCTGCTCAGCGCCCCGCCCGAGAACATATTGAACACGTCGACGATGGAACCCTGGGTCTGCTGAAACAGTGCGGCAACCGCATTCGGGTTGATCCCCGGGATTGGAATGAACGCGCCCAGACGAAAAATAACCAACGCGCCCAGAACGAAAAGGATGCGTTGACGAAGCTCCGTCAATTTGCCACCGCCCAGCGCTGAAGGATTCAAAGCCATCGTCCTACTCGACCTTGCCCCCGGCCTTCTCGATTTCGGCCCGTGCGCCCCGGGTGGCCTCGACGCCCTTGAGGGTCACGGCACGATCTATGCTGCCCGAAGCGATAACTTTTACGCGTTCAATTTTATGCCCAATAAGGGCAGCGTCACGCAGCGATACCAGATCCACCACGCTACCGGCCACCCTGGACAGTTCGTCCAGTCTGACATGGGCTGACTTTCCAGCCATGCGCGAACGAAAACCACGTTTTGGCAGTCGGCGCTGCAGCGGCATCTGGCCGCCCTCGAAACCGATTTTGAGATGACCGCCCGAGCGGGACTTCTGGCCTTTATCCCCTCTGCCCGCGGTCTTGCCCGAGCCGCTGCCCATACCGCGGCCGACACGCCTTGGCGAAGTTCTGGAACCCGCCGCGGGTTTCAATCCGTTCAATCGCATCACACTTCCTCACACTTGAGCATATACGAGACTTTGTTGATCATGCCCCGGTTCTCCGGCGTATCCGCGACTTCCACGGTGTGATGCATGCGACGCAATCCCAGGCCCTGCACGCAGGCCTTATGCTTTCTCACCCGCCCGTGCACACTGCGGACCAGCGTTACGCGAAGCTTTTTCTCTGCCATGATCAGTCCTCCATGCCGAGCAGTTCTTTTTTAGACTTGCCGCGCCTGGCGGCCACATCATCGGGGTACTGCATCTCCCGCAGCCCTTTCAGCGTCGCTCTGACGACATTCACCGGGTTGGTTGACCCGATGCACTTCGCAAGGACGTCGCGTACGCCGACGGCTTCGAACACGGCTCGCATGGTACCGCCGGCGATGATGCCCGTGCCCTCGGAGGCGGGACGCATGACAACCTGAGCCCCGCCGTGGCGCGAACTCACGGTATAGTGGAGCGTGCCATCGTTGACGTGGACCTTCGACAGGTCGCGTCGTGCGGATTCCATCGCCTTCTGCACAGCGAGCGGAACTTCCCGTGCCTTGCCACGACCCATGCCGATACGTCCCTTGCCGTCTCCGACAACGGTCAGGGCGGAAAACCCGAATATCCTTCCGCCTTTGACCACTTTGGCCACGCGGCGGACGCTTATCAGGTGTTCCTGCAGGTCGTCATTGCGACCCTCTTCTCTTGCTGCTGCCATCAGTTACATTCTCAATGGTTCTTTGTGCGATATTTCCGTTTGTGTATTCTGCAATTATTTAGACCCTAGAACTCCAGGCCGTTCTCGCGCGCGGCGTCCGCGAGCGCTTTCACTCGGCCGTGGTATTTATAACCCGATCGATCGAACGCGACCCGGCTGACTCCCGCAGCCTTTGCACTCGCCGCTATTAGTTTCCCAACCTCGGTCGCAGCGGCAACGTTGCCGCCATTTTTAATGTTCGCACGGAGCTTGGGGTCCACCGTCGACGCACTGGCCACCACCCGGCCATTCGCATCATCGATGACCTGGGCATAAATGTGGCGTGGCGTGCGATATACGCTCAACCGCTGTACGCGCAGTTCCCTGATCTTGCTTCGCGCACGGCGCGCCCGTCTCAAACGTGATGTTTTCTTGTCATTCATGGCTGCGCTACTTCTTCTTGGCCTGTTTGCGCACGACGTTCTCGTCCGAATATCGAACGCCCTTGCCCTTGTATGGCTCCGGCGGACGGTAGCTTCTGATTTCGGCCGCAACCTGACCCACTTTCTGCTTGTCCGCGCCCTTCACCACGATCTCGGTCTGACTGGGTGTTTCCACCTCCACGCCGTCCGGTACCTGGTAAATCACGGGATGTGAAAAGCCAAGCGTCAGGTTCAGCTTCCGGTCCTGCGCCTGGGCTCGATATCCTATCCCGATGATGGCGAGCTTTCGTTCGAATCCGCTGGTTACGCCGGTTACCATATTTTCAACCAGCGCCCGCATGGTACCCGCCAATGCAACCGCATTCTGGCTTTCACTCTGCGCAGCCACCTTCAGCTCGTCACCTTCAAGATCGACCTTGACCAGCGGATGTGGAACCAGATGCAGCTGGCCCTTGGGGCCCTTGACGGATATCCGCTCCGCTCCCAGCTGCACTTCCACCCCGGCGGGAACGGCAATCGGATTCTTCGCAATTCTAGACATATTGGTTTTCCACCACTTGTGATCTTGTGCCTAGCTCACGGAGCACAGCACTTCACCGCCAACACCCGCCGCACGCGCCTGACGGTCCGTCATGATGCCCTTCGAGGTAGAGACGATCGCCACGCCCAGTCCGCCCATCACGGAGGGCAGCTCGTCGCAGCTCCTGTAGACGCGCAGGCCGGGTTTGCTCTCGCGCTTCAGCATTCTGATAACCGGGTCGCCCTGGTAATACTTGAGCGTGACCGTCAATATCGGCTTGCCTTGCTGGTCCGACGTCTCGAACTCCTTGATGTAGCCTGCGTCCTTCAATACTTTCGCGATTGCCGACTTGACTGTTGAACCGGGCATATCGACCGCGACCTTGTCGGCGGCGAGGCCGTTGCGCACCCTGGTTAACATATCGGCGATGGGATCTGTCATCATATTTCTGTTCCTCGGAAAAAAGTGCTGGCCTACCAGCTTGCTTTTACAACGCCGGGGGCTTCACCCTTCATGCACACTTCGCGGAGCATGTTCCGGCTCAGTCCGAACTTTCTAAAATATCCGCGCGGACGTCCCGATACACTGCACCGATTGCGGCCCCGTGCGGCACTGGAATCCCGCGGCAGCCGCTGCAGGTCGATCATGGCTTGCCAGCGTTCCTCCATCGTCAGGCTGTCATCGACCACCCGCTGCTTCAACTGGTTTCTCCGCTCGGAATACTTGTCCGCCATATGCGTGCGCTTCTTCTCCCGGGATATCATCGATTTCTTTGCCATATCTGTTGTCTAGTTCCTGATCGGAAAATTGAATGCTTTTAGCAGGGCCCGCGCCTCGTCGTCGTTGCGGGCCGAGGTAGTAATGGTCACATCGAGTCCGCGAACCTCATCGACTTTGTCGTAATCGATCTCGGCGAATACGATCTGCTCCCGCAGACCGAGTGAAAAGTTACCGCGGCCGTCGAACGACTTCGGAGACAGGCCCCGGAAGTCCCGAATACGAGGAATGGCAACCGAGATCAGCCTGTCAAGAAACTCGTACATACGTTCACGGCGCAAAGTCACCTTGCAGCCGATAGGCCATCCTTCTCTTACCTTGAAGTTGGCAACGGATTTTCTGGCCTTGGTGACTACCGGCTTCTGACCGCTTATTTGCATGAGGTCGCTGGTGGCGCTCTCTAGTATTTTCTTGTTCCCGATGGCCTCTCCCACGCCCATGTTCAGCGTGATCTTTGTGATACGGGGTATTTGCATCACGTTTTCGAGGCCTAGCTCATCACGCAGCTGCGAAGCGATATTCTGTTCGTAATGTTCCTGCAATCTTGCCATTGACTTAACCCAAATCCACAACTTCACCGTTGGATTTAAAGAACCGGACTTTCCGTCCGTCTTCGAGTTTTCTTACACCGACCCGGTCCGCCTTCTTGGTTTCGGGGTTATACAGGGCTAGATTCGACAAATGGATGGAACTCTCCTTTTCGATGATGCCGCCCTGCTGTCCCTTGTTCGGGTTGGGCTTGGTATGCCTTTTAACCGTATTGACGTCGTTGACCAGTGCGCGCTCATTGGCAAGTAACTGCAGTACTTCGCCGATCTTGCCCTTGTCGCGGCCCGCCAGCACGATCACCTCGTCGCCTTTCTTGATCTTTTGCATCTAATAGTATCCTGCAACCAGCGCCCTAGAGTACTTCCGGCGCCAGTGAAATGATTTTCATGAATCGCTCGGTGCGCAGCTCACGTGTCACCGGCCCGAAAATTCGGGTACCGATCGGCTGATGCTGAGCATTCAACAGCACCGCGGCATTCTTGTCGAAGCGGATCAGAGATCCGTCGGGTCTGCGCACGCCCTTGCGCGTACGCACCACCACGGCATTGAACACTTCGCCCTTCTTGACCCTGCTGTTCGGTATCGCCTCCTTGATCGTGATCTTGATGATGTCACCAATCCCCGCATAGCGGCGCTTGGAGCCACCCAACACCTTGATGCACTGGATTCGGCGCGCGCCACTGTTATCGGCAACTTCCAGCATTGACTGCATCTGAATCATGACATCGTTTCCTTTATACCGCTTTCTCGACTACTCTAAGCAGACGCCAGGACTTGTGCTTCGACAGGGGACGGCACTCCTCTATCATCACGGTATCCCCCTCACCGCACTGGTTCTGCTCATCGTGAGCGAGCAGCTTCGTGGACAACCGGATGTACTTTTTGTAGAGCGGATGTTTCACCTGCCGCTCCACCATCACCGATACGGTTTTGTCCATCTTGTTGCTGACCACTTTACCGGTCAGCGAGCGGGATCGCTTCTGCTCACTCATGACGCTGCTCTCGCTTTCTCATTCAATACGGTTTTGATGCGGGCGATGTCCTTGCGTATTTCATTGAAGCGCGAGGGGTTCCCGAGCTGACCAACTGCCCGCTGCATACGCATGTTGAATTGTTCACGCCTGAGTTCCACCAGTTCGCCATTCAACTCCGATTCGGTCTTGGTCCGCATTTCTGCTGCGTTCATCACTTATCTACTCACGAAAGTCGTTGGTACCGAGAGCTTTGCACTGGCGAGCTGAAACGCCTCCCGCGCCAGCTCTTCGGTTACGCCCTCCATCTCGTACAGTACGTGACCAGGTTTGATTTCGGCGATCCAATACTCCGGGTTTCCCTTGCCTTTACCCATCCTGACTTCAAGGGGCTTTTTTGATACGGGCTTGTCCGGAAAGATCCGGATCCATATCTTTCCGCCGCGCTTGATGTGCCGGGTAATCGCGCGGCGCGCGGCCTCGATCTGGCGTGCGCTAACGCGTCCTCGCCCGGTCGCTTTCAAGCCGTACTCGCCGAAACTCACCTTGTTGCCACGCGAGGCCAGTCCGCGGTTGCGCCCCTTTTGTTGTTTGCGCCATTTCGTACGTTTAGGTTGCAGCATTTTTCTTTCTCGGTTCCGTTCTCAAGATCGGTTTTCTAGGCTGCAGCGGTCTTGGTTTCAGACTGGATCTCGACTTCCTTGCCCTGGTCGAATACCTCGCCCTTGAAAATCCAGACTTTCACGCCGATGACGCCGTAGGTAGTCCGCGCTTCCGCGAAACCGTAGTCGATGTCGGCGCGCAGCGTGTGCAGGGGAACCCTCCCTTCCCGATACCATTCGGTACGGGCAATTTCGGCGCCGTTCAGCCGGCCCGCTACCATTACCTTAACTCCGCCGGCACCCAGCCTCATGGCATTAGTGACCGCACGCTTCATGGCGCGCCGAAACATGATGCGCTTTTCGAGCTGCTGGCAGATGCTTTCCGCCACCAGTGTGGCATCCAGTTCGGGCTTTCTTATCTCTTCCACTGAAACCTGAACAGGCAGCGAGGTCATGCGGCTGATGTCCCTGCGCATGCGATCGATATCCTCGCCTTTTTTGCCGATGACGATACCCGGCCGCGCGGTATGCACCGTGATGTTTATGTTCTGTGCGGGGCGCTCGATGGTGATCCTGCTTACCGCCGCATTGGCCAGGTGTTTTTTCATGTAGTTGCGCACGGCCATATCCTGCGCCAGGTTCTTCGCATAGTCATGCTTGCCCGCATACCAGCGTGCGCTCCAATCTCGAATGATTCCCAAACGTAAGCCGTTCGGGTGTACTTTTTGACCCATCAGTTGCTCCCCGCGGTATCGCCCACCTGGACCGTAATGTGGCTCGAACGCTTGAATATGGACGTGGCGCGGCCCTTGGCCCGGGGCATCCAGCGCTTTATCGTCGGTCCTTCGTTCACATAGCCCGCCGTAACCTTGAGGTCGTCGATATCCGCGCCCTCGTTGTGCTCCGCATTTGCAATCGCTGATTCCAGAGCCTTGCGGATCCAGTGAGCGGCTTTTTTGGGGCTGAATTCGAGCACCTCGAGCGCACTGGATACCGGCAGCCCTCGGATCTGGTCCATGACCAGCCTGGCTTTCTGCGGTGAAACGCGAATGTATTTAGCTGTAGCTTTTACTTGCATGACTCGTTACTTGTATCACCTAAGCGTGTTCTAGACGACTTTCGTTTTTCTACCCGCCGTGTGACCGCGGAAAGTTCGTGTCGGGGCAAACTCACCCAGTTTATGCCCTACCATGTTTTCGTTGACCAGTATGGGTACGTGCTGGCGCCCGTTATGAATGGCAATGGTCAGCCCCACGAATTCCGGCATAATGGTGGACCTGCGCGACCATGTCTTGATGGGCCTGCGGCTGTTCTCCGCACGGGCCTGTTCGACCTTGGCCCACAGGTGGTGGTCAACGAACGGGCCTTTTCTAATAGATCTTGGCATCAGTCTTATTTCTTCCGTCGACGAATAATCATCTGTTGTGTCCGCTTATTGGCGCGGGTTCTATAACCTTTGGTCGGCACGCCCCAGGGTGACACCGGGTCCCTCCCGCCAGACGTACGGCCTTCGCCGCCGCCGTGGGGATGATCCACCGGATTCATTGACACACCGCGCACGGTGGGGCGCACGCCACGCCAGCGCTGAGCACCGGCTTTGCCCAATTTACGCAGGCTGTTTTCAGGATTACCGACCTCGCCTATGGTTGCGCGGCAATCGAGATGAACCCTGCGCACTTCTCCGGAACGCAATCGAAGCTGCGCATAGTTCCCTTCGCGGCCAAGATACTGAACAGCCGATCCGGCTGCACGCCCGAGCTGCCCGCCTTTGCCGCGTTTGAGTTCAATATTATGCACGACGCTTCCGACCGGGATGCTGCGAAGCGGCATGGCATTGCCCGGCGCAATGGGCGCTTCAGAACCGGACCGGATCGTTCCGCCAACCTGGACCCCTTTGGGAGCCAGGATATAGCGCCGCTCGCCATCGCCATACAGCAACAGTGCCAGATGGGCGCTCCGGTTCGGATCGTATTCGATCCTCTCCACTTTCGCGGGCACACCATCCTTATCCCGGCGAAAATCGACCACACGGTATTTCCTTTTATGTCCGCCGCCGCGATGACGAACCGTGATCCGACCGGCGTTGTTGCGGCCGTCAATAGATTTTTTTGACTCGACGAGCGGTTTATAGGGTGCACCCTTGTGGACGTCACGGTTGACAATCCGCACGGTCCCGCGGCGGCCCGGTGAAGTCGGTTTCAGTTTTGCCAAAGCCATCTGCTATCCCCTATTTTCCGGCCTATATCCCGCCGGCGAAATCGATATCATGCCCTTCCTTGAGCTTTACATAGGCCTTTTTCCAGTTCTTCCTGGAGCCGGGCACTCGGCCGAATCTCTTTTCCTTGCCACGCACATTTGCCACCTGAACCGATTCGACCTCCACCTCAAACACCATCTCGACCGCGCGCTTTATTTCGGACTTTGTCGCCCCGGGCTGCACGCTGAAAACCAGCTGCCGGCTTTGGTCCGCGGTGCGCGTACTCTTTTCGGATACGATGGGGGCCTGGATTACCTGGTACAAACGATCTTTCCCCATTGTCGACTCGCTCATTGCAGCCACTCCTCAACCTGTTCAACCGCCCGGGTGGTCATCACCACCATTTCGTACCCGACCAGGCTGACCGGATCCATTTGACGGACCTCCATCACATCGACCTTGTGCAGGTTCCTCGCAGATAGGCTAAGATTCTCGTCGACCGAGTCACTGACGATCAATATCGACTCCTGATTGAACTTTTTCAGTTTGGCGGCGAGGTCACTGGTCTTTGGCGCATCCATCCTGAAATCGTCACAAATTATTAGCCGATCCTGTCTGGCCAACTCGGAAAGGATGGAACGTACGGCCCCGCGATACATCTTGCGGTTGACTTTCTGAGAAAAATCCTTAGTGCTCGCTGGGAAGGCCCTGCCTCCGCCGCGCCAAATCGGGCTCCGGATGGTGCCCGCACGCGCGCGGCCCGTACCCTTCTGGCGATAGGGTTTCCTGCCGCCGCCCCGCACCGCCGCCCTATTCTTCTGAGCACGGGTCCCGGCGCGGGCGCCGGCCTGCTGCGCTACAACAACCTGGTGGATGAGCGCTTCATTGAATTTTGCCCCGAACGTAGCATCGGATACCTGCAATGGCGAGCCCTGCCGACCTTCCGCGTTGATTACCGGTAGCTCCATTTCCTCAACCCTTCTTTGCCTTCACCGAGGGGGATATCATCACTTCCCTGCCTCGTGGACCGGGAACGGACCCTTTGATCAGCAGGACCTTTTTCTCGGCATCCACGCGGACAACCTCCAGATTCTGCTGAGTGCGCGTTATGTTGCCCATTTGTCCCGCCATCTTTTTTCCGGGAAACACACGGCCGGGCTCCTGGCAGTGTCCGGTCGAACCGAGGGCCCTGTGCGTCAAAGACGCGCCGTGGCTGGCACGCCCGCCACCGAATCCCCATCTGCGAACGCCGCCGGCGAACCCGCGACCGATGGTCGTTCCGCTGACATCGACAAGCTGTCCGGCTTCGAAGATATCAATCGGCACCTCGCTGCCAGGCTCCAATTCGTTGGATGCCTCGCCCTCGTCCAGGCGGAATTCCCAGAGCCCCAGACCGGGCTCCACATTCGCTTTTGCAAAATGACCCGCCATGGACTTGGTCACCCGATTTGGGCGACGGGAGCCCGCGGTGACCTGCACCGAATTGTATCCGTCCTTCGCGGCGGTTTTGAGCTGCGTGACGCGATTCGGCGAGACGGCGAGCACGGTCACCGGGATGGACTTGCCTTCCTCGTTGAAAACTCGGCTCATGCCTATTTTTTTACCAACTAAACTTAGTGACATCTTTCATCTCTCGCGTAGGTGTGGCGCCTCGCCACGGTCACCGCGCTGCCGCGGCGCCTACATCAATTCAATTTGATCTCCACATCCACACCGGCCGCCAGATCCAGGCGCATCAGCGCGTCCACCGTCTTGTCCGTCGGCTCGATGATGTCCAAAATCCTTTTGTGGGTCCGGATTTCGAACTGATCCCTGGCCTTCTTGTTGACGTGGGGCGACCGCAGCAGCGTAAACCGCTCGATACGCGTGGGCAGCGGGATCGGCCCGCGTACGACCGCACCCGTTCTTTTCGCGGTCTCGACAATTTCCATCGCGGACTTGTCGATCATGCGATGGTCGAACGCTTTCAATCGGATCCTGATCTTTTGGTTATCGACTTTCATAAATCGGTCTCATATTTAACAATCGAACCGCGGGCGAACCTCCTGAATCCAGGAGCGGCGCGCCGCCGCGATGCATTGATCATTCGATCACCTTGGTGACGACGCCCGCACCCACGGTGCGTCCGCCTTCGCGTACCGCAAACCGCAAACCCTCCTCCATCGCTATCGGCGCTATCAACGACACCGTCATCTTCACATTGTCTCCGGGCATCACCATCTCTACCCCCTCCGGTAAATCCACACTCCCCGTCACATCCGTCGTCCGAAAATAAAACTGCGGCCGATATCCATTGAAAAACGGCGTGTGCCGCCCGCCCTCTTCCTTGCTCAAGACATAAACCTCAGACTCAAAATTCGTGTGCGGCGTGATGCTCTTCGGCTTCGCCAATACCTGTCCTCGCTCAATCTCGTCCCGCTTCGTCCCACGCAACAATATCCCAACATTGTCCCCAGCCTGCCCCTGATCCAACAGCTTGCGGAACATCTCAACTCCCGTCACCGTCGTCTTCGTCGTATCCTTGATTCCTATAATCTCCACTTCCTCGCCTACCTTCACCACACCACGCTCAATCCGACCCGTCGCTACCGTGCCTCGCCCCGATATCGAAAATACATCCTCTATCGGCATCAGAAAATCCCCGTCCACCGCACGCTCCGGCTCCGGTATATACGAATCCAACGCCTCCGCCAGCTTGATGATCGACTGCGTCCCCTGCTCCGATTCCTCTCCTTCCAACGCCTTCAACGCACTCCCCGTAATGATCGGCGTGTCATCCCCAGGAAACTCATACTTGTCCAACAACTCCCGAACCTCCATCTCCACCAGCTCCAATAACTCCGCATCGTCAACCATGTCCGCCTTGTTTAAATACACCACAATGTACGGAACACCCACCTGACGCGCCAACAATATGTGCTCCCGCGTCTGCGGCATCGGACCATCCGCCGCACTCACTACCAATATCGCACCGTCCATCTGCGCCGCACCCGTAATCATGTTCTTGACATAGTCCGCATGACCCGGACAGTCTACGTGCGCATAATGACGACCCGCCGTCTCATACTCCACATGCGCCGTCGCTATCGTTATCCCTCGCTCCCTCTCCTCCGGCGCATTGTCAATCTGATCAAACGACCTCACCTCACCTCCATACGCCGACGACAATACCTTCGTCATCGCCGCCGTTAAAGTCGTCTTGCCGTGATCTACATGACCTATCGTCCCCACATTCACATGCGGCTTCGTGCGCTCAAATTTTTCCTTAGACATGGACTGTTAACCTCTTT
>Ga0209567_10000505_pt1 | contig 21231 bp, 16 predicted proteins | sample COG_12_FD_184756 | JGI IMG/M metagenome (GOLD analysis project Ga0209567, IMG submission 184756) | Pelagic marine sediment microbial communities from the LTER site Helgoland, North Sea, for post-phytoplankton bloom and carbon turnover... | ecosystem: Environmental > Aquatic > Marine > Neritic...
AGCGTTCATGGTCGAAACCGTACAGTGCAAGCCTATCGAAGTTCACGTTGGTGAACGTGGACTCGAGCGTGCGGTCAAGCACCTCAAGCGCAAGATGGCAACCGAGGGCATCCTTCGCGAGCTCAAGCGCCGTCGTCACTACATGAAGCCTTCGATCAAGAAGCGGAAGAAAGCCGCGGAGGCTGCGCGCCGCCGCCGTAAGCGCGTTCGTCAAATCAACGAGCGCCCATTCTGAGATGAAGCCTTCGGAGTTACTCTGAGGGCTTTTCGCTTTCTGGTTCGAGACGCTGGCCCGGGCTCCAGGCGAAGAAGCGTCCGGTTTGCGCCTCCAGGAACCGAGCGAGGCGGTGGAAGTCGCTCCCACTCGGGATGAGGCGCACCTCGGTGCGCAGCGTCTGCGGACTGATCAGCTTCGAAAACTCGATGTACTGCAATTCGAGCTGCCCGGTGACGCTCACCATGTGATGATCGAGCTCCTCTTCGACCAGCGCACGGAAGGAGCCGATGCCGAGCTGGCTTGCGAGCATGACGTCGAACGCATGAGGTGGGGAGCATCTCGACTCGTAGCCGAGCTGGATGTGTCGGACTTTCTTCCGCTTGCCGGTGCGCTCCTCGTAGCGCACTCGCACGCGATCACAGACGACCTTGGCCAGGTCGAAAGCGGCCAGGCGAATGTGGCCATGCTCGTCCCGAGGCATTCCGGCCAAGGCGTTTTCCGGTAACAGCTCGGCGAGACCTTCGGCCAGGACGACGGTCCCGTAGAATTGATCGCGCCGTTCACGCTCAAGCATCATGTCGACGATGCGATCAACCAAGGCGGTGATCGAAAGCCGCATTTCGACGGTTCTCTCACCGGTGACCGGGTCGACGCTTTCTTCTTCGATCGCAAGGGTGCCCTGCACGTCTTCGGTCGAGAGCACCATGCTGGCTTCGCCTGCGATTGCAACGCCGTAGGAAAGCCAGCCCGCTTTGCGGCCCATGGTCTCGACGATGAAGTAGCTGCTCGTTGCGATGCAATCGGCGCGCAGATTCAAGAGCTCCTTCGCCATCACGTCGACAGCGGTGAAGAAACCGAACGTGAAGTCGATGCCGCGATAGTCGTTGTCGATCGTCTTCGGCAAGTGGACGATACGCATTCGGTTCTCTTTGGCGACGTGGTGGCGTTGATACTCATAGAGGAAGTTGGCCGTCTTGAGAGTGTCGTCGCCGCCGATCGAGATTAGGGCACCGACGTCGAGATCGGCCAGTGCGTGATGAATCCTGGCAAGGCGCTCGGTTTTTTGCGGATCCAGAAGATCGGAAGGAGCTTCAATCGCCGCACCCGGGTTGACGCGAGCGGTGCCGATGATGATGCCCCGGGTGTTGCGAATGCCCCGTATGTCCGCGGGCTGGAGCGTGCGGTAATGCTCGGTGGCGATCATGGGATGGGTGACCGAGTCGTAGTCCTGGAGGTTGGTGTAACCGTGAAAGATGCCGAGCACTTCGATGCCGGCCTCCAAGAATGAAGTCGCCGCGGCAGCGATCACCGCATTGGCTGCCGGGGCTGGGCCTCCTGAAAAGACGATTGCAACTCGCTTCAATGTCTTCGCCACGCTGAACTGTAGGCTTCGGAGCGCCGGATTGCCATCCTCGTCGACAGGCGCTCTACTCGAAGCCATCGAGATGGCCATCGACCCTGACAGCTTGGGCTACGAGACCCCGCCCATCGAGTTCAACTACGGCTGGCGCGACACGGTGGTGTACGCGCTCGGTGTCGGGGCGTCGCCGGACGAAGAGCTCCACTATCTCTACGAAGGCCGGGGGCCTCTGGTACTTCCGACGTTTTCCACCATCCCGACATTCGCCGCTTTCGACGCGCTGGTCGATCGGATCGGCTGCGACCGACGAGGCATGGTTCACCACAGCCAGCAGACGGATCTCTTCAAGCCGCTTCGTCCGAATGCGCAGCTGCGGGTTATGGGCCGCGTGGCAGCTTTGTACGATTTGAAACGATTGGCGATGTCGGTTTTTTTGATCGAAGCATTCGATGAAGAAGACGAGCTGATCATCCGAGGCGAGGTCACGCTGGTCCTGCGAAACGACGGCGGCTTCGGGGGCGAGCGACCGCCAAAGACCGAACGCATCCCACTTCCGGATCGAAATCCCGATTTCGAAGTGCGCGAACAGGTCGCGCCCACACAAGCGCTCCTCTATCGGTTGAGTGGCGACTACAACCCGCTTCATGCCGATCCCGACTTCGCCGCCGAGGTCGGTTTCGACAAGCCAATTCTGCACGGCCTTTGCACCTATGGGTACGCTGGCCGAGCCCTGGTTCGAGGAGCGTGTGGCGGAGATCCCGACAAGCTTGCGACGTTTCGAGGGCAATTCAGCAACCCTGTTTTCCCGGGCGACACGCTCGTCGTTCGCAGCTGGAACGAAGGCGAATGCGTGATTCTGGGCGTCAACACTGAGGAAAGGCCGGATCAACTCTGCTTGAGCAACGCCTTTGCAGTTTTGCGCTGAAAATATCGGGCGACTTTTTCTTCTTGCCGAACGATTGATCCACACACAGGTTTCCTTGGTGGCGCGTATTTCGTTTCCATGGTGCTTGCTGATGCTCTTCGCGTTCGCGGCGGCTGGTTGTACCGGAACTGCACCAGCGGCAACCGAACCTCCTCCTCCGCCGGTCCACGCAGCAACGATCGAGCCCGAAGCGGTAACGCCGACCTCGGTGGCGACCGCGGAAATTTTGGCGAACCGGCATTCCAACATCCGGTCCGAGACCGCAGGACGAGTCGTCGACGTGCTGATCGAAGCAGGCGAGCGCGTCGAAGAGGGTCAGGTTCTGCTTCGCCTCGATGTGGGGCGGCCGGCTTCCGCCGCACAGGCGGCCAACGCGGCGGTTGCGCAAAGCGACGCGAGGCTGACGCAGGCCGAGCGCGAGCTCGAGCGAACCAAGAAGCTGGTTCGGACGGGAGGCCTGCCCGAGCAACGTCTCGACGATGCACAGGATGCGGTGCGCCTTGCCTCTGCCGCGCGTGACGCAGCGCGCGCCGAGGCCCGACTTGCGCGGCGTGGCCTTACCGATGCCGTCATCCGTGCTCCGTTTGGAGCAACCGTGGTCGAGCGAATGGTCGAGCTCGGTGAGTACCTGGCGCCGGGGAGTCCTTTGCTCAGCTTGGCCGACACGAGCCTCTTGAAGGCGCGTGTCCTGCTCGATCCGCGAGAAGCGATCGACGTGGTCGTGGGCTCCCCGGCAACCATCTCGGTCTATGCGCGACCGGGGGAAGTCTTCACCGGCAAGGTCGTACGGGTCGGCGAAGTCATCGATCCGCGAACGCGCCGTCTTCCCGTCGAGATCGAGCTCGATGATCACGGCGCACGTCTACGTCCCGGTCTGGTCGCCAAGTTTGAGGTCGTCACCGGCGAGCCAAGAATGGAAATCCGAGTGCCTCTGGACGGGGTTTTCGAGCGATTTGGTAGCCAGCACGTGTACGTCATCGAAGGCGGAATCGCGAGACGACGAGCCGTCGAGCTCGGCTCTGTAGGCGCGGGCTTTGCCGAGGTCGTGCAGGGTATCGAGCCGGGCGAGACGGTCGTCGTGAAGGGCGTGACCCGGGTCGTAGATGGCTCGAAGGTCCAAACGGTGCCGCTCGACGCGGCCACCAGATCGTCCACCGAACAAACCAGCGAGCCATGAGCATCCCTGCCTTCGCAGTACGCCAGCCAGTGCTCGTCAATCTCGTGGCGATCTCGTCGGTGCTGGTCGGCGCGATGGTGATGAGCCTCATGCACCGAGAGTCGCTGCCGACGTTGCCAACCGGTTGGGGAACGGTGACGACGATCTACGTGGGGGCGTCGCCCGAGGAGATCGAGCAGCTGGTTACGATCCCGGTCGAAAACGCCGTCGGCGATGTCGATAAGGTCGAAGAGATTTGGGGCGTCTCGAAAGAAGGCGTGTCGTACGTGAGCTTCCATTTGGATGATGACGTCGAGGACATCACCAGCGCGATCATGGAAATCTCGAACGAGATCAACCGCATCGATGACCTCCCGGTCGATGCCGAGCGCCCGGTCGTGCGTGAGGTGAAGGTCGACTTCCCAACCATCGCGGTTGCGATCCGGGGCGAGGCTCCCGAAGTCGTCCTGCGCCAAGTCGGCAAGGACATGGCGGACCGAATCGAACGACTCGAAGGCGTGTCGGGCACCTGGCGCAACGGCATTCGAGACCGGGAATTCCGGGTCGATGTCGATCCTGACCGGCTGGCCGCATATCGGCTTCCCCTCACGGCCGTGAGCGATGCACTTCGCTTTAGGGCCGCCAACGTGCCGGCGGGAACGACCAAGGGCGAAGGTGATGCCCGACTGGTTCGCGGCATGACGCGGGTCAACGACGTCGAGGAGCTCGCCGGCGTGGTGATCCGACCGGACTCGGCAGGTGGCTCCGTCCGCGTTGGAGACGTCGCTCATGTCACGGACACCTTTGCGGCTGGCAAGTTCAGCGGACGAGTGAACGGGGACCCGGCGATTGTCCTCACCGTTCGCAAGGAAGAGCAGGCGGACAGCGTCCAAATCAGCGAAGAAGTGCATGCCCTGGTCGATCGCATGCGCCCGACACTCCCGCCCGGAGTTGAGATCGACTTGTTCGGTGATGCGGCCGCCGAGGTCGAGCACTCGCTCGGCACGCTATACACGAACGCGGCCGTGGGGCTCTTTCTCGTGCTGATTCTTCTTTGGGTCGCGATTGGCGCGCGCAATGCCACGATGGCCGCGATTGGGCTTCCCGTCGCTCTGGCGGGCGCGATCATCGCAATGCACATGATGGGCATCACGATCAACATGATGTCGCTCATGGCGTTGATCCTCTGCCTGGGCGTGGTGGTCGACGACGCGATCATCATCATCGAGAACATCTACCGGCACATGGAAGAAGGCATGCCGAGGCGGAAGGCCGCGGTCATTGGCACCCAAGAGGTCTTCTGGCCCGTGGTCGCGTCGACGCTGACGAGCTGGGCCGCATTCTTGCCACTGCTCATGATGGAAGGCGTTCTTGGAGATGCCTTTGCAATCATTCCCAAGGTCGTCGTTGCCTCGCTGGCTGCATCGTTGATCGAAGCGATGTTCATCCTGCCGAGCCACATGGCGGATTTCGGGAAGCTTTCGCATTCCAAGGTCGCTGAGTCCGGCCCCCCGAAAACGCGTCTACAACGGGCAGGTGTTCGTATTCTGGCGGCGTACGAACGGATCCTGCGCTGGTCGCTCGAGCACCGCGCAACCGTCGTAGTCGGGGCCTACGCCCTCTGCGCTGCGATGATCGGCATCGCCCTTGGCGTGAAGGACGTGATTCTCCTTACGGAAGGCGACCCGGACATGTTCGACATTCGCATCCACATGCCGACCGACGCGTCCAAACAGGAAACCGAAGGGCTTCTCGCAAAGCTCGACGCACGCATCATGGCGCTCGACAACCCGGACGTGGAGGCCACGGTGGCTGTCCGTGGGATGACTCGCACCGACATGGGCCTCAGCTCCGGCGACCATCTCGGCATGGTCACGGTGTTTGTCGTTCCGGTCACCAAACGAAGCAGCATGCACGGCGGTCGTGACCTCGTAGCGCAAGTCAGCGGGCTCTTCGACGACGTGGTGGGCCCGGCGCGCTTGGAAATCATGGAGGTGAGAGCCGGACCACCGCGAGGCGCTCCCGTTGCGGTGCGCATCCGCGGCGAAGATTACGAGCGCCTAGTCGAGCTCGCCGAGCGGGTGCTCGCCGAGGTCCGCGTCACTCCCGGTACGCGCAATTCCAGCCACGATTACGAGCTCGGCAAGCAAGAGCTGCAGATCAAAGTCGATGAGCAGCGCGCGGCGCTTCATGGCCTCACACCAGAGATGGTCAGTGGATGGCTGCGCAGCGCTTTCGGGGCAACCCCGGCATCGACCCTGCGCGACGGCGATGACGAGATCGACATCGTGGTGCAACTGCGAGAAGACGTGCAGGAGGACCCGGCGCGCATCGCCTCTTTGCAACTCATCGCGCCCAACGGCGACGAGGTCGCGATCCGTGAAATCGCGGACGTCTCGCACGGACGAGGCCCTGGCGTGATCCGCCGCTACCAACAAAAGCGTGTCGTCAGTGTGCTGTCCGGAATCGACGAGGACACGACCAATAGCGGAGAGGTGAACTCGACGCTCAAGAAGAACTTGGCCGCGCTCGAAGCGGCGAACCCGGACATTCGGTTCGAATACGGAGGGCAGTTCGAGGAGACGCAGGAATCGGTGGACTCGCTGTTTCGCGCGTTCATCGTCGCAATGCTGCTGATCTACATCATCCTGGCCACGCAGTTTCAGAGCTTCTCCCAACCCCTCGTGGTGATGGCGGCAATCCCGCTCTCATTCATTGGCGTGACCGGGGGCTTCTTGCTGAGCTCCAAAGCGATTGGCTTGATCGCTTTGGTCGGCGTGGTCGGACTCACCGGAATCGTCGTCAACGATTCCCTGGTGTTGGTCGACTTCATCAACAAACGGCGGGACCGCGGGATGGCGCTCGACGACGCGATCGTGGAGTCGGGAAAGCTGCGTTTGCGCCCGATCTTCTTGACCAGCGTCACCACGATTGCGGGGCTGTTTCCCCTGTCGCTTGCGACCGAAAGCCTCCCGCACCTCGCGCCGATGGCGCAGGTGATCGTCTATGGTCTGACCTTCTCGACACTGCTTACTCTATTGGTGGTGCCCTGCCTTTATCGGCTCGATGTGGACCTGGCCGCGCGCCTCTCCACTTGGTTTGCGCCGATGACTCGCTGGGCCACCGACCCGGGCGCAGTGGCCGCAGACGAGCCCGCAGACACGACGGCGGAATAGCGATCCGCCGCCCGTGGCGACCGGCGCGGGGAGCTGCTACGCGCAGAACATGGCCAAGCGTTTCGAAAACAAGGTCGTTTGGATCACCGGCGGGGGCAGCGGGATCGGCCGCGCGCTGGCGCTGGCTTTTGCCGACGAAGGTGCCGTCGTGGCGGTGTCCGGAAGGCGCGAGGAGCGCCTTCACGAAGTGGTGCAGGAGCTCGAATCGCGCGGAGCCAAGGGCTTGGCCGTTCGATGCGATGTCGCCGACGAGGCGTCAGTCGCCGAAGCGGTCCGAAAGGTCGTGCGGACCTTGGGCGGCCTCGACGTCGCAGTCGCCAATGCCGGTTTTTCGGTTGCGGGGCGGATCGAAAAATTGTCTGCCGCGGACTGGCGGCGCCAGCTCGATGTCAACGTGATCGGCGCGGCGATGACCGCGCGATATTCGATCCCGCACCTGCGCGAACGAAAGGGCCGTCTCGCACTCATCGGTAGCGTGAGCTCGATGATGTCAGCGCCCGGCCTCGGCGCCTACTCGGCGTCGAAGTACGCCGTGCGGGCCATCGGACAGACGCTTGCCGTCGAGCTTCACGGAAGCGACGTGAGCTGCACCACCATTCACCCTGGTTTCATCGAAAGCGAGATTGCCCAGGTCGACAATCAGGGGCGTTTCGATGCGGGGCGCGAAGACCGACGACCGAAGAACCTGATGTGGCCGGCCGACCGCGCCGCCCGCGTGATGGTCTACGCGATCGCGAAACGGAAGCGCGAGTTCACCTTCACGGGCCACGGCAAGGCCGGCGCGTTTGCGGGCCGCCACATGCCCGGTCTCATCCACTTCGGCCTTACACGAGGCAAGAAGTAGAGGCCGTATCGGCTACTGCACGACGAAACGGAACATGAAGAGCAGGTAGGTCTCCTTGCGGGAGCCGACGTCCTGCCTAAGGGCCGCTTCGACGCCGATCTTGCCTTTATTGAAACCTGCGCCGGCCGTGATTTGGTTGAGATTGCGGCCTTGGTCCCGACGGTAGCCAAAGCGGAGTGGAACCATCTCGCCGGCGATGTAGCTCATGCCGGCCCCCGCGATCAGCTCGGTTTTCTCGAAGGTCGTGAAGTCGAAGAGCATATCGCCGCCGATGCTGAAGCTTTCGACCGGCGCGAGGGCGACGCTGCCGCCGGCCATTTGGGGAGCAAGCGACGAATGCGTCTTGATCAGGTTGTACCCGAGACCTGCGACTTTGAGCCAAGGGATCGGAGTGACGGTTATCGACGCGTCGAGCGTAATTCCGTCGAACGAAGGCCCGAGACGCTGACCTTCGAAGCGGCTCGACTTCAGCTGCGCCCAACGAAATCCGATGCCGAGACCCAACTGCGGGATGATCTGAACCCCGATGCCGGAGCGCCAATCCCAGCCGTCGTAGCGGCGGCCCTCGCCATCGAACACACCTCGGAAGCTCGTCCCCATAGCGATCTTCTTGCTGGTCGTCGAGTCGGCAACGGAGCTACCAATCGTCCAGTACGTCCCACCATTGCTCTTGCTACCAGGGATGATCTGGCTGAAGGCTTCGACATGATAGGTGTGCACCGCCGCCATGTTGGACGTGTTGTAGGCAAGCGCGGAGATCGCCGTGGCGCCCGCCCGCGCACCCGAGCCCATTGCCAGTCCATAGGTCGTTTCGAGGGTGTCCTCGGTGGGAATGAGGGACGGGTCACCAACCCCACTGACGCCTGGCGGTGCCTGGGTCTGTCCCAGCACAGTTTGCGCCGGGCACAAGGCGGTCAGGAGACCGACGATCACCGCCGCCCATAAAGCTAGTTTTCCCCCCATGGGTAGTACTCCCGCGGAAGCTAACAGCGATGGATCACCCTTCCAAATTGTCGACTCCGGCCGGTCCGAGACATGAACACCGGGGCGCAGGTCAATCTTCCCGCGTGGGCGTTGAGGCGCGAATCAGGCAGCTCTAGGTGCGTAGAATGCTGGATTCGATACTGGACAAATCCGTTGTCGGTTACACCGCGCTTGGGTACCGATGGCGACCGCATCCTCGAATCGACACCGAAGCCCGAGTAGGTTGCGGCTATGGTCAAGCCGACAAAGCGTGGACCGCTTCGCCGGCGGCTGGTGACCATTTCGATTTATTCGCTCTCCTGGGTGCTGCTCACACTGCTCAGCCCAGTGTGGCTCCCACTCGGGTTCGTGGTCGGCATGGTGCGCGGGCGCTCGTTCATTTTATTGCGAGTGTTGATCTTTGCCTGGTTTTACTTCGGCTTGGAGCTGATAGCTCTAGTGCTGGTCGCGTGGACCTTCGTAACCCGGCCGAGTGGTGAGCCTCGCCTGCGAAGTCTCTACCAACTTCAAAGTTGGTGGGCGAGCGTGACCTTGAAAGTCGCAAGCGCACTTCTACGCCTGGCCTTCGTCGTCGAAGGCGCCGACTGTGCTGTTCCTGGACCGTCGAATTTGCTGATCCGCCACGCGAGCATCCTCGATACGTTGCTGCCGAGCGTCTATGTTCAACGCCCTTATGGGTTTCGAGTTCGCTACGTGCTCAAACAAGAGCTCCTGTTCGATCCTTGCATCGACATTGTCGGCAATGCGCTCCCCAACTACTTCGTAGACCGCACCGGCGACATAGGGCGCGAGCTCGAAGGGATGCGAGCGCTGGTCGAAGACCTCGGAACCGATGGGGTGCTGATGTTCCCCGAAGGAACCCGTTTTTCGAAGAAAAAGCAGGCAAATGCCCTTCGAAAGCTCGATGCGGAGAGCTCGCCGCTCTTCGATGCGGCGCGCGAGCTAACGCATGTGCTCCCACCGAAGCCGGGTGGCGTGCTCACCCTCCTCGATGCTTTGCCGCATGTCGATTGCGTGTTCTTCGCGCACACAGGACTCGAGGCATTTGCGAAGATCGAAGACCTTTTGAGCGGCGCAGTCGTCGGGTCGACAGTGCATGTTCAGTTGTGGCGCGTCGACGCAAATGAAATTCCTGGGACGACCGACGAACGCATTCGCTGGCTCTACGCTCAGTGGGGGAAAGTGAACGCGTTCGTACGAAACCCAACCGAAACACAGTGACTTGTTGGTGGATAAGCTGTGGAACAAAGGCGCAAGTCGCGTCGTTTGCGAGTAACTACGCTACTCAAAAACTAGCAACAGCTGTGGAAGAAATGAGCGTGAGAACGAGGCGCATGTTGCGCAAACGATAACAAGACGTAATTCGGAATGATTGCAACAGCTTGTCACCAGGCAAGAAACAACGCGTAAAGCAACGCGGGTTTCCGTAAAAAAATGGCGCGCAAATCTTTCGCGATCACAAGTGGTTAGAAATTAGTTTGTCGATCCCCGTAGACGGCTCCGAAACTCGCTGCTAGTTTCGGCGCCCTTCACTCGAAGGACGCACGTCGGCGGTCGCCAACGTCGGCAAAAATTGGTGGATGGGATAGAATCGCTCGTTCCAGGCGGGCTGTGGATTGCTTGGGGACGTGGACGCGGAGCTGCGCGTTTTTGGGGAGCAAGGGGTCGATGGAACAACTGTGGGAACAAGCGTTGGGCAGTTTGAAGGGGCACCTCTCGGCAGAGAACTTCGAAACGTGGCTGCTGCCCGTTCGGTTCGGCGGCATCGAGAGCGATTCAATCGTCCTGCGGATCCCAAATCAGTTCTTTGCCGAGTGGATTTCAGCGCACTACCTCGACATGATCCTCGACACCCTACAGACCGAGGCCGGCGAAACGCAGATGCCGAAAAAGATTCGCTGGGAGCTCGACGAAACGCTCCGCGAAAAGGTGCAAGCGTCGCGCGAGTCAGCCCCTGCACCTGCTCCACGGGCGCCTCGTGCGACGCCTCGGCCTCCGGACTCCTCGGACCTCAACCCAAAATACCGTTTCAAAAACTTCGTCGTCGGCCCAGCCAATCAGCTCGCACATGCGGCTAGCGTGGCCTGCGGCTCCGATCCGGGCCGTCGATACAATCCCCTCTTCATCTATGGAGGCGTGGGCCTCGGCAAGACACATCTGGTCAACGCGATTGGCCATGCCATCGTGCAGCGGAATCCCCGCGCACGGATTCTTTACCTCTCGGCAGAACGCTTCACGAACGAGTTCATCTGGTCATTGCAGAACCACGAAATCAACTTTTTCCGCAAGCGCTACCGGAGCCAATGCGATGTCCTTCTGATGGACGACATCCAGTTTCTTGCTGGCCGAGAGCAGACGCAGGAAGAGTTTTTTCACACGTTCAATGCGCTCTATCACTCGGACAAGCAGATCGTCGTAACCTCCGACGTGTACCCCCAACAGATTTCCGAGATGCAGGAACGTTTGATCAGCCGATTCCAGTCCGGCATGGTTGCCGACGTTCAGGCGCCCGAGCTCGATACCCGAATCGCGATTCTACAGAAGAAGGCCGAGAGCGAAGGCATCGAGCTTCAGAGCTCGGTCGCTCTATTCTTGGCCCAGACCGTCCGCAGCAACGTCCGCGAGCTCGCAGGCACTCTTCTCAGGATCGCCGTGAAAGCAGAGCTCCTCGGGCTGCCTATGGACCTCGAGTTGGCCAAAGAGACCATGCGGTCCGTAATCCCGAATCAGGACATGGCGACGACCGTCGAAGACATCCAGCGCATCGTGTGCGGCTACTTCGGCATTCGTCTGGCCGACCTCAAGTCGCGGCGGCGACACCGTGCTGTGAGCTTTCCCCGGATGATCGCGATGTTCATTTGCCGGCAGCGCCTCGGGACTAGCTATCCTGAGCTTGGCGAGCGCTTCGGTGGTAAGGACCACACGACGGTCATCAGCGCGGTCCGCAAAATCGGCGGATTGATCGAGGACCAAGACGAACGTGTCCTTGGTGCCATAGGTGCGATTGAGCGCAAGCTCGGCATCTAAATGGGCCGCGTTTCTGCACCTTGGGGGGGTTGTGTAGGAGGTCCTGGCGAGCCGGGCCTTCCAGACGCTTTTGGTGTATACCAGCGCCTGTGCTCAGACTGAGATCAAGCTGGGGACATCCCTTGTGGATTGCTCGAGGGTTCCCGAATCCCCAGTTGAATCAGGATCAACCCACGGTTCGCAAATCACCCAAAGCTCAGTTCTTCCGTCTGCTTGCCTTGCTTCTTCCACAATTCACAGCTGTTAAGACGAATACGAATTCTTAAATTAAGAGATCTAGCGCGGTGGATAAACAGACACAGTCCTCTAGGAAGTGAACCAAAACATGGAGCTCACGATCGATAAGCAACAGTTCCTCCGTGGCCTCGCGCGCACCCACGGCGTAGCTGATCGCAAAAGCTCGATGCACATCTTATCCAATGTGTTGCTCACGGCTGAAGGACCTGACCGTCTTCGCTTGTCCGCCACGGACTTGTATCTCGGCGTGACCGCCGTCGTTCCTGCGAGCATCAAGAAGGGCGGCACAATCGCCGTTGCTGCACGAACGCTCTTTGACATCGTCAAGAATCTTCCGGACGGTGAGGTCAGCTGGAAGCTTGGCGACAGCCATGCGGTTGAGATGAGTTGTGGCAAGGTGCGCTATCGCATCCCTGCAATGCCTGGTGAAGATTTCCCTCCTCTACCGAACCCCGGCGATGCCGACTTCGCACATCTCGACGCAGGGCTCCTCGCGGAGTTGATCTCGCTGACGCAGTACTCGATGTCTCACGATGATACGCGGCCGCACCTTGCGGGGACGCTCTTCGAAGGGGATGGAAAGATGGTCCGCATGGTGACCACCGATGGCCATCGCTTATCGAAAGCAGAGCACAAAGTCGGCGGCAAGGGCTCGATGATGAACTTCAGCATGCTGGTGCCACACAAAGGCATCAGCGAGCTCAAACGGCTCTTGGACGACGTCAAAGGTGGTAAGAGCAAAGGCGAGGAGGCGACCACCATCGGTATCGCCAGCACAGGCGGGAATGCCTTCTTTTTGCGCGAAGACCTGTGCTTGAGCGTCAAGCTCGCGGATGAGAACTTCCCGCCCTACAGCAAAGTGATTCCGAGCAGGCAAAGCCGGACGGTCATTGCTGCGCGTGGGCCACTGGTCGAGGCTCTGAGACGAATCAGTTTGGTTGCCAACGACAAGAGCGGCGGTGTGCAACTGATGATTGAGCCAGGTGTGCTGCGGCTGCAGAGCCAGAACCCCGAAGTGGGTGAAGGCAGCGAAGAGGTGGACGTGGATTACGCTGGCGATGAGCTGCGAATTGGTTTCAACGCGCGGTACTTGCTCGATGCGCTGAGCGCACTTCCGCACGACGAGATTGCGATCGAGCTCAGCGGAGAGCGTGATCCTGGCGTGCTGAAGCCAGTCGGCGAGAACTCCGACTTCATCGGCGTGATCATGCCCATGCGGATCTAGCAGAACGGGGCAGGGCGTTGACCTCGAACTTGCCGAGCGCAGAGACCCCGAGCCGGGTGACGGCTCTGCGGGCCCGAGGTTTTCGCAATCTACAATCGTTAGCCTTCGAGCCGGGGTCGCACTTCAACGTCATCTACGGCGACAACGGTGCCGGAAAGTCAAACCTCCTCGAAGCGATCTACTATCTCGGCGCCCTCAAGAGCTTTCGTGGGGCGAAAACCGATGACCTAATCGCACTCAATGCGGAGACGGCATTGCTCAAAGCCAACCTGGAAGGAGGGCCTGCGCCCCACAAGCTGCGAATCGACATTGGCCGCTCGCAACGGAGGCGCTTTCTGCTCGACGGGAAACGTCCCCGATCGACGAGCACCTGGCACCAAACCGTTCGCATGGTGCTCTTTCATCCCGGAGATTTGGTTCTCGCGTCAGGCGCGCCGGATAAACGACGTGTGTTTCTCGACAGGATGCTCGAGCAGATGGATCCGATCTACGGCTCCACGCTTACAAGCTACGAGAAGGCCCTTCGCAGCCGCAATCGATTGCTCAAGCAGGAACGCACCGACCGGCGCTCTGTACGGGCTTATGACGCCATCCTGAGCAAGGCAGGGGCGGTTGTGGGACAGGCCCGTCGCCGACTCATCGAAGATCTGGCGCCACGGGTCGAGCATGCGTTCGCGGAAGTGTTCGCTGGCGATACGCCGCTTGGCGTTCGCTATTTGCCGCGTGTCGAGCCGACCGAGCAAGCCATTGCCGAGGCGCTCGAGCGCTCCTTTAGCAAGGACGTCGCCCGCGGGTTTACGGCGGACGGCCCGCACGGAGACGACCTCGAGCTGCAACTACACGAGGTCGGCGCGCGTCATCATGGCTCGCAGGGGCAGCATCGGACAATCGTGCTTGCACTCAAGACCGCAGAGCTCGAGCTGCTCAGCGAGCGGACGGGCCGAGTTCCGATTCTGCTCCTGGACGACGTTTCAAGCGAGCTCGACCGGAGCCGAAACCGTAGATTTTTTGAGGTCTTGAGTCAGGCCGGCGGCCAGGTCTTTCTGACCACCACACATCCGGAGTTCATCCTTCTGGAGAACGACCGAGTCGACTTTCAAGTCGACGAGGGCTGCGTTACTCGATAATTCTGGCGCTCTTGATGTAGTCGAGCTTCGGGAAGCTCTCTTTGAGGTACGCGTTACCGCGCGATTGCATGATCCCTTGCGAAGGGCCGCGGCCGCGGGGAGCGCCTTCTCCGTAGCCATCATAGAGCGCGTCAACCGGTGCCATGTCTTTGACCTTGCCGAAGGGGGCGAATCCCATTCCGTCGAGTCGGGAGTTGTCACCGAAGTTGATGAAGAACTGCGTTGTACGCGAATCGGGTCCTGACGTGGCGAAGGTAACGGTGCCCCGCATGTTGCTGGCTTTGACCGGATCATCAGGAATTCGCTTTTCACGCCACTCCGCGTTGACGGCCGGGTCACCATGGATGCCAGCTTGCGCCATGAAACCGCCGATCACGCGAAAGATCGCGACGCCACTGAAGTATTGATTTTGCACCAGCTCGTAGAAGCGGTCGGCTCCGTTTGGGGCCCAGTCGCGGCGGACATCGATGATGATTGCGCCCTTGGTCGTGTCGAGCTCAACGGTGTACCGCTCTGGCGCCTGTCCCTCCTCTTGGGTCACCTTGCTTGCCTCCGTTTGACTTGGCGCAGGGCTTTCTTCGCCTTCGCTCTTGGTCTGGACGTGTTCTTCTTTCGGACACCCAATGAGGAGTGCTCCGGCCAAAATGAATAGGGCTGAAGTTCGCATGCGCGTACCTTGGCAAGCTCCTGCGTGAGCGCAAGTCCGCTGCTGACTAGGAGTCGAACAGGCCTCGGAGCTTCTTGAGGAAGCTTGCCTGCTGGGGGTGGGTCTGGTCGCCGATCTCTTGTGCGAGTTCGGCGATCAGTTTGCGCTGACGCCGGCTGACTTCCTGCGGTACCTCGACCACGACCGTGACGAGCTGATCGCCTTTGCCGTAGCCGCCGTATACCGAAATGCCCTTGCCTCGCAGACGAAACACCTTCCCCGACTGCGTGCCAGGAGGGACCTTCATGACCACTTTGCCGTCGAGGGTGGGGACATCGATGCTCGCTCCGAGCACCGCCTGAGGGAACGAGATCGGGATCGACACCAAGATGTCGGCGCCCTCGCGTTCGAAGAGCGTGTGATCGGTGACTTTGACGTTGATGTGAAGGTCGCCGTTGCCGCTCGGGCTCGCCTCGCCGGCGCCTCGGACCGTGCGGACCGCGCCGTCTTGAACACCGGCCGGGATCTTCACGCTCATCGTTTCGGATCTCATCTTGCTGCCGGTTCCTTCGCAAGCGTCGCACGGCGTCGGGATCTTCTTGCCCGTGCCTCGGCAGGCATGACATGGCCGCGTGGCCGCAAAGAGACCGCGTTGGTATTTCACTTGTGCGCGACCTTGGCAGACATTGCATTTGTGTACTGGCGTACCTGGCTTTGCGCCCGTGCCGTCGCAGGTTGCGCAAGCGGCCGGTCGGTTGACGTCGATCTTCTTTTCGATGCCCAGTGCAGCCTCGGTGAAGGAAATCTCCAAGTCGTACGTGAGGTCTCGACCGTTTCGGCGCTTGCGGCGACCGCCGCTGAACACCTCGCCGAACAGGCCTTCGAGAATGTCGCTCACCGCACCGAAGTCACCGGGCTCGAACCCGGGCCCGCCGCCCTCGAATGCGCCGTGGCCGTAGCGGTCGTACTGCTGACGCTTGTTCGCGTCGCAGAGGACGGCGTATGCCTCGCTTGCCTCTTTGAACGAATCTTCGGACGCGGCGTCGCCCGGATTCCGGTCCGGGTGATACTTCATCGCGAGCGCACGATAAGCTTGTTTGATCTCGTCGCCCGTCGCGGTGCGGCTGACTTCGAGAATCACGTAGTAATCACGCTTGGGCACTGCTTTTCGGAGTGTAGACGCCGGACCTGGGGGCGCAAACGGCATGGAAAGTCTCCTCGGAGTGTGGGAGGGGAGGCAGGTGCCGGCTGTTGAGCTCGAGATTGGACAAGATGATGCCGGGGAGCGCCTCGATGTGCTGCTTGCCCGCCTCGTTCCCGAGCTTAGCCGGGCCAGGGCCAAGGCACTCATCGAAGAGGGTGATGTTCGGGTCGATGGGCGGCGCGTGAAGAAGGCCTATGCCGTGACCGTCGGCGACAGGGTCACGGTCGAGAGCTTGCCCGGTCCGGTGGACTTCCACGCTTCGCCTGATTCGGACTTGGCGCTCGAAGTCCTGCTCGAAACGGACGGATACGTGGTGGTCGACAAACCGGCTGGCATTCCGAGCCACCCCCTTCGGGAAGGCGAGCTTGGCACCTTGGCAGGGGCGCTGGTCGCTCGATACCCGGAGATGCGCGGTGTCGGATACAGCAAGCGGGAGCCAGGCATTCTTCATCGGCTCGATAGGGACACTTCCGGAGTGATGCTTGCTGCGCGCGATCAGGAGACGTTCGACGAGCTTCGACGAAAGCTTCGGGCCGGTGAGATCGAAAAGAGATACCTCGCGCGCTGCGCGGGAGTCGTGTCGGCGCCGATCGTCATTGACACGGCCATCGCCAACGATCCGCGCGACCGTCGGAAGGTACGCGCCTGCACCGACCCACGCGAAATGAAACGTCTCCGCGCACAAGCCGCCAGAACCGAAGTATTGAGCAGCAGGCCGGCCGAGCACGGCTCGCTCGTCGAGGTCCGCGCCAACAACGCCCACCGCCACCAGATCCGCGTCCACCTCGCCTCCATCGGCCACCCCCTCCTAGGCGACCCCCTCTACGGCGGCCCCTTGCTAGAACCCCCCAATCGCCACCTCCTCCACGCCAGCTCCATCAAAATAGGGACACTCTCTACCATCACAACTGCCTGGAATCACTCACGTTCTGCGCCAAAGATCGCAGCGCCTAAGCGCTGAGTACCGTTCGGTTGGATTCCGGGCGCTGCGGCGATTGCCAAGCCGAGGTGTTGCGATCTTTGCCGGAGGAACGCTTTGATTTCGCGGAGTTGGAGGGGTGGAGAGTGTCCCCCTAAGAGCGTCGGAGCTGTTCGATCTGGTCGCGGAGCTCTGCCGCCTTTTCGAATTCGAGCTCCTCGGCGGCCAGAAGCATCTCGCTGCGGAGCTCTTCGATGCGTGCAGGGATGTCGGCAGGGTCCTCGGAGGCTTCGCCCTTTCTCAAGATCGGGATGACGACGTAGTCGCCAGCACCCGTGGACGGATCCATTTCAAGCACCGCCTTCTTGACCGTTTGCGGAGTGATGCCGTGCGCTTCGTTGTACTCCAGTTGTCGGGCGCGGCGCCTTTCGGTTTCGTCGATCGCATAGCGCATTGAATTGGTGATTCGATCTGCGTACATGATCACCTCACCGCCTGCGTTGCGCGCGGCGCGCCCAATGGTTTGAATCAGGGATCGCTGCGAGCGAAGGAAGCCTTCTTTGTCCGCGTCGAGAATGCCGACGAGCGAGACCTCGGGAAGGTCGAGCCCCTCCCGCAGAAGGTTGATCCCGACGAGAACGTCAAATTCGCCACGTCGTAAATCTCTAAGAATTTCAACACGTTCGAGAGTATCAACGTCACTGTGTAAATAGCGTACACGAACACCGAGCTCGCCATAGTATTCGGTGAGGTCTTCTGCCATGCGCTTGGTCAGGGTGGTGATCAGCACGCGCTCGTTACGTGTCACGCGGTCGCGGATCTCGGCGAGCAAGTCGTCGACTTGATGCTTCGTTGAGCGAACGCGCACCTGCGGGTCGAGGAGGCCCGTAGGGCGAATGACCTGCTCGACGACGACCCCGTTTGCATGTTCGATCTCCCAATTGCCCGGCGTCGCGCTCACGTGAATGACTTCACCAACGCGTTCTTCCCATTCGGAGAAACGCAGCGGCCGATTGTCGAGCGCGCTCGGGAGACGAAACCCGTGCGCGACCAAGGTCTCCTTGCGTGATCGGTCGCCCCGAAACATCGCACCCAGTTGCGGTACTGTGATGTGCGACTCGTCTAGGATCACGAGAAAGTCGTCTGGAAAGTAGTCGAGCAAAGTTGGCGGCGGCTCGCCTTCCTTGCGGCCCGAAAGATGCCGGCTGTAGTTCTCGATGCCATGACAGAAGCCCATCTGTTCCAGCATCTCGAGGTCGTACAGCGTTCGCTGCTCGAGGCGCTGTTTTTCGAGCAATTTTCCTTCTTTTTCAAGCTGGGGGAGCCATTCGAGAAGCTCCTCCCGAATCGATTTGATCGCCCTCTTTCGATGCTCGTCCGGGGTGACGTAGTGGCTGCCGGGATAGACCCCGTATTGGTCGAGCTCTTCGAGCACTTTGCCACGCGTCGGATCGATCTCGACAATGCGTTCGATCTCGTCGCCCCAGTACTCGATGCGCACGGCGAGGTTCTCGGAGTGCGCCGGAAAGATCTCCACGACGTCGCCGCGAACCCGAAACGTGCCTCGATGAAAATCGATGTCGTTGCGTTGGTACTGAATGTCGACCAGCCGACGCAGCAAGCGATCGCGCCGATACTCTTTACCCACTTCGAGATTGATCAACATCTCCTGGTACCACTCCGACGAGCCGATGCCGTAGATGCATGAGACACTTGCAACAATGATTACGTCTCGTCGCGCAAGCAACGAACGCGTGGCGCTGTGACGCATGCGATCGACCTTGTCGTTGACGATCGCGTCTTTCTCGATATAGGTGTCGCTCGACGGGATGTACGCTTCGGGCTGGTAGTAGTCGTAGTAACTGACGAAGTATTCCACCGCGTTGTTCGGAAAGAGCTCGCGCATCTCGCTGTAAAGCTGGGCAGCGAGAGTCTTGTTCGGGGCGATGATGAGCGTCGGACGTTTGGTGGTCGCGATCACGTTAGCCACCGAGAAGGTCTTGCCGCTACCCGTAATTCCCAGGAGAACCTGGTGCTGGTCCCCTCGGGAAAGCCCCGCCAAAAGCTCGGAAATCGCCGCAGGCTGGTCCCCTTTGGGTTGCAAGTCGGTGACCAGCTCTAGCTGCCGCGCCATCGGCGAAGGCTATCACCACTTGAAAAAGGCGACAGTCCTCATATTGAAAGGCTGATGAATCTCACACGGTTTCTCGATGTGACTACGGCGACGGCCGCAAGCGCGGCGCGCCCGAACTTCGGCAACGTCCACTACGCGCGCAGCAAGCTGCCGGAGCGACCACTCGAGCTCTACGAGTTCGAAGTCTGTCCGTACTGTCGGATCGCGCGGGAGGCTTTGTCCGCGCTCAGCTTGGCTCCGATTGTCTATCCCTGTCCGCGCGGAGGAACCCTTTTCCGGGAGAAGGTCAAAAGGGAGGGCGGCCGTTACCAGTTCCCCTACCTCGTCGATCCGAACACGGGCGTGGCGATGTACGAATCGGCTGACATCGTCGAGTACCTCTTCGGAGAATATGGCGATGGCCGGGCGCCTTGGTTTCTGAGACAGCGCGCATTCGCGGTCTCGACGTCGATGTTGGCGTCTGCGTTTCGCGCGAATCGAGGGCGGCATGTTGTGGCGTCGCGACAGCCGGAGAAGCTGCTCGAGCTCTACTCCTATGAAGGGTCGCCGTTTTGTCGGATCGCGCGGGAAGCACTCTGCGAGCTGGAGCTCCCGCATCGCGTTCACAACGTTCCCCGCCGGAGCCCCGACCGGGATGCTTACGTCTCGATCTCAGGCAAGATGCAGGTCCCCTTTCTTCTCGACCCGAACACCGGCGTGCACATGTTCGAATCGGCGGACATTCGGCGGTATCTCTACGAGACGTACGCGCTTGAGAGCTAGGGTTTAGCCCTTCGCAAAAGGGGACTGTCCCCTTTTCTGCTAGCGGTTGTTCTTGGCGAAGGCCTTGGCGAAATCGACGAATTTCTGAACGTCCGACGGCTCCATGGCGTTGTAGATCGACGTGCGGATGCCGCCGACGGACCGGTGGCCTTTGATCCCGACCATGCCGGCCTCCGCGGCCTCGGCGATGAGCTTCTTTTCGAGGTCTTCCGTCGGGAGCCGGAACACCGGGTTCATCATCGATCGGGAGTCGGTCTCAACCGGGCAATGGAAAAAGTCAGCATCCTCGTCGATCATGTTGTAGATGTAGCCGGCCTTTTGGCGATTGCGTTTTTCCATCGCAGCGGCGCCGCCCAGGTCGCGCACCCAGCGGAGGACATTGCGAACCATGTAGACCGGAAAGGTCGGAATCGTGTTCTGCAGTGAGTCGCCGTCGAGGATGGTCTTGTAGCGAAAGATCTTCGGGAGGGTGCTCGGGCTTCGCTCCGCCAAGTCCTTCCGAAGGATCAGAATCGTGATCCCGGAGGGCCCGAGATTCTTTTGGGCGCCGGCATAGATCAGCCCGAAGCTCGACACGTCGATCGGACGCCAGAGGATGTCGCTCGACATGTCGGCTACGAGCGGAACGTCACCGCTGTCCGGATACTCGTGGAATTGGGTTCCCATGATCGTGTTGTTCGTCGTGAAGTGCACGTACGCTGCGTCTGGGTCGAGCGCGAGCTCGCCTTGCTTTGGAACACGCGTGTACTTGCCATCGACCTTGCCGGTGCCCGCTTCGCGGGCTTTGCCGGTGACTAGGGCTTCGGCCATGGCCTTGTCGCTCCAGGCGCCGGTGTTGATGTAGTCGGCCGACTGACCTTCGCCGCGAAGATTCATTGGCGCGAGCGCGAACTGCCCCGTTGCGCCTCCCTGCATGAAGAGGACCGCATGGGTGTCGGGAACGTCGAGGAGCTCACGGCAGAGGGCCTTGGCCTCTTCGTGAACCTTCGCGTACGCCGCGCCGCGATGGCTGTGCTCGATGAGCGAGATCCCCGTGCCTTCGTGGTCGAGGAACTCGTTGTGGGCATACTCGAGGACCGGCAACGGAAGGGTCGCAGGACCCGCACTGAAGTTGATTACGCGAGCCATAGGCGCGGGAGCCTAGCCGCGGTTTCGAGTGGCGCAACTCGCTCCGCCTGCATGGCTCAACCCTTGGAAAATGGTGGAGCTGAGGGGAATCGAACCCCTGACCTCCGCATTGCGAACGCGGCGCTCTCCCAACTGAGCTACAACCCCAAGGTCGGGCGTT
>Ga0209567_10000506_pt1 | contig 21205 bp, 19 predicted proteins | sample COG_12_FD_184756 | JGI IMG/M metagenome (GOLD analysis project Ga0209567, IMG submission 184756) | Pelagic marine sediment microbial communities from the LTER site Helgoland, North Sea, for post-phytoplankton bloom and carbon turnover... | ecosystem: Environmental > Aquatic > Marine > Neritic...
GCACGACGCGCCCAGGTGGCCGGCGCTCGGCTCATCGAGGCACAGCAAAGCACAGCCCGACTGGTACGACTCAACGACGACATCGTTCGTTCGATCGCGTCCGGGCTCATCACGGCGGATGACGACGGGCGTATCCTCGGCGTCAACCGTGCGGCAAGGGACATCCTACGGGATCACGCGGGAACGCTCCTCGGCCAGCCTCTTGCAAACGTGCTCCCAGAATACGCGGCAGAGGTTCTGCGCGAGCCTCCGAAGCGCGCCGACGCGACAGGGATGCGCGCCGATGGGAGCGAGTTCCCGATGGGCTATACGCTCAGCGCACTCGTAGATGCGAACGGGCAATCCTCCGGCCTGCTTCTCGCCTTTCAAGACCTGACCGAGATTAGGACTCTCCGACATCGGGCAGAGGCGGCCCAGCGCCTCGCCGCCCTGGGACAACTCGCGACGGGACTCGCACACGAGATCCGAAACCCGCTGAGCTCGATCTCCGGGTCGGTGGAAATGGTCCGGGAAGGCAACGCGCTCGGACCCGAGGACAGACGACTCTTGGGCATCGTGATCTCCGAGGTCGAGCGGCTGAACTCCCTAGTGACGACCATGCTGCAGGTGGGGCGTCCTAGTCAGATCGAAACCGAACCACTCGACCTGCGCTCGATCGCCAGCGAGGTGGTTGCCGTCGCACGTGGCGAAGCAACTGCAAGCAACGGTTTGCGAATCGAGGTGATCGGACCCGACGAACCCATCATCGCGACCGTCGACCCCGGTCGGATGCGACAGGTCGTGTGGAACCTGGTCAAGAACGCGGTGCAGGCGTCACCTCACCGCGGCAAGGTCGAGGTCCGCACGGGACGCGACGACGCTGGCCGAGCCTTTCTAGAAGTTGCCGATGAGGGTGCCGGCATCGGCGCCGCGCATCGGGAGCGGCTCTTCGACATGTTCTATTCGGGGCGAAGCCACGGTGTGGGGCTCGGACTCGCCCTGGTGAAACAGATCGTCGACCAACATCGCGGCCGAATCGAGATCATCGACCGCAACGTCGCGGGCACGTGCTTCCGGGTGACGCTCCCACGAGAGGAAGAGTCCATCAGACCGAGCGCAGGAGCTCGGCCAGGCGCGCGCCCGGGTCCTCGGACCGCATGAGCCCTTCGCCGATCAGCACGGCGTCCGCACGCCCCTGAGCGACATCACGGAGGTCGTCGACGGAGCGCACCCCGCTCATGAACACCGCCACGCACTCCGTCGGGATTCGCGCAACACAGGCCTGCGCCGCGCGCATGTCGACCTGGAAAGTGCTCAAGTCACGCGCGTTGACGCCGACGATTGTCGACCCCGCTGCAACAGCGCGATCGACCTCTTCTGAATTCGCGGCCTCCACCACCGGCTCCATGCCGAGCGAGCGGATTCTCTGGATCAGCAGGCGGAGATCCGAGTCTTCCGATGCCCGAACCAGCAACAGGACGAGCGATGCCCCCACGTCGTACGCCAAGTCGACTTGAACCGGATCGAGAACGAACTCCTTGAAGAGAACGGGAGCGTTGACCGATCGTGCGACCCGCCGAACGAGCAGCGGCGACCCGCCGAAGCCGGGACCATCGGCCAAAACGCTGATCGCCGAAGCGCCGCCACGCTCGTAGCCCTGAGCGACGCGGACGCCCTCACCCGGACCCGAGGGCCGGATCTCGCCGGCGCTCGGGCTTCGAAACTTCACCTCTGCAATCACCGATGGCGCCTCGCCCGGCGCGCGGCGCAGCGCTCGAGTGCCTCGCTCGGATCGCTCGGGTTGCCGGAGGCGCTCCACAGGCGGCATCGCCGCAAGGTGTCGGCGCCGCCGAGCGTTTTCGCGTCGCTTTCGCGCAAGAATCGCCGAGAGATAGTCGGTCATGAGTCTCGCGTGAAACGCGCCCAGCGATCGAGCGTTTCCCTAGCCGCGCCGCTATCGACAGCCTCGGCGGCCCGCTCCGCGGCGACCCTCGGATCGCTGGCGACCCCGGCAACGTAAAGAGCCGCCGCCGCATTGAGCAGAACGGCGACCCGCGCCGGCCCCTGCTCGCCAGCAAGCACGCCGCGAATAATCTCCGCGTTGCGCGTTGCGTTTCCGCCTCGCAGTGTGTCGATCGGCACCTCTGAGAGGCCGAAGTCATGAGGAGTGACTTCAAACGTGCTGACCTTGCCGTCTCGCAACTGTGCGACTGTCGTCGGTCCGGACGGGGAAACTTCGTCGAGCCCCCCCTGGCCGTGGACGACCCAGGCAGCGGTCAGTCCCAGCGAACCAAGCGCCCGAGCCAGCTGCTCGACCCGCCCCGAGTCATAGACCCCAACCACCTGATGGGTTGCCGACGCCGGATTCGACAACGGCCCGAGCAAGTTGAAGAGCGTGCGAATCCCGAGCTCCCGGCGTACCGGCGCCGCGTGTCGCATCGCGGCGTGGTGACTTGGTGCGAACAGAAAACCGATCCCCACTTGCTCAATGCACTGCCGAGCTCGCTCCGCGGTGAGATCGATGCGTACGCCGAGAGCTTCCAGCACGTCAGCGCTCCCCGCTTGCGATGAAACCGCGCGATTGCCGTGCTTTGCTACCGCAACCCCGCATCCCGCCGCCACGACAGCCGCGGCCGTCGATATGTTGAACGTGTGCAGACCATCCCCGCCCGTGCCGCAGGTGTCGAGCAGGGGGCCGTCGACCTTGGGTTGAATCGTTTCGCAATGCTTCCGAAGCGCACGCGCGGCCGCGGCAATCTCGTCTGCCGACTCGCCCTTCATGCGAAGCGCCACGACGAACGCTGCGATTTGAGAGCCCGAGGCCTTCCCGGCGAGGATCGTGTCCATTGCAGCCTCGACCTCGCCCGCAGACAAGTCACGTCCCGCGACGAGCTCTTTGATCGCGTCCGAGATCACGACGCGGGACCCGCCAAAAATGAGGACAGCCAGTTGCGAATCAAGTCGTGGCCATGTTCGGTCAGAAAGGACTCGGGATGGAACTGAACGCCCTCGACGGGAAGTCGGCGGTGCCGAATCCCCATCACTTCACCTTGGTCGGTCCAAGCGGTGATCTCGAGCTCGTCTGGAATCGTATCTCGCTTCACGATCAACGAGTGGTATCGCGTCGCCGTAAGCGGGCTTGGCAAGCTCTCGAACACCCCCCGGCCCTGATGAAGAATCTCAGACGTGCGCCCATGCATGAGACGATCGGCCCGCACGACCGACGCTCCGAAATGCTGTGCGATGCTCTGATGCCCGAGGCACACGCCGAAGATCGGCATCTCTGCGCCCAGCTTCGCGATCACTTCCAGGCTGACCCCAGCCTCTTCAGGCCTTCCCGGTCCAGGGCTGATCAACACGCCGCTGGGCACGAGCCCCCGGATGTCGTCCACGCTCACCGCGTCGTTGCGCTCGACCACGACCTCGGCCCCGAGCTCGCCCAAGTACTGGACGAGGTTGTAGGTAAACGAGTCGTAGTTGTCGATCACGAGAATCATTGGTTTCGATCGCTAGCGGCTCCGCAAGAGCGCGTCAACCGGCCCCCACTTGTGCTGCCTCATAGCCGCGCTCCCGCAAGAACTTCTCGAGCCTCAGGTTGACCATCTCCGGATACTCTAGCGCGGCGTAGTGTGTCGCCCCCGGGAGTACCATCATCTCCGAACCGCGTGTGCGTCGTGCCATCCGCTCGGCCGCCGACCGTGGCGTAAATACGTCTCGCGACCCGACGATGATCAACGTGGGCACATCGATGAGCGGGAGGAGATCCCAGCCATCGTGCTCGCCCATCCGCTCGAGGAGACGAATGAATGTGTCCATATCGAGCACCCGGAACTTCGTGACTAGCTCGCCGACGACCTGCTCATCGAGCGTCCTCGCCGCCAGCCCGATCCGCTTCGCCCAGTCGCCAGGGTCAGGAAGACGCGTCGCCTGTCGGATCACCGTTTCGATTGTCCGAGGCATCGAACGCAGGCCACGGAGGAATGGAGGCAGCAGTCGCCCGACCAGATTGAAGTTGAATACATAGTCCCATGGTCGGCCTGCAACGCCATTGAGCATCGCGAGCGACGCCACGCGCTCCGGAGCGGCCCGAAACATCTCTAGACCTACCTGAACACCCATCGACCAGCCGAAGATAGCCGCACGGTCGGCGCCCTCTTCCTCGAGGAGGCGTAACGCATCCCGGGCGTGGTCGGTGACTCCTAGCGCATTGGGATCGGCCGGGAGCGAGGAGCCGTAGAGGCCTCGATAGTCCCAAGACAGAAGGCGGTACCGGTCCCGAAAGTACTGAATCTGGTGGCTCCAGGCCTCCCAGGCGCCTCCCAGACCATTACAGAGCAGAATCGGACGCCCTTGGCCGACAGCCTGATAGGCGATTTCAGTGCCATCAAATGACACAAAGCGGCGTTCTTCGACAGGGGGTGGCATCATGGCGAGGGGCGAAGCCTATCAGGGGGGAGTTGTGGACGCCCGCCTTGACAAGTTCGGCCTTGCACGGATAAATTTGAGGAAGCTGAAATGTCAGACGAACTCCAAAAATCCAAGAAAGTCCGCGATATACGCGAGCGACTCGGCAAGAACACGGCCCCACCGCCGCCAAACACCGTCGAGGAGGGAGGCGTCGCACCGCCGCCGCCAACTCTAGGGGGCGTCGCTCCTCCGCCAGGGTTCGTCGGAGGCCAGGCCGCGAAGCGGTCTGGGCCGTTCGGTGGGACCACGTCGAAAGGACATGCACACCAGGAAGTGCGCATCGTCGTCGACGAGCAGGCCGTGGCGACCGCGCACGAGGGCAAGAGCCGTCGCGTTCGCAAGTTGATGATGATGACGGGTGGCGGAGCCGCACTGCTCGGTTTGTTCCTTGGCGTTCTTTCGACGACCGTGATGAGCAAGCGCAGCGAGTACAACCTCGCCGTTCGCGATGGCAAAGCCGTTTACGAAGGCGTCCGCGTGGCAGCGGATCAAGTGACGGAAGCCAAACGACTCCTCGACCGGGCCGCAGGGGCAGCCAAGGCGAGGCCAGGCGAAGGACCGTCAGTCGACTACGCAGCGATCGAGCAACTTCGCGCACTGCCGACACCGTTTACGGCCGCTGACTTTGCTGGGCTTCACTACACGAAGTTCAACCGCGAGACGGTCAATGCGCTGTTCGTGTACGCGCGCCAGGTGGGCGAGCTGTGGGACAGGTTCGATGGTCTGGCTACCAGGGTCCTTCCGGAGTCGCGTCGCGCCGAGCTCAATGAAGCTGCCCAGGACGAGACGGCGATCACGACCAGCCCTACGGGTTGCGTTCCGACTCTAGGTGAAGGCGGCTTCCGCTGTGGTCTGGTGTACGTCGACATGCCCGATGCAGAGGCAGCTTCGACGAAGCTCAAGGTCCGCGTGACGCGGGGCAGCAAGCCGTTCGAGAAAGAGCTCTACGTGGGCCAGGACCTGCGGCAGAACTCCAGCAACTACGTGATTCTCACGAACCCGGAGCAATCTGCGGGAGTGCTTAGTCAGCGAAAGAACGCGTTCGCCTCGTACCGGCGGGACCTGGCGGAAATCGCGCGGCTCATGGACGCGACCCTCGAGACGCAGGGCGGGCTCGAGAGGGGCCTCGGGGCCGTCGCCGGGCTGGACGAGATCGCCAGCTTCTGACCTGAATTTCCGTTGAGGTATCGGGGGGTTTCGTCTGCGCTTCATTCGACGCGCGACCCCTCCGCCTGCTACCCTAACGTGTGGGGTGCCTCGCTATAGACTGCGATATCAGACGACCAATCTCGAGATGCCTCTCGGGGAGTTTGCGATTGGTCGAAGCTCGTCATGCAACCTCGCATTGGCGGACGGATTGGTGTCGCGAAAACACGCTGTGCTGCACGTCGGCCCCGACGCCGTCGTGGTCGAAGACCTCGGTAGCCGCAACGGCGTAGCGGTCAATGGTGTGCGTATCAACGCGCCCCGACGGTTGGCACACATGGACCGCGTGTACATCGGCTCACAAGAGCTCGTGCTGATCGACGCGGCGAAGCTCAAAGAGGGCACAAGCGAAACCGCCGACTACATCGTCTGCGAATCCTGCGGCGCGATCAACGGAACGGCAAAGCGGCGCTGCGGCGAATGCGGAAAACGGCTCTCGTCGACAGCCGGTGAAACCATTGCAAGCACGACCAGCCGCGTGGACTCTTCATCCCACGCATGGGGAGCAGAGGACACCCGCACCGCGCGTGCGCTCGACGTGATCGCAGGCATTGCGAGCAAGGCGATCGCCATGGGCCGATTCGAAGAAGCCGAGCGCATGCTGCTACCGCATCTCGATACTCTTCTCGAACGTGCGCTCGCGCATCGGCCGTTGAGTGACTCCGAAAAGGATGATCCCGATGCGCTGTTCATGGGAGCGACCAGCTACGCGTTGCAGTTGGCTCAGGGGCTGCGCGACACGAGGTGGATCGACTGGGTCTTTCGGATTCACACGGCATCTGGCCGGCTCATGGAAGCGGAAACCATCGAATCGCTGCACAACCTCGTGCGGACCAACAATTACTCCAGGCCCCGCTACCTGCGCGCCTACCTGCATGTCATCCAGAACCGCTCCACGGACTACGGGGCCGCCCAGCGGTTCCTCGTGCGCCGTCTCGAAGGCCTCGAACAGGTCGTCTCAGCCCACTAGTGTGCGGATCTTTTCTCTCGCACACTAGGTCTGGATCAAATGGCAGTGCGGCCCTTAGCTGGCTTAGCTGGCTTGGCGGGTTGGGGGGCCGGCGTGGCGCAACGCGCTCATCGCGTCGGCGAGCCGGGCGTCCGCCGGCAACTCATCGACGAGGGCAAGCACCTCGCGCGAAGGTGGTTCGCCAGCGCGCCCGTACAACCTGGCTCCGATCTCGAGCCAACGCGCGCTCCGCAGCGCACATCCCAGACGGGCGGCGCACTCGGCAACACCGAGAACACGGCTCGGCTCGACCTCGACGCCCTCTTCGAGCTGCTCCTCGAGCTCCGACACGCCTCGCGACATCATTCGTTCGGCGTCAGCCAGGCGACCCTGGCCGATGGCGCGTTCCACCACTTGCGAAAGCAAATGGAACGTCCATCCCGATGCCGCGACGTCCCGAACCGACGTGCTGACGCCCTGCTCGGTTGCAATCGCGCCGCAGTGCGGGCACTGTGCGCTCGAGCTGGGATACGGAACTGCGCACCCGGCGCAGAACGTGAGCCCGGACGTCGTCCGATGGTTCTTGTTCACGGGATTCGGGATCAGGAACACCAGCTCTTGCGTCCCGATGCGGATTCGGTCGCCATCCTCGAGCGTGGCGCGACCGACCAGTGGCCGTCCGTTGAGCTGCGTTCCGTTGCGACTGTGCAGGTCCTCGAGCGTCGGCTCAGACCCAGAGAGGTCGATTCGCATGTGTCGGCGCGACAGCATCGGATCGTCGATCGTCACGTGGCCCATCGAGCCTCGGCCAATGACGATTTCGTCGCCGGTCAGGTCGACCTCTTGTAGATGAAATCGCAGACGGTAGCGCAAACCAGAACCCCTCGAGACTCATCAGATTACTCGGGGAGACGGGGCGGTGTAAATCCTACCCACACCTACGTCGGTGCTATTTCTGTTCGTCGACTTCCGGCGTGTCATGGCGCCGAATCTCGCCGGTGATCCGGTCCGCGATATCGGCGTGCTGATCGTCGTTGCTCTCGTCAGCGACCATGTCAACCAAGGTGTCGCTGGTGTCGGCCTGCGCTGGCTTGTTCTTTCGAAGCTGGGCGAGTCGGGCCACGGTCTTTGGATCCTCGAGGATCAGGCAGTAGAAACCGTAGAATTCGTTGTTATCGACAGCTCGCGCCCGCACCCGGGACTCTCTCCACTCGTACCACTGGGTGGGCTCGGCGCCGGGCACGAGGGCCCCGCTCTTCTTCTTAGCCTTGCCGTAACGCTGCTGCAGGGCGCCGCCGAACTGGGCGAAGGTAGCGCCCTCGAATACGGAAGCGTCGAACGCGCGGTATCGCTTCCACAGGCGCTCTTTGATGAAGAAGAAATAGTCCTGCGTGTTCTTCGTTCGGACTCGAATCAAGGATTCGCCATTTCTGTGAGTGAACTCACCTTTGAGGTACCCGGAATCGTACGCGCTCGGCGTGCCGTCGAACTCGAAGTACGAGTCGCGAATCTCCCGGGCCTCCTCAGCCATCTTGTGGCGGAGCCGGTCCTCCTCGATCGCATCGGTCGTCTTGGAAATCGGCTCCGCGTACGAGGCCTCGATGTCCTTCTTTAGGTGCCGATACACCTGCTTGGGCGTCCAACCCCACTGAATCTCGCCCATGGACTGCTCGAGCGCACTCGGCCCGCGATTGCTAGCGCTGCCCGTGTCCGCATAAACGCCCGCGCCAAGCACCAGCCCAAAGGCCAGCAAGAACGCCCCATAAGATGAACGTCGCATACCTAATCCCCTCACCCCCACAAGTTAGCACCCAGGCCACCTCCACCACAAAAAGGGGTCAGACCCCTTCAAAATTGCGTTAACCCTTTCAAAAAGGGGTCTGACCCCTTTTTTGGGGGGCAGGTTCGCCGCCGGGGGGACTGCCACCCTCCTGGAGCTCCAGGAAGAGCATCGTGCCGCCGGCTACGGCGGCGGGCATGAAGAAGAGGTTGACCAGCGGGATGAAGAGCAGGAGCCAAACGCCGGTGCCGAAGCCCGCTACGGCCGGGAGCTGGCGGCGGGTGAAGGCCACCCTGTCACGCACGGACCAGTTGCGGCGGGCGGCTGGCCAGTCGACGTAGTCGATGCCGAGGTAGGCCGCGGTGAGCGCGAAGCCGACGAGAGAAATGACCTGGCCAAGCCCCGGTATGATGAACGATGCAAGGAACATCGGGCCGACGACGGCGACATAGACCAGCACCTTCAAAAGCTCGAGGCGGATCGTTCGGGCGATGTCCGCGAGCATGCGACTGAACGAGAATGGTGGCGCCGACTCGCCGGTCAAGATGTGCTCCACGGCTTCGCTGAGCGCATCATTGAACGGTGCGGCCACCACACTCGAGAACACGAGGACCAGCACCAACCCGAGGAGCGTGATGAGAATCCCTGCAATCAGCTCGATGAGCCAGCGCAGCGCGCTCAGCAGACCACCGACCCACCCGGTCACTTCGTTCCAGCTTTCGGGAAAGAGAGACCAGAGCGCACCCCCGAGATCGTCGTAGTAGCTGCCCGCGCCGTAGAACACGGCGCCCAGTGCGAAGCCCGTGATCAGGACGGGGAACACCCAGTAGCGAGCCAGCTGAGGATGCTGAAGGTACGCGAACCGCATGCCGCGAAGCGCGTACGACAAGCCGCGCGCAAAACCGATGGGCGACTTCGCCACGGCCGCGGCACCTCGAGCTACGCCCCTCATAGTGCTACGGCGCCAAGCGGGATCAACGGCTTCAAGTCTTCGTCGTCGAAGCGCAGCTGAAGCCCAAAGAAGTAATCACGGCCGCCGTTGATGATGTTGTCGACGCCCGCCAAAAGCCAGAAGCGGCGGATAATCTCGAACCCGGCGCGAATACGCATTCGCGGCCAGATGCGCCGGCCAAACTCGAAGATGTCGGTATTGATCTCGAGCCGGTCCTTGATGACCTTGATGTCCATGCCGAGGCCACCGGTCGACTCGATGATGCCGAAGCGGAAGGTCGCAAAGGAGATGGACTTACCGAACTGGGCGGAGAACTTGAGTCGGTTGCTACGCGAGATCACGGTTTGCTTGTACTCGTTCGGGTAGAAAAGCGGCGGCGGGCTCGTACGGACGATGCTCTCCGACACGCTGACCGATCCGCGCGGGTCGTCGATGACCTGGACTAGGAAGTAGCGCCCTTCCCGTGGCTTCAGGTAAATCGAGAAATAAGTCTTGAAGGCGTTCGATAGCGCGTAGTACTCGCTGCGAAGTTCCACGATGGTTCGGAGCCGGTTCAGGCCGCCGACGAAATTGTTCAAGCCCTCTGCGACGCCCTCGACCTCGTCGATGAGGGCTTCGTCCTGTGTGAGGCGCCCGATGGTGCCCTCGCCTCGCGCGGTGCGGCCGGTCACCTCTTTCACATCTGCGAGCACTGCGTTGAGTTGCTCAGCGGCACGGTGGATCGACGCAATGGTATCGTCGACCTCCGCAACGCCGCGGTCGATGTCGCCCTTGCGCTTGTGAATGATTTCACTCAGGTCGTCGGTGGCGAGCTCGACGTTCTCCATGATGCGAACGATCCGCGGACCCGCCTCATCGGTGACCTCCTTGATGTTCTCGAGCGCATCACTGAGATTGCGTAGTGCGCTCTGCATGCGATCGCCGGCCTCCTCGGTGCCGAATGCGCGCTCCATCTGGGCCGTGATCTTCTTGACGCTCTGAGCGATGTCGTTGACGGTCACCATGATGTCGTCCGTCTGAACCCCTTTGTCGGCGGCACGGATCTGACCGCCATCCGGGATCTCGGGAAGGCCCGGCGTGCCAGGACGAATGATCAGCGCGCGCTCCCCAAGCAGTGAGAGGCTCCTCATGGTGACGCGGGCATCGTCGTACAGCGTGACGCTCCCCTCGATGCGCAGATCGACCCGGGCGCGATCGCCCTCGAGTCGGATTGAGGAAATGTAGCCGACCGGAATGCCTGCCACCAAAACCCGAGACTTGGCGACCAGGCCCTGCACGTCGTCGAAGTAGGCATAGACTCCGTACCCGGAGTCGGTGGACGATCGCTCGTCGACGTAGCGATAGACGGCAAAGGTGACGATCAGTCCGAGAACCACCATCAGGCCGACTCGGGCCGCGTTCCACGTCTCTCGCATAGAGCCGGCCGAATCCTAGTCGAAGCAGAGCAAAACAGCCATCGCCCCATGCCCTGAACACGAGGCTCACCACTCCTTGCAGCGGTGCAGAACAACCGCTATGGCTTGCCAACTTGTCTGAGGGGATCGACTCACTGACGGCAGCCGCACTGGGTGCATTGCAAGGGCTGACCGAGTTTCTTCCAGTGTCGAGTAGTGGGCATGTGGCGATCGGAGCTCGGTTCTTCGACATTCGCGAGGGCTCCCTCGCTCTCGTCATTCTTCTGCATTTGGGCACATTACTCGCCACGGTCTTCCTTTTCCGGCGCGACATCGCTGCGCTCGCCATTGAAGGCATCGCCGCGCTGCGTGATCCGGGTCGCTTTCGGTCGACGCCCGAGGGGCGGACTCTGGTTGGGATCGCGATCGTGACCTTCATCACGGCCGTCATCGGATTTCTCCTCCGGAACGTGGCCGAAGTGTTCGCCGAGGACCTGCGCCTGGTCGGATATGGCTTTCTCGTATCGGCAGCATTCCTGATCGCGAGTGGCGTGGCCCGCGGCACCAGCGGAGAGGTGTCGTGGTGGCAAGCGGCCGGAATCGGTGTTGCGCAGGGCGTGGCGGTGCTTCCGGGGATCAGCCGGAGCGGCGTCACCATTGCCGTGGCGATGCTCCTTGGGGTCCAAGGTAGCCCGGCGTTTCGATTTTCGTTTCTGGTCTCGCTGCCCGCAATCGCCGGGGCAGCATTGTACGAGGCGAGCGGTGCCGAGGGGCTCGGCTCCCTCGGCCCGGAGGCATGGGTCGGAGGCCTGACCGCCATGGTGACGGGATACGTGGCTCTTGTTATCCTCCGACAGATCATCCTCGTCGGACGTATGTGGACGTTCGCAATCTACCTCGTGCCTCTCGGACTCTTTCTCGTTACCCGCTGAGACAGCGGCCGGCTCATGACGAACACCAACAAAGCATACGCAGTGATCATGGCTGGAGGCTCCGGGACGCGCTTCTGGCCGCTGTCACGCAGCACCCGGCCGAAGCAACTCCTTGCCCTCGGGCCAGACGATCGGTCCCTGCTCCGAGCGACCGCTGAGCGCGTGTGGGACATGCTCCCCGTAGAACGCACTTTCATCGTGACTTCCGAGCAGCTCCGCGAACAGGTCGCGCAAGAGCTTCCTGAGCTTCAACCGCATCAGATTCTCGCGGAGCCCGTCGGGCGCAATACGGCCCCGTGCATCGGCTGGGCCGCAACGCATCTGAAGCGGATCGATGAGGACGCGATCATGTGCGTGCTTCCAGCTGACCACTACATCGGCGAAACCGAAGCGTACGTCGACACGCTACAGCGCGGGCTCGAAGCGGCCACACACGGCGACTATGTCACGATTGGGATTCGCCCCACACGAGCCGAAACCGGCTACGGATACATCGAAGTGGGTTCCGAGCTCGACCCTGGGGTGTTCCGCGCGCGCCGCTTCGTCGAAAAGCCGAATCGCCAGCGTGCCGAGCAGTTCGTCGCGGACGGGAGCTTCCTGTGGAACAGCGGGATGTTCTTCTTTCTCGCGTCCCGGATTCTGGAGGCCATCGACCAACACCTGCCCGGGCTCGGTCGGGAGCTTCAACGCTACGACGCAGCAGCCAGAGCCGGCAGCGAGGCGGACCTCGTCGAAGAGACGTATGCCAGCCTTCCCGCGGTGAGCATCGACCACGGCATCATGGAAAAGGTGAGCGCGGTCAGTGTGGTGCCCGGGTCCTTCGAGTGGTCGGACCTCGGGAGCTGGACATCGGCGTGGGAGCTCGCACCGCAGGACGATCATGCCAACGTCTTGCCCGAAGGCGGCATCGCGGTGGACGCATCGCGCAACTACGTGACCGCACCGGACGGCAAGCTCGTGGCCCTGGTCGGCGTCGACGACCTGGTCGTAGTGGATTCTGGCGATGCACTTCTCGTCGTGCCTAAAGACCGCGCACAGGATGTTCGTGAAATCGTCGCGGCGCTTCGCGAGCGGAACGACCCCCGACGGTGACGTCATGAACCCACACGTCTTTCGCCAGTACGACATTCGAGGACATGCCGAACGAGACTTTGACGATGCCTTCGTCCGCTCCCTGGGGTTGAGCCTTGGCACCTTCTATTCAAAGCGTGGCCTGCGCCGGGTCGCGGTCGGCCGCGACTGCCGCTTGAGCTCGCCGCGCCTCCACGAAGCGCTTTGCCAGGGGCTGCTCGACACTGGATTGCAAGTCGTGGATATCGGCATCGGCCCCACGCCCCTTCTCTACTTCGCCGTGCACAATCTCGATCTCGACGGCGGGGTTCAGATCACTGGCAGCCACAACCCTCCCGACGAGAACGGCTTCAAAATGATGGTGGGCAAAGGCTCACTCTACGGCGACGACATCGACGAGCTCCGCACCGTCATGGAGAACGAGGAATTCGCTATCCGCACAGGGGGAGCGCTCGAGATCGTCGACTCGACGCCTGCCTACGTGGAAAAAGCGGCGGCCGACATCCAACTCGGCCGACACGACATCCGATTTGCAATCGACGCGGGCAACGGAGCAGGCGGCCCGCTGGCTCTCGAAACGATGAAGGCCTTGGGGCTGAATCCCGTCGCGATGCTCTGTGAGATGGACGGGACGTTTCCGGTCCACCACGCTGACCCCACGGAGCCCGAGACGCTCGAGATGCTCAAAGCGCGTGTCCTCGAAGATGGCCTCGAGCTTGGATTCGCGTACGACGGCGACGCCGACCGCGTTGGGGTGATCGACGCGCGCGGGGAAGTGATTTGGGGCGACAAACTCATGATCGTCCTGTCGCGCGCGCTTCTCGCGAAGCACCCAGGCGCGACGATCATCGGCGAGGTGAAGTGTTCGCAGACGATGTACGACGACATCGAGGCTCACGGCGGGCGGGGCGTACTTTGGAAGACCGGCCACTCACTGATCAAGACCAAGATGAAGGAAGAGGACGCTCTCCTCGCAGGCGAGATGAGCGGACACATCTTCTTTGCCGATCGGTACTACGGCTTCGACGACGCGATCTACGCCACGCTTCGAATTCTCGAAATCGTGTCCCACAGCGACGTCCCACTCCACGAGATGCTGAGCAACGTGCCCCAGACGTTTGCAACTCCGGAGATTCGCGTCGACTGCGACGATGCGCGCAAGTTCGACTTGGTTCAGCAGATGGTCGACTTCTATCGACCTACTCACGACCTGATCGACATCGACGGTGCTCGCATTCAGTTCGACGGAGGCTGGGCGCTGGTCCGGGCCTCCAACACGCAACCGGTCCTGGTCCTGCGGTTCGAAGCGGACTCCGAGAAGCAGCTCGAGACGATTCGAGGCGAGGTGGAGTCAGTCCTCGAGCGCTTCCGGAACCTCTAGCCCTGGAAGCGCCGGCAGCTGAACTTCCAAGCTCGCGCGGTGGGCCCCTTCACGCTCGCCCGCCTCCCAGTCACTCGGCCCGATCACAGCGCGCCTGGTCTCATGCTTCCGATGATAGACCAAGATTTCCTGGCCCTCATGAATCGACGCGGCAGGGATCTGCGCGGTCGGCCCAACGCCGATGAAGCGATAGACCTTCGCACCCTGGGGGTTCGTGATGATTCGAATCGTCCCGGAGTCGCCCGCCCCGGCGGACGCGGGCGTGGTCTCCGGGCTGCCCAAGTCGAGTGCATCCGTGGGAGCCGGGGCAGCCTGGGCCTGTACCGCAAGCTCGTAGAGCGAACCCTGTTCGGTAGTCGTCCACGTCGCCCCTTCGGGGACGACGGCTCTCGAAGGGCGGAGCCCATGATCAAAGACGATGAACTCGTGGGCGCCGCCAGCTGGCAGACCGGAGGCAACCGCCGGACCGCGCCCGACGAAAACGAAGATCTGCGCGTCGGCCGGTGTGACCGCCACGGCAATGATGCCGCTTGGCGCGGGCGCGGGCGTAGCAGGCTGGAGCACTGCGTCGAGGGCCCCGGTAGCGACGAGCGCGTAGGCGCCAAGACCCAGGCCCGCTGCCAACAGCCACGCGCCCCAGCCGCCTCGCCGCTTCGTAGGCAAGGGCTCGGGCAGTGACGGACGATCGTAGGCGGGCGCGGGCATGGATGGAGTCACGGGTTGGGCAGCAGGAAGCGACTCGCTCGCCGCCACGGACCCGGACACAGACTCGGACACAGACTCGGACACAGGCACTGTCGCCGACGCTGGCGCTGGCACTGACACTGGCACCGACCCTGACACCGACGCTGGCACTGACGCTGGCACTGTCTCTGCCACTGTCTCTGCCACTGTCTCTGCCACTGTCTCTGCCACTGTCTCGACTCCCGGGGCGGAGCCCCGAGGAGACTGTGAAGCATCCTCTTTACTGGGCCACTTTCTGATCGTCGCCGTAATCGGCTCAGGCCCCGGCTGCCGGGGCTGCTCTGGAATGGCGGCAACCGCCTCTGCGGGCGCCGCTGCAGGCGGCGGCTTGAGATCGGGAACAGGAACCGACCCGCGCCTCATCGCTGGCTCCGAAGATGGAACGCGGAGCGTGTCGGGCTGGGGATCGAGATCGGGGGTGGGAGGGGGGAAGGAATGGGGGGCGGAGTCGGCAACCGAGTCCGTGCCAGTGACCGAGTCCGTGCCAGTGTCCGCGTCAGTGCCCGCGTCTCCCCTTGCCTCCTTGGGCATGCGAATGCTCTCGGTGATCGGTCCTTCGTCTTCCTGCGCCGGCGGCTTCATCTGCGCCGGCTCGAGCGTCCGTGACACCGGGTCGCGCAAGAGCTCGTCCAGCTCTGCGTCGAGCTCGTGCGGATCGACCCGCAGGGCTTCGGGTGCGGGCGGACGGTCGCTTTCCCGGACGAGGCGGGCGAGAACGCGGCGTGACGCTCCGCGGTTGATCGGGATCAGCGACGCCTCGATGGCGTCATGAAGATTACGCAGGTCGCGCGGATTCTGCCCGGTCGCGCTCTCTTGGACGAGCTGCAGGAGGTAGGGAGGAACGCCGGGGCCGGCTGCAACGAGGAGTCGCGCGAGAACCGACACCAGGGACCGCGCGGCCTCTTCGGGATCAGCCCGCTCTGCCGAGCCGGCGACGACGACCGAGCCTTCCTGAGTCACGCGGACGTCGTCCGCTGCGAGCTTCACGGACTCCTGAAGGAGCCCCTCACAGGCTTCGAGGGCGACGAAGGCGCCGATCTCGAACGGGAGGCGGTCGCCGCGCTGCTCCAGCTCCTCCACCAGTTGGCCAACGCCCACGTCTCTGCTCATCGGTTCCCCTCAGTCCCGCTCGGGCGGGCGCACACAGACCCCTTGGTCGAGTAGGTACTCCTTGACCTCGGCCACAGTGTAGTGACCGTCGTGAAAGATAGAAGCTGCAAGCGCCGCATCCGCCCCTCCGGCCGCGAGACCCTCGTGCACGTGCGCCAGGGTTCCCACTCCGCCGGAAGCTACAACCGGAATCGAGATTGCGTCCACAACTGCGCGAGTTAACACCAGATCATAGCCATCTTGGGTCCCGTCGCGATCCATGCTCGTCAGCAGAATCTCCCCGGCGCCATAGTCCGCCATCTGCTTGGCCCAGGCGATCGCGTCGAGCCCCGTGTCGCGCCTTCCGCCGTGGGTATAGACCGTCCATCGGTCGGTTTCGCCAGGCACCCGCTTGGCGTCGATGGCCACCACGATGGCTTGCGCGCCGTAGGCCTCGGCCATGTCCCTGATGAAGGTTGGATTGGCCACGGCAGCGCTATTGATCGAAACCTTGTCGGCCCCGGCATGAAGAAGCTCGCTCACATCGCGCCGCTCACGCACTCCGCCGCCCACCGTGAGGGGGACCGCGACGGTCGAGGCGGTCCGGTCGACGAGGTCGAACAGCGTTCGGCGGTTCTCGTGCGATGCCGTGATGTCGAGGAAGGTGATCTCATCCGCACCGCCGGCGCTGTAGCGCTGGGCAGACTCGACCGGATCACCCGCGTCGCGCAGGCCGACGAAGTTGACGCCCTTCACAACTCGCCCTTCTTTGACGTCGAGACAGGGAATGATTCGCTTGGCCAGCATCAGGCCTCTTCTAGCACCGCAAACGCCTCCGCCAATGTGAAGGCGCCGGAATACAGGGCGCGCCCGCATACAGCCGAGCGAACCCTCGCCGCCGAAAGCGCCCGAAGGTCGTCGAGCGAACCAATGCCGCCCGATGCGATGACGGTGGTATCGACGTGTGACTGCAGCCCGGCGGTTCCCTCGACGTCCGGCCCTTCACGGGTTCCATCTTTGTGAATGTTGGTGAAGAGGATGGCTCCGATGTCCCAGCCGTCGACTTCCTTGGCAAGCTCGACGAGGTCTTGCCCGCTTTGCTCCTGCCAGCCCTCCACGGCGATCTTCCCGTCACGCGCATCGAGCGCCATGACGACCCCTTTCGGGTAACGATCACAAATCGCGCGGGCGACCCCGGGAGCCTTCACGACTACGGTCCCGAGCACGACGCGAGCGGCGCCGGCATCCATCCATTGCGCGGCGACCTCTTCGTTCCGTACGCCTCCCCCAATCTGCACCTGGAGGTTCGTCTCCCGAAGGATGCCCTGAATGATCGCAACGTGTGCGGGCTGGCCACGGCGGGCCCCTTCTAGGTCGACCACGTGAAGCCGTTCTGCCCCTGCGTCTTCGAACTGCTTCGCCATGGACACGGGGTCGTCGTGATAGACGGTGACCTCGTCGTACTTGCCCTGGTGCAGACGCACCACCTTGCCGTCGAGCAGATCGATCGCCGGAATCAACTCCACGAGACATCTCCTAGAAAATGCCCGATCAAGCGCGCACCAGCGTGCTGGCTCTTCTCGGGGTGAAACTGGCACGCCAGGACGTTGTCCCGCGCAATCGCGGAGCAGAACGGCGCACCATAGTCGGTCGTGGCCACGACGAGACTCTCGTCATCGGGGACGCAGTAGTAGCTGTGCACGAAGTAGTACCACTCCCCGTTCTCGAACACAGGATGCGTGCTGTCGATTTGGTTCCATCCGATGTGCGGAACCTTGAGCCGGCGGCCCTCCGCATCCCGCAGATCCGACGCGAAGCGCTTCACCCGGCCAGCAAAGATTCCGAGGCCCTTTTCACCGGGAGCCTCTTCGCTCGACTCGAACAAGGCTTGCATCCCGAGACAGATGCCGAGATACGGACGACCGCTGTCGATCCACGACCGCACCGCCTCGCCGATCTCTCCCCCTAGGGCGTGCGCGCACTCCTTGAAGGCGCCCTGCCCGGGCATGACCAAGCGGTCGGCGCGTAGCAACACGTCCGGGTCCGAGCTGAGCTCGGCGTTAGCCCCCGCACGCTCGAATGCCTTGGCCACGCTGTGCAAGTTTCCGAGGCCCAGATCGACAATCGCTACCCGGCCGGTAGTCATTCGGTCAGCGTACCCTTGGTCGAAGGCACGCCCACGACACGGGGGTCGACCGCCGTCGCTTGCCGAAGCGCGCGCGCGAATGCCTTGAAGCTGATTTCAATCACGTGGTGGAGATTGTCTCCAGCGTGTTGACGCATGTGCAAGTTGCACTGGCTGCCACGCGCAAAGCCTTCGAAGAACACCTCGGCGAGCTCTGAATCGAAGTCGCCAATTTTGGCCTTTGGAAGCGTCACCGCCCAGACGAAATAAGGACGCCCGGACAAGTCCAGTGCGCAGGTCACGCAGGCTTCGTCCATCGGCAACGTGGCCGAGCCGAAACGGCTGATCCCGGCCTTCTCGCCCAGGGCTTTGGCAAAGGCCTGCCCAAGCGCGATCGCCAAATCTTCGGTCGTATGGTGCCCATCGATGTGTGTATCGCCAAGAGCGCGCACGTTCAGATCGAACAGCCCATGCTTGGCGAGCTGCTCCACCATGTGCGTGAGAAACCCAATCGGGGTCTCCACTTGGTATTGGCCGCTCCCATCGAGATCGACCTCCACCCGGATGTCGGTCTCTTTGGTCTGACGTTCTATCGTCGCTGTTCGTCCCATGACGCCGCTACCATAGCCTGGAAATCCCTTGGAGCACGCGCTAGCGCGACTTCATGTGGTGGAGAACTTCTTCGAGCTTGGCCTTGAGCTCGTCGTTGTCCGGCTCGTTCTGGAGCGCCATCTGGAGGTTGAGCTTCGCCTGAGCCCAATCCTGGGATTGCATGGCGCGGTGTGCACGCGAGAAGAACACCCGCGCCTTGCTGGAGCGAAGCACCACGCCCCCCGGGGGACGCATCGATCGGCGCGTCTCCTGCGCACGGTCCTCGGAATAGCGAGCGACGCCCCGGTCGAGACCTTCGTCGTAGATCTTGCGCTTCAAGGGATCGAGGAGCACGCGGTACGCCTCACTACCATGCTGGTAGAGCTCCGTGTGTCGCTCGGACTCCTCGGGCGAACCGACGAAGTTGTCAGGATGGTGCTCCCGCGCAAAGCGATGGAACGCGGAACGAATCTGATCGGCGTTCGCAGTTCGGATGATCCCTAGCAGCTGGTAGTAGTCCGGGACTTCGTCTGCGCCGGACATCGGTTAGCCGAGCTTCGCCTGGTGGCGTTTGGTGAGCTGCTCGATCTCGTCTTCGGCCAGCTCCCCGATCAGCTTGATCGCGATCTGCTGTTGCTGACCCGTGCCTACGTCCTGTGCCCTCACCTGGAGGGTGCCATCCGCGTCGATCATGAAACGAACTGCGATCTGGACCTTGCCGCGGGCGGCCGGCCGTAACCCTTCGAGGATGACCTCACCGAGGAGCTGGTTACCCGCGATGTGACGATCCTCGCCCTGGCAAATACGAACGACGACCGCGGCCTGCCGGTCGCGCGCCGTAGTGAACATCTTGGTTTGTCCCGCAGGGATCGCGGAGTTACGGCGAATGATGTGCTCGCAGTAGCCGTCGACCGTTTCGACGCCGAGCGAGAGCGGCGTCACGTCGAGGAGCAGCGGTCCTTGGGGCCCTTCTGGGACCACCACGGCGCCAGTCACCGTGTCGACGTTCTCATCGAGCGCTGCTCTGAGCTCCGCTGGGGCCGAGCTCGCGAGGTCGAGCGGGGCGGGCGGCGATGGAGTGCCCAGGGCAGGCGCGTCCGACAGACCGCTGAACGCGTCATCGCCAAGCTCCATCATCAACCCCGACGGCTCCTCTGCGAGCTCCTCGGGTTCATCGTCCTCGGTGCCCCCGATCTGCATCAGGAGACCGGAGGCATCGGCCATGCGTGTGGGCTGGAAGTCGAGCGAGTCGACTGCCTCCGCGACGCGTGCGGGCTCGTGCTCGAGCGGCTCTTCGCGCGACCGGGTCGGCGTATCGAGGACGGCATCGTCAAGCGGCAAGTCGCCGGACTTCTTGAGCTGAACCGGCGGGGGCGGAGGCGCCTGCCCCGGCAAGGTCGCTTTGCGAGCCGCCCGGGCGACCGGAGGCGGAGGCAGCGGCGGCCTGTCGCCGATGTTGGTGACCTCATCCTCGAAGCTCTCTTCGATCACGATGTCGTGATTCCCGGTCCCAGGGTGCACCATCTGCTTGAGCGCGACCTTGCCGAGCGGAGCCTTCCGCGACGGAAGCGCCAACGACTGCGCCTGAAGCGCCGCGCCCTGCGCGACGACCAAGTCCGGATCGATGTTCACCAGAGGCTGGCGTCCGAAGTACTCCGCGACCATTCGTTGAAGCAATGGGATCCGCGTCGAACCACCAACCAGAATCACGTTGTCCAGCTGAGTCGGACGAAGTCCGGCAGCCTTCATCGCATCTTCACAAACGTCGAAGCTACGAGCCACAAACGGCTGACACATGTGCTCGAGCTGCTGGCGCGTGAGCGCGTAGTCCAAATTGAGCGCCGCACCGCCATCACCGTAGGCAAGCTCCTCGATGCAGAGTTTTACGTCAGGCTTGGCCGAAAGCTGGATCTTCGCCCACTCTGCAGCAGCACGCAGCCGCTCGTACGCCTGTCGGTCCTGGCGTGCGTCGTAGCGATTCTGCTCGAGGAACTGCGCAGCCATGTGGTCTGCGATGGCGACGTCGACGTCATCGCCGCCGAGGAACGTGTCACCCGCGGTTGCGAGCACCTCGAACACGTCTCCGGCCAGCTGCAGAATCGTGATGTCGAACGTACCGCCGCCGAGGTCGTACACCGCAACGCGCTCGGTCGAAGTCTTATTGTAGCCGTAGGCGAGCGCCGCGGCCGTCGGCTCATTGAGGATACGCAGCACGTCGAGGCCAGCAACGCGTCCGGCCGCCTTCGTCGCACTTCGCTGAAGCTCGTTGAAGTTGGCGGGCACGGTCACGACCGCCTGGCTACACTCCTTGCCGATCGCCTCCTCGGCGACCTTTCGGACGTGCCGAAGCACAAACGCGCTGATCTCACTCAGCGTGTAGGTCTCTCCACGAGCGGTGACCAGCACGCCTCCACTCGGACCTTCAGACAGCTCGAACGCGAACCGTTCTTGGGCCTGCTTGACCTCGTAGCTGGTGTAGGGCCGGCCGATGAGCCGCTTGACCGAGTAGACCGTGTTCTGCGCATCGAGCAGACGCCGCTCTTTC
>Ga0209567_10000507_pt1 | contig 21152 bp, 19 predicted proteins | sample COG_12_FD_184756 | JGI IMG/M metagenome (GOLD analysis project Ga0209567, IMG submission 184756) | Pelagic marine sediment microbial communities from the LTER site Helgoland, North Sea, for post-phytoplankton bloom and carbon turnover... | ecosystem: Environmental > Aquatic > Marine > Neritic...
TTCCAAATGGAGAGTCTAGCATAGCCGGGCCATTGTGATGGCTATCCATCAATCCGGCAGGATCGGGCAACCAGGCAGACTGGCACCGGAATTCGGCATCCATGCACAAGAAAAGCACAGACAGACGCAACTACCCGGCCGAGTGGGATTTGCTCAATCGCGAACTGAAGGCGATCGAGCAGTGCGACACCAACCTGCTTAACGTGGTCGAACGCCTGCGGGAACACCAGCTCGATACGGGTTTCATCCGCGATGACCTGTATGCCGTGCAGTATTTCGATTTTCCCCATCCGGACCACCCGAAGCGCTTCCTCTCGGTGCAGTACAACCCGGCCCGAGTGAATCGCCTGAAGATTCATGTCAATGCCCTGCCGCCCAAACGCAACGATGTGGTGAACGAAGGCTGTTTCCTGTGCAGCGGCAATATCGAGTGGCAGCATCGCGGGATTGAGATGGGCTACGCCATCGACCTGAATGGCATACCCTTCACAATCCTGATGAACGCCTATCCGTTGATGCCGGCACATATTGTGGTAGTGACTGAGGAACATATCCCACAGGCCTGGAACCTGGGCGATGCGGGCCTGAGACAGTTCAGGATCGATGAGGTCGTCGCCAACCTGGCCGCCATGGCACAGCGCATGCCGGGTTACGTCGGCTTTTACAATGGTGACGGGGCCGGCACCTCGGTACCCGCTCATTTCCACTACCAGTTCTTCAGGCGTCGCAATGGCGGCGATCGTTTCCCGCTCGAACTCGCACCGGTTCACCAGGTGGCCGATCTGGTAGCCGAGGTCGTGGAATACCCGGTCAGCGCCATGCGCTGGTCCGGCGATAACCGGCAGGAGGTCATTGCACGCGCCGCAGCCTGGATCAATAACTGGCTGCGGGCGAACCTCGAAACGCGCCCGAACCTGTCAGGTAATATCTTCGCCATGGTCGACGATGCCGGCGAACTGCTGCAGGTGTATTTCGTCCCCCGCGACAAGCAGCTGGGGCATTCGTCGCGCATGAGCGGCATGATCGGCAGCCTGGAAATTCTCGGCGAACTGGTCCTGACCACCGCCAAAGAAAAACGTGACCTCGACTGGGGGAAAATCGATTATCGTTCCATTGCGCGCATCCTGTCCGACGTCAACGTCCCGCTCTGATTACCACCCACTCTCGTCAGGGATTTGCTAAGCTTGGTAGTATCAATGCTGCTACCGGAGAGTTGTATGTCCTTAAAAATCATGGCATTTATTGCTGCCCTGCTGCTCACGTTGCCACTGACCCCGCACGCGGTTGCCGAAGATGATGTCATCAAGGTGGTCTATCATGCCGATTTTGCCGACCCGCGGCGCTTCAGCGCCATGCTGACCAGCATCAACAATATGGTGACCCACTACCAGAACGAGCTGATCGAATACGATGTACGCATTGTGTTCGTCGCCCACGGTATCCGCTTCCTGACGGGCGACAAGCTGGAGAATACACCGTTTGCCGCCGATGCCGCGCTTGACGAGCGTCGTGACAACCTGGCGGGCCGACTGGGCGCGCTGAATACCGTGCAGGATGTCAAACTGGAGTTGTGCGATATCACGCGTTCACAGATCAAGCTGGATGCCGGCAAGCTTGCGGACGGCGTGCAACTGGTTCCGTCGGGCGTGGTGCGTATTGCCGAACTCCAGCGCGAGGGTTTTGCCTACATCAAGATCGAGTAATCGACCCCGTTTACTGGCTCTTGCCCCCTGGTTCACGTTGCTGATTATCATGCCTGATCACGCCGGCATTCCCGTCCCTGTATTCACCAGTCGCGGGCGTGCACGCAAGACGGGGATCGAAGTCGGGTAATCGCGGTATTTTATTCGGCCTGGAAGCCAAACGCGCGGTCGTGCACGTAGACCAGCTTGCAGTCATCCAGGTACTTTGCATCGTGGATGCGTCCACTGCGAATGTAGCCGGTGTCGCCCTGGCCGAGAACCAGCGGTTCGCCGTCCATCTCCAGCCCGTTACCGTTGCGGGTGTAGAACTGCACAGCCATCCTGCCCTCGATCACCACGGTCATGTCATCACCCGGATGGGAATGCGGCGGTTCCGCACTGCCTGCCTGCCACTGTTCCAGCATCACCTCCACGCCGTCGGGATTGGCCGGCACGGTGGTCCTGACGGTAAAACCCTCCGGTGTGTCGGGCACGGTGACGTGGTAGTCCCAGATGGCGCTGGTGGCCGAGGTCACGCTGTTTTCACTTTTCGAGTTCACAGACATTCGATCTCCTGTCGATGTGGCGGTTGAATGCGCCGGTATTGTAGCGCGGGAATCGGGCCGACATAAACGACCGGCCCGGCTGTGGCAATGCGGCGTCTGCCCTGCCCCGGACAGAACACCGCCTGGTCTGCAGTTCGATTATAACCCCGCATTAGCTTTGTCTTTGACGCGCTTTTCACTCGAATGGTATCGTCTGGGGCCATCAAAAGTGCAAACAGTCATGCCACCAGCCGCCAGAACGCCGACGTTTGAATGATTTGAACCATAAACGATTGCTGCCCAGGGCCGTGGAAGACCTGTCCGCGGCGTCCTATGCCGGTGTATTGATCTACATCACACTGTTCGTGACGATTATCTTTGCGACCGGCTACCAGTCACGTCATCCCGAATTCACCAGCGCCTGCGTGTGGGCATTGGGCCTCACCAGCCTGGGCCGGGTGTTCATTGCCTTTAAAAGCCGCAGCATTGAACCGGTGACCTGGATTCGATGGTTCACATTGCTGACTGTCCTGATGGTCTCGATCTGGAGCGGTTACTGGACCCGTGTCATTTACCTGGACGGTCTGAACACCACGACGCTGCTTTCCATCGCCGCCTCGGTCGGCATCGCCAGTGCGGGCATTGGCATCCTCGCCCCCCTGGGCAAGCTTTCATTCACGGTCCTGTTGATTATGCTGTGGCCATCGGGCCTGGTGCTGAGCACCCTGCAAGGCGGCGTCGGCACGGCCTATGCCGTCATGTTTCTGACCGGTTCGCTGTTCCTGTCATTCGTCGCCTTCCGTCTCAACCGTCAGTACTGGTCGATGCAGAAAAATGCAGCCTTGCTCGAGGAGCGCGCGGCCCAGCTGGCCGACGCCACGCGGGCAAAGTCCGACTTTCTTGCCCGCATGAGCCATGAAATCCGCACGCCGCTGAACGGCATACTGGGCATGACACAAATACTGCAACTGTCCGATCTTACCCCCGAGCAGCGCAAGTATGCGGATACCATCCGGCAATCAGGGGACTCACTGGTGACGATTATCAATGACATCCTCGACCTGTCAAAGATCGAGGTCGGCAGGCTGGTGCTGGTGAACGAGCCGTTCAACCTTGCCCGAACCGTTAACGAGACACTGGATCTGCTCGAACCCGAGGCCATCGATCGGGGACTTCCCCTGTTACGCAACGTATCTGCAGACATCCCGGCCCTGATGCTTGGTGATGCGGGACGTCTCAGGCAGATCCTTACCAACCTGGTTGGTAATGCCATCAAGTTCACCAGGTCAGGCAGCATTTCTGTCGTGGTGACTGGCATGCCGCTTACCGCGAATCAATCGGAAATCTGCATCGAGGTGAGCGACACGGGTATCGGCATTCCCGAACCTGCGCTGGGACGGATTTTCGAACCGTTCAGCCAGGAAGATGATGCAGCCAGGCAGCATCCGGACGGGACCGGCCTGGGTCTGTCCATAACGCGCCAGCTGGTCGGCATGATGTCGGGTACGATCAGTGTCGAGAGCATGGTGGACCAGGGAACGGTGTTCAGGCTGTGTCTGCCCCTGGCGCTGGCCAAAGAGACGCACGCGACGGTCACTGCCGCAGCATCCACAACACAAACCCCGCCGCCAGGCCACACCCTGACAGATACGGCCATCCTGGTTGTCGAGGACAACCCGATAAACCGCCTGTTTGCCACGGAGGTCCTCACGCACATGGGCTGCCACGTAACGACTGCGAATGACGGACTCCAGGCCGTGGAGGCACACCGGTCCGGCCATTTCGACGCCATCCTGATGGATATTCAGATGCCGGGTCTCGATGGCATTGACACCACGCGTGCGATTCGCACGGCGGAAGGCAAGTATGCACATACGCCGATCATTGCCATGACGGCCAACGCGCTGAAGGGCGAACACGAGCGCTGTATCGATGCCGGGCTGGATGACTTTATCAGCAAGCCATACGGCATACACCAGTTGCAGACGGTGCTGGAGCGCTGGGTGAGCGAGACAGCACCCTGCACAGACGGGCAGCTGCACTGACCGTTAACAGCCGAACGTCGCGCTACATAGCTGCGCCTGTTGCTGAACACGATTGTTGTCACCCGCAGGCGACAGCCCATCTCCCTAATAGCTAAGTATTTCCAGTCGTGTCATGTCGTACCCGTCGCCAATGCCCGACGGGATACGCAGCCCGCGTGACCAATACTATTTCTATTTGACTGATTCGAAAGACGAACTTAAAACTGGCCTGCTAATTGCTGTGTCCTGACTGCGCTTATGCGCAATCCATTCCACAGACGTGGATTCTCATCAATGAAATCTGGAGATTGTAATGAAGCAGGCATTCATAACCGCAGTACTCTTGTCCGGACTGGCCGGTATCGCTAACGCCGAAGACACGGCAGTGATACCTTTCGAAGAACTGGACGCCAACAAAAACGGCATGCTGAGTATTGCCGAAGCGGGCAACCTGCCCGAAATTTCCGCCCAGTGGAGCACGCTGGACATGAACGGCGACGGCCAGCTGAGTCCCGGTGAATACGCCGGCTATGATACCCCGGCCCCTGCAGCGGGAACAGCCCGGTAAAAATAAATCGCCCGACCTCCGGGTCGGGCGATTACCGTTTCAACTGGCTGGGTGAGTGTTGTGCCGCGAGACAGCGGTTACAGGCCGGTCAGTCAAAGAAATTCGCGTCGTGCTGGATGTCGTTGGCCATTTTCGTCAGCTTGTCGGAGACCCTGTTCATCATTTCGAGCAGCGCGGTATCGAGCCCGGATTCGATGATCAGCGCCAGTTCGTCATAGTGCTGTTCAGGCAAGGTATCGCCGGAGTTCTCGACCAGTTCGCGGAAGCGCTGGGCCATTTGACGGGCATGTTCTGACTGATGCATTAGGTTTCTCCTTCCATGTCCAGCGGTTCCCTTTCCAGGTAGTGTTCACCCGTTTCGTAAATCGTTTTGGCGGAGCCGACGATCAGCGGGTCCGGCGGCGTAGCCACCTTGCTGTTCTTGTTTTGATAATCAAGGCTGTTCAGCAGGAATTTCATGGCATTGATGCGCGCACGTTTCTTGCAATCGGATTTCACCACTGTCCATGGCGCATCGGCCGTGTCAGTATAGAAAAACATCGCCTCTTTTGCTTCCGTGTAGCTCTGCCACTTGTCCAGCGAGGCCATGTCGATGGGGCTGAGTTTCCATTGCTTGAGCGGATCGCGCTTGCGGCCCTGGAAGCGCCGGAACTGCTCGTTACGGCTGACCGAGAACCACAGCTTGAACAGCCTGATACCGCTCCTGACCAGCATGCGTTCCAGTTCGGGCGCCTGCCGCATGAACTCCAGATATTCGCCCGGCTTGCAGAATCCCATGACACGTTCCACGCCGGCGCGGTTATACCATGAGCGGTCAAACAGCACGATCTCGCCCCTGGTCGGCATATGCTTGATGTAGCGCTGGAAGTACCATTGCCCGAGTTCATCAGTTGACGGTTTTTCCAGTGCGACGACGCGTGCACCACGCGGGTTCAGGTGTTCCATGATGCGCTTGATGGTCCCGCCCTTGCCGGCCGCATCCCGGCCCTCGCAGAGAATCACGACACGCTGGCCGGTCTCCTTGACCCAACCCTGCATCTTCAGCAGTTCGATCTGCAGGCCTGGCTTGATTTCCTCGTACTCTTCACGCTTCATCTTGGCGTCGTAGGGGTAATTGGCATCCTTGAAGATTTTCTTCTTGCCCAGCGCCTTGATCTCTTCCTTGGTCGCCAGTCCCTGTGTTTCCCGTTCACTGGCGAGGTCCGCCAGCGCACTGATATGATCATCTGCCATTGTTGTTTCCCGTCATTTCGATTTGCAGCCCCCCGACTGAACGTGTAGCCAGTCTCGGGGAAGTTAAAATTACACACATCCGTAAAATTATAGTCGGTATACAGTCAGGATATCTTGATGTAAATCAAAGGGGAAAAACTGCGTCACGGCCCAGGCCGATACATTCCCGCCCGATGGGCTGGCCAATACTCCGATCGCCGGGAAGGCCGGGGATAACAGGCACGGGCGGGCAATATTCAGGTCATTTGATATTACTTGTGTGTCGGGTAGCATTATTGTCAGCCCGGGCCGGAAACACCGGAACCTGCGGGATCAACCACGGACACACAGAGGACAGATCCGATGCAACGAATTGCTGCTGTTTTATTTTTGATTGCGCTGAGCCCGCTGCAGGCTGCCGTGGTCGGCAAGACCGTCAGCTACGAGGCTGGTGGTACCGTCATGCAGGGCTATCTCGCCTGGGATGACGCCGTCGAAGGCAGGCGCCCTGGCATCCTGGTGGTGCATGAATGGTGGGGGCATAATGACTATGCCCGCAAACGCGCCGATATGCTCGCAGAGCTCGGCTACGCAGCCCTGGCCGTTGATATGTACGGTGACGGCAAAACGGCCGAGCATCCGGAAGACGCCGGCAAATTTGCCGGGGCGGTGCGCAAGGACCTTCCCCTGATGCAGGCACGCTTCAACGCCGCGCGTGATTATCTGAATTCACAGGCAGTCGTTGATCCGCAGCGCAATGCCGCAATCGGCTACTGTTTCGGTGGCAGTGTGGTGCTGTCCATGGCCCGCGCCGGGGCCGATCTCGACGGCGTGGTCAGCTTCCACGGCAGTCTCGGTGGTCTGCCGCCGGTGAACGACACCGTAACGGCCAGGGTGCTGGTCGCAAACGGCGCCGATGATACCTTCATCAGCGCGGAATCCATCGCGATGTTCAGGGATGACATGGACGTGGCCGGCGTCGATTACACCTTTATAAACTATCCGGGCGCCAAACACAGCTTTACCAATCCGGGCGCCAATGCCTTCGGCAAGAAATTCGAACTGCCGCTGGAATACAACGCCGAGGTGGATGCAGCTTCCTGGCAGGCGATGCAGGACTTCCTCAAGTCAATTTTCAAGTGATGTGCACGGATGACAGGACAAGGCAAACAGTTCGACCGTAACCGGCGGGCCCTGTTTACGGCCCTCCTGGCGTCGAGTGCAGTACTACTGCCGGGGTTTGGCTGGCGCCGGCTGCTGGCGGACACTGCGCCACTCTCAACCCATTCGCCCTACGGAGATCTGCAGCCGCCAGATGAACACGGCCTCCGCCTGCCGCGCGGTTTCAGTGCACGGCTGCTGGCGCTGTCCGGTCAGCCGGTTGCTGCAAGTGAATATGTCTGGCCCCATGCCCCGGACGGGGCCGGGGTGTTTGCGACCACCGACGGCTGGGTGCTGGTCTGCAATGCCGAATTGAACACCGGTCAGGGCGGCGCCAGCGCCATCCGCTTCTCAATGCGCGGCGAGATCGTCGCTGCCTATCCGGTGCTGACCGGCACCACCCGCAACTGCGGCGGCGGCGTGACACCCTGGGGCACCTGGCTCTCCTGCGAGGAATTTGCCGGCGGACTGGTTTGGGAATGTGATCCACTCGGTCAGGCCACGGCCACTGTCCGTCCGGCACTGGGCCGGTTTGCCCATGAAGCAGCCGCGGTTGATCCGCTGACGGGGCATGTCTATCTCACCGAGGATGACATGCACGGGCGACTGTACCGGTTCAGCCCCGACAAAACAGCTGACCTGTCAGCAGGCCGACTGGAGGTCGCCGCAGTGGACGCCGGTCGCGTGCACTGGCTGACGGCGAGTTCAGCACAACCCTGTCGCGAAGCGGATGCTGCCATCTTCCGCCGTGGTGAAGGCGCCTGGCTGTCCGGTCGAACGCTGTATTTCACCACGACGGCCGATCACAGGTTGTGGACGCTGGATGTGGATAGCGGACAACTCGAGGTGCGTTATGACGGCCTGGCTGCGGGACCGGCCGGCGCGCTGCGGGAGCCGGACAATGTCACGGTACACGACAAACACGGTACCGTGTTCGTCGCTGAAGACAGCGACGATCTGCAACTGGTGTTGCTGGCCATGCGCAGTGGCCGTCAGATCGTGGCGCCCTTTTTACAGCTGGTCGGGCACGACAGGTCCGAGCTGACCGGCCCGGTCTTCAGCCCCGACGGCCAACGCCTCTATTTCTCGTCACAGCGCGGCCGGGATGGGCGCGGGATGACGTTCGAGATAACCGGACCATTTTAATGTGTTGACTACTAAATATCCACTAATATACTGATAACTTTAGATATATTAAAACCTGTAGTCGCTGATGCCGGCATTACCTTGCGTGCTATCCTGCGACGGGACCACACTGCGTTCGAGGGGGACCTATGCTTTCAACGGGTGAATCCGCACCGGCCATCGCACTGCCGGATGCCGATATGCACATGCGCACACTGGCTGAATTTGCCGGCTCCTGGGTGGTCGTGTATTTCTATCCCAAAGATGACACACCCGGCTGTACCATCCAGGCCAATGAATTTACCGACCTGTGTGATGAATTCCGGGACACCGGTATCACCGTCCTCGGCATCAGCGCCGACGACTGCTTCAGCCACCAGGCATTCCGCCAGAAATACGGCCTGAAGATAAACCTGCTCGCCGATGTGGACAAGGTGGCCTGCAACGACTATGGCGTCTATCAGGAAAAGGAAAAGGCCGGCGTGAAAAAAATGGGTATCGTGCGCTCAACCTTTGTGGTCGACCCCGGGGGAAAGCTGGCTTACGTGGAATACGGCGTAACCCCGAAAGATCATGCCCGCAAACTCCTGGAGTTTGTGCACGCCGCAACGGCATAACAAAGGCAGCTGTAATGACTGTACGGCTGTGCAGACATGATCACACCGGTCAGTTGTTGTCTCAGGTCTCGTACCCCAGCACACTCGCCAGCCACCGCTCTGCCTCGGCAAGCTCCATGTCCTTGCGTCGGGCATAGTCCTTGACCTGGTCACGGCCGAGCTTGCCGATACCGAAATAACGCGCCTCGGGATGGGCAAAATACAGGCCGGACACCGCGGCCGTCGGCAGCATGGCGTAACTCTCCGTCAACGTCATACCGGCATTAACGTCCGGCCTGAGCAGCGCCCACAGGATGCCTTTCTCGGTGTGATCGGGGCAGGCAGGATAACCGTGCGCCGGGCGAATGCCCCGGTATTCCTCGCGAATCAGTTCCTCGTTACCCAGACTTTCGGCCGGTGCATAGGCCCAGAATTCCTGACGGACCCGTTCGTGCATGCGCTCGGCAAAGGCCTCGGCCAGCCGGTCGGCCAGTGCCTTCAGCAGAATGCTGTTGTAATCGTCGTGGTCGGCCTCGAATTCGGCGATCTTGTCTTCTATACCAATGCCGGTGGTAACGGCAAACGCACCGAGGTAGTCCTCTAGCCCGCTGTCCTTCGGTGCGATGTAGTCCGCCAGCGCCAGATTTGACACATTATGACGGCGTGACATCTGTTGTCGCAGGGTGTGGAAGACGGTCTGCACTTCGTTACGTGATTCGCTGGTATACAACTCGATGTCATCATCGTTGACCGTATTGGCCGGGAAGAAACCGACCACGGCCCGTGCCTGCAGCCAGTGTTCGCTGATAATGCGTTTCAGCATGGCATTGGCGTCGTTATACAGCCGCGTGGCTTCTTCACCCACCACGGCATCGTCGAGGATCTGCGGGAATTTCCCGCTCAGTTCCCAGGCCTTGAAGAACGGGCTCCAGTCGATATAGTTGACCAGCTCGGCGAGCGGGTAGTCATCGAATACCCTGAGGCCCGTAAACGACGGTTGCGTGGGCTTGTAGTGACTCCAGTCGTTCGTGAACCTGTTGGCACGGGCAGCAGACAGGCTGAGCAGCTTGCGGTCCTGTTGCTGGGCCGCACGCTGTTCGCGCAACTCCTGGTAACGCACCTTGGTTGCCTGTATGAATTCGCCCCGCTTGTCCTCGCTCAGCAGGGTGCCGGCGACGCCCACGGCACGCGAGGCATCGGCCACGTACATCACCGGGCCATGGTATTGCGGGTCGATCTTCACCGAGGTATGAATCTGCGAAGTGGTCGCGCCGCCGATCAGCAACGGCAGCTCAAAACCAAGGCGCTCCATTTCCCTGCCGATGTGCACCATCTCGTCCAGCGACGGCGTGATCAGCCCGGACAGGCCGATGATGTCGACGTTCTTCTCTTTTGCCGTCTTCAGGATGGTGTCGGCCGGGACCATCACACCGAGGTCGATCACCTCGTAGCGGTTGCACTGCAGCACCACGCCGACGATGTTCTTGCCGATGTCGTGCACGTCGCCTTTCACCGTCGCCATCAGGATAGTGCCGTTGGTTCCCATGCTGTCGCCCTTCTCTTCCTCCATGAACGGCAGCAGCCAGGCGACGGACTTTTTCATCACGCGTGCGGACTTCACCACCTGCGGCAGGAACATCTTGCCGTCGCCGAACAGGTCGCCGACCACGTTCATGCCGTCCATCAGCGGGCCTTCGATGACGTGCAGGGGTCGCTCGGCCGCCAGCCGCGCCGCTTCGGTATCTTCCTCGATGAAGTCGGCAATGCCCTTGACCAGCGCGTGTTCGAGCCGCTTGTTGACAGCCCACGTGCGCCACTCCAGGTCCTCGACCTTCGCGACGCCCTTGCCGTCACCGCGGAATTGCCCGGCAATATCCAGCAGCCGCTCGGTGGCATCGTCACGCCGGTTAAGCACCACGTCTTCGACGCGCTCGCGCAATTCCGCCGGGATGTCTTCATAGATTGCCAGCTGCCCGGCGTTGACGATGCCCATGTCCATGCCGTTTTTGATGGCGTGGTACAGGAATACAGCGTGGATGGCCTCGCGCACCGGGTTGTTGCCGCGGAACGAGAACGACACGTTGGACACACCGCCGGAGACCAGCGCATGCGGCAACTGCTGCTTGATGTCATGCGTGGCATCGATGAAGTCCTTGCCATAGTTGTTGTGTTCCTCGATGCCGGTGGCGACGGCGAAGATGTTCGGGTCGAAGATGATGTCCTGCGGCGCAAAGCCGACCTGCTCGGTCAGTATCTTGTAGGCACGCTGGCAAATCTCGAACTTGCGTGCGCGGGTGTCGGCCTGGCCGGTCTCGTCGAAGGCCATGACGATGGCGGCCGCGCCGTAGCGCCTGACCAGCCCGGCATGACGGATGAACTCCTCCTCGCCCTCTTTCAGGCTGATGGAATTCACCACACCCTTGCCCTGGATGCACTTCAGGCCGGCCTCGATCACCTCCCACTTGGAGGAGTCGATCATGATCGGCACACGCGAGATATCGGGCTCGGCGGCAATCAGGTTGAGGAAGCGCACCATCGCTTCCTGTGATTCCAGCATGCCCTCGTCCATGTTGACGTCGATGATCTGCGCGCCGTTTTCCACCTGCTGGCGCGCGACATCCAGCGCGGTCTCGTAGTCGCCTTCCATGATCAGGCGCTTGAACATGGCCGAGCCGGTCACATTGGTACGTTCGCCGACGTTGACGAACAGCGAATCCCTGGCGATGTTGAAGGGCTCCAGCCCGGACAGCCGGCACTGGATATCGATGTCCGGAATCCTGCGTGGCGGATGCTGGCTGACGGCCTCGACCATTGCCCTGATATGCTCCGGCGTGGTGCCGCAGCAACCGCCGATGATGTTGACGAAACCGCTTTTTGCCCAGTCGGCGAGTTCCGCGGCCATCTTTTCCGGTGTCTCGTCGTATTCACCGAATTCATTCGGCAGGCCGGCGTTCGGGTGCGCGGAGACATGCGTGTCCGCGATGCGTGCCATCTCCTCCACATACTGGCGCATCAGGTCGGCGCCGAGTGCGCAGTTAAGACCAATGGAGACCGGTTTGGCGTGGTGCAGCGAGTTGTAAAAGGCCTCGGTCACCTGCCCGGTCAGTGTGCGGCCGGATTGGTCGGTGATAGTACCGGAGATCATCACCGGCAGGCGATTGCCTGAATCTTCAAAGTACTGCTCGACGGCAAACACCGCGGCCTTGGCGTTTAACGTATCGAAGATGGTCTCGATCAGGAGGATGTCGGCGCCACCCTCGACCAGGCCGCGTGTCGATTCGATGTAGGCCTCGACCAGTTCGTCGAAACTGACGTTGCGAAAGCCGGGATCGTTGACGTCCGGCGAAATCGATGCGGTGCGGTTGGTCGGGCCGAGTACACCGGCGACGAAACGCGGCTTGCCCGAGTTCGTGGCGGTGACCTCGTCGGCAACCGCACGGGCCAGTTTTGCGGCCGCGACATTGATCTCGTAACTGAGATCCTCCATGCCATAGTCGGCCATTGCCACGCGCGTGGCGTTGAAGGTGTTGGTCTCGAGGATGTCCGCCCCGGCCTCGAGGTACTGGCGGTGGATGTCGGCGATGATCTGCGGTTGCGTGATGGCCAGCAGGTCATTGTTGCCCTTCAGGTCACTGGGCCAGTCGGCGAAGCGCTCGCCGCGGTAGTCGGCCTCCTCCAGCTTGTGACGCTGGATCATGGTACCCATGGCACCGTCCAGGAAGAGGATGCGTTCGCCCAGTAATTGTTCGAGTTTTTGCATGTCTATCAATCAACTAGCACCAAAAGCACGGCAGTTTACCATGGTCGCCAAGGTTAATCGCCTGATCCTGCTATGAAAATACGGCAGCAGGCCGATAAAGGACTAGTGTACGAGTGAAATGAGCGCACCACTAAATATCGGTCAATAATATTAACAAAGCACTATATGTAGGATAATGTTTGCGGTAACCCTTTGACAGACAGGAGGTTATCTACACTTCAACACATGGCCATCCCGCTCAACAGCCAGGGTTGCAGGCACCGGCGCGCCGCGCTCGTGCTGGCCTGCGCATTGTCACTGCCGGTCGCCACGCCTGTGCAGGCAGCGATGGACGACATGTTTTCCGTGATGTTTCGCATGATGCTGGTCATGGCCAATGTCATGTCCGACGCGATGCTTGGCAACACGAGCAATAACTGGGGTGGCCTCAACGCCTTCAACCTGGGCATGACGACCATGCCGATGATGTCGGGCTTTGGTACACCCTGGAACAGCTTCGGCGGTACACCGTGGAACAGCTATGGTGGTACACCCTGGAACCGTTTCGGCGGTACACCCCGGAACCGTTATGGGTCACCCTGGGGCGCGCCGGCCAACCGGTACGGAGTTCCGCCACACAACCGCGCCAACTTCTTGCTGCAAGGCCGCTGGTTCGGCAATTCGGGGGAGATCCTCGAGATCAGCGGCAACCGTTTTCGGCTGCGCTCAGCCGGTGCAAGTCTCGCTGGCATCGTGCGCATCAACGGCAATGTCATCAACATGTACAGCCCGCAAACCAATACGCTGACGCGCTACACCTTCCTGCAGAACCAGTCTGAACTGCTGTTGAACGACGGCAGTGGCGTGCTACTCACGTTCCGCAAGCGCCCGGCCAACGCACTGCGTAATTACTGAACGTCCCCCGGAACGGCCTGGCCATGGATGCTCAGGCGGTGATATGCGTCGTGTCGCCCATATAATGCTGTAGTACCGCAGGTACGCGAATTGAGCCATCCGCCTGCTGGCCGTTTTCCATAATGGCGACCAGGGTGCGGCCCACGGCCAGGCCGGAGCCGTTCAGGGTGTGCAGCAGTTCCGGCTTGCCGGTCGCCGGGTTGCGCCAGCGCGCCTGCATGCGACGCGCCTGGAAGGCCTCGAAGTTGCTGCAGGAGGAGATCTCGCGGTATTTCTGCTGCCCGGGCAGCCACACCTCGAGGTCATAGGTCTTGGCGGCGGAAAAGCCGATATCACCGGTGCACAGCGCGACGATTCGGTACGGCAGTTCCAGCTGTTGCAGGATGGCTTCCGCGTGGCCGGTGAGCGCCTCGAGTGCCTCGTAGGATTCGTCAGGACGCACCAGCTGCACCAGCTCCACCTTCTCGAACTGGTGCTGGCGAATCATGCCGCGCGTGTCCTTGCCGTAGGAGCCGGCCTCTGAACGGAAACAGGGCGTGTGCGCGGCGAAGCGCGCAGGCAGTTTATCCGCCTCGATAATGGTATCGCGCGCCAGGTTGGTGACCGGCACCTCGGCGGTGGGTATCAGGTAATAACCGGCCTCGTCCGTCATGCGGAACAGGTCTTCCTCGAATTTCGGCAACTGGCCGGTCCCGCGCAGGCTGTCTGCATTGACCAGGTACGGGACATAGACCTCGCGGTAACCGTGCTGCTGTGTATGCGTGTCCAGCATGAACTGGATCAGCGCACGGTGCAGGCGCGCGAGCGGTCCCTGCATCACACAGAAGCGCGAACCGGTCAGCCTGGCGGCAGCTTCGAAATCGAGTTGCCCGAGTGCCTCGCCGAGATCGACATGGTCCTTCGGTTCAAAGTCGAATTCCGGCAGTTCGCCCCATGCCCGGATGACGGGGTTGTCGTCTTCGCCCTGGCCATCCGGGACGGAGTCGTGCGGGATATTGGGAATGCCCATCAGCAGGTCGTGCAGTTCTTCCTGCAGCATCCCGAGTTCGCTATCTTTCTTCTTTAACTGTTCGCCAAGACCCTCGACCTCCTCCAGCAGCGGCGCAATATCCTCGCCGGCGGCCTTGGCCTTGCCGATATTTTTTGATTTCGCATTACGCTCAGCCTGCAGCTCCTGTGTCTGTACCTGAATGGTTTTACGGCGGGCCTCGCGCTCCTCCAACTGGGCAGTATCCAGGATATAACCTCGCCGGGCGAGTTGCCTGGCAACGGTTTCAAGCTCATTACGCAGTAATTTGGAGTCAAGCATGATTATCCTTCTATCGTCATTCCCGCGGAAGCGGGAATCCAGCCATTATTCGGGTTCCGGGATCCGGGGTTTTCGCAGCTGTGAATAATAACAACAGGGTATTTCTAATCAACCAATGTCGCCGGCCAGCTCACGATGTGCCCGGGTTCGATGTCGTTGTATAGATGTCCGAGGATGACATCCACCTTCTCCGTCGTATCGAAGAATTCGATGACCAGCGGCAGGTCGAGCGACATGTCCAGCAATGTGGACGAGTGCACCTTGCCGGATTTGCCGAATCCGCTGATGCCGCGAAACACCGTCACGCCCTTGACCTTTTCATCGTCATGCAGGCGCGCCAGCAGCGCCGGCAACCGGCCCTCGCCCTCGGTGAGATAAATACGTACAAACATGACATCGGTTTTATTCATAATTGCCTCGCAGCCAGCACACCGACAGCGGCGGCGGAAATACAGACGATTACACTGAGGACGACGTTCAGCACTGCCCTGCCCGGCTGTCCGGATTCCAGCAGGTTGAGCGTTTCCATGGAAAAGGTCGAGAAAGTGGTGAAGGCACCCAGTACGCCGATCAGCATGAAGGCACGCATGACCGGCCCGACCGCCATGCGATCGATCAGCCAGATATACAGGAACCCCATCAGCAGGCTGCCGAGCACGTTGACTGCCAGCGTGCCATAGGGAAATCCCGCCCCGAGACGCGCATGCACAGCCACCGAGGTCCAGTAGCGCAGCAGCGCGCCGATGGCGCCGCCGGCGGCAATGGCAAGCAGTTTGGTCATGGCTTGGCTCGATAGTTCATCTTGGTATGTTACATCACGGAACCACCTGATGTGGATTCATCAATTGCTGGCGCGGATTGCATCCGCGAATAGACGTATAAAAACCGTCTCGCGCACGACTACAGGGATGTAGGAGGTAGAGCAGCGCAGGAGCAGTTGCCGAAAGCCGCCAAGGCGCCAAGAAAAAACACGACAGAGAACACAGAGAACACAGAGGACAAGCAACCCATCTCCTGTCATCCCCGCGTAGGCGGGGATCCAGCTCGAAAAAAAGCTGCTTATCGAATAAACCACCATGCGGTATGTATACAATGGTTGCAGATTACAGACTGGATTCCCGCCTCCGCGGGAATGACAAGCTATTTTATTCTCTGTGTTCTCTGTGTTCTCTGTGGCATGTTATTAAATATTCTTTGCGCCTTGGCGGCTTTGCGCAAGACGGGTTTCATAAATTTCGCCTCGAGGCGCTCCTACGATTATTCTTTACCGTGCTTGCGGTCCAGTTCCCGCAGGTGGGCCAGCTTCCCGGCAATCTTTATCTCCAGGCCGCGGTCGACCGGACGGTAATAGCGGGGATTGCCCATGTTGTCGGGGAAATACTGCTCGCCGGCGGCGTAGCCCTCGGGCTCGTCGTGCGCATAGCGGTATTGCCGGCCATAGCCGAGCTCCTTCATCAGTTTCGTCGGGGCATTGCGCAGGTGCACCGGCACCTCCAGAGAGCCGGTCTTGCCGATCTCCGACTTCACGGTATTGAATGCCTGGTAGACGGCGTTGCTCTTGGGCGCACAGGCGAGATACAGCACGGCCTGTGCCAGCGCCAGTTCGCCCTCCGGACTGCCCAGTCGTTCCTGCACGTCCCAGGCATTCAGGCACAGGGTCAGTGCACGCGGGTCCGCATTACCGATATCCTCGGACGCCATGCGCACCACGCGCCGGGCAAGATAGAGCGGGTCGCAGCCGCCATCCAGCATGCGCACCAGCCAGTACAATGCGGCGTCCGGACTGGAGCCGCGCACTGATTTGTGCAGCGCGGAAATCTGATCATAGAAATCATCGCCGCCCTTGTCGAAGCGCCGGCTGCCGCCGCTGATGACCTCGTTCAGCACCGTATCCGCAATGACCTGCCTGCCCCCCTGTTCTTCCGCCAGGTCGGCGGCGATTTCCAGCAGGTTCAGTGCCCGCCGTGCATCACCGTCAGCGGCCTGTGCCAGCAGGTCACGCTGGATATCCGGCAGGTCGAGCTGCAATTCGCCCAGTCCATGCGCGCTGTCATCGAGGGCCGTGTCGATAATTGCGCGCAACGCCTCCGGCTCGAGACGCTTGAGTACATAGGTACGGGCCCGCGACAGCAGCGCACTGTTCAGTTCAAATGACGGGTTCTCCGTGGTCGCACCGATGAATATAAGGGTTCCGTCCTCGACAAACGGCAGGAAGGCATCCTGCTGGGACTTGTTGAAGCGGTGCGCCTCATCGATGAACAGGACTGTCCGGCGCCCTTCCATGTCGCGGATCTGCTGTGCCGCGGCCACCGCGTTGCGAATGTCCTTGACGCCGGCCATGACCGCCGACAGGGTCATGAATTCGGTCTGCGTGGTGTCCGCCAGCAGGCGTGCCAGCGTGGTCTTGCCGGTGCCCGGCGGCCCCCACAGGACCATGGAATGCAGGTTGCCCTCGGCCAGTGCCCGGCGCAGCGGCTTGTTTTCGCCGAGGATGTGGGACTGGCCGATAAAGGCATCCAGCGTGCGCGGACGCATGCGGTCGGCCAGCGGTCGCCAGGCACCGTCGGATTTATGCATTCCGCAGGTTACGGAGCCTCACCGACGACATCGGTCCCGGCCGGCGGTTCGAACGTGAACAGCTGGCGATCAAGCGGCGGATTGCGCTGGACATTGGTGAAGGTGAATACCGTGGTGTTGCCGAAGGTATCCGCTGCCGCGATGCGTTGCAGTCCGCTGTCATTGAACTGCAGCCTCAGTTCGGTGACATTACTGTCGTTGTTTTTCGGTGTCAGCAGGATGTGCTGTATGTCAACCTCGTGGATTTCGAACACATCTTCCAGGGGTCGTTCACCGCTCAACAGCATCGCCGGTGTGGCCGTCAGCACCTCGCTGGCCGCCTGCACCGTGACCTGTTCGAGGTCCTTGTCATACGACCACAGCCGTTCACCGTCGGCCACGACCTGTTGCTGGTAGGGTTCCATGTAGTCCCAGCGAAACATGCCGGGGCGCAGGATCCACATGCGTCCGGTGGCGGACTGGATTTCCCGGTTGTTGCCGTCGACCACCTGCTGGCTGAAATCGGCGGACAGTGTCTGCAAACCCTGAAAGAAATCCGCCAGGCTGGCCGGCATCTCGTCCGCAACGGCCGCTGCGGTGGCGGCCCACAACAGGCCGGCGAGCAAGGCGTGTTTGAGGCCGGTCATCATGCGTCCGGCGCCGGGGGTGCCAGCACCTGGCGGCTGCCATTGGTTTCCATAGGTCCTACGACACCGGTTTCCTCCATGTGTTCAATCATGCGCGCCGCACGGTTATAGCCGATCTTGAGCCGGCGCTGCACGCCCGAGATCGACGCCTTGCGCGTCTGTGTAACGATCATGACGGCCTGGTCGTAAAGCGGGTCCGCCTCGGTGTCCTCGCCCCCGCCGCCGCCATTGGCCGGCGACAGACCGGGAACCGGTTCTCTGGAGACCTCGAGGATCTCGGTCATGTATTCGGGTTCGGACAGGCCCTTCAGGTGCGCGGCAACCTTGTGGACTTCCTGATCTGAAACAAACGCACCGTGCACACGCACCGGCACGCTGGTGCCGGGTGCCACGTACAGCATGTCACCGTGACCCAGCAGCTGTTCCGCGCCCATCTGGTCGAGGATGGTGCGCGAGTCGATCTTCGAGGATACCTGGAAGGCGATGCGCGTCGGTATGTTGGCCTTGATCAGCCCGGTGATGACATCCACCGAGGGTCGCTGCGTGGCCAGGATGAGGTGCACCCCGGAGGCACGCGCCTTTTGTGCGAGACGGGCGATCAGTTCCTCGACCTTCTTGCCGACCACCATCATCATGTCGGCCAGTTCATCGATGATGATGACGATGTAGGGCAGCGGCTGCAGTTCCGGGTGTTCGGTTCCTTCCAGTGCCTCTTCCGGCTTGAACAGCGGATCGGGTATCGGTTCGCCCGCGTCGATCGCCTCCCGCACCTTGCGGTTGTAGTTACCGATGTTGCGCACGCCCAGCGCGGCCATCAGCCGGTAACGGCGCTCCATCTCCGCGACACACCAGCGCAGGGCATTGGCGGCCTCGTTCATGTCGGTGACCACCGGTGTCAGCAGGTGCGGAATGCCCTCGTAGACGGACAGTTCCAGCATCTTCGGATCGATCATGATCAGCCGGACATCTTTCGGCAGGGTCTTGTACAGCAGGCTCAGCACCATGGCGTTGATACCGACCGACTTGCCCGAACCGGTGGTGCCGGCCACCAGCAGGTGCGGCATCTTCGCCAGGTCGACGACGACCGGTACCCCGCTGATGTCCTTGCCCAGCGCCAGGGTCAGCGGCGAGTTCGAGGATTCGTATTCGTCGGTGTTGAGGATTTCGCCGAGACTGATAATGGCGCGGCTCTCGTTGGGTATTTCCAGGCCGATGACGGACTTGCCGGGTATCACCTCGACCACGCGTACGCTGATCGCGGACAGTGCGCGGGCGATGTCCTTGGCAAGATTGGAAATCTGGCTGACCTTGACGCCCGGGCCGAGATCGAGCTCGAAGCGGGTGATCACCGGGCCCGGATTGACTGCGACGACCTCGACCTCGATGTTGAAATCCAGCAGTTTCATCTCGACCAGGCGCGACATGGCCTCGAGTGAAGACTCGGAATAACCGGCATTTTGCGGTCGCGGTTCGTCGAGCAGTGCCAGCGGCGGCAGTTCGGAATCGGCCGGCGGATCGAACAGGGGCACCTGCCGCTCGCGCTCCTTGCGGTCGCTGGTTTTCGGCTTGTTGATCACCGGCTCGATACGCACCGGCTTGCGTTTGGCGATCTTCTGCTGACTGGCCTTGATGACCTCCTCGCGCTCGCTGCGCGCCCTGCGCACGGCAAGCTGTTCGGGAATCGCGCTGGCCAGCTCGTACAGATAGTCGAACACGATCAGTGTGTACTTGCCGATGAAGTCCATCACCACCAGCCAGGAGATGCCGGTAAACAGCGTCACGCCGGTAAGGAACAGGGCCAGCAGGAACAGGCTTGCACCGACCGGGCTGACGACATCCGCCAGGCCGTTCCAGGTAACGCTGCCAAGCACTCCGCCGGCGCCGGCCGGGAGAAAATGGTTGCTGGCGCCGGGCTCCATCGAGGCCAGACCGCAGCCGGCACCGACCGTCAGCAGAAAGCCGGACCAGCGCACCGCCAGTACGTGCAGGTCGATACCACCCATCGGTGTGTGACCGCGATAGACCAGCCAGCCGCTGTAGCCGACCATGATCGGTAACAGGTAGGCCATGTAGCCGAACAGGTAGAGGAGAATATCGGCCAGCCAGGCACCGATGATGCCGCCGGCATTGCTGATACGGGCCACTTCGCCGCTGTTTGACCAGCCGGGATCGGCCGGATGGTAACTGACCAGCGAAACCAGCAGGAAGATCGCAATGGCGCCGAGAATGAGCAATGCACCTTCGCGCAGGCCATGCGAGACCTGGTGGGTGATGTTTTTTCCGTTACCTTTTTTACGCCGCGCCTGTGCCAAAATAATCCTCTTTCGCAGGTAATTTCGCCAATCGCAGGATTCTATTCGTTTTTTTGACTATCAATCAAGTGATTCCTTGAGGGCGGGATGGACCACCTGCCCGTCCTGGACATTGACCGCCTGCTGCAGTGGACGATCCTCGCGCCAGTTCGGCCGGGCCAGTCGCTCGACGTAGGGTAATAGCGCGGCGGACAGGGCCTGCGAGGCCGTGCGCGGTACCGCGCCCGGCATATTGGTGACGCAGAAATGTACGATGTCCAGCTCCACGTACGTTGGCTGGTCATACGTCGTTGGCCGGGTGGTTTCCACACAGCCACCCTGATCGACTGAAATATCCACGATCACGCTGCCCGGCTGCATGCTCTCGACCATGTCGCGTGTAACGATGTGTGGCGACAGGCTGCCGGGGCGCAGGGCCGCCGCAATCAGCAGGTCCGCATGTGCCACTTTCTTTGCGATGCTATCCGGGTAGGGATACAGGGTGGTGATGTTCGGCCCCAGCTGGCGCATGTCGGTAAGGCGTTCGCGGCGCACATCAAACACGGTGACGTCGGCACCGATGGCCGCTGCCATCGGCGGTGTCAGCAGGAGCGCAAGAACCAACAGCCATAAACCACGCCCTGAATACAGGGAAATCATATTCGTTCTCCGGCTTGCAGTAGTGGTTATCCCTGTGATCGGCCGCCTCTCATGACCCTTTAATCTGGAGCAGATCCTGCATGTAGTAAAGGATGTCTATATGTATACAAGGGTGTCAGTAT